>WNFU01009929.1_pt1 | contig 20171 bp, 10 predicted proteins | sample 5400121 | NCBI WGS metagenome assembly WNFU01 (sample SAMN13153360, study PRJNA577476) | soil metagenome | isolation source: 100 cm soil or saprolite under grassland replicate 1 | place: USA:California | collected 2016-06-15 | reverse complement strand
CAGCAGGCGGTCTATCCTACTTATACCATCCGTGGGGTCCAAAAGCGCCTCCAGCAACTGATGCGCGATGATCTGCTCTGGCGCGTGCAGACACGACTGGTTGCCGCAAATCATGCCGCCGAGTTCGCCAAAGTACGCAAGCAAGCAGCCTTTGCCTATGGGCTATCGGATTACGGCAAAGAATTGCTGAACACACTCGAAGTCGAGCATGACCCGCTGACCCTCGATCGGCTCGTGAGTCGCGATCCGAAAGGGCGAAAACCCGATCTGCGTACGCTCTCGCATGATCTCCAGGTCTCGTGGTGGTGCCTCAATGTCATCCTGGACGCGGCCGAGAATTGCTATTGCCGCAAGATCTATGTCCAGACGGAGTTCTATCCCGAGAAGAGTCAACGGATCGACGCGCTGATTATTCTACGCCTCAGCCCGGATAACCCACGTCCCCTGGAAGACATGGGCGCGATTCCGTTCTTCGATGGCACGAATGCGCAGCCTGGCGAAATCGACATACGCTTTGCGTTGGAGGTCGACAAAGGCACCGAGGAACTCAAGGTTCTTCTGGAGAAAGCAGCGCGCTATCGCGATCTTCACAAAGCTGGCGTGTACACGGCCACGCTTGGTGGGCCGGTTCTGCCGGTGTTTCTGGTCCAGACTCCGCGCCGCGCCGCGCAGATCGCCCGCGAATTTCAGGATATCTGGCCGAGGGGCTGGGGAGTCACCGGCACGCCGTTTAGCGCCAACAGCCAGCGTGATGGCCTGCTGTGGGGCAAGTATAAGACGCTCACGAGCGCCGAGCCCTACGATCTGTTGACCAATATGGTGGTGGATCAGCAGGGGCGCGTACAGTTCTTCACCGCGATCAGCCGCGAGGAGTGGCGGAACGGCATTGTCGCGCTTGACCGCACACAGCTCTCGCCCGCACAAGCAAACGCACGCAAGGCCGGGCAGGCGCGCGCCGCGAAAGCACAGGCGCGCAAGACGGTACAGCGAGAATAGTCGGATGCACCAGTGGAACGGTTCGGTTCGGCGTTCTTTTTTTTGTGCCTACGCCAGGGCATTTCAGCGTTCCAACATCGCTCCACCGCTGTTCCAACACCGATCCCCGACCGTTCCAGCACCATCGCGCGCAAGGGCGTCTGAATGCGTCAAACGCCGCAGACAATAGATGTCCTTACCGCTGTTCATTCGGGCTCTGTCGTGTCGCAAGATTTCGTGTCGAAAGAAATCGGTGGGGGATGGTCGGCTGCCACGTGTCGCAATCAGGATGAGGAGACGTCGAGAGTTGATCGAGCAGGGGGAGCTGCGCGAGGATGGGACGACGCAGCGGAGAGATCGAAGAAGCGCGAAGAGACGAGCGACGAACAAGCGCATACCCGCTGATGCGAAGAAGCGTGTGGAGTGGGAGGGCGAGATGCGAGTCAGCGATGAGACTGGCGGCACCGTGAACTCGCATGAGGCGGGGTGCGAGGCGTCGGGCAGAGGATCGCCAACGGGCGCAATGATATGGGGGCGGCAGGCTTAGTCGCGCAGGGATGCTGAACGACGAGGCGCACGCGCGCCACAACGATGAACGGGAGATGCAGGCTACGAGTGGCTGGCCACCAGCATTGAGAACGCTGTCCAGACAGCACTATGAACGGGAACCGCGCGCGTGGCGCGCAAGCAATCGCAGAATAACAACAAGGAGATGAAACACCGTATGGAACTACTTAGCAGTAACCACATCATCGTCGTCGGTATGCTCGACACGATGCTGGTGCGCGACCGGAACGCCCGGCGCGACAAAGCGACCGGCCGCCCGCAGATGGTCGAGATGATCCGCAAAGCCGGACGCACGCGCGGCCTGGGCGGTCGATGGGAAAACATGACACTGCAGGTTGGCGGACCCTATGGCGGCATGTTTGCGCTACCGCTCGATCTGAAGCCGGATGTTCCTGGGGTCGAGCTGCTGGACACGGCGGAAGCGGAGACGATGCTGGCGGTCGAGGGCCGCTTGCAGCTCAAGCTAACCTACGATGGGCGCTACGCCACCGACCGCCCTGACGCGCGCAATCACACCGATCGCGGCCGCCCGACGCGCGCGCTGCAGTTGGTGGTCAGCCGCGTGCGTGAACCAAATGAACAAGAGCGCCATGCGAGCAGCGCGGTGTGGCTGGAGGGTGTGGTGGCAGAGCCGCCGCAGGTCTCGCGCCACCCCGACCTCCCGGCGATGCAGCTCGGTGGCACGCTGCTCAGGATCACCATCGCGCGACCGCTGGACTTCCCCGGTGTGGAGGCGACGATCGATGAGATCGCCGAAGTGAATGTTGCCATCCCGACCAATCACCGCGACGCCGAAAAGCTGTTCCGGCTGGGCAACTGTGTGCGTGCGATCGGGCAGCTCGATTGCCGCATGGAGTTCCAGGGCGGCGAGTCGGTCAAGAGCAAGCTGGCTGAGATCGACGCGGAGTGGGCCGCACGCAAGCAGGAGCTGGCAAGTACGCCTGGTGAGCTGCGACGGGCCGAAGCAGTCTATCGACAGATGCGTCAACGCTTCGAAGCCGCACCACGTTTGTATGTGCTGCTGGGCAATATCGAGCTGCTGGAGGGCGAGCCGATTGCGCTAGAGGAGACCTATGAGCTGCGCCGGGAGTTTGTGCGGGCGCAGCGAGCGCAGCGCGACGAGCGCCGCCGGCGTGTCGCGGCGGATCGGGCGCGCCGCACGGGCGGTACTGAAGTGCGCCTCAATGTACTCGATCGCGCCGCCGATCTGCCACTGATCGCTGCCATCGACCAGGTGCCTGATGCGGCCTCTGGCGTCACTAAGCCGAGCCGACCGCGCCGCCGCGCCGAGGCGACTGATGCGGCTGAACCGAATGTGGTCACCACAGCTGCCGACAATGGTGATGCAGTGCAGACCGACGAGGCCTAGCCGCCGCAATCGCCACGGTTATGTGCCGCCCGCTGATCAGCAGTCGATCAGCGGGCGGTAGATTCCGGAGCAGTTCACGAGGCGGGTTTCGCGGAAAGCACTTCGACGCGATTCAGAGCATAAAATCGTTGTATCCTGTCTAGGTAGACGGCGTCAGCGTACCTTCATTTAGTTGAGGGCGGCAAGAGACTACCTGCGGGCAAACACGCAAGTGCTTCGTAGTCGCGCTGCGAACTGAACATCCCAATCGCTGCCGCCACCCCGGTGCTCTGGTCGATTTCCCACAGGACGTTGCGCTTCGCTACCGGACCAGAAATGCCCGAGCTGGCCAGTAGCTGCCGTGTGGGCGTGAAAGTCAGCCCTTCCAAGTTGTCAACGCCGGTAAGCCCGACGGACCTTGCCTGGCCGCTCGTCGTGTCGATCACCACCAAGCGCCCTGGATGGTTGCCTATACCATACAGCTTGCCATCGACGAGATTGAAGCTTATATCGTCGATATCTTTCGGTACGCTTGCTCCTGTGATCTGCACGTAGTCGGTGCCATGGCCGAACGCATCAGGAACGTGTAAACCAGTTTCGGGATTTATTTTGAACAAGAGGTCGGCCTTGTCACTTCCACCGCGTCGCTGCACGCCATAGAGTGTTCCATCTCCCCCGAAGGTAATGCCCATAACTCGGTCGAAGACCCTCGTGCCTGCAGCCCCTTTACCCTTACCGAGGCGCGGACCAATCGGTGTAAACAGCCCGCTAAGCATATCAATCGCGCCAAGCCGGTCATGCTGCACGGCATACAGGCGGCCGTCATCTGCATTGACGGCGATCGCCTTCATATCGTCGGTTCTTGTCCTGCCGACCAGAGTTACTGCAGCGGTGGTGCTGTCGACACGTGTAAGAACATCTCGCTCGTCGTCCACGCCATCATTATCCGCAAGGCCATAGCACACGATGCTCCGTGATACGCGCCGCTGTGCAGGCGGAGCCTGATACCGGCCGCTCGCGTCGCGTGCCCGCGCCTCAATCACAATCGGCCGCTGGTGATCCGTGAGCGGAAGCACAGCTGACCAGGACGATCCGCTCAGCGTTGCTGGCTGCCATGATGTTAGGCCTTTTATGCGCACCTCGACTGCCACTGAGTCCGGGCTTGCCGTACCGGATACGCTCAAAGTTCCTGGCAGCACCGTTGCATAGGCAGGGGGTGTAAGGATAGTCGCAACTGGGGCCGGCGAGGCGCCGGTCAACAGTGTCAGGCCAGGGTCACGGTTGACCACCGCGATATCCAGACTGCCGTTGCCATCGACGTCGCCGACGGTAAGCGCATCCGGTCGGTAGCGGCTGCTGTAGGGAAGCGAAACTTGCAAGGGTGGACTCAGCGCCCCGCTGTTATTCTGGAGGTAAATACTAAGGGTGCGCCAGCCGTCGTGGCTCGTCAGCACGTCGTTCTGGCCGTCGTGGTTGATATCGGCTATGACCACGGCACTTGGCAGACTGAAGGCAGGCAGCGTCGTAGTCGTGGAAATCAGGCCTGATGGACCCTGGAGGTAGACATTCAGGTAAGCGTTCGGTTGCTCGCCACCCGCCGTAACCACAAGGTCGTCAAGGCCATCGTTATTCACATCCCCGGCCGCCAGGCTGTGGGGTAGGTAGCCGCCAGTTTCTGGAGACAGTGTGAGTGCTGCCGAGAAGACATCGCCTTGCTGCAAGAATATCTGCACCGAGTCGGTCAGGTAGCCTGAACCTCGCAACGCAGCCAGGTCATCATAGCCGTCATTGTTGAAATCGCCGATGCGTAAGGCACTGTAACCATCCGTTTTGAAAAGCAACGTACGGGACAGCAGGCTGCCGGCTAGTGTGCTGTGCCACAGCGAGATCGAGTCCGACAGTGGTGAAACGGCTGCAAGATCGGCACGCAGATCGCCGCTGAAATCACCGTTTGCTAGGGCATCGACTAGCCCAGGCTGCAGTAGTTGGACAGATTGCGTCAGTGGCGCAGTGCTGCTAAGCGTTTGGGGAAAGACAACCGCACCGTCGCCGCCGGCCGCGATGTCTACGCGGTCATCTAGATTGACGTCCAGTGCAGATACTGCCTCTGCGTGGGCGCCAGCCGCTATCTGCTGGAGCGTCGTAAACGCCGTGCCGTCATTCGTTAGGAGCTGTAGTGTCTCATCGTGTAACGGGTCGAAGTTGTGTCCGGACATCAACGCAAGTTCATGTTGTGGTGTGCCGATAAGATCCACGTTGGCAGCGACTTGTGGCCAGCCAGGTACCATCACATCTACAGGTGGTGAGAGGAACGGAATGTCGGCCGCCGCCACAACAGCACGTGTCGTAACGATAGATGCTTGTTCGCACGCAGCAGGCATGAGCCCAGCCTGCGACTTGTAATGCAGCTCACCCTTGCAGGTGGCCGACAGCGTTGTGGCCTGCACCGATGGTACCGCCCGGGGTGGAGCAAGCAGCGTGAGCAGCGCGCCGCCAAGCAAAACGAAGGTCAAGCCGAGCGGTCGACGGTGTCTGACTGTTGCGCGAGCCATACGTCTCCCCCTATCGTGTTAGCCCTTTGAGTAGTATTGTGTGCCACCCAGATAATGAATCGGCGCTATCTGCACAGTTATTTGCAGTTATCGCTGTTGTTTATGTGCTCTGGAATGTTCTCCATGGGTTGACCGTAGGTGCGGTTATTGCCAACGCCCCAGAAGCATCCGCCTTCGCCAAATCCCCAGCTCGGACCGGCCGATTCGCCCGCAAGCGTAGCACTGAAGCTGCCCCATACCCCACCGGCGGCGTAGGCTGCGAAGAACGTATCGCCGTAGCCGGTAAATTGGTAGGAATGGTAGAGTTCGTGCTCGAAATCATCTGCGAACTCCGCTTTGGTGACGTCGCCTTCTTTGACCCATACAGTGGCGCCAAAGGTCGTGGCGCTGAAATTCTTCGAGCCGGGTTTGAACTGGAAGGCCAACAAACCCTTCTTGAGCTTAATATCGCTCCACTTAAGCTTGCCGGAGATCAGGCCGTAAGCGGCAATGCCAAGGCCAATAGTGGTTGCTAAGGGGGAGCGAGCTGCCTTCAGGCCGAAGCTGATCCAGTTTGTGATCGGGCTATCGATCTTGTCGAGTAGGAAGGTCGCCCAGGTAAAGGGGTTGCCCCAAGTCATGATTATGTCAGCGATCGTCAGGGCCCAAGTGCCAATAAAAGCCAGCGCCTTGCCGGCGAACGACATCGCATCAACCACCGCACCTTTGGTCCAATCCCAAGCATCTTCGGCCGCGCCCTTGGTCCAGTCCCAAGCGTCCTCGGCCGCGCCCTTGGTCCAATCCCAAGCGTCCTCGGCCGCGCCCTTGGTCCAGTCCCAAGCGTCCTCGGCCGCGCCCTTAGTCCAATCCCAAGCGTCCTCGGCAGCGCCCACAGTCCAGTCCCAAGCGTCCTCGGCCGCGCCCTTGGTCCAGTCCCAAGCGTCCTCGGCCGCGCCCGCGGCCCAGTTGGCGGCGTCCTCGGCCGCACCCGTGGCCCAATCCCAGGCATCCGACCCGAACCAATAGCCAAGAGGATCAACCAGATTTACCGGGTTGTTGGCGGTATAACTATAGCGGTTCACTGTGCCTGGTATCGCCAAATTACCTTGTATTGGGTCGCGACTCAACCACACTCCATGCTCAGCATCATACGGTCGGGCCAAGAAATGGACCAGTCCGGTCTCAGCGTCATATTCGTTCCCAGTAAAGATAAAGCGATTAACACGGGTATCGCCGACGAGCAACTGACCAAACTCGTCGTGCCGATACTGCGTGACTGGGCTGCCCTCGGCGTCGAGTATCGCATCGACACTGCCGAGCGTATCGTAGGTATACCAGTAGCGCTGTGCAGGTGCATTGCCCGCGCGCCGCTCGAACGCCACTTTCTCCCCGTTGGCGTAATAGTATTGCATGATATTAGGCCGTGACTCGCCATCCATATACTCGTACTCGGCCACCACATCCGTGCCGTTGTATAAGTATTCCCGCAAGAGTGTCTCAAGGAGCTTTCCTGCCGGATTATAGGACTGAACAAGCTTCGCGATGCGCCGGCCCAAACCATCATAGCTATAATCGGCGTCCATCACGACGATCGACGTGGGTGTATGCGCGCTCCCCTTGCGGTAGGTCAGCGTATGCCGCGCCTCGACCAACCTGTTCTCGATATCGTAGGTATAGTCGGCCACCAACGCGCCGTCGCGCCCTAGATCCGCGTAGACAGTCTGGCTCAGCGGCGTGGTCGATTGCACGCGATTGCCATTTTCGTCATAGCGGAAGGTCGTTTGGCCGGCGCTCAGCAGCGCGTCATCGGCATCATAGGTGTACGTGATCTTGGGTGCAGCAGGTGACCCCGACGGGGGCTGCGGCAGCCTCGGCTCGATCGACGTCGTATCGCGAACCTGATCGCGGTTGCCTTTCGTGTCGTAGGTATACGTGCGCTCCCCGCTCTTGGACGCCGCACGCACCAGCCGATTCGCTCCATCATAGGCATAGGTGAAAAGTTCTGCCGGCAAGCCTTGCCGCTCGTCGGCAACCTGTGTGCGGTTTCCAACGCCATCGAGTGTCAGCCTGTAGCGGGAAATAGCGTTCCCCTTGGCAGTCGTTGTGGATTGGGCGATCAGTCGTCCCACGGCGTCATAAACGCGTTCGGTGTCGACCTTGTTTGGTCGGAGTTGGCGTAGTGGCCGCCCGACTGGGTCGTAGCCGAACGAGGTTGTGCCACCGTCCGGGTCGGTCATGGTGGCCTGCTCGTCCCGTGACGTGTAGTCGTAGCGCACCACCCGCGCATCAGGGTAGCTCAGGGCAATCAGGTTTCCACCCGCGTCGTACGATCGGGTCAACTGCCGGCCACGCTGGTCGATAGTTGTGGTGGGTCGATCGGCCGCGTCGTATGTGGTGCGGGTGATGCCATTCCAATCGGCCATGGCAATCACGTTGTCGTTACCGTCGTACGCATAGCTAATTGCTTTCCCATCAGGGTAGCTGGTCTTGATGAGGCGTCCCGCCGGGTCATACTCGTGGCGTATTGCGATCTGCCGGCCATCGACTCGCTCGATCACATGCCCCGCCGCGTCGTAAGCAAACGTCCAGCTGTTGCCATGCGCATCGGTTTGATGCGCGAGCAGGTTGCGCTCGTTGTACTCGAAACGCGTCGCCCCGCCACGGCTGTCTGCCATCACCGTGAGATTGCCGTCCGCGTCGTAGCTATATGCCATCTGCTGGCCCGCCGCATCAATCACCGTGATCAGTCGGCCGAGTGGATCGTATTGATAGTCGGTCGGATGGTGATTGGCATCAGTGCGTCGAACGACGCGCCCCAGCAGATCGTAGTCATATTGGGTGGTGTGCTGCTCCGGATCGACGACCGAGATGACGGCGTTGCCGGGATCGTAAGTGTAGCGCGTCGCTAGGCCCTTGCGATCAACGACTACAAGTGTATTGCCGTTGGCGTCGTACGTTTTGCGCGTGGTAAAGCCGAGCGGGTCGGTAACGACAACTGGGTCGCCACGCAGATCGAAGGTCGTGCGCGTCGTATGACCGTTCGGGTCAGTGACGGATGTCCGATTTCCCTGTGCATCGTACCCATAGCGCGTTATCGCCTTGAGCGGATCAGTCATGGTTTCGAGCCAAGAATTCGCGTTATAGCTAAACTGGTATGTATTGTGGTTGGGATCTGTAATACTGCGCACATTTCCCAGCCGGTCGTAGGTTGTCGTTGTCGTTTGGCCCACTGCGTCACGTCGCGCAACCTCGCGATTACGAGCGTCGTATACGAAAGTGTGTTCATAACTGTTCTCATCGATCATGGCCACACGATTATGCACGCGATCATAACGGAAGCTCTGGCGGGACATGTCGGCATTCGTGACTTGGATCATATTGCCAACCAGATCGTAGGTGTACTGAGTGCGCAGCTTGCGCGCATCGAATACTTGCACCTGTCGGTCGAGCTGGTCGTACCAGAAGGATGTCTCATTGCTGAGCACATCATAGGAGAAGATTCGGCGCCCGACAGCATCATAAACCGCTCGTGTCTCAGCCTTGAGCGCGTCGATCGTGCGTAGCAGATTGCCATTGGCATCGTACTCATATTGTGTGATGCCACCGCGCGGATCGGTCACCTGAGTCAATCGGTTCAGCGCATCATAGGTAAAGCTTGTAACATTGTTTTTTGCATCAATGACCTTTATGCGATTATGCTCCGAATCGTATTCGGTTCGTTTGACAAAGTTCAGAGGGTCACGTTCCTCAATCAAATTCAGGCTTGCGTCATAGCGATATTCAAAGCGTGCCCCGCGCCGATCGGTAACGCTACGAAGCAGATTATTGCGATCATATTCTTTGACAATAGAAGCCCCTAGCGCATCGGTCTGTTTAATAGTATTGCCGTTATTGTCATACTGATAGTGTATCGTTCCGCCTTCTGCATTTATCTGCGAAATAATACGGCTAATAGCATCATGAGAATATGTCGTCATTGCGCCATCTGCAGCTACAAATGCGTGAAGATTACCGAGCGAGTCATACTCAAAATGTGAAATTCTTCCCTCAGCATCAGTCACGCTCGTCAGCTGACCGCGCTGGTTATACGTTGAGCGCGTTACACTTCCATCAGGCTCAATAACTTCCACAAGATTTCCAAGCCCATCATAGTTGTATAGAGTAATCTGATTGAGCGCATTCGTCGATTTTACAATTTGATTATAATCGTTGTATTCCCATCTCGTCCGATCTATTGTGTAGAGACTATCAGGCCGGTCAATCGGGTCTTGCTGCAAGATCTTATTCCCGTGACTATCGTAGGCATAGAACCAGACACTTCCTCGCTTGTCGCGCCGCTCGATCATGTTGTTGTCGACGTCGTAGCGATAGGATGTCACATTGCCGAGCGCGTCCTGCTCATGGATAAGGCGTGATGAGCTATCAAAAAAATATACCGTCTGGCGGCCAAGCGTGTCAGTGAACGTCGTACGCCCCAGCGTGTCGTCATAGACGAACGTGCCCGTCTGTCCGCTGCGATCGCGCTGTTCGCGCACCCGGCCTTTTTCATCGTACACGTTTTCAACAAACACGATGCCTTCGGCATCAGTCGCACGGTTAAGTACCAGCGTTGCCGGGTCGTAGGCATAGGTGGTTGTGCCCCCATTGGGATCAATCGCGCTAATCAAGAGTGGTGGTGATGGCCCGGAAGCCTGACCAGCACTTGGCGAGGTAGATGCTCGCCTTAGGAGACCCGCTGGCACAGCGCTGTAGTTGTAGCGTATGATTCGGCCGATCGGGTCGGTGATCTGGGTAATGTGCCCAGCACCATCTTGGGCAATCTGATAGCTGCGCCCGACCGAGTCGGTCAGCGCAATCAGCTGGTCGTTCTCGTAATGCAGGGTAGTCTGATTGCCGAAGAAATCTCGAATATACTCCAGGCGACCGCGCATGTTGAAGCGGTAGATAATGCGATCGGTTGTCGTTAACAGAAAACCGTCGCTCTCGCGCACAAACTGGTCGAAGACGCCGGCAGCACCACTGAACCCGCCTTGTGGATCAGCCAGAAAGACGCCACGTCGTCCATTTTTGTAGCGAACCTTATAGGCCCCATCGGGCTGGTGGAACACGCGCATGTCATACTCGGACGACCAGCCACGGCCAAAAATGCTGTCACTGCGATCCTGACTGTTGTAATACCGATGAATGTCGATAGGTAGTTGCCAGTGCCCGGATTAACGGCCTGTCCCGTAAGGATGCTCCAAGGCTGCTCTCCTCCCCACGCATCTTCCAGAGGGTTTGGAATAGTTCCCGATGGCGGTACGCAGTCCCATGGGAAGGAGACGTCCACCCAACCATTGGCAGCGAGGCCGAGCTGGTTTGCCACTTGCTGCGACACAACAATTCCGGCAGGAGAGGTCACGATCTGGCCGAACTCATTGCGTCCGCCGTTGAAGTTTTGAAAATAGGCAAGTTGAGCTTCAGGCTTGCCGTGGGGTGCATTCTTGAATGCGCGCCGTGGGTGAAGCGGGTCAGTGCTCGTGTTCCAATAGTTGTCGTTAATGTTATGAGGTCCGAGATCATCGATGCGGACATTCGCTGCGATATTTGCGTTGAGCCGAATGGTCACGGAGTAAACCGTTGTATTGGTGTAACCAGCGGTGTACTGAATGCCGCGATTGGCCAGGAGCAGATAGAGATCGGGCAGCCCGGCCGAGTAGTCGGTGTCGGTCGAGCGCTGGGCGAAGACTGTGAACGTCGGACATGTTGGCAAGCTTGTCGCATTCGCTGAAGTTCGCGTGAGGTATGCATCATTCTGGCCCAAAGCGTCGTGCTGGTCGCGAAGGTGCTGCCAGGATCGCTCCAGCCAACTAAGCAGCTCGGCATAGTGCTCTGCGCCGAGGTGCTGCTGCAAGTCTGCCTGGGATGTTCGCAAGAGGGCTCGTAGCCGATCATTGTAGCCAATCGCCTCAAGCTGTCGCTGCTTTTCCTCGCGGCTTGTGTTGGGGTTGGACGTGATGGCCGAGGCTTCGGCGTTGAGTGTCTGTACACCGTCGCGCTCGGATGCCATGATCTGATTTAGCGACTGCTGCTCACTCGAGGAGAAAGCCAGTTCATCTACCAACTCCGACATATCGCTGATCAGCACGTCCAAGACCGGCTTCTCGCCGAGGACCTGCGCAAGGGATGAAGCACTCCTGATGAGTGGGAGGAAGATTCTAGTCGACTCAGATGCTGTCTGTGGTGCGGTTCTGACTAGGTCAGTTCCCTGCACGTTGTTCGTCTCAGCAAGCGAGCCTTTGGGACGCGCAGGATAGCGAAAGTGGATTTTAGCTGGGTCTTGCTGTTCAAGCGTCGGCGCCAAGCGACGATACTGTGCAAGCTCGCGTTCAGGATCGCGTGATGACGCGCGAGTAGATGTTGGTAGGACGCCACAACAGAGGCATGCGACGATAACGATGTAAAGAAACGAGTGTCTCTTACCAACGCGACTGCTGTTTACCATCGATCTGCCTCCATCCATCGATGTGGCCTTCGCGAATACGAGCGACCGCGACTGACATCATGGCGCCGAGCAAGCCCGTGCTATGCCAATGTCAAGACATTGAACACAGGGTGTTATAGGCGCACGGATAATTCGCCGCAATGATGATCAGTCAAACAGATATATCGGGAAATGGACAGACCCGAGGCTTTGTTCAGGCAATGATGTACAACTTCGAAGAACGCTTCTGCTGCGTAGTCGGCCCACTGCGAATAGCTGATACGGCAATATGAGGTGAAGTAGACGTAAAACAGAATACACGGTCTAGCAATAGACCTCGGGCCGCTGGATAACAAGCTACGTTGGTGAACGAGGTGGACGAATCTCAGATAGAAATTTTGCAGCAATGACAGCGTGTAGTATAGGCAAATAAATGCTGATTGTCAAGAGAGGAAAATATCGTTAAGAACCAGATCTAGAGGAGAATAATATGGATTAAGCTCCCGTACAGGTGCTGTTTATCACTTTATCGCAGTAAGGATAAGACTGAGCTTGTGCTATGGTCACGGGAAATGAGAGTCAACCTAACGGCGCACATAGTGCAGTTGCTGCGCGTAAAGTGGCGGCGGTGCCGGCCCATGAAAATGCCTAGCGCGACGAACCACACCCGCATGGCGGGCGCTGGCCCACGCTCCTGGAGGAGCGCTAATCCTGGAGGCCGTCGCGCTATCCGGCTCTAGACGCCACGGTCGAGCACACCGCGCCTGCGACGCAAAGCTGCTGAGTCATGGTCAGCCCGCGCAAGTACAGCAGTGAACTCACTCAGCGCCGCTGCGTTGCCCTGCACGGATCGCCGTCGCGATGATTCGCAGGGCCTCGGTGCCGAGCTGCGCGTCGGTTCGCTGCGGAACCAATAGGCCATCGGGGCGCACGATGACTGGGACCTCATTGGCATCCGCATCGGGTGCGGCGGCGACTTGCAAGCGCACCTCACTCCAGTCGGCGCTATGGCTGATCATGCAATACCAGAGCGTCTGGGGATGGTCAGTGGATACCGCATGCGTCCGGCCTACTCATTGGACAACCCATATTCGCCCAAACCTGGATATACCTATTGACCGAGCATCATATGAGCGCCAACGGCAGCTTCTGCGACTGATCTTCCCACACATTTACATAACACAAAAAGAGGGCGTGGCGATTTCGCCGACGACCCTCTATGCACTACTTGTTGGAGCTTTATCGGTACAGGATGTGCAGGTGGGGTGCCCGACGGGCGACAGGGACACACTTGCAACCTCCGTCGCTAATACCCAGCTATGGCGGCGTGATCGTACATTGCTGATACGCTCCACGTAAACGCTGAGCTACAGGGCGAGAACACGCACAGCCAGCCACTGGCCGCGGTAGGCGTCGGCATGATCCCGTGTCCAGGACTGCGAGGCCGCGAGACTCTGGATAAGGATGAAGGATAAGGGATGAGGACCGGGACACAAGCAGGGAACGGTGCGGACGTGGAGAGTCAATGCGTCGTGCCGAGGCATCTGGCGCAGTGCGCCAGATATATGCCAGAAGCCCGAACGCGGAACACGGCAGCGGGTAAAGATGTGGTGTCAACGCCTCGTGTCCGCGCATCTGGGGCAGCGCCCCGGTTACCCCAGTGCGCTGGTACTGGCCTGCCAGGGCGCTGGCGACTCCTAACTCTCAGTATAGGTGTGGCGATAACCGCTGGAGGTGGTGGATGGCGAAACTCGTATATCGGGCACTTCAACAACACGTTGCGCCAGCACACGGCCAATCTCGTCCGCAAAACCTTGTCGTTCAGGACAGACGAAGTGATGCACCGCGCCCGCATTTGCCTGTTCATCGATCATTACAATCGCCGCCTCGAACGGTTTGGATGTCTTGGCTCAATCTAGTCTGAGCCAGTATCGATAAGTGATTGCAAGATCTCATAGGCTTGGTCTTTATCGTGTTTCTTTAGCTCGTTGATCGCTTGGTTGAACTTGCTTCCGAGTGTCTTATGGGCTTGCCGTACATTTTCCAGTCCGCGAGAACCGATGTGCGCGCCAAGGAGATGACCAACCGAGGTGCCTACAACACCGGTAAATAGACCGACTACTGTACTTATGTCCTTAGCGTCGGTCCAATGCAATCCGACAAGAATAATCACGAGAACGGCTGATATCCCCAGACCGCTGACCGCAAGACAAACGGCATATTTAAGCAGTATATTCTCGAGATTGGTGGCATTTGCTCTTCCCATCACGTTGCCTCCCTGTGATTGAGTATCTAATGGCTTACGTGCCATCTACCGAACTGCCAAGTTCATTGGCTCTATCACAAGCTCAATTTTATCCATTCGCTCGCCAAAATGCGACCGATGCTGAATGCGAGGTCTCTGATCAACTGCCAGAAAGGGATGCCAGCCTATCAGCTCGCCCTCGACCATCGAGCGTACGACGGCACAGAGTTAGACATTACCGATTGACCGTCGCTCAACCGAGAGTAGCGCGGCGCTACACTTCTGGCCCGCAGTACCCTATCTCTGCCGGTACACGCCGCGCTTGTCGTAGCCAGGATTCCCCAGCACCTTGTTACGCACCTCGGTATGGGATGATCTGCTATACAGTTCCCGAAATGTCGATAAATTCCGCCTGCAGGTTGCGTAGGTCAACCAGGGCTCTCGCGATGGCCTGTCGTACTGCCTGCACCTCTTTCCGTGCGGTATGCAAGCGCTGATTCGCTTCATCTAGGTGCCCAGCATCGACCAGGTCGAGCGTGTCTGTTGCGTGGGGGGCGAGCCACTGCACCAACTGATCGAGGACAAGGACCATCCCGGTGTCGGCATTGCTGAGGTCCATGAACACGCTCTCAAGTTGCTGCGCCTCGTCGGGTTTGAGCACGCGCTGAAACCAGCGCTGCAGATACTTCCAGTAGATGTTGCCGATCTTGTGGCAATGGCCACGCGCCTCAGCCACACGTGCTTCAAGCTGCCCGCTCTCAAGTGTCAGCAACACCGCCCGTTCTTCCGCCAGGTTCTCCTGCGGGTCGAAATTCAGGCTGAGATAGCGCACCAACTCCGCCTCGATCGTCGTGTAGATCTTGGAGAGCTCGTCGAGGATGAGGACAAGCTTGTCGGCGGCCTCGTCTGGCTGGCGCAGGAGCTTCCCCTTAACTGCTTGGATGATACCGAGTTTTTCGGTTAGATCGATAATGGTCGAAATATCGAACATACAGCCCTCCTCGTTAGCGACAAGTGCTAGCAGACGAAACGTGCTGTTGGGAGCCTTGGCCGGCAACCCTTTCTAGTCACCCACTCTCCCCCATCCTGAATCAACCACTTAGGCAGGCCATGATGGGGTACGGCCGCTATAGGTGATAACCAGCAGAAGATCCGTGATATGCCCGGCGGCGAAGTGTTCCCGTACCGTGGCTGTATTGGGTAGCACGAGTTCCCAAGTGCCGACGGGCTCCTTGCCCTGGATCGCCGTCCAGCCACCGGCGTTGCCCCGGCGCGTACTTATCAGGCCATCGGTGGTAAGTCCTCCACCGCCTACCGAGCCGCCAGTGCCACCTTCAGTGAAGCGCAGTGCCGTGATCGGCAGTTCGAACTCCTGCTCCGCTGCGCGTGCAATGTAGAACGCAAGATGCTGGACGCGCAGGTTCGTCAGGTTCGGCGGGAAGTCGTCGCGCGTCGTGGTAAAGCGCACCGTCATCGGCTCGGCGGTCTGATCGGGGTTGTGCAGGTCGTACCAGGCGTCAACAAGCTCCTGGCGGAAGCTGAAGGGGCGCTCGGCGCGGAGCGTGGACTGCAGCGCCTGTTGGACTTGCTGGCGATAGTCGAAGCTGTCGAGTGCGGTATACTCCAAGGTCATCAGTACGTCGGCGATTGTGCGATAGTCAAACAGGTTGGCCGCTTGCGGCAGACGCAGCTCCCAGCCCATATCTACGCCCGACCACTCAAAGGGCAGGTTCAGCTCTGGCGACGCCGGCTCCAATTCGAAGATGCCGCTCGCGTTGAGCGGCGAAGTCAGGGCCACGCTCTCCGGTTCCCGGCGTAGCACGATCCTCTGATACACGTCGCCGCCCACGACAACGCGGGAGATGCCCGTGGAGGTCACGGCGGCCTTGATGCCCTGCGTCGGCGGGATAAGGGCGACCATCGATAGCCGCACCCGACGGATCAGCCGCAGGTAGTGACCGGGGAAGTCGCGGTCGAACAGCTCGAGCGGCAGGCTGAAGTTCAGCACACCGCTCTCGCGGAAGCGCTGAAACTCTACTGGGGCGAACTGCGCCAGCGACACCACCTTGGTAAGTTGCAGCTTGCGCCGGTTGGTCTCGAAGGCGTACTGGTCGAGCTGCACGATATCGCGCAGCAAGCGCGCAGAGCCGGTCAGGCCGCGTCGATCCGGCCCTTGGCCCTCGCCAGGCTCGAGCGTGGCGCCGTCGGACGGTGCCTCCCAGTAGTCGTCTTGGATGTACGGCGGTGCCGGCTCTTGACGTTCAAAGGCCAACTGCCCCGCAGCGAGACGAGCCATACCGGTGGCTTGCTGCAGCAGGAAGCGGTAGACCCCGGCGAGTATATCGCTCATCCAATCATAGAGATCGACGTTGGTGAACTTGCCGGCAAGGAAATCCACGGTGCGCTCGGCATTGTCCGTCTGCAGCTCGGCGATCAGGCGCTCCTGCTCGTTCACACGCACGTGATCCTCGGCAATGCGCACCTGCTGATCGCCTATGGCAATGTCCTGTCGCGCCAGATCGCGAGCTAACTCCCACTCCTGGCGATGGCGTTCGTAGCTAGCGCGGGTAGCGAGAATACTGGCACGTGTGGACGCCGCTGCAGCAAGGCCAGAGTAGCCGCCACTGGTAGCGCTCAGACCTTGCGCGAGAGAGCCAATCGCACCTAGCCCGTAGCTCACCGCAGCTTGCTGCTGAAGTGGGATGCTCGAGAACACTGCCGCAGCCCCAGCCTGCTCTAGCGCGAGCAGACCGTAGGTAGCGGCAGCAGCAAAATTGAGCGTGGCGGCGATGTGCTGGTTCTTGAACGCCTCCTCCATATAGAACAAGGCCTCCAGCTCGTAGGTGCTCTCGCCCTCGTCGATCCAGCTCTGATAGCGGTCGAACTGGATTTGGGCGCGATCGCGCTGCAGCTCGGCCAGGCGGATCCCGCTCTCGGCCTCACGCACGCGCAGCTCCTGCAGACGCACGCCGGCGCGGGCCACACGCACGTCCTGGCGGGCCTTGAGCAGTTGGTACGCCTCAGCGTCACGTTTTTCCAAGGCAGACAACAGCGCCGCCTCGACTTGAGCGGCCTGCTGTGCCAACTGCTTCGCGCGTTCGATCAGGGCGCTGTAGCGGTAGGGTGTGGGCGGGATAGCCGCGGCGCCTGGCAGTGTCAGTTGACCGCCGGGGCCGATGGTCGGGAGGCCGCTGGTTGTGTCGGTGGGCGCGGCATAGATCTCGAGCGCGCGGCGTGCGCCAGCGATATTACGACAGTCGCGTAGCTTGAAGAGGTTCAGCTCGGCGCGCATGCGTAGCCCTCGCAGCACTGGATTGGCCGGCACGCAGAAGGTGTAGGATGGTGCTGGCAATCGTGGAGTGGCATCGAGATCTGGTCCCAGCCTGACGCCGTTGGTCAGAGCGGCAGCCAGGTCGGGACGGCGGAGCAGCGCTATGCCGCCTCCGTTACCACCCCTATTTGTCGCGGAAACAGCCTCGCCGATCGTCGGGGCCGGGTGGGCGCGAGCGGTCGCGATAGCTCTCTCGGCAGCAATTACCCTGTTGGGCCACGCACCGTCGCCGTTCAGGGCGCCGATTACGCCGTCGACCGCTCTCGTCAGGTTCGGCACGTCACTGATGGCCGCTAGGGCACGGCGCAGCCTGGGCCCGATCCTCGCGAGCTGTGGCTGGCCCAGACTGATCTCCGCGTTATGGCGATGGCGTGGGGATTGAGTGGGTCGCGAAGCCAGTCAACGGCGTGGCTGAACCCGAAATTCAGCGTCTCCTCACGTACCAGCCCATAGTAGCGCTTACGCTCGCTCAGCGGTCGGCTGTAGTCGTAGATCGTACGGAACCAGTCGAGCGCGGCGGTGTACTGCCCAGCCTGCTGAAGCTGCAGGGCGATCTGCAGCGGTACGAAGTAGAACGCCTCCTCGATCACGGCTTGAATCGTCCGAGCGCGGGACTGATTCGCGAGCAGCGCGGCTCGTGACCAGAGCCGCCGATCCAGTCCATCGGTCGGATCAGCGCTGGCAGGCGGCCCGTTGTAGACGGGCGTGTCTGCGTTGAAGGGGCCCTGGGGCAGAGCCGGGTCAGCATTGGGCACGAAGTTCCTCAGCCAGAGCAGATTGGTTTGGGCCTGACCCTGGTAGCGGCGGATCAGGTTTGTGCCTGCCGTGCTCGAGGATATGCTGATTCTCAGCTGCCCGCCTGGCGCGACCGCTAGTGCGGCACGGCCATCCGAGTTGCCCTCGAAGTTACCGGCCACAGCGAAGGCGATGCCTGCCGCAGCTCCGCCGAGGACCAGGGGGCTGAAGGGCGCGGCGATGGTCCACTGATGCACCGAGGGGTCGGGGTCGTAATCGGCCACGAGCATGTCGCTGCCAGTGAACGGGGCAATGGCCAGCTCGGCTCGTCCATCGCCGTCGAAGTCACCGGCCACGGCGAAAGCCGCGGGCGCACCGTTGGCGAAGCTGACGTTTGGGATCGTCGTGACCGCCCAGCTACCCGTCGCCGGGTCGTTTCCAGGGCCGGGCGTGAAACGAGCGACCCAGAGCATGTTGCGCAGGGCAGCGGGGGTGCTCACATCAACATACGGCCCAATGGCAAGCTCAGCGCGCCCGTCGCCATCGAAGTCGCCGGCTACGGCGAAAGCTGCCGGCACATCGTCTGAGGCCAGGTCGAAGGAAGTGGCCGGAGTACCGCTCGTGGGGCCGAGGTCTTGCCACTGCCCGTCGCGGTAGTCCTTTACCCAGAAGTCGTTCCCGCGTGAGATGTCGCCCGGGCCAGGTGTGCAGGCGACGGCGATCTCTGCCCGTCCGTCGCCATCAAAGTCGCCGGCCACAGCGAAGGCGGCGGATACCGTTTGATTCCGATCGCTGCAGCAGTGGAAGGAGGCGTCAAGCAACGTGTGATCCGGCTGCTGGTGCTGCCACGCGCCGCCGACGTATTTCTGAACCCAGAACAGGTTATAGTAGTTCAGGACCCCAGTAAACACAGGCAGTAGCATCTCGGTGTCTATGGCGATCGCCAGTTCGGCGTACCCATCGCCGTCGAAGTCGCCAGCCACGGCAAACTTAGCCGGGGCCGGAACCTGGCCGCTGTAGCAGTCGATGCATGCGTCGGCTGGGTGGCCGGGGATCGCGCCCAGGGGGGCCCAACCGCTTGGACCGTACTCCATCACCCAGAAGTCGTTATTGCGCGCTGCGCCGGTATTCGGGTCGGGGTCGATAGCGATGGCCACCTCGTCGTACTTGTCGTTGTCGAAATCCCCGACCACGGCGAAACCGGCGCGTAAGGCTTGGTTACTGCAGCTGAGGTTGCGGACCGCCTGCCATCCCCCGCCGCGGTAGTCGAGGAGCCAGAAGTCGTTCTCCCAGACAGGATCGTTGTTTTGCACCTCGTCGCCCACTAGCAACTTGGTCTGTTTGTTGCCATCAAAGTCGCCGGCGACGATCGTGCGCAGTCCGACCACCGGGTTGGCCGGGTTGACTAGCGCCAGATCGGTGTGAAGCGGACGTGCTGATCCGTCGCCCATGCTGAACCAGGTCCCTTGCTGCGACAGGCGACGGAAGTCGTCACACTCCCAACCAGTACCACGCCGGTTCAGACTGCGGATGTACGTCACCTCCTGCGAAGCGCGCGGCCCTGTGCTGATAGTGGTAGCGATTCCGACGCCGGGCGGGGCGGCATCGGCCTTCGCACGCAGCCATGCCCGGAAGCTGGTTACGTCCTTCGGCGGCTCCAGTTCGGTCGCTTCGCTATCCCAGACGCCACTCTCCAGTTGGTAACGCAGGAAGACCAGCTTCTGTCCCTGGTCGCCCTCTGTCTGAGCGAAAAGGTAGAGAAGCCGCTGCTGCTCTGGATGCTGCGGGTCGCTCTCCTTCTCCTGGACTGCCGCGCCAACCAGGCCAATCACTGGGTCTTTGAAGGCGTCGAGGCGGGCCCAAAAACTCTGGGCGTCCTGCGGATCACCGGCCTCGGTGTCGATCATGCACCAATAGACTTGGTTCGTGCCCGCGCTGGTGCCGAAGACAAAATTCAGCCGGTGGCGCGTGCCCGG
>WNFU01004062.1_pt1 | contig 20177 bp, 17 predicted proteins | sample 5400121 | NCBI WGS metagenome assembly WNFU01 (sample SAMN13153360, study PRJNA577476) | soil metagenome | isolation source: 100 cm soil or saprolite under grassland replicate 1 | place: USA:California | collected 2016-06-15 | reverse complement strand
TGAAGGCGTTCCAAAACTGGGTCTTGGCCGGAGCCTCGTCGAGCGATGCATCGATGTCGGGCACGACCAGGGCCTGCACGGTCGCCGTGAAGCGCTGGAGCTCGCCCGGCTTGTACTCCACAGTATCCGCGAGCGGGAACTCGATCGAGTTCAGGAACTCGACGGCGCTCTCGCCCATCGGCACCACGAGCTTCGGCTGAACGATGTGGAGCTCGCGCGTGAGGAAGGCCCGCGACTCGTCCTCGCTCCCGTCGGCGAACTTGACGCAGTTCGTTCCGTAGACGGCCATCGGATCGACGTGCAGCCGCTGTAGGGACTTCAGGATCGCCTTTCCGGCTCGGCCGAAGAACGCCACGCCCTCCTGGACCTCCGACGGCTGCGGCCGGTGCTTGAGCAGCATCACGTCCGCGAGCGGATGGCCCGAGCCGACGACGGGCACGCGGGCCCCGCCCGCCTGCGCCACCTCGTGAGCCAGCTCGTTGATCTCGACGATGGCCTTCTGGAGGTACTTCTCGTAGATCTCGTCGGTAGAGGTCACTAAAGCCATTCCTTGCAGCTGCGGCGGCGCGTACGCCTGGTCGAAGCCCATGCTTCTTCGGCAGTAACTCGGACGCGTAGCGTTGGCACGGGCCTAGAAGACGTTCGCGGCTAGCGGACCCGTTCCTTGGCCTGGGCCATCCACTTGAGCGACTGGAGGTAGACGAGCGACCGCGGGCGGCGCAGAACCTGAGCCGAGCGGAGGCTGAGGAGGAACTCCTCCGGGCCCTCGAAGGCCCGCATCCGTACGGCCCCCGTGCCCACGCCCTGGAGAACGTGAGCATCGGAGCCGGCTCCCATCGTGAGGTTGTACTTGCGCGCGAATCGGAGGGCCTCCTCGTTGTAGGCCTCGAAGAGGAGCCGCGCGTTGTAGACCTCGAAGACGTCGATGTCCGCGAGATGCCGCTGGAGCGTGGCCGGGTCGGGGATCGAGTGCATGCGATCGAAGGGGTGGGGGAGATAGACGAGCCCGCCCTGCTCCTTGATCGCCGCGACCGTGGCCGCGAAGGACATCCCGCGCGGAATCTCCTCGCGCAAGAAGAGTCCGATCACCTCGCCCTGACCGTCGGTCTTCACCTCCTCGCCGGGGATGACGACGAGGTCGTGATCGCGTGCGAGCTCAGCCGTCTCGAGCGCTCCGCCGAAGGCGTTGTGGTCAGTGACCGCGATCGCGCCGAGGCCGTTCGCCTCGGCGTACATGATCAGGTCGGCGGGATCGACGGCGCAGTCGTGCGACCAGCTCGTGTGCATGTGCAGGTCGCAGAGGGTCCAGTCGCGGTCCGCGAGCGGCTCGGGCTCGGGCCGCTCGCCGCTGCGGCGCCGCCTGGCAAGCGCCCGGTAGAGGTCGTCGAGCTCGTGCGCGACGGCGGCAAAGCTCTGTCCTTCGACCTCGGCGCGGGCGCGTTCGGCTCTGCGCGTGCGGTAGTCGGCGTCCTCCGCGAGGCGAGCCGCTTCCGCGCCGCCAAGCTCGGGTTGCTGGCGGATGCCGGGCGGGGAGACGATCGCGCAGCCCGAGGCCGCCGCCTCGAGGCGCACGCGTCGTAGGCCGCCGATCGCGGGAACGAAGACGCTCGCTTCGCCGAGCAGGGCCGCGCGCGACGCGCCGTCCCGTGCCGTGCGCACGTGCACACGGTTGCGCAACACGCGTGGGACCGTCGGCCGGCCCGTCAGCGGCTTCGTCCGGAGGAGGACGAGCTCCCAGCCGGGCACAGCCGCGAGCTCGTGCAAGACCCCGCGCGCGAGCGCGCGTTCGTTTGGCCGCCACTCGACCACGATCAGCTTTCGCTTGCGGTGCGGACGGAACAGCTCCAGGTCGACGCCCTCGGACACCACCTGGTAGTGGCCGGGGAAGCGGACGGCCGCGGCCTCGGCGGTCTCCTCGCTCGTCGCAACGAGTGCATCGAGTCGACCCAGAAGCCTGTCGCGTTGAGCGCGGCCCGGCGGATAGCCGAGGCGCTCGGCCGAGAGGAAGGAGGCAACGGTCAGCGCCTGTGCGTCGCGGAGCGCGAGGTAGGAGAGCGACGGCAACCCGGGCTCGAAGCCGTGCACGACGTCGAAACGGCCGAGGGCCAGAGCGAGCGCGAGGTTCGCGCGCGCGCCCACGGGAACGCCGATCCGGCTGCGGCGCGAGATCGGCACCGCGGGCCCGAGCGCGACTACGTCTGCGTCGAGGCCGTCGAGCAGAGCCCGCCGTCCCGCGGCCAGGTCCCGCGCGCGATTCGACGATCCCAGCACGGTCACCGAGTGTCCGAGCGCACGCAGTTCGTGCGCGATCCCCGCCACGTGTTCGTTGACGTCGTGCGGCTGCGACCAGGCGAAGGGCGTGACGAGGCAGATCCGAAGTGCCATCCTCGTCCGAGTGTAGTGAGGAGGGCCCGGCCGTTCAGCGACCGGGCCCTCTGGAGCGTTGGGCTATGCGCCCGGCAGGCGGAACAGCAGGAGCTGTCCACCTTCGCGCTTGTTTGTCCAGTCAGGCCCAGCCGCCTGTTCCACCCAGAGGCTGTGTGCCTGCACGTTGACCAGGAATGCACCCGGACCGAAGACGGAGGAGGCGTCGACGAGCCCGGTCGACTCCCAGGAGCCGAGAGCACCATGTGCCGTCGTGGAATCGACGTCCGTCGGCCCCTCGTCGGCCGACTGGTCGACCTTCGCCACGACCGCCATCGTCCCTGCCGCGAGGTCGTAGCGCCAAATGCGCGCGGTCGTCGCGTTTGCGTCGAAGTTCGGCGACCCAGGGTTGTCCGAGCCGAACGGGAACTGCTGGGATCCGCCCGGATCCTCCTGGACGTAGAGACCATTCGGCGTCGTCTCGACGTTGTCCGGCTGGTGGATCTCGCCGGGCGTCTTCACCGCGTGGTCGTCACCCTCTATCAGCACGGAGAGCGAGAGCACGTGGTTGGGGTCGCTCGGGTCGAGGACGAGCTTCCAGACGCGCCCGTTCGACGAAGTGAAGGCGTTGCCGCCGGAGCTGGTCGCGCCGCGGCCGGTATCAGCGATGTAGACGATGTTCTGCTTGCCGGGACGCTTGTCATACGCGATGTCCTCGAGGCGCACGAACTGGAAGACATGAGCAGCGTCAGATGCCGCCTCCAGCACGTTTTGATCACCTATGGCGGCGCTCTTGTCGAGCTTCACGAAATGGCCGCTGACCGACATCGACGAGCCGACCGGGAAGTCGTAGTAGTCGTCGACGGTGGGGTTGTCGGACACGAAGCCGTACAGGTCGCCCTGGTCGTTCCAGAGCCCGTTGGCGCTGTCGGCGATGTACGAGTACAGCTGCGAGCCGGGTGGGTTGCTCACGAACGTATCGTCGCCGGAGAGCACGACCGGATGGCCGTAGCCGGCGATCGCCACGTCGTTCTCGTGGTTCAGGCGACCCATGCCGTAGATCACCTTGTGATCGCCAGAGCGAACGTCGGTCGCGACGACGACTCCCGCCTGCTCTGCGCCGGCGACCGGCGGCCACGCCTGCCCCGTGCGGTTGACCGTGTCGCTGGTTTCCTCGTTCGTGAAGAAGATCGACCGCTCGAAACCCTCTTTGGCGGTCGCGAGATAGTTCGAGCAGAAGCGCTGGAAGTTCTCGGCGCTCGTGATGATCAGCTCGCCTCGCAGGACGCCCGCGCTGTGCTGGTTGAGTCGCAGACGACTGACCTGCGCGTTGTCGAAATCGTTCTGGTTCGCCGCGCCCAAACCCGGCGTATACGGGAACGGAACCGTGGAGGTCTCGTGGTTGACGTAGATGTCAACTGTCCCCTGACCGTTCGGATCGAGGGAGATCCCGTCGGGAATTGCCTCGAACCTGTAGCCGCGGACAGTGTCGCCGACGGTAATGATCGGCGTGACGCTCGCGCCCGCCGCCAGCGGGGTGAGCATCGCCGCTTGGCTCGTCTTGAAACCCGAGTCGTTGTCACCGGCCCCCGCGCCGCCGGCGCTCGCCATGGTGCCGAGCAGCACGAATAGGACAGCGATTACTCGCTTCATGGATGAACTCTCCTCTCCCCGTTGCTTGCGGGCGCATTGTCGCATGCCTCGTGCCAAGGGCGTGCGGAATGAGCGACATCTGGCTCAGACCGTGGAGGTGAGGGCCGGGATTTCCCGGCCCCTCTGATTCCTCGGTCCTAGGACGCCGCAGCCGGCGACTTCGCCTGCCGGCGCGCGTTTTCGCGGATGAACGTCTCCGTCGCCTCGTAGGCGTCGTCGTCCGGCACCTGCTTCGGCGGGGATTTCATCAGGTACGAGCTCGGCCCTTCGAGCGCCCCGGCGACGCCGTTGTTCAGCGCCAGTTTCGCGAGCCGGACCGCATCGATCACGATCCCGGCCGAGTTCGGCGAGTCCCAGACCTCGAGCTTGAGCTCGACGTTGAGCGGGACGTCCCCGAAGGAAGAGCCCTCCATGCGGATGTAGGCCCACTTGCGGTCGGTCAGCCACGGCACGTAGTCCGACGGACCGACGTGGACATTCTTCTCGCCGAGGTCGTAGTCGAGCATCGACGTAACGGCGTTCGTCTTCGAGATCTTCTTCGACTCCAGCCGCTCGCGCTCGAGCATGTTGAGGAAGTCGGAGTTGCCGCCGACATTCAGCTGCATCGTCTTGTCGAGCCGGACGCCACGCTCGCGAAAGAGCGACGTCAGCACGCGATGCGTGATCGTCGCGCCGACCTGCGACTTGATGTCGTCGCCGATGATCGGCAGTCCCTTCTCCGCGAACCGGCGCTGCCAGTACGACTCGCGCGCGATGAACACCGGCATGCAGTTGACCATCCCGCAGCCCGCCTCGAGGACCTGTTCCGTGTACCACTTCGTCGCGGCCTCGGAGCCGACGGGGAGGTAGTTGACGACGACGTCCGTTTTCGTGTCGCGCAGGATCCCGACGACGTCGTCGGTCTCGCCCGGGGCCTTGGTGACGACCTGGGAGATGTACTTGCCGAGTCCGTCGTGCGTCATGCCGCGTGAGACCTTGATCCCGGTGTTCTGGACTTCGGCGAACTTGATCGTGTCGTTCGGGTGCGCCCAGATCGCCTCCGAGAGGTCCTTGCCGACCTTGTCTGTCGTGACGTCGAACGCGGCCGTGAACTCGATGTCGCGGATGTGGTACCCGCCGAGGTTCACGTGCATGAGGCCGGGGACAAACTGATCGTCCGGGGCGTCCTTGTAGTACTCCACTCCTTGGAGAAGGGAGTTGGCGCAGTTGCCGACGCCGACGAGGGCAACACGGACGCGGTCGTCGAGTCGCCCCTTGCCGTTCTGCTTGCCGTTTTCTTGAGCCATTGAGCGAACCTCCTATCGCATTCCTGCTATGAGGCGGAAGATAGCAGGTTTGCGATGGGATCGGCGAGCGCTATTTGGGCGCGACGAGTTGCTTCCGCACGAACAGGATCCGCTGCACCACCGTCAGCCAGGCCGTTGCAGTGAGGAGGTAGATCGCCCACTGCAGGGCACCCCACGGAGCGAGCACGAGGCCGGCCGTGATCACGACCACACGCTCGGCCCGGGATCCGAGACCCACGTCGCCGCGCAGGCCGAGCGCCTCCGCCTTCGCGCGCGTGTAACTGACGAGGAACGAGCCGGCCACCGCTGCCACGGTGGCGCCGAGCGCCACCTCGTTGCCGTGTCGAGAGAAGATCAGAGCGATCGCCCCCAGCATCGCGCCCTCGCCGACCCGGTCGGTGGTCGAGTCGAGGAAGGAGCCGAACGGCGTCGTCTTGCCGCCCGCACGGGCGAGTGCCCCGTCGAGGATGTCGAGGATCGACCCGATGACGAAGACGACGGCACCGACCCAGTAGAACAGCCACTCGTTGCGGTTCTCGAAGAAGACGAGCACGGACGCGGCCAGGCAGAGCGAGACGCCGGACGTGGTCAGCGCATTGGGTGTCACGCGCGTGCGCGCGAGACCCACGATCGAGCGCGATGCAAGCGTGCGTGCCCCTGTGGTGTAGCCGTGCTTGACCCGGTGCAGCGCTGCGTCTTCTCTCATGTCCTTGCCCATCGCATTCCTGCTATGGGAAGACTACAGCAGGTTTGCGACGAGGCTGCGACTACGGCTTCGCTTGCGATGCCGTCTTGAAGGGGACGTGCGCTTTGCGCACGGCCCCCATGATCGAAGACTGCTGAGAGACGATCGCGAGCGCAATGACCCCGAGCACTACGCCGGCAAGCACGTCGAGCCAGAAGTGGTTGCCGGTCGCCATCACGGCGAACCAGACCCAGAGCGGCCAGAGCAACCAGAGGGCCTTCCAGACCGGGCCGCGCACGACCGACGCCAGGACGACTCCGACGATCAGCGCGTCGGCGGCATGCAGGCTCGGCATCGCCGCATACGGGTTGGACGCGAGCTCGACGAGACCGCTGCCGTGGTTGAGCCCGCCGAACTGCCCGAGCGTGTCGGTGAATCCGATCGTCGTGAAGAACCGCGGCGGCGCGGTCGGTAGGAAGACGTAGCCGATCAGGCCGAGGACGTTCGCCAGTAGGATCGTGTTACGGAAGCGCGTAAATGCCTCGTTCCGCCGGAAGTACACCCAGAGGAGCGCGAGCCCGATCACCGTGAACTCCGAGTTCCAGTACGTCCAGGAGACGAGTGCTTCGAGGAGCCGCGACGATTGCGTCCATCCTTGCAAGGTGAGCTCCCCGAGCCCCGCCATCCGCTGCTCGATGTCGATCACCTTCCACCCGTTGGCGAACGCACGCGTCGGATCGCGGTCGGCCACGCCGCGCGCCACCTGGTACGCGAGCAGGAACCCGAACCAGATCAGCACCTGGCGGGCGAAATCCGCGTATCCACGCGGCAAGTAGCGCCTTCCGGCGGCAATGGCGGCGGTCATGACTGTCGATTTTAAACGCGGGACCTGTCGCTCTTCATCCCGCTACAGGGGTGTTATCCCCCTATTTGCGACATCGAACGCGAGGCGCGGACGAAACCCGGGTCGTTGATTCTATGTTTCAACTCCTTATGACGCACGGCGAAACGAAGGAGAGCGACGAGCTCGTCGTCCGAGGCGCCTTCGCGGAGCGGCGTCTTCAGGTCCCACTCCCGTCGTGAGAAAAGACACGTGCGGAGCTGCCCGTCGGCGGTGAGGCGGATGCGGTCGCAGCTCGAGCAGAACGGCTCCGAGACGGGGTTGACGAAGCCGAGCTCGCCGATCCCGTCGGCGAAGCGGAAGCGGCGGGCGGTCGACGACGGCTTCGCGGGGATCTCGACCAACCGGCCGTAGCGCTCCTCGATGATGGCGCGGATCTCGCCGCCGGTGAGGACGTCGTCCTCCCTCCACGCTTCGTCCGCATCGAGCGGCATGAACTCGATGAAGCGGACGACGTACGGCTTCCGCCGCGCCAGCTCGGCAAGTGCGGGCACCTCGTTCTCAGTGAATCCTTTCACCGCGACGCAGTTGACCTTGATCGGCCGGAGCTCGGGATGCCGCTCCGCCCCCTCGAGCCCGCGCAGAACTGCATCGAGCGCGTCGCGGCGCGCGATCTCCGCGAAGCGGACGTGATTCAGCGTATCGAGGGAGACGTTGATCCGACGGAGCCCCGCTTCGACGAGCGGGGCCGCGAACCGGTCCAGCAGAACACCGTTCGTCGTCAGCGACAGATCTCGCACGCCGTCGATGCCGGCAAGCATCCCCACGAGCACCGGCAGCTCGCGCCGGACGAGCGGCTCGCCACCGGTCAGCCTGACCTCGTCGACCCCGAGTCGCGCGAACACCTGAACGAGGCGCGCGATCTCCTCGAAGCTCAGGATCTCCTCCCGGCCGAGCCATTGCAGGCCTTCCGCCGGCATGCAGTACGTGCAGCGGAAGTTGCACTTGTCCGTGACGGAGACGCGCACCGACTTGATCTCCCGCCCCCACGAGTCGCGCAACGGCTCCACGTAACGAGCTTACCGAAGGTTCGCGCCGCAGCTTCGGGGACAATCGCGCGGTGCAGGCATTGGTTGCGCTGATCGCCGTCACGGCGATCTGGGGCGTGACGTTCGTCCAGGTCAAGGACGCCGTCGCGCTCTACCCCCTGTTCGCGTTCCTGGCGGTGCGGTTTGCGATCGCGACCGTGACGCTCGCGGTCCCGGCAGCCGCGCGCGTTCGCAGCTTGGGATGGAGCGGCTTGGCGTCGGGTGCCCTGCTCGGCCTCTTGCTGGCCGCAGGCTACGTGCTGCAGACCGCAGGCCTGCAGCGGACGACGGTCTCGAGCACCGGATTCGTAACCGGCATGTACGTCGTGCTCACGCCGCTAATCGCTCTGCTGCTGTTCCGGTCCCGCATCGGACTCATGGCGTGGGGAGGTGTCGTGCTTGCGACAACGGGACTCGCGATGCTCTCGGGTATTCAGGCGGGCTCCGCGAGCGGGGACCTGCTCGTGCTTGCCGGGGCCGCGGTGTACTCGCTGCAGATCGTCCTGATGGAGCGCTTCGCGCCGCGCTACGACGCGCTCGCATTCACGCTCGTCGAGATGCTCGCGGCCTGCGCGGGTCTCGCGGCGGTTGCGCTCACCCTCGGTGACCTGCGCGTGCCGCACGGCTGGACCGTGTGGGGAGCCTTGCTCGTCACCGGCGTCTTCGCGAGTGCGCTCGCGTTTCTCGTCCAGACGTGGGCGCAGCGGCGAACATCGGCTACGCGCACCGCCCTGGCCTTCACGATGGAGCCCGTCTTCACGGCGCTCTTCGGGTACACGCTGGCGGATGATCGGCTGGGCGCGCTCGGCTGGGGCGGATGCGCGGTGATCATGAGTGGGATCCTCCTCACGGAGCCGGCCGCGGCCGGAGCCCTCGTCAGGGCAACGTCAGCGAGTACGCGTTCGTCTCGTTGAGCCGGTTCGCACTCCAGCGGTCGTGCCGGAGCCAATGCGCACGGCCGGGGCGAGAGCCCCCAAAAAGGCCTTGCGCAGCCTGAAGGACTTGATACTATCCGGCTTAGATTTTCTTAGTAAACCCACGGAGGCGAAGAAGGTATGGCAAAGACTATCGGCATCGATCTCGGCACGACCAACAGCTGTATGGCCGTGCTCGAAGGCGGCGAGCCGACCGTCATCCCGAACGCCGAGGGCGGCCGCACCACGCCGTCCGTCGTCGCGTTCACCAAGGACGGTCAGCGGCTCGTCGGCGCGCCCGCCCGGCGCCAGCAGGTGACGAACCCCGAGAACACGATCTTCTCGATCAAGCGCTTCATGGGGCGCAAGTGGGACGAGGTCTCGGAGGAGATGACGATCGTCCCGTACGAGGTCGACAAGGGCCCGAACGGCGACGCCCGCGTGCAGGCCGGCGGCAAGGAGTATGCGCCGCCGGAGATCAGCGCGATGATCCTCCAGAAGCTGAAGGCGGACGCCGAGGCCTATCTCGGCGAGCAGGTGACCGACGCGGTCATCACGGTTCCCGCCTACTTCAACAACGCGCAGCGTGAGGCGACGAAGGACGCAGGCCGCATCGCCGGTCTGAACGTCCTCCGGATCATCAACGAGCCGACCGCAGCGTCGCTCGCGTACGGGCTCGACAAGGAAGGTGCGGATCAGACGATCCTCGTCTTCGATCTCGGTGGCGGCACGTTCGACGTGTCGATCCTCGAGCTCGGCGAAGGCGTGTTCGAGGTGAAGGCCACGAACGGCGACAACCACCTCGGCGGTGACAACTTCGACAAGGCGATCGTCGACTGGATGGTGTCCGAGTTCAAGCGGGACCAGGGCATCGACCTCGCCGCCGATCGGATGGCGCTCCAGCGCCTGTACGAGGCGGCCGAGAAGGCGAAGATCGAGCTGTCGTCGACGATGACGACGCAGATCAACCTCCCGTTCATCACGGCGACGCAGGAAGGCCCGAAGCACCTGGACCTCCAGCTCACGCGGGCGAAGCTCAACGAGCTGAGCGCCGATCTTCTGGCGCGCACCGTCGGGCCGACCGAGCAGTGTGTCAAGGACGCCGCCATCGACAAGTCGAAGATCGACCACGTCGTCCTCGTAGGCGGGATGACGCGCATGCCGGCGGTCGTCGACAAGGTCAAGGAGCTGATCGGCAAGGACCCGCACAAGGGCGTCAACCCGGACGAGGTCGTCGCCGTCGGCGCGGCCATCCAGGCGGGCGTGCTGAAGGGCGAGGTCAAGGACATCCTGCTGCTCGACGTCACGCCCCTGTCGCTCGGAATCGAGACCAAGGGCGGCGTGTTCACGAAGCTCATCGAGCGCAACACGACCATCCCGACGAAGAAGTCGGAGACGTTCACGACCGCGGAGGACAACCAGCCGTCCGTGGAGGTGCACGTGCTCCAGGGCGAGTCGGAGATGGCCGCGTTCAACAAGACGCTCGGCAAGTTCCAGCTCGTCGGGATCCCGCCGGCGCCCCGAGGAATGCCGCAGATCGACGTCTCCTTCGACATCGACGCGAACGGGATCATCCACGTGCAGGCGCGTGATCTCGGTACGGGCAACCAGCAGCAGATCCGCATCGAGGGTGGCTCGGGCCTGAAGGAAGACGAGGTCCAGAAGATGATCCGCGACGCCGAGGCGCATGCGGATGAGGCGCGCCGCCTGCGCGAGGTCGCGGACACGAAGAACGCCGCCGAGCAGCTCGCCTACCAGACCGAGCGGTCACTCAAGGACCACCGCTCGGCACTGGATGAGTCCGACGCCTCGACGATCGAGGGCCGGATCATGGAGCTGCGGCAGGCGCTCGAGGGTGAGGACGTTGGCGACATCCGTGCGAAGACGGAGGCGCTCCAGCAGGCATCGCACAAGCTGGCGGAAGCGGTGTACGCCTCAGCACAGGAGCAGGCGACGGCACAGGCGGCGTCCGGTGACGGCGCCTCGACCTCCGACGACGAGGTCGTCGAGGAGGCCGACTACGAGGTCATCGACGAGGAGCAGGAGGCTCCGAAGGCGTAAATGGCCGACGAGCATCAGGTCACCGACGAGACGAGGGAAGCTGAGGAGAGCCTCGATGTCGAGGCTCTCCAGGCCGAGCGCGACCAGCTCTTCGACCGCCTGCAGAGGCTCGCGGCGGAGTTCGACAACTTCCGCAAGCGCAGCGCCCGCGAGCAGGCGGCGCTCAGCGAGCGCGCGAACGAGCGCCTCGTCAAGGAGCTGATTCCCGTCCTCGACGACCTCGGCCGCGCGCTCGAGGCGGCGGCGGAGCACGAAGAGGCGAAGCTCGAGGAAGGGGTGCGGCTGGTGCATCGCGCCTTGTCGGATCTGCTGACCAAGGAGGGCCTCGCGGAGATCGAGACCGACGGGAAGTTCGACCCGCATGTCCACGAGGCGCTCTTGTCCCAGCCTTCCGACGAGGACGAAGGCTCCGTGATCGAGGTCGTCCAGAAGGGCTACAAGCTCGGCGACAAGGTCCTGCGCCCGGCACGCGTCGTCGTGGCGGGGCCGCCGGCGGCGCAGCCGCCCGTCCGCGAAGCGGACCAGGGGAGGGGGTCTCGGGGGAACCGGGAGGTTCCCCCGGCTATCGAGGACCGCTAATGGCCACGCTGTACGACACGCTCGGGGTGAAGAAGGGCGCGTCGGCCGACGAGATCAAGAAGGCCTACCGCAAGCTCGCCGCCAAGTACCACCCCGACAAAAATCCTGGAGACGCCTCCGCGGAAGAGAAGTTCAAGGAGGTGCAGAACGCGTACGACGTGCTCTCTGACACTGAGAAGCGCAAGCGGTACGACGCCTTCGGTGCCGACGGGCGCGGCGGCCCACGGGGCTTCGACCCGCGCGATTTCAATTTCGGCGGCGGCGGCAACTTCACCATCAACGACCTTGGGGATCTGGGCGATCTGTTCGGCGGCTTGTTCGGCCGCGGCGGTACGCGGACGCAGCGGCAGCAGCCCGAGCGCGGAGCTGACATCGAGGTCGAGGTGCGGCTGTCGTTCGAGGACTCTCTGCGCGGGCTCGAGACGAAAATCCCGGTGGAGGTGACGACCGCGTGCCGCGAGTGCGGCGGGTCCGGAGCCGAGCCGGGGACGTCGCCGGTCATCTGTCCGCAGTGCAACGGACGCGGCGTGATCGCCGAGAGCCAAGGTCTGTTCGCGCTCTCCGAGCCGTGTCCCCGGTGCCGCGGCAACGGGACCGTTGTCGAGAAGCCGTGCCGGAACTGCAACGGTTCCGGCCGCGAGCGCCGGACGAAGCGCTACACGGTGAAAATCCCCGCGGGAGTCAAGGACGGCACCCGGATCCGGCTCAAGGGCAAGGGCGAGGTCGGTGCGGCCGGAGGGTCGACCGGCGATCTGTTCGTCGTGACGCGTGTCGAGCCGTCGAAGCTCTTCCACCGCCGCGGGTCAGACCTCGTCGTCGACGTGCCGGTGACGTTTGCGGAGGCCGCGCTGGGCGCCACCGTCGAGGTACCGACCCCGTACGGCGACCGCGTCTCGCTGAAGGTTCCTGCCGGGACGCAGGACGGTCGGCAGCTACGCATTCGCGGCCACGGCGCGCCGAAGCTCGGCGGCAGTGGCAAAGGCGATTTGATCGCGCGCCTGCGCGTGACCGTCCCGAAGAAGCTCACGAAGAAGGAGCGCGAGGCGCTCGAGGAGCTGCAGAAGGTCTCGCGCGGGGATCCGCGGGAGGCGCTGTTCTCATGAAGACAGCCGCTTTGATCCTCGTCTCCGTCGGCACGGTCGGGCTCGTTGTCACCTTCGTCCTCATGCGGCGCAAGCTCGAGCAGCTGCGGCGGCTGAAGGAGGAGAAGTAATGGATGATCGTCCGCGCTACATGATCTCGATCGCGGCCGACCTCGTCGGCATGCATCCGCAGACGCTTCGGATCTACGAGAGCAAGGGGCTCATCCGGCCGAAGCGCACTGCCGGGAACACCCGCCTCTACTCGGAGGCGAACCTCGAGCGGTTGCGGCTGATCCAGCAGCTCACGAACGAGCTCGGTTTGAACCTCGCCGGCGTCGAGCAGGTGCTCCGACTACAGGACGAGCTCGACCGAATGCGGCGGCAGCTTGACCGCGTGCAGCGAGAGATGAGGCAGGCAATCAACGAAGTGCATCGGCAATACCGCCGCGATCTCGTTCCGTGGAAGCCTCCGGTCGACCTGATTCCGTCGAGGCGCTAATGGACAAGTCCTGGTGTCAGACACCCGCCGTCGAATCTGTCCCGCATCCCAGCCCGTCGTGGAGGCATGCCGGTTTGCTCGGAACTCGGACGCGTCCCCGAAGCCCACGTCCGGGTGTCGGACACCGTGACGGAAACGTGACATCGAATCCACAGGTGACATGGACTTCAACAAGCTGACGCTCAAGAGCCAGGAGGCCGTTGCGGCGGCGCAGGAGCTTGCGCGCCGGATGGGGAATCCCGAGCTCTACCCGGAGCACCTCGTGCTCGCGCTGCTCGACCAGGAGTTGCCGCAGCAGCTCGTCCCGGACGCGGCCGCGCTGCGCGCAGAGGCCGAAGCGACGCTCCGCGGAAAGCCCTCCGTCCAGGGCATGCAGCAGCAGCCCAACGTGTCGGCGGCATTCGCACGCGTCCTCGACGACGCGGCGGACGAGGCGCGCAGGATGGAGGACGACTACGTCTCCACCGAGCATCTTCTGCTGGCTCTCGACGTCGTTCCGCGGGATCAGCTCGAAGCGAAGATCAAGACGGTCCGTGGCGGCCAGCGCGTGACGTCGCAGGATCCCGAGGAGACGTACCAGGCGCTGGAGAAGTTCGGACGCGATCTCACCGCCTCCGCGGAGGACGGCAAGCTCGACCCGGTCATCGGCCGCGACGAGGAGATCCGCCGCGTGATCCAGGTGCTCTCACGACGGACGAAGAACAATCCCGTGCTGATCGGCGATCCCGGCGTCGGCAAGACGGCAATCGCGGAAGGTCTCGCACAGCGCATCGTCGCCGGCGACGTCCCCGAAGGGCTGAAGGGCAAGCGCGTCTGGGCGCTCGACATCGGCGCGCTCGTCGCGGGCTCGAAGTATCGCGGTGAGTTCGAAGAGCGGCTGAAGGCCGTCCTCAACGAGATCAAGACCGCGGCGGGTCAGATCATCCTCTTCATCGACGAGCTGCACACGATTGTCGGCGCGGGTGCGGCCGAGGGCGCGGTCAGCGCGGGCAACCTGCTGAAGCCGATGCTCGCGCGCGGCGAGCTGCGCTGCATTGGCGCAACCACGCTCGACGAGTACCGCAAGCACATCGAGAAGGACGCCGCGCTCGAGCGCCGCTTCCAGCCGATCTTCGTCGGCGAGCCTTCGGTTGCGGACACGATCGCGATCCTGCGCGGACTGAAGGAACGCTACGAGGCGCATCACGGCGTGCGCATCCGAGACGCTGCGCTCGTCGCGGCCGCGGTTCTGAGCGAGCGCTACATCACCGACCGCTTCCTCCCGGACAAGGCGATCGACCTCGTCGACGAGGCCGCGTCGCGACTGCGGATGGAGATCGACTCGAGTCCGGTCGAGCTGGACGAGGCCGACCGGCGCGTGCGCCAGCTCGAGATCGAGCTGGCCGCAACGGCGAAGGAGTCCAAGGCCGTCCGCGAGCCGGTCGAGCGGGAGCTCGCGGAGGCGAAAGAGCTCCGCGACGAGCTCCAGGCACGCTGGGCGAAGGAGAAGGAGACGCTCGACCGCGTCAAGGAGATCACGCACCGCATCGACGAGCTGCGGATGGAGTACGAGCGCGCGGAACGGGCCGGCGACTTCAACCGTGCCGCCGAGATCCGCCACGGCGAGCTCCCTGCCCTGGAACGCGAGCTCGCCGACCGCGACGGCGCCCAGCCGGAGAACGCGATGGTCAAGGAGGAGGTCGACGAGGACGACGTCGCCGCCGTCGTCGCACGCTGGACCGGCATTCCGGTCGAGCGGCTGCTCGAAGGAGAGACGGAAAAGCTCATCCACATGGAAGAGCGTCTCCATCAACGCGTCGTCGGCCAGGACGAGGCCGTCGAGGCCGTCGCGAACGCCCTCCGGCGCGCCCGCACCGGCCTGCAGGATCCGAACCGGCCGATCGGCTCGTTCGTCTTCCTCGGCCCGACGGGCGTCGGCAAGACAGAGCTTGCGCGCGCCCTCGCGGAATTCATGTTCGACGACGAGCGCGCGCTCGTGCGGCTGGATATGTCCGAGTATCAGGAGCGGCACACGGTCGCGCGCATGATCGGCGCGCCGCCGGGTTACGTCGGCTATGAGGAGGGCGGCCAGCTCACGGAAGCCGTGCGACGGCGTCCGTACTCCGTCGTGCTTCTCGACGAGATCGAGAAGGCCCACAACGAGGTCTTCGACGTCCTGCTGCAGATCCTCGACGACGGACGGCTGACCGACGGACAGGGCCGCACCGTGGACTTCCGCAACACCGTCCTGATCATGACCTCCAACCTGCGCTCGCCCGAGGAGATGCGCGCCCTGTTCCGCCCGGAGTTCCTGAACCGGATCGACGAGATCGTGGAGTTCACGCAGCTCACGAAGGAACAGCTGGGCGAGATCGTCGAGCTCCAGCTGGAGCGGCTCCGTGCGCGGCTTGCCGCGCGCGGGATCGAGCTCGAGCTCACGGACGAGGCCAAGGAGACGCTCGCGGAGGCCGGATGGGATCCGACGTATGGGGCGCGTCCGCTGAAGCGCGCGCTGCAGCGCATGGTCGAGAACCCGCTCGCGCTCCGTCTGCTCGAAGGTGAGTTCTCGGACGGTGACGCCGTGCGAGTCGACGCAGACAATGGGGAGTTGGTCTTCGAGAAAGCGGGCGCAACCGAGCCTGTCGTGGCCTAGTGGTCTGACCGGCACGTTCGCCGGGTCCCTGGCCCGCGATCAAGCGGCGCCAGCGTTAACCTCGGCCGATCCCGAGCAGCGATTGTTGGTGGTCGCCAGGGTTCCCTGAAAAGATCCGGACGTGGCGCTCTACCACGAGGGCAACCGACGGCTGCAGGATCGCTTCGACACGCGGCGCCTCGCGGACCGCATCGAAGAGCGGATCGTTCGCGATTACATCGACGACGACGACCGGCGCTTCATCGAGGCACGGGACATGTTCTTCATCGCGACGGTCGACGCGGAGGGGCAGCCGCAGTCCTCCTACAAGGGCGGTGAGCCGGGGTTCGTCCGGGTCCTCGACGACCGGACAATCGCTTTTCCGATCTACGACGGCAACGGGATGTATCTGACGGCCGGGAACCTCCTCGTCAATCCGAAGGTCGGTCTGCTCTTCATCGACTTCGAGGGGCGCAAGCGCATGCGGCTGAACGGCGTCGCGTCGGTGGACGAGGACGATCCCCTGCTTCCCGACTACCCCGAGGCGCAGCTCGTCGTCCGTGTCGGCGCGACGGAGGTGTTCCCGAACTGTCCGCGCTACATCCATCGCTACGAGCTCGTGTCGCGCTCGCGCTTCGTCCCCAAGACCGAGTGCGAGACGCCGGTGCCGCAGTGGAAACAGAGCGAGTGGGCGCACGACGTCCTGCCGGAGAACGACCCCGCGAAGGATCCATCGCGCGAGGTCATTCCCCGCGGTTGAGCCCGTGACCCGGGTCTCTCGGCGAGAGCTGCTTCGGCGCGCGACGGTACTGGTCGCGGGGGTGGCGGTTCTGGAGCGGCTGCCGGCAGCACTGCGCATGCAGGGCTGGCTGGAGAACGCCTACGCTGCGAGACCGAACGTCGTCCAGCAGACGATGAACGCACTCGTCGCCTTCGTCGTGCCGGGGCGGGATCGTTACTCCCGTGCCCAGGGAACGAAGACGAGGACAGCCGGTGGGATCGAGGCTGGCACGACAGGTCCGCTGATCCGCACGCTCGATCGGTTCCTGCCGGGGCCGTTACCGCTGTCAGCGACTGCGGCAACGATCCTGGACGAGACTGCGGCGAGCGTCGACCCAGCCTCGCGCCGCGGCAAGTTCGCCTCGCCCTTCGCGAACCTGTCCCTCGCGAACAAGGCGAAGGTCTTCGAGACACTCGAAGGGCTTGCCGGGGAGAGCACCGGCTCGATTCGCTTTCTCGTCGGAAACCTGCCCGACCTGGTCGCCTTCCTCGCGTATTCGGACGCGGGGTCGTACGACGGGAAGCGGAGGCGCCTGCGGCGTCGACCGGTCGGTTGGCGGCTCACGCACTACGCCGGCCTGGCCGAGGGGCGCAAGGAGCTCAAGGGCTACTGGGAAGGGCGGAAGGCGGCAGATTCTTAGTGCCCCCTCCCAGCAATGCATGTCGGCATCAGTGGAAGGGGCACTATGCGTGACGTCATCGTCGTCGGCGCCGGCGGTGCCGGCCCGGTCGTCGCGAAGGAACTGGCGGTCCGCGGGCTCGATGTGCTGCTCCTCGAGGCGGGCCCGGAGTTCGCCCACAGCGAGCGGGAGTGGTCGCACCTGGAGAACGAGGCGAACAACCCTGCCTCCGGGATCTTTCGCTTCGGCCCCGGCGATCGGACTCAGCCCCCGTGGGCGCGCGACCTGCCTCAGAACTGCTTTCTCTGGCAGACGGCCGGCGTCGGCGGCTCGACCGTGCACTACTTCGGGAACTCGCCGCGCGCGATGCCGGGCGCGTTCAACGACTACGTCGGCCCGGATGCGAACGCGTACGACCGAGACCATCTCTTTCCGTTCACGTACCGAGAGCTCGTCCCCTACTACGAATGGGTCGAGCACACACTCCCCGTGCAGACGGCAGCGATGGGGACGAAGGAGCAGCTCTTTCTGCGCGCCGCGGCGAAGCTCGGCCTCCCGGTTCAGACCGCGAAGGACATCACGCGGCCCGCGTTCCGGCCGCAGGAGAACGCAATCCTCCAGCCGCAGGGAACGGCGGGTCGTACGACCGACGCCAAGAAGCTGGTCTATCCACGCGCCCAGGGCTGCACGTTCTGCGGTTACTGCCCACAGGGCTGCATCGAGCCCCTGAGGTCGCCGCGCAACCTGCGCGCGAAGCGCTCGACTCACACGAGCTACGTCCCGATGGCGCTGACCGCCGACCGGTGGACTCGCGGCAAGGCCGCGACCTTGATCGCTGACGCGTTCGCAATCCGGGTCGAGAGCGAGCGGCAGCGCGACACGGTGACCGCGACCGGGATCACTTGGCGCAACGTACGCACGGGGCAGACCTCGACTGAGCGGGCGAGAGTCGTCGTCCTCGCCGCTGGTCCGGTCGAGACTCCCCGCCTCTGGCTGAACAGCGGCCTGCCCAATCCCAACGATCAGGTGGGGCGCGGCCTGACCGACCATTACCTGGATTTCGTCGTCGGCCGTTTGGGCTCCTATGCCGGTTCGAGCAAGGGGCCCGCGTCGGCGGCGCGCGTGGATTATCCCGGGTTCGGCGGCCTCGAGCAGGCGGGCGTCGGCCCGGGCTTGGCGGCCCAGGGCATGACGTCGAGCGCTTCGGGAATCGCCGGCTTCTACGGCAACGGATCCGCGGCCGGAGCGCACGGCGCGGACGCCGTCGGCCGCCTCCTGGGGGAACGCATGAAACGCTTCCTCACCCACGTCGATCGGCTGATCGGTATTGCGGTGATCACGGACGACGACGTCTTGGCGCAGAACCGCGTCACGCTGTCGACGACGATGAGTCCCGACGCGCACGGGCCGATCGCGCGCCTCGAGGTGCGCAAGCGGTCGCAACGAACGGTGGCCAACCGCGAGTTCCTGGTCGCGCGTGCGGTAGAGCTCGCGCGCGCAGCCGGCGCCCGCGAGGTGATCAGGCCCGACTTCCCCGCCCTGCTGCTCCATCTGCACAGCACGATGCGTATGGGAATGAGCGAACGCGACTCGGTCCTCGACGCCGATGCCGAAGCGCGTGGGGTCAAGCGGCTCTTCGTCGCGGACAACGCACGCAGGCGCTCGCTACGCGTACCGCGGAGAAGATCTTCGTCCGCTACTTCGGCGGCGACCCGTGGGTCGGGCGCGAGTCACCGGTGTCGTCGGTTGACGACACGGTGACACGTGCGGTGCAGGAAGCCCGACTCTAGATGTAGTTCCTGAGCACGTTGGTTCATCCGGGCCGCCTTGGAGGCTGAGCGCTGTCAAGGCAGCTCAGTCCAAGGAGGCACCGGATGAGGCTTCACGGTAACGCCGCTCTCAGCTGGAACGGTCGTCGGGTTTTGGCGCGCCGGGTTGTTGTTGATGGCTGGACGCTGGTGGCGGCGGCCGAGGCTGCCGGCGTCAGCGTCCGTTGTGCGCGGAAGTGGGTCGCTCGTTACCGACAGGTCGGTGAGCGAGGGCTCCTCGATCGGTCGTCGGCACCTCGCAGGGTCGCGAACCGCACGGCTGAGGACCGGGTCGCGGCGATCGTCAAGCTGCGTCGGCTGCGTTTCACGGCTGCCGAGATCGCCGAGACGCTCGGGATGGCGCTCTCGACGGTCTCGGGGATCCTGACCCGGATCGGGCTGGGCAAGCTCGGCCGGCTCGGCCTCGAGCCGGCCGTCCGCTACGAGCGCTCGCGGCCGGGCGAGCTCGTCCACGTTGACGTCAAGAGGCTCGGGCGGATCCAAGGCGGCGCCGGCTGGAGGGTGCACGGCGGCGCTCAGCACTACAACCGCACCTACACCGACCGCGCCGGCAAGGTCCGCCGCTCGGTCGGCTGGGAGTACGTACACATCGCCGTCGACGACTACAGCCGCCTCGCCTACGCCGAGGTGCTCTCCGACGAGAAAGCGACGACCGCGGCTGGCTTCCTCCGCCGAGCTGTCCGCTTCTACCAACGACACGGCATCCACGTCGAGCGCGTCTTGACCGACAACGGCGGCGCCTACACCGCCAACATGCACGCGCTCACCTGCCGCCGGCTACGGATCAAACACCTACGCACGCGCCCCTACCGGCCACAAACCAACGGCAAAGCCGAGCGCTTCATCCGCACGATGCTCGCCGGCTGGGCCTACGGCGCGATCTACGGCTCAAGCCGGGAACGCACCGCCGCCCTTGACGGCTGGCTCTGGCACTACAACCATCGACGCAGACACTCAGCCCTCGGCCACCAACCCCCGATCAGCAGAACCAACCTGCTGGGGTCCTACATCTAGAGGTGCGCGCGCATCGCGCGGATGAGGGCACCCGCGTAGCGCATTCCCTCGGTGTCGGGCTCGCGGCCGAGGAAGCGCCATCTGCGTTGCTCGAACCACAAGCAGGCGCGGAGCTCCTCCAGCCTTCGCGGTACCTCGCCGGTTCGCCGCCAGCCTGCGAACGCAGCGCTCGCGAGCTCACGGCACATCTCGGTGTCTCTCGGAGCGAACGTCACTGCGAATCGTGCGTAGTCGCTCCACTCGCCGTAGGACGTCGGCAGGTCCCTCTCCC
>WNFU01003648.1_pt1 | contig 20181 bp, 19 predicted proteins | sample 5400121 | NCBI WGS metagenome assembly WNFU01 (sample SAMN13153360, study PRJNA577476) | soil metagenome | isolation source: 100 cm soil or saprolite under grassland replicate 1 | place: USA:California | collected 2016-06-15 | reverse complement strand
TACCGTCGAACGCTACGCCGACCGAAGACCCGAATGCTGTCTTCACCGCCGCTGCTCTGACGGTCCAGGCGCAGTTGACTCAATCGGCGCCGTTTAAGACGCCCACTTTACCGGTACCCGCGGCAACGAATACCTCAGTCTCTTTTCCGACTCTGCCTGCCTCTACCCTTCCACCTGCGGCATCTCCCACACCAGTTTGCGATCAGGCTGCATTTGTAAAAGATGTGAATATACCCGATGGGTCACAAATTACTCCCGGTGGGGCGTTCACCAAGACATGGCGTTTGAAAAATGCGGGTGTCTGCACATGGTCTGGTTATACACTTGTCCTTGCTAGAGGAGATGCCATGGGCAGTACCTCGCCACAAACCATTGGAACTGTTTTACCCGGACAGGAAGTGGATCTTTCGGTTAACTTTACAGCGCCTACCGCGGCGGGTTCCTACCGAAGTTATTGGCAGATTCGAAATTCTTCTGGAGGACCAATCCCAGTGTTAGGTGGCACACAAGGGAATTCATTCTTTGTAGATATAAAAGTGGCGATCGTCAGTTCAGGCTTCGATTTGCATTCGCAAGCCACCAAGGCAAATTGGGTTGGCAGCGGCGGGACAGTACCATTTGGCGGACCGGATACAGAAGTAAAAGGCTTTGCAATGTACCGTGACAACCAAAAATTGGAAGATGGTTCCTCCCCATCTAAAGTTTTGGAAGTCTATCCACAAATGGTTAACGATGGCTCCATGACAGGGCTGTATCCTGCTTATACTGTGGTTCCAGGTGAGCATTTCAAGGCAAAGATTGGTTTCCTGGCTCTCCCCGATGGAACCTGCGGAGCCGGGAATGTCAAATTCCAGTTGAATTACAAGGAAGTATCAGGCACCTTCAATAGCTTGGGTGAATGGGCGGATACTTGCGATGGTATCTTAAAAGAGATTGATCTAAATTTAAGTGGTGTTGCAGGCAAATCTGTTCAATTTGTTCTGGCTGTTCTGGCAAATGGTCCCGCTACTCAAGACTCCGCCGTTTGGGTCAACCCACGGGTGGAAGTCCCCGAATAAAATGGCGAGCGCCCGACTGCTGTCGGGCGCTTTTCATAAAAGGTATAATGTTTGGCTGAGCAAATCAGCCAAACATCACGGAAAGGAAGTGTAATGTCTGATCCTCGTATATATAGAACGTTCGCTTTGTTAATCAGTGTTTTGCTACTGGTTTCTGCCTGCGGTTCATCCCAGCAATCTGCAATTGCAACTTCCGTTGCGCAGACGGTCCAGGCGGGGGAATCACTTACAAAAATTGCAAATGTGCCGCCCGCTACGCAGACTCCAGCAGCGCCCGGCGTTGAAATCACACTTGCTCCTGCAATCACACCGACTGCGGCAGCAACTCTCGTCTCCGCTCCCGTCGATCCAAATTGCGTGAAGGCATCTCTGGTGGGTGAAAACCCGCCTGACCAGACAATCCTGACGCCAGGTCAATATTTTTGGAAAACCTGGACCTTACAAAATACTGGTACTTGTACCTGGACGACTGCTTACCAGTTGGTCTTTTGGAATGGTGACAGATTGGGCAGTTCAATTTCTTATGCACTACCTGACGATGTCGCGCCCAGTGAAACGACGGATATTTCCATTTACCTGCAAGCTCCTGACACCAGTGGGTCATTCACAGGATTTTGGCGAATTAAGACCCCCTGGGAATCGAATTTTGGCGTGGGTCAATACGATGCACCAATATCAACCTCCATTGTAGTGAGCAGCATCACCCCTGAAAGCCGTAAGACAGAGACCGTCTTTGGAGTTACCTCGGTGACCTATACGATTGACCGCAGTTGTAGTTCTGCCAACACCTTTTATATGATCACTGCCTACATCAGCAGCAACGGACCGGTGGAAATCAACTTTATGTGGATTCAAAGTGATGGCAATAACGATGAGAATAACAGACTTAATTTCACCGAAGCCACGACAAAAGCCGTCCAGCGGGAATGGTCTCAACATAAGGAATCCTCTTCAACCCCAAGATGGGCGCAGGTGATTGTCACATCTCCCACCTATCAGGAATTTGATAAAGTACCGTTACCCGAGTTGTGCTCCTTTAATCCTTAAGCAAGAAATAAGAGCCAGTCATTTTTACGGCTCCTTTTATTTGGGAACTCCAGAGCAACTTGAAGCGTTTAACAGAATGGCTTATTGATAACTGGAGGCCATTCATGCATAACACACGCTTAAAGAAATTTCTTATTCCTAGCCTCGCCCTGGTCACAATCTTGGCGTGCAGTCCTTTTGCAGCTTCGACCCCGCAGCCCGCTGCGACGCTTAACGCACTGTACACGGCTGCCGCGCAGACTCTGGAGAGCATGTCCACGCAGGCGGCGATTGCCACACAACTTTCACCGACTCCGACACTTTCCTTTTCCAATCCAACGTCAAGCCCGATTGCGGTGAATACATTTACATCCGTTCCCCCGCTTTCGCCCGTTCCAGTGAGCCGATGTGATGCAGCTGCTTTTGTCGGCGATGTCACGTATCCCGACGGCTCAACTGTCCCTCTCGCGGGCACGTTTACAAAAATCTGGAGGCTCCAAAATACGGGTACCTGCACATGGACAACTTCCTATGCTCTTGTTTATGTCAGCGGAGAACGGTTTAGTGCGCCGGCCGCCGTCGCCATGCCCACCAACGTTGGACCCGGTCAGACCGTGGACTTGGCGGTTAATCTAACCGCGCCGAATCAGAACGGCCAATATCGCGGCTTTTGGAAGCTCCGCAATTCATCCAATGTTCTCTTTGGGATTGGATCCTCCGCTGATTCAAGCTTTTATGTGGATATAAAAGTGACAGGCTACACAGTCACAGGTTATGATTTCCTTGCCAACTATTGTGAAGCCAGCTGGCAAAACAGTTCACGTGACCTCCCCTGCCCTGGTACGGAAGGAGATGACAATGGTTTTGTGATCATCCTGAACTCGCCCAAGCTGGAGGATGGCAAAACGCAGGGAAGCGGCTTGTTGACTTATCCTGAAAAAGGCAACGATGGCTTGATCAGCGGTAAATATCCTGCCATCAAAATTGAAGCTGGCGATCGTTTCCAGACCGTGATTGGTTGTCTCAATGAGGCGAATGATTGCGACATGATCTATCGTCTCCAATACCAGATCGGAAATGGTTCTGTTCGAACGCTCGGTCAATGGCGTGAAGTTTACGAGGGCCAGGAGTATCCAATTAACATAGACTTGAGCACGCTGAGCGGAGAAAAGGTCAAATTTATCCTGTCGGTCCTTGCCAACGGCTCCTCTCATGAGGACTTCGCACTGTGGATTAACCCGCGCATCGCGCGCCAGAGTTCCCAGCCCCCGACGGCAACATTCACAACTGCGCCATCAACGGCAACGGCTACCCCGACACCGACCTTTACTGTCACTGCGACCGCTACGCAGACTGCCACTTCCACGCCTACAGACACGCCTACAGACACGCCTACGGCGACCCCTACATCCACTCCATAAAGCGAAATCTCGCTTCTATGCTGCCTTACATACTTCAAGGCGAGCGCTTGCATACTGCCTTGCAGTATAATAAAATTGGAAGTATGGCTCAGTACATGCCATACTTCCAGCCTAGCATTTCGACCATATTTCATGGAGGTAACAATATGCTTGTTCGAAACTTCCCGCGGCACACCCTAATGATTTTGCTGACTGCCGCACTCGCGCTTGTCGCCTGCAACGTAGGAGCCACACCTGCTCCTACGGTGGATATCAACGCAATCAACACCGCCGCAGTCGCTACAGCCATGGGACAAATATCCGCACAACTTACTGAGACTGCTCTGGCTGCGCCTTCACCCACTCCAATGCCAACCGACACGCCCATTCCTCTGACTAGTTTTGTATTACCTACTTCTGCCACCGGCTCACCTGTTGCGGGAGGTGGGCTCCCCACGGTATCTTTCAATAGCACTCCCAATACGAATACCACTCCCTTGGCAGGGTTCACGCCTATCGGGTCACCCATCGCACCTGCTGCGACCACTTCGTTGGGAGATGCCTGTAACAACAGCGTATATATCGCAGATGTCACCTATCCTGACAATACAGAGATTAAGCCGGGGGTGGATTTTGAGAAGATTTGGCGAGTGCAAAACAGCGGCACTTGTACATGGGATGAAGGTTATAAACTGGCTTTCGTTGGTGGCGATCAAGCGCTTGATCCCGTTTCATTTGAGTTTAAGAGGTCAGAAGATTTTGTAGCTGGTGGCGCAACTGCTGATATAGGCGTTGATCTTACGGCTCCTCTTGATGAGGGTACTTATACAGCCACGTGGAAAATGCAATCCGATACGGGGGTTTATTTTGGGACGCCTTTGACTGTGGTGGTCGTGGTCAAAAAATAGTTCCATATCTAAGAGGTTTAGAGAGGTTCTATGAAACCCAAATTAATTGTTACGACTATTCTCTTCATGCTGCTGGCTGCCGCGTGCGGATCTCCAAGTACACAGGAGCAGGAACCGACTGCCGATATTGCTGCGATACGCACATCCGCCGCGAGCACCGTTATTTCACAGTTCACACTGACCGCCGCGGCGTTTACTCCCACGCCATCCCTGCCCGCTGAAACCTCTGCTCCTGAAGCAACCAGTACAACAAGTACAGCGACTGGTCAAGCTCTTCCACAAGTGACAAATGCACTGGGGACGACTGTCGCTCTCTGTGATAGTCTGTCTTTTGTTGCCGATGTAAACGTGCCGGATGATACAAGCATGTCACCTGGACAGGATTTCGTCAAAACATGGAGAGTGAAAAATACTGGATCTTGCCCTTGGGGATCCGGATATAAACTCGTCTATGCCGGTTACGCCGATGATATGTCTGGGCAGTTCCAGCCTCTAACTAAGGTGGTTCAACCCGGGGAGGAAGTGGAAGTTTCCGTTCAGTTCACGGCTCCTGATGCCGCAGATCAATATCTGAGTGCCTGGCAAATGTCAAACCCCACAGGTGTTACGTTCCCTGAGATCATCTTTGTGAAAATTATTGTCCAATAAGTTTGTGTCAAAAGACCTGAAAGAAACGATCAAAGAAAAAGCACGCCAGCTGGGCTTCCTCCTGGCTGGCGTGACGACTCCCGAACCACCCCCGCATTACTCCACATTCGAAAACTGGCTCGCGCACGGACATCACGGTAGGATGGATTATTTGGCCAGTGATCGTTCCCGCACCCGCCGCGCCAACCCACGCGAAATCCTTCCTGAATGTAAATCCATTCTGGTGCTGGCAACTCCTTATTCCGCGCCTAATCGCGCTGCGAAGTCCTCGCAGAGGGAGCGGAGCGCCAGCGAAGTCGAAGCGGGGGCGATGCGAGGTCAAGTCGCCTCCTATGCCTGGGGTGACGATTATCACGAGGTTCTGCCTGCGCGGATGAAAGAACTCGTTCAATTTATCGAGGGGCAGGTTGGAGGTCCGGTAAAGAACCGTTGGTATACCGATACAGGTCCCATCCTTGAACGAGATCTCGCCCAACGCGCTGGCATCGGCTGGATTGGCAAGAACACCTGTCTCATCAACCCAAAGCATGGCTCCTACTTTTTGCTTTCAGAAGTCCTTCTCGATCTACAACTCGAACCTGACGCACCTTTCCTCACCGATCACTGTGGCACCTGCATGCGCTGCATCGAAGCCTGCCCTACGGACTGTATCCTTCCAAATCGCACCATCGACGCGACCCGCTGCATTTCCTATCTCACCATCGAACTCAAAGAAGACATTCCAACTGAACTGCGTGAAAAGGTTGGAAATTGGGTTTTCGGATGCGACATCTGCCAGATGGTCTGCCCCTGGAATCGATTTGCTGACGAAGGCGACCCTTCTTTTGGAGATAAAACACCTCTCCATTCCTTGATCGATGAACTGACTATTTCAAAGCAGGAGTTTAATCAACGCTTTAAGCGAAGTCCCATTAAACGCGCCAAGCAACGCGGTTACCTGCGCAATGTCGCGGTCGCACTCGGTAACACCGGAGGTATGCTTGATCTGCCTGTTCTGCAAAATGCGTTGAACCATGAAGAACCCATGGTCCGCGAACATGCGCAATGGGCAATTAAAAAGATAACATCACGCTGAGCGGAGCCCCGTGGGCAGTGCTCTTCTGTCCTGTAGTCGAAGCGCGAAGCATCACTTTTATGAACAAACTCCTCATCGCCACCAACAACCAAGGCAAAGTCAAAGAACTACAAGACCTGCTCAAGGATACAGGGATTGAACTTGTCACACCTGCACAAATTAACCTCGACTTCGAGGTCATCGAAGATGGCCGCACCTACGCCGAGAACGCGACGAAAAAAGCGCTTGCCTTTGCTGCTGCCAGTGGGCTGATCTCCCTCGCCGACGACTCAGGTCTTGAAGTAGACATGCTCGGTGGCGCGCCAGGTTTGTACTCTGCGCGGTATGGTTCCTCAAATGGTGAGAAACTCTCCGACAAAGATCGCCGCGCCTATTTAATACAGAATCTCCAGGACAAACCTCGTCCGTGGACAGCGCGCTTCCATGCCACGATTGCCATTGCCGTCCCAAACGGTGAAACGCATCTCACCGAAGGTTTTTGCGAAGGCGAGATCATCCCCGAAGAACGTGGCACAGGCGGGTTTGGTTATGATCCTATTTTTCTATTATCTGATTTGGGGAAAACAATGGCAGAGCTTTCCATGGATGAAAAAAACCGCCTCAGCCATCGGGCACGGGCGGTGATAAATGCGAAAGGGGTTTTGAGGAAATTCTTTACACAAGAATAAATTATTTATGAAACTTAATATCTGGAATGAATTTAAAATCCTTTATGTTGAGCGTGTAAATCGGGAGATCCTGAGAAAGTGCAGTTGCGGCAATTAACGCATCGGGCAGGCTCAACTTGTGGCTCAAAGCAAATTCTTCCAGTAAACCTAGAAAACGATTGGAAATCTCCTCATCCAATGAGATTTGCTTCAATAAAGCCAAATGTTTTTGCATCTTCAATAATTCGACTTTGTTTCTAGCCCCATACAATAATTCACCGGTAGTGATTATGGAAACAGCTAGATCAGGCAACCCAATCTTGTGCAATTCCGCGATGATTATTGAATTGCCCTTGTAAAACTCAATTAGGATGTTTGTGTCACAGAGGATCATGCGCGATAGGGCCACGCTTGCTCACGAATAGTTTTCAACGAGATGTCGCGTCCCTCCCATAAACCTGCCATACCGAAGAATTCGTTTTCCTCATCAGGTGTGTTTGAATCGCTGACTCCGGACAACTCTTTCTCAATAACAGTTTCGACAAAATCTAGGGACTTGAGAAAGTCTATAAGTGTCTGTGCTTTCTTTTGATCCTTGATTCGAATAGTTATTTCTTCCATATTCAAACCTCTTCTGATGTGGATTATACATTAATGGGGCGAAAACCGCCTCAGCCATCGGGCACTGGCGGTAATAAGTGCAAAGCCGATTTTATTTCAGCTATTCAACTCAAAGTAATTTACACCTGCGCGTGATGCAAACGGTCTGCAGCCTCTTCGGTAAGTGGAATATAGACCTGCACGCGCGTCCCATTTCCTGGCGCGGAATCGATGTTGAGCAACCCATTGACAAGTTCGGAGCGCTCGCGCAGATTGACCATGCCCAGACTCCCGCGCTTATCATAGGATTTGTTCACGGCCGCGACGTCAAAACCAAGTCCATCATCTTCGATTTCCAATAATGCAATGCCTGTTTCAAATGGCCGGAGCCGTACCCAAATATGTGGAGCGTTGGCATGTTTGCGGGCGTTGTTCGTGGCCTCTTCGATGATATAAAAGATCACACCCTGCTTGCCCATTTCCATGTCTTTAAGTGTATTTTCATCCACATTGATGATCACATTCAGAGAGTATGTCTCACGTAATTTCTCTGCCATCGCCTGCAGGGCAGCATTCAAGCCCTGTGACTCCAGGATCAGCGGGCGCAACGTGAACAGCATGTGACGGATTTCTTTGGTTGTGCGATGCGCCAGCTCCTCGATTTTCACCAGTTCATTTGTCGCTTCATTGACATCCTTTGCCATGATGCGCCGGGCAAGATTAATCCGCATCGCCATCGCCGCGACCGATTGTGTGGGACCATCATGCAGGTCACGCGCCAGTTTCTTGCGCGCCTCTTCCTGAACTTCAATCATACGTTCTTTTTCCTCGACCAAATCCTGATACAAACGCGCGTTCTGAACTGCGATCACTGCTTGGCGCCCGATAATATCCAGCAAGCCGCGGCGCTCCTTCGCAAAATAATTCGGGTCAGGGTGGGCAAACAGCATCGCGCCATAAACGTTGAATCCACTCCTTAAGGGGAAACAATAAGCGGAGGAACATGCCCGTAGCGCGATAATGCGCCCCAGTTCTGGATCGTAGCCGATGTCCGTTGTCAGGATCGCGTCCCCTCCATCCAGTAATTTCTTGAGGATGCCTTCATTACCCTCCAGCTTGATTCGGAGATCAGCATTGGTGAATCGACGCGCCGAACCAATCCGCAATTCGTGATCGCGGAACAAAAAAACCGCGCTAACAAGTCGTTCGTCTAGGTCGGGTTCATGAGGGTCAGGATTGGGATTCAGCGCGGTATAGGCAAGGTCCAGAGCAGAATCGAGCACGCGCCGATAACTGAGCGTCGCGGTGAGTGTAGAACTCAACTCATAAATGGCGCGCATACGCTCGCTTTCCATATGACGGTTGCGTTCCTCCACATCCAGCTTCGTCTGGCGCGACGTGCGTAGGCGTCTCATTACAAAATGGCCACCAACTCCGAATAGGAGGCCAGCTAGCAATGTCATACCAATCTCACGAAACAAAGTCAGGTTGCTGTAAAAAACACCATAGCCGATCACATATTGCCAGATCGCAAATAGTGGTGCCACAATAAATGCCCCCAGAGCTTCAAAATAGACCGCACCAGTGAGAATGGGGATCAGTCCTATCCAGCTGGGCGTGCTGCCCTGGCGGCTTTGCAGCCAGAAAAACGCAGCCGCGAGGAGAACATCTATGATCAGGACGATCTGCCGGTGGAAAAAACTCACTCTGACGCTGAACACTGCCAGCAGGCTCATGATGGTATTCCAGATGAAAATAAAGGTCAGCGGCCAGAACGGGATGGCATCTAGCTGACCTCGCAGAGTCAGGGCAATGACCAGGCTGACCAGTACCATCCAACGCAAGGAAGCGGCAAACCAGTCAGCGACATAGGGAGTTTCAAATCGACGCATAGGGTAATGATACCCGAAAATGATTAAGGAAAACCCCGCTATTGCTTACAGAGCGTTTACTAACTCACACTTCATACCCCATAAGCTGTAAATATGAACCAAGTCTATCCCTAAGGATCGCTTGCTCCTCAGCAGGATAGGCCTCACGGAATCGCCCGATCTTGCCTTTGAAGAAATGAAGACCTTGCTGCCCCTCTGCCGCACCGGGACGATAATGATCGATTGCTTTCTGGACCTCATCCCTGCTGTCGTTTAATTTGAGGAATCCAACCAGACGCGCCACCTCGTTATCGTAATCAGTCAATAGATCTTCATAGCGGGCGATGAGCACATTCTTCTCCTTCATCCACTTCTCCCAGATATGGATGTACTCCATGATGAAATCAACGCTCTTCTGAAAATCTGCCAGGTGTGAGAAGGCATTTGGGCGTCCCTTTTTGATTGCCCGCTGACCATAATCATAGGCGGAGAGCATGGCATCACGCGGATCACGATAAATGTATGTGATATGCAACAAGCCCAGGCGTTGCAGGAGGCGTGACGCAGAGGTTGGTCCTGCATGGGCTTTGATCACGAACGTATTCCCCACCAGCGCGGGCAAAGCCACCAGTGCTAGTCTGCGTGCAGACAGAACGCCGATATTGCAATTGACTTCCGTTAATATGTTTTGCAAACGGTAGCGTTCACGAATATCGCGCGCCTCCGCACAACCTGTTGTTTTCATTAGCTCGTGGACAAGGTTGTAGTGCCAGCCTGAACCTGCGCGCGGCATCCCAACGGAAAGTACAATCATGATGGCTCCAATTGCTCAGCCGCCGTCCCCGGCGGCGTTTCCAGCGAGTAAGTAATTTTTTCCAGCCCCCCTTTGAATGCTGTCATCCCTGCAAGAATGCCGAAATTGATCCAGAGATTGGGTGTCGCAAACGAGTCCTGTGTAATGTTATATAACGCAATCGCAAACCATGAGAATATCCCAGCAATGCCAAGATAACGTCCAAAAGACGTTTTAGATTTTAAAGCATTGAGTGAATCACCCAGCACAAAAAACAGGAATGCGATAAATATAAAGAAGCCAATCAAACCCGTCTCTGCCAACAGACGCACATATAAATTTTTTGGATTCGGATACAAACGGTTCTCAGGGCTGAGCTGGCGCGCGATCTCAGGCACAGTCGTCAGTGCCCAATCGGGTAAATGATCGTAAATATAAAAACCACTCGCGCCGAGTCCCACGCCTGTGACCGGACTCTCTTCATAGGCACCCCAAGCGCCAAAGGTATAGGCTGCGCGTGCTCCCGCAGAATTTTCGATGACGAAGTCTGCAAGGTTTTCGGCTCGTGTGCTAAACAAGCGTGTAATATATCCTTTTTGACTCAGGAACAAACCTGCGCCTGCAAGTGCGCCAAGGAAGAGGACAATCACACCTACACGCAGGAGCCAATTGTTTCCACGTTGAAATCCTGAAACAAACCAATTCCATCCAACGTTCAATTCCGGGCGGCCAACCAAAAGAAATGTCAATACAGACGCGCCAACAACGGTGAGCAAACCGCCGCGTGAAAACGTCGCAAGCAACAGCAGTACCGCCAATCCCAACAGGATTATCTCCAGCCATTTAAAACGCGTGAGGCGCCATCGCGTCAGGAGCGATGCAAATAGCCAAGGCAAATACACGGTCGCGATTTGCCCTGCCAGCCACGCCGGTTCGTACGCCATTCCAGAGACCCGATTGGTCTTTACCAGTTCGCGCACGGAAAAGGCGCGCTGCCAGTGTGTGACCGTCACTTTCTTAAGCAGCGGGGTATAAAATGCAAGTGACTGCACGCCACTCCATAAAATATCCAATACAAAACCAGCTAGCAGCCATTTGAGAGAAAATCGTAAATCATCTTCATTACGATTCATCCACGCTGCCGCGACAAAAAAGGATAGGCCGATCACCAGCGTTGCCCAGGCACGGATGACACGCCCGAAATATTCCTGTCCGCGCAATGGAAGCGGGTCAAGCAGAATCCCAAGGCTGGTCGCTGTTAAAGCAATGAGCACAAACCCAAGAAGCGGAGTCAGTGCTCCGGCGCGTGGAATAGATGTTTTGCCCTGTGCAAGTTGAATGAATAAAAGTGGAAATAGTAACGCAATCGGATAAAGCGATAGCGGCCGAACATAAGTGGAATCTCCCAAAAACGGGAAATAACGAAAACTGGTAATAGGTAAAGTGAATAGTGCCGCGCCCCATAGAAAGCGCGTGATTTTAGCCACAGAAGTTTCGGACAACCTCAGGCGCAAAGAGTCTTTCATTCGGGCTTTTGCCTCTCTCCCAAATGGGAGCCCCATTTGGGTGCTTCGCGAAGGGGTGGGGTGAGCGAGAAAAACAAGACAAATAACGAACCGATCGCCAAAAAAACAATCGCGCCCACAAAGAGATATGTTCCCAGAGATATGCTGCGATCTCTGGGGGATTGCGCGACCTGTGTCTGCCTGGCTTCGATAAATGAATTGGGTCCGTCTGTCGTCCCTTTTCGAAAATGGACTTGCTCGGCAAATACTTTTGACCATGTAGAAGCGAGCGCTGCGGCGCGTTCCGGGTTTTTATCATCGGCATAGAAATGCCAACCGCCATCGGCAGGCTGGCTGAGAGTCAGCTTGCCGTTCCGCAATTCCTGAAGGGTGACATCTGGGTTTGCCTCAACCACCATCTCCATCACCATATCAGACCAGGCGATCTCCTCGAGCTTACGCGTCTCACGTTCGAGATAATAAAATTGTTGGCGATCTGTTTCCTGCGGCCAGGCCTGCTCAAGATTGAAATCCACAAGGACCGTTGCGTGAGCCCGATAAGGAGGCGGAGCGATGTAGTAAATCGCGGCGCCAATCAACGCGCCGACCAGCGCGCCAACTGACCAGAACCGCCAGGCTTTCAGCAATCGAACAAGATCATCAATGGAGGGAGGAGAAAATAGCCAATGCATCTTTTTATCTTTCCAACGACAGGAGTCGTTGGACTCCAGCATTCCAGACAGGTTTGAGCCGTCTAATTATATAGGATTTGCGAAAAACCATTTACAGGCGTGCAGAATCTTTGCATAGCAAACTTTACAGAGTGCCGCATAATTATCTAAACTGGACATGCGAAATCCAGCCTGCAATTTGCTCCAAAAGTTTAGTAAATTATGAGACAAGCGGTAGTGCCTAATTAGCGTAGCTGTGCGCCAAAGTCTGGCCCCACAGGGGTGCTACGCAAAGACTTTGGACTCCGATTAAGATGCTATAATTTTTCTTACTATCTATGAACTCACTTTCCAATCTCCCAAAAGTTTCCATCATCACGCCGTCTTACAATCAGGGTCAATTCCTGGAGGCTTCGATCCGTTCGGTCCTGGAACAAGACTATCCCAACATCGAATACATTGTTGTGGATGGCGGCTCAAAAGACCAAAGCGTGGAAGTCATCAAGAAATATCAAGATCGCCTAACTTGGTGGGTATCGGAGAAGGACAAGGGTCATGCGGACGCGCTGAATAAAGGCTTTTCGCGCGCGACAGGTGAAATACTCGCCTGGTTGAATTCCGATGACATTTATTTCCCAAACGCAGTTTCTGAAGCAGTCGCAATCTTGAAAAGTCATCCTGAAGTCGGAATGGTCTACGGTGACACAGATCTGATCGATGATGCTGGAGAAACTGTCGGTAAGTTCGGCTCAAAGCAGACGAGCTACCAGCAAATGCTGCGCGGTTCCGTGCACATTCCTCAAGCCACAACATTCTTTCGCGCAGACCTCTGGCGTCAGGTGGGTCCGCTCGACCTTTCCCTGTTTTTTAGTTTCGATTACGACCTTTGGGTACGTCTTGCGAAAGTGTCGCAATTGCTATATGTTCCCAAACGCTGGGCAAAATTCCGCATCCACGACGCTGGCAAAACCATCGTCAATGACGACCGCTGTTACCCGGACATGCTGCGGGTTCTGCAACGCGAAGGGGGAAGTTGGCTTTCCTGGCTGCGACTGAGAATGATTACGCGAAAGCTATTATATTCCTGGCTACCTTGGAAGTTTCGTCTCAGACTACGAAAACTCCTCACCTTCTAATTAACTGATGTTATGTACCGTCCCGAAGGTTCATACAGCTCGAGAATTTTTTTCAAGGAAACCTCACCTGCACTGCACCGAACGCAGTGCGGTGCAAGTGTCGGGACGTTCTATGCAAACTAAAAGGTATCTTCGACGACGCGCTCGCCTGATTTGCGCGCGTAGTATTGTCCCTCGATCCAGCGATAGGTATTGGTCAAGCCTTCCTTGAAGGGTGTAGACGGCTCCCAATCAAATACCTGCTTGATAAACGTATTATCACTATTGCGTCCTGCCACACCTCTTGGTGCGGTCAGATCGTATTTGCGGTTAAGCTTTACAGCGCCGATCTCTTCGGCAAGACCAACCAAATGATCCACAGAGATCAATTCACTCGAACCAAGATTAATGGGCGTGGCAACCAGCTCATCGCAATGGACGATCATATCAATTCCCCGCACGCAATCTTCAATATAAGTGAAGCTGCGCGTCTGCGTACCGTCGCCCCAAATCATAATTTCATTCGTTCCGCTATCCTTGGCTTGGATCACCTTACGGCAGATCGCAGCCGGGGCTTTTTCGCGCCCACCATCCCAGGTGCCATTCGGTCCATAGACGTTATGGAAACGCGCCATAAATGTTTTCATGTGCCTTTCCGCCCAATACTCCTGGCAGAGCATCTCAGCAAATAGTTTTTCCCAGCCATAGCCTCGTTCTGCCATCGCAGGAAATGCATCCGACTCTTTGAGAGCGCGCACGTTCGGATCCTGTTGCAACAGTGTATTGTAAACACAAGCGGAGGATGAGAAGAAGTAGCGGTTCACGCCTGCCTGATAGGAGGCTTCGAGCATGTGGGTGTTGATGAGCGAGGAACGCATACATTCCACCCGAAAGCGTTCGATGAACCCCATCCCACCCATATCGGCTGCCAAGTTATAAACTTCAACCGCACCTTCCACCGCGCGGACACAGGATTCGCTTTTACTTAAATCCAAACACAGATTCTCAACACCCGCAATGCGCTGATACCAGTTGCTCAATGGTTTCTTGTCTACGGCGCGGATACGGGTATAGCCCAAGTCATGGAAGTAACGTACCAGCGAACCGCCAATAAATCCGCCTGCTCCCGCGACGACGATAAGATCATCCTGTTTCAAATCACGATGAATGGAATTTGCTTTGTTGTTCATTGATTTTCAATCTCCTGTGCAATGCGTGTGGTGTCTACCACTCCGCATCTGAATAATAGTGTGCAGAAATTTCTTCTGTCATTTTATGGATACGGCCAATTTCTTCGACTGATAACCGTTTTTTCCAAACGTCAATATTTGCGCGGCTATCCAGTTTGAATCCATGGACCTTTTTGCGCGATAACTCAACCGGGTTTTCAGAACTGCTGGAGTTCAAAATTGTTTTTTCCACGCGCGGCGTAAATTCAAGGTCAAGCGATTGATACAGGTCGCGATATCCAGAGATCGGATCGCGGGAAAGGTCTTCGTGGCGAACGATAATGAAATCGGGATTCAGCTCGCGGGTCGCGTGGACCGAGCAGTAGATCATCTTCCAAAGCAGGGCCGCCTGCCCAATGACATCCTCTGATTTGATGGCTTGTATCTCATCTCGATAATGTTCCAAATGATCGCGCATCAACAGAGGCTGATCCAGCAAACCTTGAAAATCAAACAGCCAGTTGAGTCTTTTCAAGCTACTGGCAAACGCTGCGGGGTGACGAACGGTGATGACCACCTTTGCATTCAAATGTTTGGCAAACCAGGGCGTGGAAAACACCGCGAACGGATCCTTGAGCAAGGCACGCTGACCGCGCATCAAGCCATTGTAAAAGATCAGGAAGTCGCGCCCCATGCGTAAGAAATCTTTTCGGGAACGAAGCGAGCGGATCTCAGCCCAAAGGTGATAGTCAAACTCCAGCAGTTCCTGGAATGCCGGAAGATATTCATGCCCATTGTCTTCGCACACATATTGATACCAATGATTGACCTTGACTCGAAAAACGCCGGGACGATGCAACACATTCAAGGGCTCGCTGATATAGGCAGTCAGTGCATCGGCCGCGAGCATCTTTCCAACCCATGTTGTTCCACCGCGATGTGTGCCTGTGACCAGAATCGGTGTCAGTTCACTCATATTATTTGTCCTTCATAGGCACAGCCACAATCGAATCCACTCCGTAAAGCGCTGCCGCGCAACGGTTCAATCGAAAACCTGTGTGATCGCCTAAATCCTGCAATCGCTCCGAGGATAAAAATCGGACAACCAACTCTTTTTCACCTTCTGCTTTAAGTGCTTTGATTTCAGACTCACGCGAGTCCCATGCTGCAGCACGTTCTTGATACAAAGGGATTTCTCCAAAAAGTCGCCACGCAGTTCGGAATGGATAGAGCATCAGAATAATGAGTGCGAACGTCGCGAACCCAGGAAGAACCGCTGGGTGAGAAAGATTTGTTCTTAATTGTGAAGCCAGAGTGCCAAGCAGTACCCCTTCCATGATTAAGGCAACCGTCAGCAGAACTCTGCCAATAAAACGGGCGCGCGGAACTGGGTATGATTGACCATAGGCGCTCGGTGCAAAACCGGAGGCAATAAGAAGATAAGTCAACAACAATACAACGATCACAAGAATTCCAAGACGATTGCGCGTTTCCCTTGAAATATTCTGGGAAGAATAGGTATATTTTACATAGAAAAGCAGTGCTGGCACAGCTATAGAAATCAGCGTAGGCACAGGAAAAGCATGCCATGTATCAACGATAAAGTAAGACGGATAGTAAATGATTCTCGAAAGCAGTTCCGCGAAACCCGGAGGCGCAGTTTGCATTCGAAGCGAGTTGGCAGGGGCTACAGCCATGACAATCAATGCAGCTAATGCCCCTACCAGTGACCATGACAAAAGGATCAAAATAGGTCTGCGATAGCGAACGTCACTCCACCATAACGTGGCACCAACTGCCAAGCCAAGCATTGTGATCATCAGCGCGGTGGGAGGTTCTGATAGACCACCAATCACAAAAGGAATAAGTAAACATGCGGCTTGGACCCAAAGAGAGGGAGAGCGTTCTTGAACTTTTCTGATCTGCCTCAATAAAAACGTGCCAAAAAATGGAATAAACACCAGCGGCGCAAAATGAGAGGTCATGCCAGCACGCCAATATAATGTTTCATACAGATTGGGAGCTTGTGTGACCGAAAAATAGACAACCAAAAGAGACAGGCAGAAAACCATCCCACGGTTCCATTCCAATCGAAGCATTTCTACAGTTTCTTTTATGAACAGATACAAACCCCACGCAAACAGGGTCAACATCAAAGCAGGCAGGATCGCTACGTTATACCATCCAAAGAACTTGTCAGCGAGGCCGATAAAGATGATATTGGTATATCGGCTGGTTGAGACCATATAGCGCTGAACCATTGCGTTGATGAGATTTCCCTGCAAGAAAAAAGCAGAGAGGCAGTAGTCATCGCTCCCATAACGCGAGAATATTCCAAGATAGGCATACATAGCCAGGGCGATCAGTGTAGCAAAAATACCGAAAGAAAGAGCTATCCTGAGAAGCCTTTCTTCAGAAAATCTTTGTTGCATGCTATGAGGTAAATCTTTCATAGTCCCGTCAAAACTCAGGGTTTTACCGCCACCGCCACCAGGATCATACCCAACGCAGAACGCCCATCCAGTTCGCGCTGCAACTGGCGCTTTGCCCCTTCTGAAGAAATCAGGGATAGAAATGGACTCAGATTATAAATCGAGCCGGCATACTCTATCGTCAATCCCGATTCAACTAGCAGTTTTTTCAATGAAGAGGGATAAAAACGGCTGATATGCTGCTCGCCAGCCATCTTGGGAGCCATATTCAACCGGTCTACAGCCCATTCCATCAGGGGCCAGAAACTGCGATAGTTTGGCGTCGTGATCAGGAGTCGTCCACCGGGACAAAGCACGCGCGCTGCCTCTCGGATGGAAATTTGCGGCGCTTCGAGATGCTCGATTACTTCTGACATCAAAACACAATCAAAGCTTTCATCTTTCAACGGGAGAGATTCCCCAATCGCCTGCGTACAGGCAAATCCGCTTGGCGTTTCAGCACCTGAATTTGCTTCTTCCAAACGAGAGCGCACAAACGTCAGCGCCTGCATAGATAAATCCAGCGCGACCGGAAAACTTCCAGGCACGGTAGCCTGTAAAAGCAGGTTGCCTGCTCCACATCCGATCTCTAGCAGGCGCGAACCAGCCTCCAAGTGCGGGCGGATCAACTGATCAATCATCGTTAGTTTGCCGCGATGCCAGAAGCGCTGCATCGGATGCCCGGAATGCAGAGCCCGATACTGATAATCACCGGCGACGGAATGGTAATCAAAAGACAATCTGCGAATCTCCTAGTTGTACTTGCCCTGCAAATCGTTCCAGCGAACCATGAACAGATTCGCAAACATTTTGAATGAGTCAACCACCAAGCGAACTCGGCTGCGATGGCGGTGATCGATCATACGCACAGGGACAGGCTGAATCGTCAGCTTTAACTTGCGCGCTATGAAGAGCATCTCAACGTCAAAGCCAAACCCGTCAATGGTCAAGCGACGGAAAATTTCTTTTGCCGCAACTGACTTAAAACTTTTGAACCCGCACTGCGTATCTGGCAAGCCTGAGAATAATACAGCCTGTACCATCCACGAAAAAATCTGCCCAGAAGCATAGCGGACGATAGGCACACCTTTCACTTGTGAGCCAGGTAAAACTCGTGAGCCAATTGCAAGATCATAGCCATTTCGCAAAGCGTTCAAAAAGTCTTCGATGGCATAGAGTTCATAAGGCAGATCCGCATCGATGAAGATGATAAAACGTCCGCGGCTCTCCATCACGCCGCGCTGGATGGAGAATCCTTTACCCATGTTCTGCTCGTTAATGAATAAGTGCAGATTCACACCGTTGATTTTCTTCCAATCCTCAATGCACATGACAGTCTTATCCTGACTTCCATCATCCACAACGATGATCTCGTATTGCTCTGAGCGTGCTGATAGATATGTTTTCAAACCATCCAAAGTGCTTACGATCAGAGTCTCTTCATTGTAGGCGGGGATGACGATGGAAAGCTCAGGCGAGGTCATGATCCGTTTGTATCCGGCTGGGTTGAGCTCTTCAGATCAAAGATCAAATATCCATCACCCTGAAACGAAACAGGATAGGAGCTAACTAAACGTTCTTTAAGTTCTGGCTGTCGATTGAATTCATCGAAATCTGTCACAAGAAAATAGCGCATTTTTGAAGAATACTTGTTGAATAAGTCATCGAAAGAAAAAACTCCCCCACGCATATTGGCATAACCTACATCTCCTGTGTAGGGCCAGGTGGAGGCTGTCCGCCAGCCCCAATATTGCAGGCGCGAACCATAATCCTGAGTCAAGGCGATGACGCGCGTCTGTTCATCAAATTGCTCGCCGATCTGTTCCCACATCGCAGCCTCAGGACGATAATCCACAGCTTTCATTTGATTGCGAACATCCCAGATAACAGAGAACAATCCATAGACCAGGATGAGGTACACAGCGCTCTTCATCCAACCCTGGGGAGACGTTTCCGTTAAACGCGCAAAAAACCAGTCCCCAAGCGGTGCCAGCGACAACCCCACGATGGGAATAAGTGGCAAATGATAATAGTCGTGCGTCGCGATGTGGTAATCAAAGAAAAGCCCAAACAGAATATAGGAACCCCACAGTCCAAATAAGAAAATCCGTAGATGCCTATCCTTTATAAGGAAGAATCCGAGCAAGCCGAGCATGATAAAAATCCCGCCTGCCGCCATGTTCGCTTTTGTTTCCCACTGGAGATAGTTATAGGGATTTAGTAGCAACGCAGGGACGAAACGTCCTTTGAACTGCGAAGCCAAGTCGCCCCGGATAAAAATCCCATACACCAGATACATCGATGCAGGCAACGCACCCATCAACGCGATGATCCACACCTGAACATTCCACAGTAAATCGCGCAATGTAAAACGTGATAGCGCCAATCCCAATGCACCGCCAATCACAAAAAAGGCGGCAGGAAACTTTATAAATATCGCCAGCCCACCTAACAATCCTGCGAGAATTGCATTGATCCAGAGTTCCCCTCTCCTTTCAGGAGAGGGGTGAGGGGTGAGGTTGCACCAGCGCGCAAACATCCACCAGAAAGCCAGGATCAGCATTACCATCAAAGGGTCAGGTTGGAAGCTTCGGCTGCCAATGATGGCATATGGAAAAATCAAATAATAAGTTGTGGCGACCAAAGCGCCTGCAAATGAAACAAATTCACGCGCCAGCCTGAACAGAAAAACCCCGCCAATCAACCAAAACAATGAAGAATAAATTCGTGCAATCCATAATTGTTCGCCAGTGAAGCGATAGGTGAAAGCGACCAGTTGCTCCAGGACCACGGGTTCCACATCCGCTTTGAGTTTCGCCATCCGAATCGCTGTTTCCAATTTCGATGTTGAAACGCCGTCAGGCTGGGTTTCGTAATAAATGCCGCGCGCTTTGATTGCCGATAACAACTGGCGCGTGGGATGGAAATCGAGCGGCAGGTCGGTGAGGTCATACAGACGGATGGCAAACGCCGCGCCGAAGATCAAGACGAGCGCGAGGGTCCGTGCCGCCCGGGATGCGAACAACGATGTCTGGGACATAAGCCGAAGTATTTTATCAGATTCAGTCTTTTACTTATCCCGCGAAAACATCCGCTGGCGGCGTTGGAGAATCAGGTTGCGCAGTTTGCTTAAACCAACCAATTCGAGGAGTGCCGAAATCAATAGGTTTAACCGCGCCAAAGCGGTCGGTGGATGGAGGAATAAGGCACGAAACCACGCGCCT
>WNFU01006248.1_pt1 | contig 20190 bp, 23 predicted proteins | sample 5400121 | NCBI WGS metagenome assembly WNFU01 (sample SAMN13153360, study PRJNA577476) | soil metagenome | isolation source: 100 cm soil or saprolite under grassland replicate 1 | place: USA:California | collected 2016-06-15 | reverse complement strand
ATTGCCGGCGCCAGCATTTGGGAGAATTTGGCGGCGCAGAGTCTTCTGGGACTAGAAGGATTCGCCGAGGCGCTGCGGGGGCATGTCACGGGCAAGGAGAGGATCCGAGAGATTCCGAAGGGACAAAGACTTATCGGGCGAGCCAGTTTAAAGAAGCTATTTGATGAGGGTGGGAAAGGAAAGGCGAAACGGGATCGATTGATTTCGCAGGCGGTCAACCAGCACGGGTACAGTCAGATGGAAGTCGCACGTCATCTAAAACTTCACTACTCGACGGTCAGCCGACTGATCAAGACTTTTAAAGAGCAAAGGTAAAGATTATGCATTGGAAATATCGATCGCGCCGGGAGCGGCAACTCGTGGCTTCTTTCATCAGCTCAACTTCGGCAGCCCATTGTTCTGCGGCTCGTAGTCGCGATCTTCTTTGCGCCGTGGCTGCACCGAATCATCGATAACTTCGTTGCCGAACTTTGTCGCGGCGATCGAGCGATAGTGCCGCGGATTCTTCCGGGCGTAAATGCCGCCGAGAAACAGTGCGTAAGAATCGGTGAACTCGCCGAGGTAATTCTTCGGTCCAACTTGCACCGCGTCCACCGCCAAGCCTAAGGCGCTCGCTTTCTGCTGTATCCAGCCGAGTGTCATATCGGAAAGCCGCCGATCGTTATACCCGCCGCCAATGTCGCAATGGGCACCGACAAACCAGCGTTGCTCCAGCTTCTGCGACGGCGCGGTGTCGGGATTCCACAAGGTAGCCATATAATCCTGGCGATGCTCATCGATGGCGACCGCGTGGTACGCGTTTTCAACGATGTTGCTTAATTTGGTGTCGTGAAATTCATAAAATTTCATATTGACGTCTTTGAGCACATCGAGCGGAATGCCGAGCGCGCCGACGGTGTCCCACACACCCATGAATTTAATTTTAATCTCCCGGCTAAACGACGAGCGAAAAAGCTTGGCGGTAAAAGAATCGACGTTGTCGCCCCGCGTACGATAGATGCCGTAAGCCATCGCCACACGTAGCGGCAGATGTTTCGGATAGATCAATCCGCAATTGCGAATCATCCCCACCAGGCTGCGCGCCGTGTAGGCGCCGCGGCTGAATCCAAGAACATATACATCATCGCCGGCTTCGTAATGTTTGGCGAGAAACTCATAGCCCTGGATAATGTTGATCTCGAGGCCGGCCCCGATCGCGCCGCCAATGAATTGATCATACCATTTGGTTCCGACGCCCTCGTCGTACCATTTCACCTGCTTGGTGCCGTCCGCCGCTTGATCCTTTACCGACTCGTAAAACCTGCACACGTTGGTTTCCACCCGGCCGGCTGCCGGTAACGCTTCATCCGCTGGCTTACTCCAGGTCCCGTCGAAACAGATAACGATTCGCTTCATGGCCGCTCCTCAAATAATTTTTGCACGTGATTCTGCAATTTTACTTCATTTTCGGATTGCTCGGTCAAGTATTTTTGAAGCCCCCAGCAGGTTCCTGAAAAAAGATTCGGAATGCTTCGAGAGCCTCATGCTTCGACGGGCTCAGCAGAACGTAAAATCTTGAATGATATCAAAATTCTCCCGTTCGTTCCTTCGTCAAGCTCAGGACTGGCTCTGAGCCGCGTCGAAGGACTCCGAGGAGTTTTTCAGCAGCCTGTTAGGTTAGGCAAACCACTGCTTCTGGCGCAAAATATATTCCGCGGTGCGGTAACTCAGCGCCGCCACGGTCGCCGTCGGTGGATAACCCGCCATGGTCGGAAATACCGATGAACCGACGATGAATAGATTGGGAATATCATGAGACTGACAAAACTCGTTGACCACCGAATTTGTCGGATCGACGCCCATCCTTGTGCCGCCCGCCCAGCGATTCGGCCGGCCCTTATCTTCCGTCCACACTTTGCTCGCCCCGGTGGCGCGCATAATTTTTTCGCCGACGCCGGCCATGAACTTTTGCAGCCGAACTTCGTTCCTGTGGAATTCGAAAGTTACTCGCGGCAGCGGCAGTCCCCAGCGATCGCGCTGGCGCGGGTCGACATCCACGCGGTTGGTCTTGTGGGGCAGCGTTTCGGGCTGCATGTTCAGGTCCACTGTTCGTGTGTAGTAACGCGTGTAAAAATCTTTGAACTCTTTGCCCCACGACCGGACGCCGGGCGGCAACACATCGATCCGTGTCACCGGCGTGCCATCACCGCTGGTGCCGATGGTCCCGCCGCGGATGAATCCCAAGCCGGCGTGATCGAAATTATTGCCGTTGAAATCGTCAATGCGCATTGCCGCTGAGCCTGGGCCGATAAAACCATTGATTATGAAATCATCGAATACTCCCATCGCACGCACGTCGCCGTGAGCCATGATGTTGCGTCCGACATAGCCGCTGCTGTTCGCCAATCCTTTCGAGAATCTGCGCGAGTCGGTCTTGGACAAAAGCAGCAGCCGCGCGTGTTCAAAGACAAAGGCGCTCAAGATCACTACGCGGGCGCGCTGTTCTCGCGCTTGCCCATCGGCGTCGAAGTAACTCACTCCGGTTACTTCCCCTGCGCTGTCGCTATTGATGCGAAAAACTTTGGATCTGGTTTTGAGATCGAAGTTGCCGGTTTCAAGCGCCACTGGGATCGTGACATAAAGCGTCGCCGACTTCGCGTGGACATGGCAGCCATAAAAATTGCAGTGACCGCAGTAGACACAAGCCGGGCGTTCAGGAATGCGCGTATCGAACGGCTCGGGCGGGCGATAGGGCTGGGAGAGAATTCCGGCCGCGGTGTCGTATGGATGGTAACCTAATCTCTTGCAGGCTTCAGCGAACAATTTCATACGCGCACTGTGGCGCAGCGGTGGCAGCGGAAAACCGCGCTTGCGCGGTCCGGCGAATGGATTGACTCCCGCTTGACCCGATACCCCAAACTCCCATTCGAAGCGTTCGTAGTAAGGTTCCAGGTCATCGTACCTGAGCGGCCAGTCGATGATGTCATATCCGGCCAAGTCGGCATTGGCGCGATCGGCGTTGCCGCTGGCGATTTCATTGGTGAAGAGTTTGAAATCATCGGGCATGTACCGAGATGATTGTCCGGTCCAGTGAAGCAAAGCCCCGCCCAGGACGTTGAGGGGACTGGTGCGATACTGGAGCTGCGTCTTGTCACCAATTTTTTTTCTTGTGGTCGTAGGCTCATGGCGTACCCACTCCAGTTGTTCAGGGCGAATGAGAAAACGGATCGAGTCCCGCGGTGCGTAATCTTCCTTTTTCGGAGCGGGACCACGTTCAAAGCCCACGACCTTTAGTCCGGCGGATGCAAGTTCTTTCGCGATGATGCCGCCCAATCCGCCGACACCGACAATGCAGACGTCCGCAATCGATGGCGTCGAGGTCACTTTTTTTCCACCTTGGTGTAATCCACCGCTATCGGTTCCAAATCGACTCGCTTATTGACGTAGGCATCGGCGTAACCGAACTGTTGTCCGGGAAAGTTGACCAGGCGCCAACCGATCATGTCTTTGTTGCCGCCGTACTGCGGCTCGCAGAAGACCCCTTCCAACACGTGGTAACGCACGGTCTCGAAAAATTCCGCCGCTTTTTTGAACCCACGCACCGAGCCGGTCTCGAACTCCGCCAACACGGCGTCCTTTTGCTCCTCCGTCAGATCAGAAAAACGTTCGGCAAATTTTGACTGCGCAAAGCGCTCGACGGCTCGAAGTCCTTGCCGATACAGAGGTACCAACGGCGCATAGTCGCCGGCCAAAGCGATGTCGATGTAACTGAGCACGCCGAGCTCAACCGCGCCGGGCGTGTCGGTCTTGGGAAATATCCGGTCGGCGATGGCTCCCAGTGTTTCGCCCTCCGCTGGAGTCAGAACCTCAAATCTCGCAGCGTTATCCTTAGTCGAATCCATCTCGTTAAATAGTCTCCTGCTCGCAAATGTCATTCTTGAATAACAGAAATTTTCCTCAGATGTGTAGCAGATTCCCAGACCAGAATATGGTCTTGGGCAATTTCGTCGGCGGGTCACCGGTAATGCAGCCGGAATACGGACAAGGCCAACTCGTCAAAATTTGCGCTTTAACGAAAATAGATCTCGCGGAATTCGTTGGCGTGTCGCTTGATATCGTCGGAGACTTTGGGATCGATCGCGGCGAGCTTCAGTTTGCTGTGATGCATCGCCGCCGACGAATTTCCCATCGGTATCGTTTACGCGCACCGCATCGAGTCGATGAGACGGTGAACATGTTGCCTCGATTCGTTCTATCAAGCACGCTTGCCACAGCGACCACTGCAGTAATCCGGAAACATATCTTGCTCCAGACCATAGCCAATACGCAAACCATCTTTCTGCGAGTTATGTAACGGTTGAGTTGAATCGTTTAGGCGGGCGAGATATCCATACCTGCTCAAAACGGTTGAGTAATTTTCCTGGCTGCTCTTCGACGATCATGAGAGCCCGGTCCTTCGATTTGATGAAATCCTGCGCCACTGCGTAATCAAGAAACCGAATTAAGTGATCGTAATAACCGGAGACGTTCAATAGCCCGCATGGCTTTTCGTGCAGAGCGAGCTGAGCCCAGCTCAAAACTTCGAAGAATTCTTCCATCGTGCCGATGCCGCCGGGCATGGCGATAAATCCGTCCGAGAGTTCCGCCATCAGCGCTTTGCGCTCGTGCATGGAATTGACCACGCGCAAATCCGATATTCCGCGGTGCGCGACTTCTTTGCTTACCAACGAATTCGGAATCACCCCGGTTACGTGGCCCTGCAGTCCAAGCATCTTATTAGCGATCACATTCATGAGCCCGACATTGCCCCCTCCGTAAACGAGCCCGTAACCGCGCCTTACCAGTTCACTTCCGAGCTGCTGCGCCGCTTCTGTGTACACGGGAGATGACCCACGCCGGGAGCCGGTGAAAACACAAATTCTGCCTCGCACATCGTCCATGCTCGTCATGTCGCCATCGCTTCACTTCCACAATTTTTGGATGAACCCTTCCTTCTCCAGATCCTGAAAAAAACGAGCGTCGATGAATTGTTCCGGCTTGAGATTGGCTGCCCGCGGATCGGTTTCCGCCAGCTGGTCGAGGACCGTCTTGACGGCCTCGGGCGATGGCCGCGGAATTTTTGGGATGTTCTGGATGATGTATAGATCGTACAGATCGTTGACCAGTGCGAGGTCATTATTGCGCATGTATTTGCTCATCACCTGAACACTGAAGGCGCGCTGCGTCTTGCCGTAGTAGACGCCGTCGGCATAAGCGCGGACGAATTTTCGCACCGTGTTTTCATTACGCTTGATGTAGGAACGCGTGGTGACGATCGACGATGTGGGAAAACTGAGACCCATCTTCGAGATATCCGCCACCTCTCTGAAACCGTCCCGCCGCGCAAGGATGGCAAGCTCGGCGTTGATCACGCCGGCATCCACGCCGCCGGTTCGAAGCGCGGCCAAGATGTCGGTCACGCCGCCCATCTGGATCACGGCAAAATCGCGTTGCCGCTTGATCGGCCATTGGGTCTCCGCAAAGCGCAAGCCGAAGTCCGTCGCCGAGCCGAACCGTGAGATGCCGATCTTTTTTCCTTTCAGCTCTTCGACCCGGCGAATCTCCGGTTTCGCCATCACAACGAAAGTAAAAACGTTGAGCGAGCTCGCGATGATGACCAAGTCGCCTCCCGCGAGATTGGCGTTGACGACAGCCCCGCCGGTAAAAGTACCGATCGGTACCGCCGCCACCGACATAGAGCAGCTCGACGTCGAGCCCATGTTTGCGGAAAATTCCCGCTTCGTAGGGAATCCAAAACGACGCCTGCGAGCCGGCGATGGCGCTGTAGACGAGCCGGAGTTTCTCCATCGGCGTTTGCGCGTGAGTGTCCACGACCGCCAAACCCAGCAAAAAAACGACCGAAAGGAGCATGCTTTTGAATCGTCTCATAACCGTTCTTTCTGTATGTTCACACCATCGGTTGGCTGATTTTGCCAGGAACACGACCGGGCAACCCGCGCGAAGCGCAGCGCACGCGAACATGCGGCGCCATGGCAGTTGCGGTTTTATTTTCTAGCTGACTCGACCGCGCGCCACAAGAGCTGTTGCAAAGAGTCGTGTGCGGGAGAATCTAGACGGTGATCGGCGTGGTCTAAAAGCGATTGTCCGTGATCGGCTTTGTCACGGCGACACAGAAGATACCGGCCGCGTGCGCCGAGGTAACGCCGCTGGGAGAATTTCGCTATCGCGGATCAAGCCATCAAGAACGAAAATGATAGCTTTAATCATTGCGAGAGTGCTATTAAGCGTTCGCTGCGCTCGGCTTTTTTGCTCGCCACTTTTTCAACCAGGTCACGAAATGTCGTACCGGCGTCGCATTTCACGTTAAAGGCCACAACAAATAGCGTGATCAGGTCCTTCGCATAGATCTCATTTTCGGCCCATTCGGCAATTTGGCTCAAGTTATGTTCCGGGCGAAGCTGTTTGATCTTCATACCGACGATTTCGGCGAGTCCCGCGGCCAATTGTTGCGCCATCCCTCTCTGCTCCGGTGGAAAATCCAGCCGAATAAAAGCCACCTCCAGCGCCCAATCGACACCTTTCGGCAGCGGACGCCGAATTACTCGCCCAAAGGTCATCAGAAGCAGCACTAGGGCAAGCAGTAAAGTTATTGGAGTAGCCATCAGACGTGATTGTAGCTGTCTTATGCATATTTGACCAGTGAATCATGAGCGGGGTTTTCACACAGTCTGACATGTTGCGACAAGTCCGAACAATCAGCAACAATTGACTGTTAAAGTCCACCTGTGATGCGGGCGGTACCTATTTTTCGATCTAGGCGGGCACGGCGATCGGTTCGGCCCGCGGCTCGCGAATCGGCAGGTTGCAGAGAGCCGCTCCAGCGGCCAGCACAGCATCGGCGTACCACATCCACAGATAGTCGCCGTAGTGAGAGAACGCGAGTCCTCCCAGCCATGCACCCAGGAATCCGCCGGTCTGATGCGACAGCAGCGTCAACCCGAACAGCGTCGCGAGATAACGAGTGCCGAACAGTTTGCCGATCACCCCCGCCGTTGGCGGCACCGTAGCTAGCCACGTAAAGCCCAATCCGATGGCGTAGAGATAAAACGTCCACGCGCTCTTCGGCGCGGCGAGATACAAAAGCACAAGCATGGCGCGCGAACCGTATATGGAGAACAACACGTACTTGCCGCGATAGTGATTGACGCACCAGCCGGCGACAAGACTGCCGGCAATGTTCGACAATCCGATGACGGCAAGCGACCAACTCGCCACCGACGCCGTCAATCCATGGAGGTTCACCTCACCTGGCAAGTGCGTCACAATCAACGCGATGTGAAAGCCGCAGGTAAAGAAACCCGCATGCAGCAATAAATAGTTGCGGTCCGCGAGGGCATTTTTGACGGCCCTGCGCAAAGTTCCTACCAATCTCTCGTGCGTTGACCAAACGGCAACAGGCGACGATCGGTGCATCATGCGCACGAGCGGCAGTGCCGCGAGCGTGATAATCGCCAACGACCACATCGCACCCATCCAACCCAGCGTTGAAATAAGCAATTGCAGCAACGGCGCAAAGACAAATTGTCCGAACGAGCCGCCCGCGTTGATTATTCCGGCCGCCGAACCGCGCTGGTTTGCCGGAACTCGCCCGGCCACCGCGCCGATCAAAACCGAGAAACTGCCGGCACCCGCACCGATCGCTGAAAGCAAGCCCAGCGAAATAACGAGTCCCAACGCGGATGTCATAAACGGCGTGAGCGCGCTACCCAGGGCAAGGATAAGCACGCCGCCGACCAGCACACGCGCCGGACCGAAGCGATCTGCGGCGGCACCCGCAAGCGGCTGTACCGCGCCCCAGACGAATTGTCCCACCGCAAGCGCGAAACTGATGGTTACCAGGCCGAGGCCGGTCGAATTATTGAGCGGGAAAATGAACAAACCCAACGATTGCCGCGCCCCCATGGTCACCGTCAAAACGGCCGCGGCGGCGAGGGTGCTAAAAAGCCAGGAGCCGTTGTTTTTATCGGTCATGATGAATTTCGTAGCCTGATGAAGTGGAACGCAATCCGGGAAACTTGCCCCCGGATTCCGTGTTATCTCCATCCCGGGCTAGTCACCCCAAATCGTCTATTTCCTGGGGCGGGAGTGGCCCTCGTCGTCAATATAGTCTGAAAAATCCGGTTTACTGGATAGGCTGATCGGCAATTTGTGCTCAACGACAAGTTTTACAATTTCGATTGCCTCGATTGGCGGCTCGCCTTTGCCACTTTCACGGTAGTACCAAACAGGGCTTCTGGCAGACTGGGCTTTTGCGAGCGCTTTCTTAACTTTTGCAAGGGTCGCTTTCTTTCCTTCTAATAGAATCCTTCCCGAACTAAGCACGCTAATCCGAAGGACAACTCCTTCGGCGAACGCTGGTCGGAAAGATATTTTGAAAAAGGTAAAAGCAGGGCATCAATTACACGAATATTATTCATGTTCCCTGAGTCTGCTGTTCAACTAGATCTCCACCACCACTCTCCCAACGACACTACCCGCCTTCAGCTCATCCAATGTTCGGCTCACTTCCGACAGCGGTCGCTTCTCAAACGGAATCGGCTTGATCTTTCCTTGCCGTGCCAATGCAACGACGGCTTTCAATTCATCCACGCTGCCAACGTGAGAGCCTTGGATCGTAATCGCGCGCAGGATCGTGCTCGCGATCGATAGCGAAATCTCGCCGCCGAATAGTCCGACGAGAATTAATTTTCCACCCTTACGAAGCGCACCGAGCACTAAATTAGCCGTAGCGGCGATGCCGACAAAGTCGACTGCGCCGTAAAGCGCGCCTTGGGTTGATTGCTTGAGTTTCTCGGCGCTATTTTCGTCGCAGCTGTTCAGCGTCACAGCGGCCCCGGCCTTTTCCGCTTCTGCTAATTTCGTCCCGTCGACGTCCACAGCAACAATTCTCTCATGGCCGAGCACGCGCAACATGCCGATCGCGGAAAGGCCGAGACCGCCGGCGCCCATTACGGCCACCCACTCGTCGCCCGGAATGGGCTTCAATTTCGACACAGCGGAATAAGTCGAAAGCCCGGAGCAAGACAACATCGCCGCCCAGACCGGATCGATGCCGCTGGCGTCGATGAGATAACGTGGATGCGGCACGATCAGGTGATCGGCGTAACCGCCGGGGCGTTGGATGCCGATCATCCTTGCTGCCATGCAGTAATTGTCCAAGCTGCCACGACAGCGCACACATTCGCCGCAGCCGGTCCACGGATAAACCAAACGGTCGGCGCCAATCGGCACGTCGCCGGCCTCCAGCCCCGCCGCGATTACTGTCCCAAACGGCTCGTGTCCGAGCGTTGCCGGCAGGCGCATGCCGCGCTCGCTCATCTCAAGGCGCTTGCCGCCTCCGAGATCGAAATAGCCGTCGCGGATGTGCACGTCACTGTGGCATACGCCGCAGTATTTGAGCCGAAGCAATACCTCCGTACCATTCGGCGTAGGCGTTGCGCGCTTGCTTGGTTTCAGCGGCTTTCGCCACTCAATCACATCGTAGCTCAGCATGTTCCTCAACCCTTCGAACCGCCCGCAGCGACATATTTTTTCGCTCCACTCACCGCACCACACCTTGCTTTAATAGAAGCGAGCGCAGATTCTCCACTCGCTTGCGATTGACACCGAAATCGCCGTAGCCGCCGCGCGCTGCCGAGCGTACGGCAATTAGGTTTTGTGCGGCGCGTAGGTGAAGCTCGAGATCGTCGACGAATCCGAAGACGGCGCTGGAGCACTCCGCGTGAATGTAATCACTGGTCGCCGTCACGAGATGCGTACGAGGAAGATCCGCGATCAAGGAACGCGCCACGCGCCAAGCCTCAGCCGGCGGCACCGCGAGCTCGAATGGGCGAATCGCGTGGGTGTTATCGTTTGCATCACTCGACAAGCAGTTTGGCGACGAAGGACATGGCGCAAGCCTGCCGTTACGAACGCCTAGGTTAGTCGGCCTTGGACCGGCACAAGAAAACAGAGGCATAAGGATCAAAATTGCCGCAATGACTCGGCTGCGCCTTTGTTTCACTGCTGCGCACGATTGCGGAAGGCTAACTCGTCATTTGACTCGTTCCGTTCGTTGATCGAAAAACTTGAGCGCCATCGCGCCGTGCGTCGCCGCGCCGCCGGCGCGCAATGCCGCTGCTATCAGCGAAGCTTCGACGACTTCTTCGCGCGTCGCCCCCGCTGCATGGGCTGCGCTCGCATGCGCTTCCAAGCAATACGGGCACTGAGTTTTACATGACACCGCAATCGCGATCAATTCCCGATACTTTTTCGGGATCGCGCCGTTCTCACGGCCAACGATATTGTTGAGTCCCAGCCATGCGTTGAAATCTTCCGGCGCCAATTTGCGCATCTCGCGCATGAGTTTCAAATCGTTTTCGTCGTGATAATGTTCTGACATCTCATATACCTCATCGAAAAATCACGGTTCTGTAACGCGAACAATCAAACTCCCGCCGATTCGAATTGCAGCTTTAGTGATTGATGTTATTTCAATGTGAAATCCGATGAATACAGCGTCCACCCAAATTAATCCGTGCACGGCAATTCCGACTCGTTGGTCTCAACCCAGTTTACGCGGCTGCTCCAATGACCATGGACGGAAGGTTTTCCTGGAGGCGCCTCGTCCAGCGTCCCGGCGGGAACGATTACCCGCTGGCGGTCGCGCGACGCGTGCGGCACCGGGCAGTTGCAGTTGCCACAGATCTGCCGTGCGAAGCTTTTCGCCTCCGGCAAATCGAACCGCTTGATCAGATCCTCGCCTTGCGTCCAGCGGAATTGGCTAATGGGCACGGCAATGTTCGTCGAGCGCACGCCGCCGGTCGCCTTGCGGCAGCGTGAGCAGTAGCAATGCCCAAAGCGCATAAACGGCGTGCTCACCTCGTAGCCAACCGATTTGCAAAGGCAACTTCCTCGAACTGTTTGTTCGGACATGGGTTCCTCCCCCTCTCTAACCCTATCCCGCTCTATCCTTATTTCTATTTACTTATTTCCACCAAACCAACTCGATTCACGCCGCTACAGGCGATTGCGATATTGCCATCCTTCGTGACATCCACGTTGCGCACGACGCCCCCACCTGAAGGAATTTTCCAGGTTTGGAATTTTTCGGTCTTGGGATCAAATCGCACAAACGTGTTCGGACTGACCCCGGCTTCGCTGTACCAGATGATGTCGTTGATGGCGATGATCCCGTAGGGCTGTGATTGCGGCCCGCCCGGAGATGCCCATTCGCTGGCCTTGCCGGTCGCCGGATCATAACGGCCCAGATAGCCGCGCGAATAATCGGAATACCAGATCACATCGTCGCTCGTAATGGCGACGCGTCTTGGCCGGGATTCTGGATTTGGCAACACATATTCCTTAATCGCCATCGTGCTCGGATCGATGCTGGCGAACTTGTTGACGCCGAATTCGACGAAGAAAGGAATATTCTTCGAACTTATCACCATACCATAGGGCCGCGACTTCGGTGTCGGCGACGGCACCAACTTCAGATCGCCCGTCTGTGGATTGAGCCGTCCGACCATATTGCCGCCCTGCACCGTGAACCAGAGGGTTCCACTCTTGTCGAATATCGGCGTGTGCGGATCGCGCGCCGCCGGATTCGGCATATAGTACTCGGTTACCTCACCCGTCTTTGGATTGAGCTTGCCGACGGTCGACTTAAAATTGCCCGTGTACCAGATGTTTCCCTCTTTGTCCGCGGTCAAACCATGCGGACCCGACTTCGCTGGCAAATGAAATTCCTTAGTTTTGCCTGTCTTTGGATCCAATCGGCCCAATGTGTTGGCGAACTGCCCGGTGTACCAAATCGCGCCGTCTCCAGTCGCCAGCGGATCATGCGGCCTTGAGCCAGGTGTCGGCACAAGCCACTCCTTGATAGTGATCTTGGCACTACCCGGAACGACGACGGCATCCGGCCGCCGGCGTTCGGGAAAATTCTTCGCTAAATATTGCACCAAGGGTTCAACTTCTTCCTTCGGCACGGCGGCGCCGACATTTATCATCATATGTAGGTTATTCCTCCATCCCTCCGCACTATACCCGCCGCGGGTTACCGTGCTGAGCTCATGACACTGTACGCAGTAAGCCTGAACGGTTTTTTTGCCATTGCCCCCCGGCAAGGTCTCTTGACTACGGGCCGGACGAGCAGAGGCCAATACAACTATCATCGCTGAAAACAGAATAAGTCTTTTCATCATAGCGCCTCCGTCAAGAATTGTTCGGCATTCTATTGCTCGGCTTTGGCGTTAGCAAGGTCAGCTGTGCCGAATACCTAGACTTTTGAATCGGCTACGCCTAGTGAGCCGTTTTCCTCACAATTATAAAATTTCCGACGGTTTTTTTTGCCAGCCAATTTCTAACATTTTGAAATGTTTAAAATTCTGCACTGGCACGTGCCTTGCCCCTACCAGGATTATCCAGCGGCGATTGCTCTGTCGCACACCCAAGTTAGCAAAATTAGTTGCCGCCGTGCAATTGAATCGGTCTTAGTACTTAGTACAGGAAGGAGAATAGTTTATGCTGTCGATACTATTGTCGGCGATATTTGGTTTGGCGATCGGCTACTTTGCCCTCCAAAATGCCGCGCCGGTTACCATTCAAATGGGTGAATGGGTTTTCCAGGACGTTCCGCTATACTTGGTCGCGGTAGGATCGTTGATTTTGGGAATTCTGATTTCTTCGATTTTCTACTTTGCGCGAGTAGTTTCGGCAAACATGACGATTCACGGCATGCGGCATCACCCAATGACAGAGAGCCGGGAGACTGTTGCGGCCCTCGAGCGGCGAATCCATGACCTGGAGCTAGAGAATGCTCGGCTCACAGCCACTCATGATAATCACATGAGAGACGCCGAATATAGGTCTGGGGCGATGAGTTCATAGAATAGCAGCGCGGTTTCGCATCACCAAAACATAGGCGAGCAACTCGGATATATCAGGTTGGCGAAAAGAGCTCGTCGGCAGCGGCGGCCAAGTCATCCTGAGAAATTCCTCGTTGCGAGCTGAGACCGCGGATTTTCTGACAAAGCGCGAAGAACCTAAAATCGTCAGCATACCAGCGGTTGAGATTCTCGATCGCTCGCTCGTCAAGGTTCTTATCAATATGCTCCGGATTGCGATGGGCGGTGATGTCATCCGTCGGAAGCTTGAGGTTAGACGGCAGGCCGAGCTTTGATTTCAGTGTTTCGAAGTCCTCCGCCAGAGTTTCCTGAAATCCGATAAAAAAAATGTCCGGCAACCTGGATAGCAGGTACTCTTCGCTTTCGAACCATTTGGCGTAGCCTTTCTTTACGTGTTCGATAGTGCGCATCGCTTTTTCGGCCTGCAGTCGTTCCGCATTATCTGCCGAGGAAAGCGCCAGAGCCAGGTGGTTCGGTGTCTGGAATTGCGCGAAGGCGATTTTTTCATCAGGCGTCCACGGCTTGAAGTACCGCGGCTGACCCTGCCGCTGCCGGCTATAAAATCCACTCACAAATCGGCTTGTGGGGTTGCGCAAGCAAAAAACGGCCTTGTCCCCGTTCGGCATCTCTCTGAGCGTAAAACGGTGGCCGTGCAGGACGATCGCATGCCCGGAAGTCACTCGGTAGGCCTTTAATACATGTTTGATAGCGGTGCCGCCGGTTTTACTAACGTGAAGGAAATGCAAGATTTGCTTTCCTCGCGCCCGGTGAAACTTCTGCCGCAAATTACTTCTGAGAGACGACCAAGCAGATTTAATTTTCAGTCGTGCCATACGGAACGGACGGCCTGCGGAGTGAGTTCGTCAGCTTTCGGCTCGGCCCAGGCAGGCAAGACAACGAAGAGAAATAATAGCCTTAGGTGTTTTTACATTACCGTCGGACCCGTTGCAATATCTTGATGATGGCGTGGGACCCGCCGCCAGTTGAGCCTCGCGGCGAGTTGGTCGACGCTACGCGTTACCCCGACAGAATAAACCAAAGAATAGCGGCATACATTTGTAGAATTCAATGGAAGAAAAAAAAATATCCAATAAATTCCCGCTCCCGTTGACAAACCGCAAGCGGCTTTTCTACAGTCGGGAAAATTAGGAGGAGGACACTTCGATGGCCGAGCCAATTCTGCAACAAAAAGACGGCGATATCACGACGATCACTTTGAACCGGCCGGAAGCCGGCAACCGACAAACGGATGCTACCTGGGCTCAAATGACTGAGATGCTCGACGCCGCCTCGAAAGAGTCGCGGCTGGTTTTATTCAAAGGCGCAGGCGATGATTTCTGCTTGGGCCGCGAAGCGATGGGACAAGCTCAACCTGGCCCGGCACCCGAAGCTTACGCCGTGCGCGATCGGAGCGAGACGATTTTCAATCTCTACGGCGCGTTTCGAAACTCAAAAGCGCCGATCATCGGTGTCGTTCACGGCCGCGCCGTCGGCCTCGGCTGCGCGCTGGCCGCGCTCTGCGACATTACCATCGTGAGCGATAAAGCACGATTTCAGTTTCCCGAGACGGCGCATCGCATTATGCCGACTATCGCCTTTTCCGCGCTGGTCGACCGCATGCCGCGCAAGGCCGCAACCTTCATGATCTACTCCGCTCAAGAAATCGACGCGCACCAAGCGCTTACATTTGGCCTCGCGAGCAATGTTGTGCCGGCGACAGACCTGGATAGCGCGGTCACAACCCTCGTCGACCATTTTAAGAAAATGCCGCTGGCCGCGGTGCTCGCGGTCAAGGAGTACGCACGCACGGCGTTTAGCATCAGCACGCAGGCCGCGACCGACTTCGCGCGCAACCTGCACGCCACGGTGAATAGTTTTTCGGGAATGAGGCCCTGAGAGTCTAGCTCTGGCGGGGTTGCCAACAGCGTGACCACAATTCATAGACCAAATCTAATCGTTGCATCCGCGTGGATCGTGATGCAAAGACCATCAGCTGGCCGGTCTTCGATGGTATAGCGCGCGCAGCTCATCCTTAGCCGCGTCAAGCCGGGCGCGTCGAGTCTTCGAAAGCTTGCGACCGGCACGATTGAGGTAAAAATTCAGCATCGACATCGCCGAGCGAAAGGGCTCGCTTTTCCGGCGACGGCTTTGGTCGGCGGAGCGCTTCAGCGAGCGCGCGATGGCGCGGGGACTCTCCAACGAGAAGACCCCCTTGTCCAGATCGAGCGCATCGCTGGTCGCCGTCACGCGTTGAGACCAACGGTTCTTCTTGTTCGGAGTCCTTTTTTTCTTTGTCGATGCCATCGCCATTGCTCCGGGAGGCTCTTGAGGAGATTCGACGGAGTTCAGTATTCTGTGTAGTTCCAGGCGATATTTTGCTTGGTGATTGTTTGCTTCATCGGGGGAGCAGACACTGCTGATCGGAGCGCAGCGAGTTCCTCCGTCCATTCCGGTTGCTGATAAAGCCTTGATTCCGCGACTTCGACAAAACCTAGTGCCCTTGGATAATCACCGAGATAATAATGAACTCGAGCAAGATAGAAGTAAACGAAGGGGCTACCATCAAGGTCAAGAGCCTTTTCTAAGTAAAATAAAGCCTTGAGATAGTCTCTTTGTTGGATTAGCGTCCGGCCTATTTCGGCGAAGCGTAGAGCTGCCGCTCGTCGGGAATTGGTGTTTGCCGAAATACCAGCCAGGAGGGACTGATTCGGCAGTACCCTCGGAAAATCAGTCCAGCTGGGAATTTTCGGGGGGGTGGCATCCCTCGATGGCCGATCGACGTTGTTGCTCTCTTTCTCCGCCGCACGATCCTTGCCAAATAGTCTATCTAGGAGATCATTGTCAAAGACCAGCACATTGTCGTCTTCGTTTTTGTATTGATGCGCCGAATATCGGGCTGAATATACTTTTCCGGTTTCAAAGGCATAACCAGTAGAAGATAACGTTACGGCGCAAGCGCCGAATGTAATCCAGGCTACGGTCACGATCCAGCCGAATGGAAAATGGACTTCTCTCATCGCCATTCCAAAAGTTTTTTTTCGTGTACCGAAACTTTCATCGCATCACTGACGTAAATTGGGCATTTTCCGTCGCGAGCATCGATATGCTAGCCGTACGACGAGCGATTCACATTCCACTCATGCCTGTCCGCGTGTTGCTCAACACATGTCGTTCGTAAGAATTTTGGCGCAAATAACATGCCAGCAATTTTTCGTTATGATTCGTTAGTGCTGAGCGGCGACAACGAAAAACCCGAAAGCCTTTAGGCTCACAGGTGGAGAAAAAAGCAGACAATGTAATGAACTCGCCGCAGCAAGCGGACCGGTATCAGAACATAGCGATGAAGAATTCATCCCTAAGCCGTCACCGCCGAATGTTTTAATCGGGAGTCCAGTTCCGGTCTCGCCTGGATTCCAGATAGAAGCGTTCGGAATGACGGATCTAGGAGGTCTGGGAATGTGATTTCCGCAGCAAGCTGCGGGAAATCAAACCGCAGTGATTGAAGAGCCTATCAGCGGAGGATCGTCGATTCCGTTGTTCCGAATGGCTTAATCCGGTGATCATCAGTCGACCGGATGCCGCACTTGCGCCGCCGCGAGTTCCTTTTCGTTCGTCAAATCGAGACGCAACGGTGTGATGGACACAAAACCCTGCTCGACAGCCCAGCGGTCAGTTCCCTCTTCGGTTCCTTCAATCGGAATGACGGTGAACCAAAAGTGCTTACGACCCATTGGATCTTCGCCTGGCACGATCTTACCGTCGTAGTGCCTGACCGATTGGCGCGTCCAGCGCAAGCCCTTCGGCCTATCGTCGGGAAAATTGACGTTGATGAGAGTCAACTCAGGATCCTTGAGTAGAATGTCCAATACTCGCTGAACCGAGGGCTTTAAGATTTCAAAATTCGGCTCGTCTCGACTTGCGGGCATGCTCAAAGCGATGCCGCGCAATCCCAACAACGTCGCCTGCTTGGCGGCCGCCACCGTGCCGGAATGCCAGATGGAGTTGCCTAAATTGCTGCCGAAGTTGATGCCCGACAGAACCACGTCCACTTTCTCCCAGTTGTGAGCGCCAATGACGACGCAATCTGCTGGAGTCCCATTAACGCGGAAAGCTTCAAAATCCTTGATCGGCGTGCGCTTGTATGTAAGTGGTCGCCAGGCTGTGATCGAATGACCGGCCGAAGACTGCTCGACGTCGGGTGCGACGATACGTACGTCAGCGAACTTTGATGCGACTTCGGCCAGAGCCAGAATGCCGGGGCTGTAGATACCATCGTCATTTGCGATTAAAATACGCATTGAACCCAGGCCTCCTTAGAAAATAGAGCCTTGCGAGGATCGAGTTGACGGCTGGAGATACGATCAGTATTTCACAAATAATCACTCAGTCCACCCCACAAAATAAATGAAAGTAACGCTCCTACACAATCCGTACGCCGGTGACGCCGACCAACCTTCCGGTGACGAGATTCTCAGCCTCATTCGCAGCGCCGGACATTCGGCTGTTTACCAGTCGTCAAAAGAACCGGGGTGGGAGAAAGCGCTCGAAGAAGCCGCCGACATCGTCGCGGTGGCCGGCGGCGACGGTACCGTCGGCAAAGTCGCCAAGCGCCTGATCGGCAACCATACTCCCATCGCCGTTCTGCCGCTGGGAACAGCCAATAATATCGCCACTGCACTGAACCTAACCGATCCACCCATCGAGCATTTGATCGCCGGGTGGGCCACCGCGCGCCGAATGAAATACGACGTCGGCATCGCAAGCGGACCCTGGGGTTCGACCTCTTTCATAGAGGGATTGGGCGTAGGGCTTTTCGTTGACACCATGTCCAGGCTGAACGCCAAGAGCAATTTTCCGATTGCTCACCTCGATGACACTTCCGAAAAGATCATGTCGGTACTGGAGATCATAAGAAGTCGTTTGGAAAAGTACCCCGCCAATTGGCTGAACGTAACGCTCGATGGCCAAGACCTCTCCGGCGAATATGTTTTGCTGGAAGCAATGAATATTCGTTGCGTCGGACCTAATCTCTGTCTCGCGCCCGATGCCGATCCAGGCGATGGTCTCCTCGATATCGTTGTGGCCTCGAAACACGAACAAGATCAGATCGACAGATATTTATCGGATCGCATAGAAGGAAAATCGACATCACCCGGACTTACCGTCCGCAAAGGACGACACGTTCGTATCGAATTCAAAGAAGTGCCCGTCCACATCGATGATGACCTCTGGCCGGATGAGGGTTGGCCTCTGCCCGCTTCGACCACCATCGAAATAAAGCTCGATTGCGAATGCCTGCAAATGCTCATGCCCGCTTGAGGTGAGGAAGAGCATTTCCTCTGATTCTCGCAGCCAAATCGCGGGTGGTCGCAGGTTAGTTGTTCGATTCGATCTTGATACCGAGCAGCCGCGCTGCGTTGCCGGCGTCGATGGCCCGCCGCTCGGCATCGCTCAGCTGCAGCGCCTCTAGGTCTTGCAGTTGCAAGTCGATGTCCTCGCGAAAGGGAATATCGGTGCCGAAAAGCACGTGCTCGACGCCGAACATCGAGAGCGCCATGCGCAAAGCCGGAACGTTGCGACACACCGTATCGTAGTAAAAGCGCTTGAAGTAAGATTCCGGGGGCGCGCTTAAATTCTCGTTACACGCCGGAAATCGCTCATACCCCCACTGAATCCGTCCCATGAGATACGGCGCCAGCCCGCCCAGATGCGGAAAGATCATCTGAAGCTTGGGATGCCGCTCGAAGACGCCGGCAAAAACGAGCCGCGTCGCCGCCAACGTCGTCTCGAACATGAAACCCACGACGTTGGCGAGATTCAACTCCAACATGCAGTCGAGCCCCGGCGGCGAGATCGGATGGAGCAAGAACGGCAGACTGCGCCGCTCGAGTTCGGCATAAACAGGCATGAATGCGGGATCATTGAGCGGCCGGCCACCGGCGGTGCCCATAAGCGCTACTCCGACTACGTTCGGCTCTTTAGCGAAGCGGTCGAGTACTTCAACTGCGAACTCTGGGAATTGAAGGGGCAGCGTGAGCAACACCCGAAACCTTTCGGGATAGGTGCGAGCCGGTCGTAATATCATTTCGTTGGCCATGTTTGTCAGATCGACGGCGGCCGATTTATCTTGCACCAGCGCGCCATGGAACGGGACTGACAGCACCTGCATCGCGATGCCCCATTTTTCCATCTCTTCCAGGCGACCTTCGACATCGGTCATGCGCGGGTCGGTGCTCATCCATTTGATCAGACGCTGCGCGTCCTGGCCCGCCGGCGAATTGTCATTGCCGAAGACACGCCGCAGCCCGTCGATATAAGCGTTGGAGAATATGTGAGCGTGCACGTCGATGCGCATAGCTAGCACTCCCGTGATGGTGCGCGAGCGGACGCTACGAACTATTTCAGGTCCATTCGTTTCACGGGCACGAGACGATGGCCCAGCATGTCCACCGCCGCTTGTGATTGCTCCAAGATGACGTAACCAATCAGCGGTTCATATTCACCATTGTCAGGTTGCATGTCGAGGAATAGCACTTCATTGTAAATGGGCCGAAATCCTTCGATTTGTATTCTGACCGGTCCACACACTTCGCCTTCAACAGTCTGCTGTGTTGCGGTCTCCAATTCGATCTTCCCGATCTCGTCCAATTTCCCCAATCGGTCGCGCCAAGCGTTGGGAAGCACCATGAACGACGCGCCCGTGTCAACAAGGGCATCGCATCGAATTTTCGCGTTAGGATCCGCTGGGTTTTCGATTTTGACGGAGCTTACAATCCTTCCCATCCTGTACTCTCCTCGACAATGTGCGTGAATTCAACGGCACATCGAATTTTACGTCTATCACCAATACCTTACAAGCTAAGCTGACCTCTGGTAATTCCCACAAAACACTGCAGCTATTAGCAGTTTTGTAGGGAAACACACTAACAACCAATGAGAATCAGGGAGACGGAGTTTTGCCGATCAGATAATTGTGCCACGGCGTCCAATAATATTTTTCCCAACCCTGGCTGACACCCGCAAAATCTTCCTCGGGGACATTGACATGGACAAGCTCGATCCGAGCCCCATCTGGTGCAGGCCAAAATGAAAGCGTCAGCACCGAGTCCATAGCTGTCAGAGCCCAATTCGCCGACCGCCAAGTTTGAACGATCAGCGTCTTCGGCTCGATGTGTAGAATCTTGCCGGAAAGCATGCCGTCGAACGCGCTAAAAGCGCCGCCTGCGTGTGGCTCGAGAGTCACCGGCAAACCGGTAAACGCCGC
>WNFU01007846.1_pt1 | contig 20200 bp, 20 predicted proteins | sample 5400121 | NCBI WGS metagenome assembly WNFU01 (sample SAMN13153360, study PRJNA577476) | soil metagenome | isolation source: 100 cm soil or saprolite under grassland replicate 1 | place: USA:California | collected 2016-06-15 | reverse complement strand
CGACTCGTGCAGGCGTACCCTATCCACCCGGAAGTTTTCGACCGGCTTTATGAGGATTGGTCCACGCTCGACGGCTTCCAACGCACTCGCGGCGTGCTCAAGCTTATGGCAAAGGTCATTTACCGCCTCTGGAAAGACCAGAATCACGACCTAATGATTCTCCCCGGCAGCCTGCCGCTCTACGACAGCGAGACGCGCAACGAATTGACCTATCACCTTCAGGCCGGCTGGGACCCCGTATTGGAAGGCGACATCGACGGCGAACGCGCCGAGACGACCGAACTGGAAACGAAGGAGCCGCGCTTCGGCGCGATTGAAGCCGCCCGTCGCGTTGCCCGCACTATCTTCCTCGGCACCGCTCCATCCGCTGTTTCGCCAAAGACGCGCGGAACTCGGGGAATGGACCGCGCCCGTGCGTTGCTCGGGTGCTTTCAGCCGGGCCAGGTCGCTTCGACCTATTCCGACGCGCTCAACCGCCTGGCCGATCGACTCCATTACCTGAACTCGTCTGGCGACAAGGGGCACGACACTACCCGCTTCTGGCTCGACACGCGCGCCAATCTCCGGCGCGAAATGGAGGATCGGAAGCCGCGGTTTCACGAAGCCGACGACCTTCGCCCCAAGCTGTCCGAAGTTGTGCGCAGGTTGACCAACAACGCGGCGATGTTTGAAGGGGTTCACATCTTCACCCCCCATGCCGATGTTCCCGATGATGCGGCGCTACGTCTAGTCGTCCTGCCGCCGGAAAGCTTTTACAGCCGATCGGAAACACGCCTCGCGTTCGACGCGGTGCTCGATTACACACGCAACAACGGTACGAAACCCCGCTACCGCGGCAACCGGCTGCTTTTCCTCGCGCCCGACCACGAATCGCTCGCTCGTGTGGGCGATTGCCTGCGCACTGCGCTCGCCTGGAAATCGATCGTTGAGGACGTTCAGGCCGGTCGTTTGAACATCGACCTCATCCAGAAGAAGCAGGCCGAGAAGGAACTTGAATCCGCCGAGAGCGTGTTGCCGAAGGCCGCACGCGAGTGTTACCGCTGGTTGTTGTGCCCCTCCCAGAACTCCCCCACTGCTCAGCAACCCATGGTTGAGGCTTTCCCGCTCAACACCAGTGGCGGAACGCTTAGTGCCGAATTAGAGAGGGTCTGCCAGGGCAACGAACTCGTCATCAGCACATGGTCGCCCATCCATCTTCGCAACAGGTTGAAGGAACTCTATTGGAAGGAAAACAAGCCAACTGTGGTCGCGATGGCCTTTTGGGAAGACACGCTCCGCTACCTCTATTTGCCTCGGTTAAAGAACCGCAATGTGCTTGAACAAGCCATCGTGAAAGGCGCGGGCACACGCGACTTCTTCGGCACCGCTTACGGCGAACACGAGGGCAAATTCGACGGCTTCAAACTCGGCGAGGCCAACGTGCAACTCGACGACACGCTACTGCTCATCGAGCCAGACGCCGCCCGCAAATACGAGGAAGACAACAAAGGAAAGTCGGGGCCAACCACGCCCGGGGGCCCTGGACCCGTCCCACCAGGACCGATACCACCCGGACCAGTTCCGCCCGGCCCAACCCCTCCCGGAACGCCCAAGGCCAAGTCATTCCACGGGCATGTCGCCATCAACGCATCGACCGCCAAGATGCGTCTCGTTCAGGTGGCGGAAGAAATCATCGCTGCGCTCGCCGCCGACCCAAACGCCGAGGTAAAAGTCAGCGTGGAGATTCAGGCCAACTTCCCCAACGGCGCCCAGGACCAAACCAAGCGTGCCGTCTCGGAAAACGCCAAAACCCTTGGCTTCAAGAACGCGGATTGGGAGTGAATCGGATCGGACGACAGTATGGACACTACCGCCGACAACGAATTACTCTATCCAGCCAAAGCCCTATCACGTGCGCAACCTCGACCCCACGTGCTGTGCGGGCGGAATGTGGTCCGGTCTGCCCGGTTTCGGGACGTCAACGGCCATAGCGAAATTGGCCGCTGCGCGTGTGTCGAAATCGGCGATCTGCGGGATGCGACCGACTCTATTCGGCATCATTTTGGTCAAAAACTAAAACATGCACTTTCATAACCAAACCGTATTTAAGTCCGTTTCTTCATTGAACCAAGATTACTTCCTGCCGGCGCTGCAACGAGAATTCGTTTGGGATCAAGGTCAGGTGCTTCGGTTATTTGATTCCCTTCTACAGGGTTATCCAATCGGCTCCTTTTTATTCTGGGAGCCTCCGTCCTCGTCGACAGGCGGGCAGACCTATGCATTCGTGTACGAAGCCCGCGCTAGAGTTCATAACCCTCCTGCACCAGTTTCGGCTCGTCGCCCCGTGCTTGTGCTTGATGGCCAGCAGCGTCTCACTTCCCTACTCATTGGCTTGCGGGGAAGCCTTGCAGACAAGCCAAAATTTACACGAAAACACCTTGAACGAAACTGGACAAAACGATTCCTTCACCTCGATCTTTTTACCGGTTTGTCTTTCAAAACCGAGGATGATGTGGACGGTGCTGTCGGAGACCTGCATTACCGGTTGCGTTTCTGGAGTGAAACGCCAGCGGCGAGCACCACTTCTTGCTGGTTCAAAGTGTCGGAAATATACTCCCGGAAGAATCCCCGTAGCCTAAGAACGCTAATCCGGACAATGGTCCGGCGCTTGCCGAGGAAGTGCAAAGCTCGTCACCATCGAGCAGTCGAAACCAATCTGCGTCGCCTTCACGAAGTCGTTTTTCACGATAAAAGCATATCTTACCACCTCGAAGACGGTTCTGACGCTGATCGCGTTCTCAACATTTTCGTGCGGGCAAATGAAGGTGGCACCGAGTTGTCGCGAGCCGATTTACTGATGTCCACAGTGACTCAACGGTGGGACAAATTGGATGCACGGGAAGAGATTCGTGGGTTGGTCGATGACCTCAATAACGACATTTCCGATGATGGAAGCGTGCTTCGTGCTTGAAGAAATGCCGATCAAATTTCGGCTCTCGAACTTCAGAACGGAAAACCTTCACAAGATCGAAACGAATTGGTCTGACTTAAGTGCCGCACTACGCAACGGAGTTCATCTTGCCCGGTTCCTGGGCTTTAACCGGCGTAATCTTACCAGCGTCAACGCATTGATTCCGGTGATGTTCTACCTTCGAACTCATCCATCCTTCACAATCCGTGGCACATCTGAATTCGACGTGCGTAATCGGCGATCGCTGCATCGCTTCTTGCTAACCGCAATGTTGTTTCGTGTTTTCCGGCAGTCCTCAGATTCTCTGCTTCGAAAGATTCGCGAAGTGCTCGCCAAATACACGAAAGAGGATAGGGATTTCCCCTTAGAAGAGCTTATGAGGGTTTTGCGGGAATCTCGCTACCTGCCAGACCTCGCGCGTTCCAAATTCGAGGAAATCATCGGATTGACCTACGACAAGCCAGAATCGTTTCTCGCACTGAGTTTGTTTTATGATGAACCGGAGTGGGTTCGGACGGATGATCACAAAGACCATATCTTCGCGGCAAGCACATTTGCTTATGACCAACTTTCGGAAACTGGCCTCGACGATGATGAAATTGAATGGTGTCTGGCTCACTATAACGACCTGCCCAATCTGGCTTTGTTGTTGCCACGAGAAAATCAGAGTAAATCCGACAGCGCGGCTGAGGAATGGCTGCGCCGCCGCTCTCGCAAATTTCAAAAACAACATTTACTTCCCACCGCAAAGCATTTGTATCGTTTAAGGAAGTTCCACAGTTTCTACGAAAAACGCCGGATACTACTATTGCGTCGGCTGCGCCAACTCTTTGCGGACTAACCTGCCATCCCGAAAAAGAGGAGCCGTATCGAAATCACTGACGTCCGTTCTCACCCACGAGGCACAAGGACATGCGCTCTGGCGACAGGGCCCTGGCGGAGAACCAGAACCGAGGAAAATGAGTCGGATCCGCCGGTGTCCACATAGAGGAAACGTGGTGACAGAGACGCTGCTGGTCCTGGCTGTGGCTCAGTTACAGCCCTTAGCGGAAAGGCAGAAAGGAATAGAAAATCACAATGACAGATGCGCACTCCCGCGAATGGATAGCTTGGAAACTGCATTTAGGCCCGTTCTTCCAAGTCGCGGCCGTCCAATCTCCATGTAATCGATACTTCTTTGGATACGTTACTAAAGCGGTCCTCACACGCTCTGCATGGATTTCAGGAGATTCGGTCTGAACGTATCCGAGCAAACCTCCCGCTTGATCCCCACGTCCATATACATTTCGCAGGAAACGGCCTAAGCCGTCCTCGTGGCTGATCAGATCGGCATAATCGCCGGTCCCCGCGAGTTTCTTGGCCTCAAAGCGGAAGTAGAGCACCTGCCTCTGTCCTCCGTAGCGAAACTTCAAATCGGGCAATTTTCGTCTCTTTGCAGGTGGTTGCTTTGACAAAGATAGATGAGTTTTGTTCTCGGGCCAGTTGTCCACGATGCTCCATGCTCGGCTGATACCTGATACAACGTGCTCATCAATCAGTTGCTGAATCCTCATCGCGAGCCCCGCAGTGATATCCGGCTCATTCTTCAAATTGAATTGCGCAATCTCGCTCGGTGTCATCGTCGCGTAGCCCGCCTGGAGCAGGCAATGCACCCGCTCGATGAACCGGTCGAATGGGGCGGTCATCGGGGCTGGCCCTGTTGCATCGAACCGACGGCCACGTCAGCGGCGTCGAGCATGGCACGAGTGCGCGTCCAGTACATCCGGTGAATGGGTTTGAAAAGGTAAGTCTTTTCGCCGCGATGGAGCCGCAAGGCTCGGTCGAAATACACCCATTGCGCGCGTTCCTCGCGGAGCCGTTCGCGGGTGCCAACAAGCGTTCGGGCGGCGGCGGAATCGGCAGCGAGCACGCGCACACTCGCGCGGCCATTCGCCGGCTCGATGGCGATGAAGCCGGAGCGCGCGTCGTGAAGCAAAGTCACGGAATAACGTGTGCCGTCCGCGTTCGCATCGAGTTCGCGCTGGAGCCATTCAGCGTAGGTCTGAAGTTCGTCCGCGCCTACATCACGCATGGCGGCACGGCCGACTTTACCGTCGTTCAGCGCGAGACGGACATGGACGAGGTCGTGCACCAGCGCACGTTCGGCTTCATCCAGACCGAGCGCATTGGAAACGCGACGGTTCAATTCCTCGACCATGGCATCCTGCCCATCAGCCGCAGGCGATTCGTCGAGTTCACCATCGGGTTGCTTCGGGTCGGGCAGCAGGCGCGGCTTCGTTCTCGCGAGCCGGTCGTGCAGCACAACCCACTGCACCAGTTCATCGGGCGTGAGCCTCAACAGCGGGATGGGAATTTGACGGAGGGATTCCAGCGTGGCGCGATCACGCTTCACGCCAATCTCCGTCGCCGTGAGAAACTGATGATAGTAGGCGAAATCGGAACTCAGGTACAGGGCAAGGGCCTTCAGCAACGAACGGTTGCCATCAACACTCACGATACCGATCTGCCGCGGAGGAACGACGATAAATTCGTCGCTGTAAACCGCAAAGTTGCGCGCTGCACTGACAATGACGTGAGGAGGCTCGCAAACGGTCAGTGGGCGTTTAGTCCTTCCTTTCAGCGCGTATTCTTTGCCTCTCGGAAGCGCTGGAATGGCCCACGATGGAAAATCAAAGACGCGTCGGTAGCGGGCCAATGCGACGACATCCACCATCGGCTGCTGCGCAATTGCCGAAACCCTCTCCACTTCATCTGACGCATCCTTAGTGCGCACTTGAAGACCTTCACTCAAGTTGAAGACCTGCGTGGAAGCCGATACGACGAACACTTTTCTTCCTGAATGCCACCGGGCCTCAACATCCTCCAACCGAGGCCATTTTCTTCTAAGTCTTCCAAGCAACGAAGCATCGAGTCCCGACCCCCAACTCGCCAATTTCCACGGGAGTCCGCTGCCCGAAGCGATATCGCAGAATGGCAATTCGCGCACTTCGTCGCCATTCACCGTGATGCTCCATGTCTCCTTGCGTGCTCCAAGCGCTTGCAGCCGAGTGGCCTCTTGATTAGCGACCAGCGGCGAGAAGACCATAGTCATTTCCAGATCATCCGGCAAAGCGTTGTTTGTCCTGGACGCGAAAAAGAACGCAGCGGCAGGGGCACGAGACCGCTTGGCGAAAAGCATCTCGGTCGTATTGGAAAAATTTGTGACAGCGTGGAGCCGGTGCTCGCGGAAAAAGGCGCGGCGAAAGTCCTCAGAGAAATCTTCGAACAACGTCATCGCGGGGAGCAGCAGGCCGCACTCGCCAGCCGCAACCGTGAACTCGCGGCAGCGCCATGCGAAGGCTTGCGCGAGCGAGTTGTCCCCGACAGGCATGTCCTCTGCGTGCGCTTTCATCCACCTCATCGCCCGCTCATCGCGTTCCTCAAGCTTTCCAGGGATGAGCTTCTTCCAAGGTGGGTTGCCAACGGCCCAATGGAACTTCGTCTTGAACGGCTGAAACTTGAAGAAGTCGCAGCAGAAAATGTTTTTCTTCCGAAGAGTGGGGAGCCTGAAGCGCGGATGCTTTTTCAAGTCCGCGGGCTCCACGTAGTCGAGCAGCGTGAGGTAGAGGCTGAATTCCGCCACGCTGCACGCGTCTTCGTCCATGTCCACCCCAAAGATGTGGCGCTTCAAAAGCGTGGCGAGCTCTTGCGGCGCGGGATTCTCTTTCCGCTGGATGAATTCGCGCTCGATGAGCCGCCGGTAGCACTGCACCAGGAACGCGCCGGAGCCGCAGCTGGGATCCCACACCCGGACACCGCGCTGGAGGCGACGACGCTTGTCCATCTCGGCGAGCATATAGTTCACGACCGGGATCGGTGTGTAATACGCGCCGGCCTTGCGTCCTTCGCCGTGCTCGTCGTCCTCGTCAGCGTCGACTTTATCTGGCAGGTGAAGGAACTGCTCGTAGATCATCGAGAGCGTCTCGATGGGAATAAAGTCGAACTTGAAAGCGGTGAAGGGGAGGTGGAATTGCCATTCGCCGTGGAATGTGTCGCCTGCGAACGCGCCCGCGATGCGCTGGATTTGATCCTCGGTCGGCGCGCTCGCACCGCTGAACTTCATCGGGAAGACCCGGCCATTGAGGAAGCCGTCGAGCTTGTCACAGATGGTGCTGAGGCCGGCTACCGTCGCCGTGCGGCCATAAATGGTGGCAGGGTCGATTTTCCACTTCATCAACCGCCACGTCGAAAGGAAGCCCCGATCCTTGAGGTAGTGGAGATAGACGTATTTACCGATAAGTGGGTGGATAATGCTCTTGACGATGTCGCGCCCGAACTGATCGCGGAATTTTTTCGCGAGCTCTTTGAGATTATCCAGCAGGCTCCAATAGGCGCGCCTGTCGGGCTGAACTTCGTCTCCACGCTTACGCCAGAGTTCTCCGGAATCAATCGCCCTCGAATGGAATTCGGCGAGCTTGTCAGCAATTTCATTGAACTGAATCAGGGGTTCGAGGATGCCCTCGCGTTCGCCAGTGTCTGCATCATTGCACTTGAACCCGGAATAAAGCCGCAAGCCAGCAGGCGTGCGAACAAGGAGAAAGGGAACGATATCCTGATTCCAGACGAGCGTGTGAATTTCGTCCGCTGCTGCCATGTCATCAGCTTCGCAGACGTAAACCACCGGAACCGGTGAACCTTCGTCGTTGAATGGACGCAGCGCATACACTCCTTCAAGCCGGCATGCCCGCCGCCGCGCAGCCGTTCGAAGGATATGCCCGATATCCGGGGCACGATCAAACGCTGCCGTTCCTCGCCGGAGAAAATTTCCTGACGTGCTGTAACCGAGTGCGTCGAGAAGCTCTGGTAGGTGCATTGAAATTCAGTGCCAGACCTGACGGACGATTTGATAGACAGGAAAATTCCAAATGACACTGCTCTCCGATACCTCAATTGGCTGAAATACGGGGTTGTAACTGGTAAAGGAGCAGATTCTTATCGATGATTGGTCGCGCGCGGTGAACACTTTGAACACAATTCCTTCATCCGCTAATCGGGCAACCACCAAGCTGCCATTCCGCGGTTGGCGGGTTGGCATCAACACGGCGATGTCTCCCTGCAAATATTTGGGTTCCATCGAGTCTCCTTGGATTTCAACGGCAAAGGCCTGTTCGTCCGGACAATCCGTTGCTACTCGCTTTTGCCACTCGAGGGGAAGTTCCTCAAAATCCACACCAGCGCCCGCCTGTGCCCAAGATCGGACTGGAATTGCTCGAATTCCAGTAAGAGCTCCCGCGTGAGGCAGACCCGAATTCCGGCACACATCCGCAACCCGTCGGGCGAGTTTTGGAGATAATTGTCCCGGGGAGTTTTCCAGTTTCGACAGATGCGGTCGAGAAATCCCCAGTTTCCTCGCAAACTCAATTTGGGTCAGGCCCAACTGGCCTCTAATATTCCCGAGTCGTTCTTGAGACAGCGACATGTTCTAAATTAGCTCGAAATGTGACAAGATGTCAACTAAAAGGAAATAATACGACACAATGATGACACAAAGTGTCAGCTAATGGTCAATATGGCTGCGTCGAACCACGACGCTTTCGATCTGCACCTCAACGAGGGCTCTGCCGCCTGCCACACAATGCTCCAATGCCGGCAAAGGCCAGTAAGCGCTTCTCTCCGCTCCACTTCCCCGCTTGCCGACCGCCGACCGAAGCTGACAGGCATTCATCACGGGCAGGCAATCTTCGGCGGGCATCTCATCCGTCGCCGGGCGCCGGATGCCTGGAAGCGACCGATCCGAAGACGCGGAGTGGACACTTGCTTAAATTGACCAGCTTGACCCGCAGTTCCAGTTGCGGTATTTGGGCAAAGTGAATCGAGCCTTGAGTCAACGGCTGGAGGATGAGGTCCCCAAGCGGCTGGCGGAACTGCTGGCCGTGCCGCAGGGCCGAGTCAAAGTGGAACGACAACCCAATCTCCGGGGCGCAAAACGTGGTCACGTGGATTTAATCGCATACATTGGGGATACCATTTTTGTCGTTGAATTCAAGACACAGGGAGATGCCGCTTCGACGGCCATGGCAGCGCGCCGGACTCGGCAATTCGCCGAGCAACTGAAAAAGAAGGCGATGCCGCTGGTCGCCGTGCCTTACATGGGGGAGGTAGGGCAGCGGCTGTGCGACGAGGCAGGAGTTTGCTGGCTGGATTTATCCGGCAACGCTCATTTGTTTGGCCCGCCAGGATTGCGCGTCCGTATCGAAGGGAAGCCGAACCTCTTCAAGCGACCGGGCAGGCCACGCAGCGTGTTCGCCCCGAAGAGTGCGCGCATTGCACGCTGGTTGTTGATCGAACCTGAACGAGCGATCACGCAGCGGGAACTGGCCAGGGTGAGCGGTTTGGATGAAGGCTTCACCAGCCGCATCGTCCGGCAACTGGAAGAACAGCAGCTCGTTACGCGCGACGTGAACGGCGCGGTCAAGGTCGCCGATTATGACGCAATGCTGGAGGCGTGGCGTGAGGCTTACGATTTCTCAAAGCACCATATTGTGCGCGGCCACATCGCTGCCCGTTCCAGTGACGATGTGCTGCGGCACTTGGCCGGACGGTTGAAGCAAAGGAAGATTGAGCATGCAGCTACGGGATTGGCGGCGGCATGGCTGCTCAATCAATTCGCCGGGTTCCGACTTGTAGTTTTCTACGTCGGGCGGCTCCCTTCCGACGAGACGCGGCAGGAGATGGGTTTTCACCCGGAACAGCGCGGCGAGAACGTGTGGCTTGTTGTGCCAAACGACGAAGGTGTTTTTCACGGCGCGGGGGATCGAGAGGGCATTGGCTGTGTTCATCCGGTCCAAGTGTATTTGGACTTGAAGAATCATCCCGAGCGGTCGGCGGAAGCGGCGGAGCAGTTGCACCAGAAACTTCTGAGAAAGGGTGGCCATGCCTGAAAAGCCGACGACCGCTTCCGGTTACGCGCCCAACCAGGTGGCGCGGGTGAAATCGACCTGTCTCTATCTTGCCACGAAGCTGGGCGATTTGATGGACGAGCTCGTGGTCGTAGGCGGCCTCGTGCCCTCGCTGCTAATTGATCAGGAGACTCTGCCGGAGAATGTGACGGCGCACGTGGGGACGCTGGACCTTGACCTGGGGTTGGCGTTCGCGTTGGTTGGTGAACAGCGCTACCACGCTGTGGCCGAGCGCTTGCGCGCTGCAGGATTCCAGATGGACAAGAATGAGGATGGTCAGCCCACTCGCCAGCGCTGGTTTATCAGTGAGCCGGCCGTGACCGTGGATTTCCTCATCGAGCCGGACGACAACGCCGAGGCGCAGGCCGGGCGCTTGTTCCCGCTCACGAGAGATTGGGCGGCCATCATTGCGCCTGGCTTGCACCTGGCGTTCAGCAACAATCAATTAGTTACGATGGATGGGCGCACCATCGTTGGGGAGACCGCCAGACGGACCGTCCGTGTTTGCGGCGTGGGCGCGTTTGTGGTTCTCAAGGCGCTCGCCTTCCATATTCGCGGCGAAAACAAGGATGCTTACGACTTGTTCTATCTGCTGCGGAACTACGGAAGAGGCGTTTCGGATGTGGTAGGCGAGTTGCGTCCGTTGCTTTTGGACGCGAGCGCGGTGAGAGCACTGGAATACTTGCGGGCTGATTTTCGGAATTCCGAATCTATCGGGCCAAGGCGCGTCGCGGAATTCCTCTTCGGACGACCGGACGCTGACATGCAAGCAGATGCCCTTGGCTTCGTTCGCCAACCCCTCGCCGAATGTAATCAGCGGTAACCGCAAAATCAGCCGTGAGCATCTTCAATCTCCATTCCAACGTCCTAGCTGATTCCCGCGACTTCGTCCGCTCATTCTTCACCGTCGCCGATGACCGGGCTCGGGAGTTTATCGACCACGAATTGGGGGAGCAGGCGCGGCTGTGGCCGGAGGCGTTGTTTCAAGTCAGTCAGTCCTACGCGTGAGCCGCGTCCGTGGACGAACTGGCCGCGCGCACCATGCTGCTCCTGGAAACAGCGCAGATTCTCCGCAACGACCGGGGCGAACCGTTCTTTCTCTAGCAGCACGAGGTCGAGGCAATGGACAAGGCTCACCGAGGCGAAAGCTATGTAGTGACGAGCGGCACCGGTTCTGGCAAAAGTCTGACCTATTTCCTGCCGATCGTGGATTCGTTTCTGAGCCGTCCGCCCGCCCGCGACCGTACCGCCGGGTTGGTGTATATCCAATGAATGCGCTGTTCAACTCCCCAGCTTCAGGCGTTGGAAAAGTTGAAACGTGGCTACGAACAGCGCACCGGCCGCCCCCAACACTCAGACCGAAGCGGAACACATGATGCCCTGACCGACCCCCTTGTTGCTTTTACCTGTCATGAACACGCCAAACAAAGCGCCACCCTGCGAACCGCCACTACCCTCGCCCTCCATGCGTCGAAGGCCGGGCCAACATCGCGGCGAAGCTGCACAAGATTTTCTGACGCCTTCGCCCCAAGGGCACATCGCGCCGCCTCGTTGGTCAATAGCGACTCTGCGATCTGATCCTTTTTCCACGATTTCGCAACATTGATGTTGTGAGACACAGCGATTTGGAGGAGCTCATCTTTCGAGAGTCGTCCGACGGTGGCTCGAATAGGCCACCTTGCCGCGATACTCGTAACGCGCGGGCGTGTAGAGTTGGCCGAACCACCCATCGTATTTCCACGACGACGTGCCAAAAAACACTCCCTTGCAGGCGAGTTCCGCCGCCTTGGCTTTCATCCGTTCGCGGTCAAAAGGCATGTGGTTTCGAGGACGCGCTTCGTCCGCGACCGAGTTTACCGGAACGAGTCGATGGAAGCAAAAAGTCTGGGCGGCGGACGCCAAGGAGGTGGGAGTGGGGAACCCCGCTAAAGAAACGTACCGCCACCCAGACTCCTGATGACGGTACGCCCGGCATTATTGTTGTCAACTTCGCCCCTACCGGCACTTGCCTGCCGAGCCGTCCGCCCGTGCATTTGGCACCCAGTCTGAACGCTGAAACGAAATCCACCTCACCGGCGTGACGAAAGGCTGAGGATGAACGTTGGTTCGCCGTGACCAACGCATGGTTTGCTCCACTCCACGGGCTGCGGGTCGTCCCTGTCCCCTCTCGACAACGCCCGTTCCGCTGCGCAAACCGCGCGCTCGTCACGAGCGGCAATCTCGCGTGGGCCGCAAGAGCGGCGGCCTTCCGTCTGCGGCTCGGCAGCGGCGCCGTTGCGCTCCGGCTGCGATTCGCTATGCGCGCCTCTCCGCCCTCCGCACCACTTCTCCGCACGCCGACCACAGACCGAAGGCTCGACACCGCGACGCGGGAACTGGTCCATATTGAGGTGTCCGACGGAGAGAGACAGGTACCAAAGCGGACAACTCAACGGTCGTCTGTGTCGATGCCGATCTGGATTTCACGTAGAAATCGTATTTGACTGGATCGCCGAGGCAGATCATTCGGCGAAAATCCCGCCATCCAGATTGTGCACTCAGTGCCTGCACAATCTTGTGCACCGACGAAAACTCTCGCGAAATGCAGCATGAAAAATATCCCATTCAGTGAAGCCACGACCAAATTTGATGCCCGATCGTTCGGCAATTCAGCTCAATTTCCCTTCTAACTCCCTTCTATACTCGTGAAAGAATTCGCGTGTTATTCGAGTCCTTGCGAGTCCGTGGCAATCGCACAAAACGCCTGTATTTATCGGCAAATGTCCCTTCAGGTCGGTCCCTTTCCCGACAGGTCTTTTTGCCTGGATTCGGTGTAAACGAGACGCGCTAACCACTGCGCCAAGCGCCCACTCAAAAGGCACTGCGTACAATGGAGGAACGTTGCTGTGAGGCAAGGATGAAGAAGGCGGCGACGATGAATCTCCTGCACCCATGTGGCGTCGCAGGCGAGCAGCTTCCGATAAATGGAACACCAGTGATTACAAACACACTGAAGTCCTTGGTCCCGATTCACGGGTGAAAACTCATCACTACCACCACCACCGACGCGACCCAAAGGACGATCCAAATTGCGTTCTCCCAGCCAAGGGGTGGATGGACGCGGCGCACGGTATTGGTGAGGGATCAGCCCATCCACTCGCGGCGACGATGCGGGTTCCATCCGCGTTGAACTCCGCGCGGACCACGTCGGACTGAGTAATGATCCGCGCGGGGGAATCGTCCGCGATCAGGTCCCAAACATGCACGCTTCGGCTCCAACTCGCGATCGCGAGGCGCCGGCCGTCGGGACTGAACGCAACGGCCGCGACCGGAGCGCCGATGGGCAGCACCTGGGTGGCGCGATCACTCCGGTTAACATCCCACACGTGAACCAAGCCGTCGTAACCTGCCGTGGCGATCTGATTGCCATCGGGACTCCACGCGGCTCCATCCAAACCGCCGGCGTGATAAAAGCGCGCGACGCCAAGACCCGTGGCGGTGTCCCAGAATCGAGCGGTCCCATGCCATCCCGCCGAGAGCCGTATGGGTGAGGGTGAGATCGCTCGCGCGCTCGGTGAACTTCGCCAGACCAAAGTCAGCTTGTTTCCAGAGCTTCCAGGAGGTGTCGGATTTCATCGTCCACCTGCTCCGGGTGCGCGACCGTCTGGGCGATTTCCTCGGCAAACAATTCACCATAACGCTGGCGAAGCCGGTGGATGGCAGACTTCGTTGCCGACTCGGAAAGACCGACGCGCGCCGCCGCGTCCGCGTAGGAGGTTTCTCCGCGATCACCGAAAAGGAATTGTTTGAGCACCTCGAGTCTTCCGCCGCCATGCCGACGATCGAATTCCTCGCGCAGACGCTTCAGGACGGCTTCCAGCACGGCTTGCGCCCAAAGTCGGTCATAGAGGCGGTCGGGCGTGCTGGGGTCGGGCGGCAGAAGTTGGTAGTTGGCTTCCGCGCTCGCCGCGTATTCCAAAGAAAGGAATTGCTGGCCGCCGCCCCGCTTCTGGCGGTTTGCCCGATCCCATTCGTTGGCGAGATAATTCTCCAGCGCCGTGAGCAGAAAGGTGCGGAACCGGCCCCGTTCGCGATCGGCTGCTTCGATCGAATGTTTCTCCAGGAGGCGCGCGAAAAAACCTTGAGTCAGGTCTTGCGCGTCGTGCTCGTTGCAGTTTCGTCGGTGAACGAACCCGCAGAGTTGGTGGCGGTGATGTTTGGAGAGCGGAAACTCAAGGCTGAAGAACAAAATCTCGTGCGCCACAGAGGCGCCAGAACCGCGGAGAATTGGCGCGTTGGTGTCCGTTCGGATGCCGGGCGAGGGCGAATTCCCATTCGGCTTGGCAACGGCGACCATTTCGCTTCTACTCGCATCCATTGGGTCACTCGATCGCGTGGTATGGCGAACGCCGACGAATCAAAACGACTGCTGATCAGCGGTCTCATCACTCCACAGACCGTCACACTTTGCCTGACGGGACGCCGGCGCGACGATGTGCTCGGGGAACTCGTCGCCAAAGTCGCCGAGATCTCCGATCGTTCGGACGCCCGACAGACCTTGCTCCGCGCGCTGCAGGAGCGCGAACAGCTTCACAGCACCGGCATTGGCGACGGCGTGGCGTTGCCTCACGCCCGCAATGCTCTGGTTGGGCTTGTCGAGAAACCCGTCATCGTATTCGGCCGGCACGAACAGGGCATCCCGTACGGTGCCATTGACGCGCAGCCGGCACGGATTTTCTTTTTGCTCGTGACCACCACGGTCACGCAACACCTCCAAATCCTTGCTCGGATCAGCCGCCTGATCCGGGACCCCAGGCTCCGCCAGAATCTGCTGGCGGCGGATCGGCCGGAGAAAGTGATCCAATTCATTCGCGAAGTGGAAGCGAAGATGTAAGACGTGAGGCGTGAGGGGTGCGGCGTGAAACGCAAACCGCCGGCAGCGCTCCCGCCGCGAATCACGCGTAACGCCTGACTCTTTACGCCTCTCCCAACTCACCTTCGAACCCCTGCTGTCGAAGCGCCTCGAAGAGGACAAGCGCCGCGCAGTTCGAAAGGTTGAGCGAACGCGACTCCGGGTTGAACATGGGAATTCTTAACCACCGATCCCGCTGGGCGGCCAGCATGGACTTGGGCAATCCGGCTGTTTCCCGCCCGAATACCAGATAGTCATTCGCTGCATAGCGGACTTCGCTGTAGAGCCGCGGGCCGTTGGCTTCGACGAACCAAAGCCGGGCCCCGGCAGGAATCCGGGCTTGAAACGCCGGCCAGTTCGGCCAGCGATGCCACTCGACGTGCTGCCAGTAATCCATTCCTGCGCGGCGGAGCTGGCGGTCGTCGAGTTCGAAGCCGAGCGGCTCGATGAGATGCAAGGTCGTCTTCGTCGCGGCACAAAGTCGCGCCACGTTGCCTGTGTTGGGCGGAATTTCCGGTTCAACTAGGACAAGGTGCACGTTGAGTAAGCTCCAGGTTCGAAGCTCAAAGTTCAAAAAAACACTTTCCACAACACTCCCTGCCCGACCTGCACGAGGGTTCCAACAATGCCTCGGCACATTCGGTACAGAAACCCATCGCCTTCGATCACAAACGTCAGTAACGGCCCGCTTCGTTTGAGATCGCAGCGCGTCAAGGTACGCACGGTGGATTCCATTTCGTAGTTGCGGCTTGCGGCAAAAGATTTGAAGTCGTGTTCACCCAGGAAGAGCGGCGCCGCCTTTCGCATCGCGGGCAGATTCAGTGTCTGCGGCACGTGCCAGGCCTGATTCCGCAAGAGCGGATTCATCGCCGGGTGGTTCCAGACGAAGTAGCGATACTGCTTGCCGGTCGCATCAAATCGCGCGTGGAACCCGGTCTGACAACGCGCTGCCGACATCACCCGAATGTCTTCGGGCAGGTGCGCGTTCAGCGCCAGCACCAGCTTCGCGACGGGCATCCTGAATTCCGTCCTGCGAATCTCGACGTGTGCCACCAGGCCCAAGGCATGCACGCCGCTGTCGGTACGGCTGGAACTGTGAACGCGCGGTCGGCCGGGGAACAGCCTGTCCAATGCCTCCTCCACCTTCTGCTGGACGCCGAGCCCGATTTTCTGGACCTGCCAGCCGGCGTAATTCGTGCCGTCGTAAGCGATTGTCAATTTGAGATTGAGCGTGTCCTTTTGCCCGGAGCGCTGGAGTGTTGGGGTGTTGGAGTGTTGGTTGACCATGACTCCATCACTCCATTGCTCCATCACTCCGGCTATCGAGATAGCTTTGCAAGAGGATCGCCGCGGCCATCTGGTCCACTTTCTTCCGCCGTTTTTCCCGCCGCACATTGCCTTGCACAAGAAAGCGATTCGCCTGAACGGAGGTCAGCCTCTCGTCCAAAGTCTGGATGGGGATGGCAACGGACGTCTTCACCACGGCGACAAATTCCTGCACCTCGAGCGCGGCCGGTCCATAGCTGCCATCCATGTTGCGCGGCATGCCCACCAGAATCAGTTCCACAGCCTTCTCGCGGATGAGTTGCTTCAGGCGCGCGAGGAAGCCGGCGAACGGCTCCGCCGATATAAATTCCAGCGGCTGGGCGATCATCTTCAGCTCGTCGCTGACGGCGATACCCATTCGCTTCGTCCCGTAGTCAATGGCCAGGATGCGCATGAAAATCACCCGCGAGCAGTAGTCGAATCTACAGTCGCTTCATTACTATTGCCGCGGCCTTCACCGTCTGGTCGATGTCGTCCGGCGTGTGCGCCGTCGAAATGAACCCCGCTTCGAACTGCGATGGGGCGAGATACACGCCGGCTTCCAACAGCCCGTGGAAGAATTTTTTGAATCGTTCGCGGTCGCTCTGCATCGCGTCGGCAAGGTTGTGCACGGGTCGGCCGGTGAAATACGTGCAGAACATCGACCCGCAACGATTGAACTGCACTGGGACCCCCGCCGACTTCGCGGCGTCCCGCATTCCCGTTTCGAGCTGTGCGCCGAGTTGTTCGAGCCGCGCGTAGGCGTCCCCTATTTCGGATTTCGGATTTCGGATTTCGGATTTCGGAATTGCCGCGCCTTCGCTTTGTCCAGCATCTCGTCCGCCTGATGATTCCGCGTTCCGCGTTCCGCGTTCCGCGTTTGAAAGCTGTTCCAGCGCCGCAATGCCCGCCGCCATCGCCAGTGGGTTGCCGCTCAGCGTGCCGGCTTGATACACCGGTCCAAGTGGCGCCAGGCAATCCATGATTTCCGCTCGGCCGCCGAACGCGCCAACGGGGAGTCCGCCGCCGATGATTTTGCCGAAGCACGTGAGGTCGGGCGTGATGCCGAAGCGTTCCTGTGCGCCGCCCCAAGCCAGGCGGAAGCCGGTCATCACCTCGTCGAAAATCAGCAACGCGCCGCTTTCCTCGGCGATCCGGCGCAGGAACTCCAGGTAACCGGGTTTGGGCAAATAAAGGCCGGCATTGCCCGGCACCGGTTCGACGATAATTCCAGCGATCTGGCCGGGGTTCGCTGTGAACGCGGCCTTGACCGCATCGACATCGTTGAACGGAACCACGACCGTGTGCTGCGTGAACGCGGCTGGGACGCCGGCGCTGTCCGGGTTGCCAAAGGTGAGTGCTCCGGAACCGGCTTTGACCAGCAGCGAATCGGCGTGGCCGTGGTAACAGCCGTCGAACTTGATAATCTTTTCGCGCCCGGTAAAGCCGCGCGCGAGGCGGATGGCGGACATGCAGGCTTCGGTACCGGAATTGCACAGGCGCACCTTCTGCACGCTGGGCACGGCGCCACAGATCAGCCTGGCCATGGTGACTTCGAACGGATTCGGAATGCCGAAGCTCGTGCCCTGATCCGCCGCGGTTTTCACGGCGTCGATGATCCTTGGATGCGCGTGGCCAAGAATTGCCGGGCCCCAGGTGCAGACGTAGTCGATATATTCGTTGCCATCCACATCCCAAACTCGCGCGCCCTTGGCCTTGTGGACAAAAAACGGCTGGCCGCCCACCGCCCGAAACGCCCGCACGGGCGAGTTCACGCCGGCGGGGATGTATTTCAGTGCTTGGGTAAAGAGCGACTCGGACAGCGCATGCGAACGTATTGAACGACTTGCCTCCATCTTGTCAGAGATCCATCGAGAGAATCAGATTTCCAGTTGATGGAATGAAACAGCGAAACCTGGCACAACCTTTGATTTCGCCGAGTCTGCTCCCTCCGCCCGCGAGAAAAGATGGTACGCGCCCTTAGTCAGCACAAACACCTCGATGGTTCGCGATTCCGGATCCACGATCCAATACTCTGGCAACCCGAATTGCTCGGAGAGTGCCTTTTTGTCAATCCGGTCACGCCGCCAGCTTCCCCGCGAAACGACCTCGACCGCGAGGTCAGGCACTCCATAGATGTGATCTTTGATGATTTGCCTTTTGCCCTTAGACACAAGAACAGATCCGGTTGCACAACACGCCGTTGGCTCAACACAACGTCCAGGGGACTGATGAAGACTGCTCCCAGACGCCGCGTATCAACGTGCTCTTTGAGCGAATGGGCGAAATTCAATACGCTCTTCTGGTGACTGGGTGCCGGTGAAGGGGACATGACTAATTCGCCGTCCCACAGCTCGGTTGGTTGATTCGTTTCCGGCAACTCGGTGAGCATCTCATCGTATGTCCACAGCCGCTTCGTCTTGCGTCGAGGTAACGTCGCCAGTGACATGCCTAAAGAAAACACGACCCGTCCCGTGAAAGCAAACGCTTACATCGCCCGATACCACCGCGGGCCTCAGGGTCAATCGACAGCATGAACGCCCAAGCGTAACCTGCGAGCATGCCGGACATGGAGACGCACTCATCGCGAACGAGCCCCAGCCAATGAGCCAGACAAAATTAGGCTGCCATGGACAGAATTCACGAACTCATTTCGTCGTTTCTTCGGTAAGGGCGGCGTTAATTTTGTGCGCCGGCTGGGCGGTCTGTTCGCTCGACGCCCGCGCGTTCTCACTGTTGGGCCCGTACGCCCCATGGATGGATGAAGCGAAGAGTTACCGCCAATTCTCGGATGTTGGAGGCCCGATGAGGCTCACAGAGGAGTACCGATGGAACGTGCCGGTCGTCACGTATGGTTTTGATGTGTCCTTTCTAAAGTACTTCGGCTCGAATGGTGTGGCGGCCGTGGAAGGCGCGATCGACCTGCTCAACGATCTGCCGCCGGCTTCACAAATCGACCTGAAAAACTACCCGCCAAACGTCACTCGGATAAATCATCGCGCCCAAGCGGAAGATCTGTTTGATCTCAAGTCCGAGACGCTTTTTTTGCTGCTTCAGCACCTTGGTTTGGCCGAACCGCAGCGATTCACGTTCTGCCTGCGCGACTCGATCCAAACGAACGGTGGCTTTGCGGATACCGTCATTCAGCGCAACTTCAATCCCGCTACCTTCCAACCGTCCAGTAATGTCAATGACTCGGCGTTTACTCTCTCGGTGTGGCACGCCGCCGGCCGAGCTGACGCGAGCGAGGTCCCGGTGGATCAGCTCAAAAATGTTCCCGCAAGTGTCGCCGACGGAGTTTTCAACGTCGGTGAGTTTTTCGTGGGACTGACGCCAGACGACGTCGGTGGATTACAGTATCTGTATGGCACGAACAATATCCAATTTGAAACACTGCCGCCCGGAGTGCGCGGTGTGGGAACCACCACCAACGCGTTTGTTAATGGTGCCTTTCGACGCGGCGTGGACAAGGTCACGTTCGTGCGACATTTGGCGGACACTCTGCTCGGCCAGTTCCTGCCGATGATGAACCAATTCGTTGACACTTGCGTGACGAACGGCAACGTGGCGACGCAGCAACTCGAACGCACGGTCATTCAGCCGGATTTTCTTTTTACCGCCGCCGACGTTCCGGTGGGCGTGCCGGCGTTGCCGTTGTCTGCGCGGACCGACACGTCAACCTGGATCAACAACGCGGGCTCGAACGGGAATGCCGGTGAAAACGGACCAGGCAACATCGAACCCCCGGTGACAATTGATCTTATAACTTGGAAATCACTCGTGACGAACTCGAATGACGGAGGGGCCGTTACCTACATTCAATGGTTTCCGACGGGCCAACAGCGGTTCTACCGCGTGATCCCGGCACTTCAAGGTGCGCCGTGACGAATCCATGTTCGAGCAGCAGGTCGCGCGGCGCATAGCCGGTGGTCGTCAACTCCGGGCAAAGGACTCCACATCGCAAATTCACCGGCGGTCGTGTGGATTTGGGCCAAAGTGATTTTCATTCGGCAAGCGGTCGTTGCGCAATTCAGCGTCGTCCAAAAAACGTCTCCGTCAGCGAGCCGTGTTCGGTGCGAATTACGGCGCCGATGCCCACCTTGTTGCGCTCAAACC
>WNFU01005476.1_pt1 | contig 20200 bp, 22 predicted proteins | sample 5400121 | NCBI WGS metagenome assembly WNFU01 (sample SAMN13153360, study PRJNA577476) | soil metagenome | isolation source: 100 cm soil or saprolite under grassland replicate 1 | place: USA:California | collected 2016-06-15 | reverse complement strand
GCCGCCCGCTTGAGCATGGTCGAGTCGACGAGGCTCTGGGTGATGGCCTCGCGCCACTCCCCGGAGAGGGTCTCGGGCACGCCGGCGCTCTCCAGGGTCACGACCCGGATGCCATGCGGCCCGAGCTCGCACGCGAGCTGGCGTCGCAGGACGTCGACGGCGCCGAAGGCGACCTGGGTGCCGCCGAGGTAGACCTGGTACCCGCCGCTGTAGACGTCGCGGAGGGGGTCGCGGCCACCGGCGCCGCCGAAGGTGAGAATGACGCCCGATCCCTGGCGGATCATGTGCCGCGCCACCGCCCGCGAGGTCACCAACATCGTCCGCACCGCGGTCATCACCGGCCGCTCGAAGTCCGCCAGCGACATCTCCACCAGCGGCGTGCCCTGCACATCCCCATGCGAGATCACGTTCAAGCAGATGTCGATCCCCCCAGCCTCCGCCGCCACCGCGTCGGCGTGGGCGTCCACCGCGGCCTCGTCCAGCGCGTCGACCTGCGCGACCTCGGCCACCCCACCGGCGGCGCGGACCTGCTCGGCGACCCGCTCCAGGGGTGGCAGGGTCCGACCGGCCAGGTGGACCTTGGCGCCCGCACCCGCGAACGCGCGCGCGACCGCGCCGCCGACCGCGCCGCCCCCGCCGTAGATGACCGCGTTCCTACCCTCCAGCAGCACCGCAAGACCTCCCTGGTGCCGGCACCCCCTACGGGCGCCGCTCACGGGGGACGTCGGAGCCGCGGAGCCGGTTTCTACATCCACTCAGCGGGGGGCCATGCGCAGCGCCCCGTCGAGGCGGACCACCTCGCCGTTGAGCATCGGGTTGGCGACCAGGTGGGCCACGAGCTCGGCGTACTCCTCGGGGCGCCCGAGCCGTCGCGGGAACGGGATCGCCTTGGCGAGCGACGCCTGCGCCTCCTCCGGCAGCATGCCGACCATGGGGGTGGCGAACACGCCAGGGGCGATGGTGCACACGCGCACGCCGAGCGAGGCGAGGTCGCGCGCGGCCGGCAGGGTCATCGCCACCACGCCGCCCTTGGACGCGGCGTAGGCGAGCTGGCCGATCTGGCCCTCGTAGGCCGCGATCGAGGCGGTGTTGACGCAGATGCCGCGCTCCCCGCCGTCGTCGGGCTCGTTGGCGGCCATGGCGGCGGCGGCGTGGCGCAGCACGTTGAACGTCCCCACCAGGTTGACGGCGACGACCTTCTGGAAGGCGTCCAGCGAGTGGGGGCCGCCTCTGCCGACGGTCCGCTCGGCCCAGGCGACGCCGGCGCAGCAGACGCTCACCCGCAGCCCGCCGGGCCGCTCGGCGGCGCGCGCGACCGCCCCCTGGACCTGGTCGGCGTCGGTCACGTCGACCCGGGCGAACTCGGCGCGGTCGCCGAGCCCGGCGACCACCTCCTTGCCGTGCTCCTCGTCGAGGTCGGCGACCAGGACGTGGGCGCCGCCGGCGTGCAGGCGCCGGGCGGTGGCCGCGCCCAGGCCCGACGCGCCGCCGGCCACCAGGACGCTGCGGTCCTCGAGGTTCATCTCAGGCTCCTCACCCGTGGGGGGACCCGCCGGACAAGCAGGCGGAGGAAGTCGGTCGCGGCCGGGACCGCGCCCCGCTTGAAGCCCAGGAAGAGCGCGATGACCAGCAGGCCATAGACCACGGTTCGAAGCTGCCCGAAGTCGATCAGGAGCTCGTCCAGCACCGCGAACACGACCGTTCCCACCACCGGCCCCAGGAGGGTCCCGAGCCCGCCGAAGGCGAGCATCACCAGGACGCGGACGTCGACGTGTCCGAACTCGAAGGTCGAGGGGCTGATGAAGCCGTCGCTGTGCGCGAACACGGCTCCCGTGAGGCCCAGCATGGCGGAGCCGACCAAGCCGGCGTAGACCCGGTAGCGGGCCACGTCGACCCCGGCCAGCTCGGCGGCGAGCTCGTTGTCGCGGAGGGCGCGGAAGGCCCACCCGATGTGGGATCGCTGGAGCGCGCGGAACACGACGAGGAACGCGACGAGCATGCCCAGGAACAGGTAGTAGGCGGCGACCCGCTCCCGCAGGAAGGTGCCCTCGCCGGCGGCGACCACCAGGCCGGTCTCGCCTCCCGTCAGCTCCCGCTGGCCCAGCACGAGGTTGGCGAAGGAGAGGGAGAAGGCGAGCGTCACGATCCCGGTGAAGATCACGCCCAGGGAGCGGCGCACCGCGACCCAGCTGAGCAGGCCCCCCAGGGCCGCGGCCAGCGCCGTGGCCAGCGCCAGCCCGACGGCCATGGGAAGCCCGGCCTCCTCGACGAGGATGGCGGAGGCGTAGCCGCCCACCCCCGCGAGCGCGCCGACGCACAGGAACAGCTGGTTGGTGCTCCCGAAGATCACGTTGAAGGCGATGGCGTAGGCCCCGAAGACGAGGGCGTCTATGGCCAGCCCCATCATCAGCCGCGAGTCGCCCAGCCACAGGGGGACCAGGGCGAGGACGGCGCCGGTGACGGCGACCGGCCAGTAGGCCCGGGTCAGTGACCGCGGCGGCCGGGCACTCACCCCGAGGGGAGCAGCGTCGGACTCGACGATCGCGTCGGGCTCGGCGGTCACGGCTATCTCCCCAGCAGGCCGCGTGGTCGCATGACGATGGTGAGCGCCGCCGCCGCCAGCAGCACGATGGTGGTGATGTACTGCCCGATGTAGAAGGCGCTCACGGTGCTGACGATACCGAGGAGCACCCCGGCGAGGAAGGCTCCGGCGACGCTGCCCAGGCCGCCGACGACCGCGACGATCAGGGCCAGGATGGTGAAGTCGAACCCGGCCGTGACGCTCACGGGCGAGGTCATCGAGCGGGTCACGGCAACCAGCCCGGCGAGGGCACCGCTGAGCGCGAAGATGAAGGTGCGGACCGCCGCCGGGCTGATGCCGACCAGGCGCGCGCCCAACTCGTCCTGGATCACCGAGCGGGCGGCCCGCCCCAGCGTGGTGGCACGGAAGAACAGCAGGAGGACGCCACCCACCGCAAGCGAGATGCCGGAGGCCAACAGGCTCCCCACCCGCATGCGGACGCCGAGGATCGGCACGGCCTCGCCGCCGATCTCCAGGCGCAGGGCCCCGGTCGGATAGCGCCAGAGCAGCAGCCCGTCGACGACGAAGGCCACCCCCAGGGTGAAGAGCAGGCCGAGGAGCACCCGGTGCTCCCCTTGCTGCCGGTACACGGGCAGCATCAGGGTTCTGTCCAGGAAGACGCCGCCGGCCGCGGCCACCAGCAGCCCGGCCCCTGCCGCCACCAGCGCCGGTGCGCCGGCAGTGAGGGTGATCGCCACCACCATCGCCGCCAGCACGGCCGCCTGGCCGTACGCCAGGTTGAGGACGCCTCCCAGGCCGTAGACCAGGGTCATGCCCACGCCCAGCAGCCCGAACTGGAGGCCGAGGACGATCCCGTCGAGGATGACGGCCCTCATGCCACGCCCAGATAGGCCCGGCGAACCTCGGGATTGCGCTCCAGGTCCCCGGAGGCGCCCTCGAGACGGATGCGGCCGTTCTCCAGCACGTAGCCCCTGTCCGCCAGGGAGAGGGCCAGCGGCACCTGCTGCTCGGCGACGAGCAGGGTCACGCCCGTCTCCTTCAGCGCCTGGAGCGCCTGGTATGCGCTTCGAGCCAGCTTGGGGGCCAGCCCCGTGGTGGGCTCGTCGAGCATGAGCAGGCGGGGGCGGGACATGAGGGCCCGGCCCACCGCCAGCATCTGCTGCTCGCCGCCGCTGAGGCTGCCCGCCGGCTGCCTGCGGCGTTCCTTCAGGCGGGGGAACAGCTCGAAGGCGAGCTCGAGGGCGGACGGGTCTGGCCGGCCCGGGTAGGCGCCGAGCAGCAGGTTCTCCCGCACGCTCATGCCGGGGAAGAGATGGCGCTCGGCCGGCACATAGGACAGGCCCGCCCGCGCGACGCGGTGGGTCCGGCGGCCCGTGATGTCTTCGCCGTCGAAGCGAACCCGGCCGGCGGAGACCGGCAGGATCCCGCACAGCGCCCGGAACAGGGTCGTCTTCCCGGCGCCGTTGGAGCCGATGATGGCGACCGCCTCGCCGGCGCCGACCTCGACGTCGACGCCTTCCACCACGTTCTCCCCCAGGTAGCCGGCCGAGAGGCCGGACACCTCAAGCATCGTGGCCCTGGCCGAGATAGGCGTTGATCACGTCGGGGTGACGCATGACGGCCTGCGGCTCGCCCTCGGCCAGCATCCTGCCGAAGTCGAGGACGATCACCCGTTCGGCCAGGCTCATCACCGCCTTCATCACGTGCTCCACCCAGATGATGGTGATCCCGAGTGTGTCACGGGCGGTGCGCACGATCTGGAGGGACGTGGCCAGCTCCACGTCGTTGAGTCCCGCCATCACCTCGTCGATGAGCAGGAGCCGCGGCCGGCCCGCCAGCGCCTTTGCCATCTCGAGGAACCGCTGCTGGTGGAGGTTGAGATTCCCGACGGGCTGATCGGCACGCCGCCGCCGGCGCCGAACATGGCGCCCAGCACCACGTTCTCCAGGGCCGTCATGGACCCGAACGTCAGCGGGGTCTGCATCACCATCGCGATCCCCCGCTGCCGGACCCGGTGGGGGGCGAGCCCGTCCACCCGCCCGCCGGCCAGCGTCACCGTCCCGGCGGAGGGGCGCTCCAGGCCCGCGATGGTCTTCAGGAGGGTGCTCTTGCCGGCGCCGTTGGGGCCGACGATGGCGAGGATCTCGCCGTCGCCGACCCCGAACGTGACGCCGCCGAGGGCCGGGAGACCGCCGAAGCGCTTCTCCACCGCGTCGACCGCGAGCAGCGCCATGCCCCGGCTACTGCGGCCGGTACGGCTCGAGCGGCTCGGAGACCAGCAGCCGCTGCGGGTACCAGTCGCCGGCCTTGTTCACCCCGTCCGGGGCTGGGCCGCGGCCGAGGAGGTCGAAGGCGATCTGGGCGCTGGCCAGCTCGCCCCACTCCGTCCAGCGCATCTCGAAGGAGTAGCCCGGGATGTCGAAGGTGTTCTCGTGGAGGTACTTGGCGATGGCGGCGGGATCGTCGCCCACCTTGCCGACCGCCTCGGCCACCATCTTGACGATCCCGTAGCCGGCCAGGGCGTCGTCCTCGAAGAAGGCGCTGTCGCCGGAGGACTGCAGGAAGCGGCGGGCCAGCTCCTGGTACTCCGTGCTCTGGAAGTCGGCGCAGCCGAAGTCGGCGTAGCGGCCGATGGCCGCGTCCTTTGCCCCTTTCACCACCAGCGAGCGCGGGGTGTACGCGCCGGTGATCGGCACGTCGAAGCCGAGGTCGGCCGACTGGACGGTGATCGCTCCCGAGCCGGGCGGATGCCCGGTCGCCACGATCATCTGCGGGTTCAGGCGCTCCAGCGAGCGGAGGTAGGTGGTGAAGTCCTGCTCGCCCACCGGGGCAACTTCGATCTGGAGCTTGATGTCGGGGGCCTGCGCGAAGGCGTCCTCCAGCGCCGCCTTGATCGCCTGCCCCCAGGCGTAGTCGGCGACGATGGCGCCCACCCGCTTCAGCCCCTTGCTCTGGACGTACTGCAGGATCGGGCCGGCGACCATGGGCGCGGCGGGCAGGCAGGTGCGGAAGGTGTGCCGGCTGGCGGAGCTGAGGATGCCCCCCGCTCCGGCCTTCACCAGAAACAACGGGACCTTGCTCTGCTCCGCGATTCGAGCCGTGGCCAGCCCGACGTCGCTGGAGATGATCCCGCCGACCGCCACGACGCGTTCCCGCTCGATCAGCCGCTCGATCGCGCGGGCGCCTTCCTCGGCCTTGGACTGGTCGTCGGCCACCACCAGCTCGAGCTGGCGGCCGCCGGCCCCGCCGGCCTTATTGATCTCGTTCACCGCGAGTTGCATCCCGGCGCGCACCTGCACGCCCCAGGGCGTGAAGTTGCCCGTCAGCGACGTGAGCACGCCGATACGGATCGGCTCGCCGCTCCCCGCCCCGGATTGCGTCTCGCCGCCGCCGCCGCACGCCGCCAGCAGTAGGGCCACCACCAGCAACAGAGAGAACTGCCCGCCCCTGGAACGATGCCTCATTGTCTCCTCCGGTCTCGCAGGCTTCCACTGCGACGCTGCGGTCAGGTCCCCAGCCGGTCAGCCGCGCGGGAGCATATCAACAGACTGACTGGTCAGTCGAACGCAGGCGCGCTCCTGCCGGCTGGCCGCGACGACGGCTGCCGCAGCGAGGAGGATGAGGGCGGCGCACGTGCCCCTCGCGGCCGAGACGCCGCTGCGCGAGCGCCTGGAACCGGACGCCGGCTCACGACCGGCCGCGCCTGCGGATGCGCTCGAACGGGCTATGGCAGGCGGTGCAGATCCACTGGGAGGTCATCGTCGTCGGGCCCACGGCGCCGACCAGCTCGACCTGGTCGGAGCCGCACCACGGGCAGGTCACATGGCCGCCGGTTGGGGGTTCAGGCGGCGTTGCAGGCGGTTCCATCGCTCCCATGGCAGGTGCCGGTCCTCCCATCGTCCGGTCGTCGGATCCTGGCCGAGGCGCAGCTCGACGCCGACCTCCTCGAGCAGGGGGCCGACCCGATCCAGGTATGCGTGGCGCAGCTCCTGGTTGCCCAACTCGAGCAGTTCCTCGCCCTGCAGCGTCTCCACTCCGTGCTCGCCGGGCGGCCCGAACCAGCAGAGCATCTCCTCCAGCGACTCGTCCACGCGCGCCTGCAGCTGCCCGAGGCCACCTGGCAGGCGGACGAGCTCGCGGACCCTGCCGTCGGCGAAGTCCCAGTGGAACTCCTCCTCTTCGAGCATGCGCGGCACGCGCCGGGCGAGCGCCTCGTAGCGGCCGCCGGCCAGCGCCTTCAGCATCGTGGTGGTGGCCCCGTCGACCAGCAGCAACGCGGCGACCGCGTGCGACCAGGTCGGAAACGGCGCGTCCAGCACCGACACGTTGTAGGTGCGCTCGCGCTCGGCCGGGTCGACCGGCCCGGGGAAGGGCAGCTCCGCCAGCAGCGGGTACAGCACCCGGGCCTGGCCCAGCTCGCCCTGCGCGATCGCCGCGCAGGCCACCCCGACCTCCAGGCTCGGCGCGCCGACCGCCCACTCCGACAGGTGCCGGCCGAGCCAGTACTTGTTGTCGGCCAGGACGACGAGCAGGTTCACGACGGCGGCCAGGGCGTCGTCGTTCTCGGTTACCCAGGCGTTCGTCGGGGCCGGCCGCGCGTCAGCCATCACCGACCTCCTGATGCACCGGGCTCGGGCCGAGAATCCAGTGGATGGAGCGCTCCGGGATCAGGACGAGCTCCACCCACTGGCGGCCGTGGCGTTCCAGCGCGGTGGTGGCCGCGGTGTCGTCGTCGGCAGCCGTCACCGTGCCCTGGAACTCGAGCGGCTCCGGGTACTCCGTCCGACCGAACACGCGGTATCGCTCCACGGCATGGCCTACTCAGGAGTGATGAGGGAGGCGATGGCGGCGCGCGGGACCACGAACATCTCCTGCCAGCGGCGCTCGTCGTACATCATGACCGCGAAGACCCTGGCGTCCTTGGGGCCGACCGCCTGGACCGTGCCGAGGTGGTGCGCCCGCTCCTCGCGGTCGTGACGCGCGTAGACCTCCCAGACCTCGGCCTTCGGCGCGTCCATCTAGGTCACCCCGAGGGCGAGCAGGGCCAGGCGCCCCTCCTCGGTCATGTCCTCGCGGCTCCAGGCCTCGAAGACCTCCTCCACCTCCACGTGGGTGACGCCGTCGAGCCGCCGGAGCCGCTCCTGGATGTCCTCGCGGAGCATGTCGGTGCAGGGGCAGGCGATCGAGGTGAAGGTGATCCCGACCCGCACCGTGTCGCCGTCCACCGCCACCGAGCGGACCAGCCCCAGGTCGACGATGCCGATGGGAAGCTCAGGGTCCTGGACCTCGGCCAGGGCGGCACGGACGTCGTCTGGTGCGGCCATGGTCACGCCGGGTGCGGTTGGAGCTGCCGGTAGCCGCGCTGGATCATGGCCACGAACTCCTCGTTGCAGGGCCCACGCCGCCGCCAGCGCCCGAGCACCTCGTCCCAGGAGATCGCGCCCCGCTCCAGGTCCCAGCGCTTGGCGTCCTCGTCGAAGTCCATCGGGAAGGGCACGTCGATCACAAACTGGCCGGTCGCCTGGTCCAGATGCGCCGGCACGGAGAAGCCGAGCCGCTGGCACAGCGGCACCGTCGCCGCCATCCACGTCTGCCGGAGCTGGTCGTTGGTCAGGCCCTTGAGCCGGTAGCCGACCTGCTCGCCGTGGCGTTTGAGGTCGTCCGGCAGCCCGAACCACTCCAGGGTGAGCACGAACATCCAGTCGACGGCCCGCTGCACCGTGGCTCTCCGCTCCGGGTCCTCGGAGAGGATCTTCATCCAGCGTTCCCCGTGGCGCAGGTGGAAGGTCTCCTCGCGGTCGACCTTGGCCAGCGCCCGCTTCCACGGGCCGTAGCTGGTGTTCTGATAGATGTCGGAGAGCAGCACGAAGCCGGCGCGGTCGTAGAAGGCGTTGGCGACCACCAGCTCCTCCCAGGTGTCGAGGGGCACGTCGAAGGCGTAGGGGTACTTGAAGGCCCTCGGCTCGCGCTCGTACACCAGCTCGTCGGTGTCGACGCCCAGGTCGCGCAGCATCCGATAGGCGATGTGGGCATGCCCGAGCTCGTCCTGGACGATGCTCACCGCCGACATGTAGGAGTTGATCGAGGGCGCGTCCTTGGCCGCGCGCAGGTAGGCCGGGGCGCTGACCAGCTCGGTGTCGGCCGACACGACCAGGGTCCGCTTCAGTCCCTCCACGTAGGCCTCGGTGGCGGTGTCCAATCCCTCGATCAGCCGGCCCGTGCGCAGGCGTTCGAGCAGCTCCGCCTCGGTCTTCAGCACGCTTGCTCCTCCGTCCGCTTCCGGCGCTCTCCAGCCATGATGGCTCCGTCTGACTGGTCAGTCAACCTAGGGAAGCATCCAGGTCCCGGTAGACCCTGCGGGCGTTGCCGCCGAGCACCCCCGCCAGGTCCTCCAGGTCGATGTCGAGCTTGGCGATGGCGCGCAGGTTGGCGGCGATGCCGGGCACGCCCGGCCAGTCGCTGCCGAAGATCATCTTGGCCGCCAGGCGCCGCAGGTCGTGGCGGGCGTAGTAGACGGGGAGCTTGCGGGGCGGCAGGCCGGACAGCTCGATCCAGACGTTGTCGCGGTGGAGGGCCAGGAACGCCGCCGCGTCGTACCACCAGCCGCGGCCGCCGTGGGCCAGCACCACCGTGAGGTCGGGGACGTGCTGCAGCACCTCGTCGATCGGGCCAGGGTCGCCGTGGCGGTTGACCGCGCCCGGGAAGGTGCTGGTGCCGCAGTGGAACACCACCGGCACCCCAAGCTCGGCGCAGCGCTCGTAGACCAGGTACAGCACGCCCTCGGTGGGCGAGAAGCCGCCGTGCACCGGGTGCAGCTTGACCGCCACGGCGCCGAGCGCGAGCTGGCGCTCCAGCTCCTCGGTGATCGGGTGGTGCAGGTGCGGGTTGAGGTTGGCGATCAGGCGGAAGCGGCGCGGGTTGTGCGCCAGCAGCGGCAGCAGGTCCTCCACCGGCTGGATGCCGGTCACCTTGGGGCTGTACTCGCTCATCAGCAGCGCGACGTCCACGCCCTCCTCGGCGAGGTAGGCGTCGAAGCGGTCCGGGCGGATGGTGCCCGCCTGGTCGTAGAGGTCGTCGAACGGGGTGCCGCTGCCGTACCGGAGGGCCCACTGCTGCCAGCTCACCTTGAGGGTCGGCAGCCGCGCGGGGTGCAGGTGGGCGTCGACCACGGGGATGCCGTCGATCATCCGTCCTCCCAGGCGACGCCGGCGCGGAGCTTGTACCGCTGGACCTTCCCGGTGGTGGTCTTGGGCAGCTCCGGCGCGTACTCGACGATGTGGGGGTACTGGTAGCGCTGCAGCCGCTGCTTGCACCACTCCTGCAGCTCAGGGGTGAGGCGCTCGCGGTCGGCCTGCGCGCCCGCCGGAACCACGACCGCCTTGATCCGGGTGAGCCCCTCGACCTGGATCTGCACGACCGCACACTCATAGACCGCCGGGTGCTCGCCGAGGGTCTGCTCCATCTCCACGGGTGAGACCCAGTTGCCGCCGACCTTGAGCATGTCGTCGGCCCGGCCCTGGTACCACCAGAAGCCGTCGGCGTCCTGCCGGTAGCGGTCGCCGGTGTAGATCCAGTCGCCCAGCACCGTCTGCTTGGTCTTCTCGTGCTGCCGCCAGTAGAGCGCCAGGGCGCTGTCGCCCCGGACGTACAGGTCCCCGGTCTCGCCTGGCGGCGTCACCTGCTGCGCATCGTCGAGCAGCTTCAGGTCGTAGCCGGGAACGGGTTTGCCGCTGGACCCCGGCCGCAGTTCCTGGACGGTGTTGGAGCAGAAGATGTGGGTCATCTCGGTCGAGCCGATGCCGTCCAGGATGGTCAGGCCGAAGGCGTCCCGCCAGCGCCGCCAGATCTCAGCCGGCAGCGACTCGGCGGCGGAGACACACAGCCGCAGCGACGAGAGGTCGCGCTGCGCGGCGCCGGGTGCCGCCAGCATCGCGTTGTACAGGGTCGGCACGGAGAACAGCAGCGTGGGCCGGAAGCGCTCGACCGTCTCAAAGATCCGATCGGGCGTGGGACGATCGCGGAGCTGAACCGTTGTGGCGCCCACCCAGAACGGGAACGACAGGCTGTTGCCGAGCCCGTAGGCGTGGAACAGCTTGGTGGTCGACACGCAGACGTCGTCCTCACGGATGCCCAGGATGTGCCTGGCGTACGTCTCGCAGGTGTAGGGCAGGTCGTGCTGGAGGTGGACCACGCCCTTGGGCCTGCCGGTCGAGCCCGAGCTGTAGAGCCAGAACGCCGCGTCGTCACGGTGCGTGTTGGCCGGGGCCAGCTCGCCGGCGTGGCCGGCCACCAGGTCATCGAACGCGTGAGCGCCCTCGGCCGCGCCGCCGACCACGATGAGCTCGACCCGGTCGTCGTGAGTGGCCAGTGCCGCGTGGACCTTGTCCAGCAGGTCCAGGTCGACGATCACGGCCCGCGCGTCCGAGTCGGCCAGCGCGTAGCGGTAGTCGTCCGGCTTGAGCAGCGGGTTGAGGGGGACCGGGACGATGCCGGCGCGGATGGCGCCGAGGAACGCCGCGGGGAACGCCGGGGTGTCGTCCAGCACCAGCAGGACGCGCTGCTCGCGCCGGATGCCGAGGGCGAGCAGGGCACGGCCAGCGGCGCAGGCGTCGGCGAAGAGCTGCTGGTAGGTCACCTGGCGGTCGTCCGCGCGGAGCGCGACCTTGGCGCCCCGGCCGGCCTCGAGGTTGCGGTCGAGCAGCGTGCTGTCGTTGTAGCGGACGGGCACCGTCGGGACCGCCATCACTACCTCCCTGGGCTTCAGTGCTTCACCACGACCGACTTGGTCTCCTGGTAGTCGTCGAGTGCCTCGATGCCGTGCTCCTTGCCGAAGCCGCTCTGCTTCACTCCCCCGAACGGCAGCTCGTCGTAGACCTTGTTGGTGGCATTGACCCAGGTGTAGCCGGCCTCCAGCCGCTCGGCCGCCACCGACGCCCGGTGCAGGTCGCGGGTCCAGATCGCCGAGCCGAGGCCGTACGGTGAGGCGTTGGCGCGCACGATCGCCTCGTCCAGGTCGGCCACCCGCCAGATCGGCAGCACCGGGCCGAACGTCTCCTCCAGCGCCACGCGCGCGTCCGCGGGCGGCTCCAGCAGCAGCGTCGGCTGGTAGAACCAGCCGCGCTGGTACAGCTCGCCCTGCGGCCGGGCCGCGCCGCACAGCACCTTGGCGCCCCGGTCGACCGCATCGGCGACCTGCGCCTCGATGAGCTCCCGCTGGCGCGCGGTGTGCAGCGGGCCCATGTGCACCCCCTCGGCGCTGCCCGGGCCGAGGCGGAGCCTGGCGACCTTGCTGGCCAGCTTGTCGATCACCTGGTCGGCGACGCGCTCGAAGACGAACAGCCGCTTGGTGGCAAGGCACGCCTGCCCGCAGTTGAAGAAGCGGCCGACGCTGGCGGCGCTGACCGCGCGGTCCAGGTCGGCGTCGTCGCAGACGATCATCGGGTCGGAGCCGCCCAGCTCCAGGGTGACCCGCTTGAGGTGGGTGGCGGCGGCCGCCATGGTCTGCTTGCCGACCGCGGTGGAGCCGGTGAAGGCGATCTTGGGCACCAGCGGGTGCCTGACCAGGGCGCCGCCGGCGACCGGCCCGGTGCCGGTGACGACGTTGACCACCCCCGCGGGCAGGCCGCCCTGGTGGAGCAGCTCGGCCAGGCGCAGCGTCGTCAGCGGGGTCGTCTCGGCCGGCTTGGCCACCACCGTGTTGCCGGTCACCACCGCCGGGCCGAGCTTGTTGGCCAGCAGCGTGGTCGGGAAGTTCCACGGCACGATCGCCCCGACAACCCCCAGCGGGCGGTGCAGCACCATCCCGTAGGTGCCCTCGTCGAGGTTGGGGACGTAGCCGCCCCGCAGGTTCTTGCCCAGGCCGGCGTAGTGCTCCAGGGTCGCCAGGCAGCGGTCGACCTCCAGGCGGGCCTCGCGAAGGGGCTTGCCCTGCTCGCGGGTGAGCTGCGCGGCCAGCTCGCCGATGTGGGCCCGCGCGAGGGCGGTGGCCTGCTGCAGCAGCTCGCCGCGCCGCGCGGCCGGGGTGTCCCACCAGCCGGGGAAGGCCGCGTGGGCGGCGCCGACGGCGGCGTCGACGTCGGCGGCGGTGCCGGCGGGCACGGTGTCGAGCACCTCGCCGGTGGCCGGGTCGCGCACCTCGAGCTGGTCCGATCCGGAGCCCTCCCGGAGGCGGCCGTCCACGAACATCGCTCTCATGGTCGCTTGCTCTCCTTGGGCCGTCGGGTCGCCCTGGCCGCCCCACCAGCCTGCTGGGCGCCCAGGAGCCGCAGCAGGCTCTGGAGGCACTGCGCCTTGTAGCGGGCGTGGGACGCCTTCCAGTCAGCCTCCAGGAGCCATGCCAGGAAGGTGCCGTCGATCTGGGCCCGCATCGCGGCCGCTGCGGCCGCGGGGTCGTCGACCGCCAGGCCGCCTCGCGCCACGCCGTCGCGGATCACCTCCTCGTACAGGCCGTTGATGATCTCGGTGGCGAGGGTGGAGAGCCGGCTGAACGAGGGCACCCTGGCGGCGTGCTCCATCAGGTCGATGTACAGCAGGAAGAAGTCGCGGTTGCGCTCGGGGTCGATGAAGATCGCATCGATCAGCGCGGCGATGACCTGGTGCGGGTCGTCCACGCCGGCGATCCGTTCGCGGATGCGGGCGCCGGTCCGCTCCAGGGCGTAGCGCATGGTGGTGAGGAACAGGTTCTCCTTGGTCTTGAAGTAGTACAGGACCATCCCCTTGCTGACGCCAGCCTCGTCGGCGACGTCCTGCAGCGACAGGCGGTGGCTGCCCTGGCGGGTGATGACCCGGTAGGCGCTGCGCAGCAGCGCCTGGGCTCGGGGGGACAGCTCTACCTGGTCGTCGAGGTCCTTGACCTGCGTGCGTGCCATGCCGTCCTCCTCAGCGGCCGGCGTACTTGGCCGGCCGCTTCTCGGTGAACGCCGCCATGCCCTCGCGGGCGTCCTCGGAGGCGAACAGCGGGGCGAGCTGCTCGAGCTCTGCCTGCAGGCCGTCGGCGAGCGGACGGTCCAGCCCGTCGTGGACCGCGCGCTTGACGGCGGCGATGGCGAGCGGCGCGCCGACGGCGAGGCTGGCGGCCAGCTCGGCGACGGTGCGCTCGAGGTCGCCGGCGGGGACCAGGCGGTCGACCATCCCGAGCCGGTGGGCCTCGTCGGCGGTGACGGTGCGGCCGGTGGTCATCAGCTCCAGCGCACGGCCGCGCCCGATCAGGCGAGGGAGCCGCTGGGTGCCGCCGGTGCCGGGCAGCAGCCCGAGCGTCACCTCCGGCAGGCCGATCCGGTAGCCGCCCTCGGCGGCGACGCGGAGGTCGCAGGCCAGCGCGATCTCGTAGCCGCCGCCCAACGCGTGCCCGCCGATCGCGGCGATGAAGACCGGCGCCTCGGCGGCGAAGCGGTCCAGCACCTGGTGGGCGCGCCGCACCATGGCGAGGTTGTCGGTGGCGCTGCGCCGCAGGAAGCCCTTGACGTCCGCGCCGGCCGAGAAGAACTTGGGGCTGGCCGACCGCACCACCGCCACCGCCACGCCGATGTCGGCGACCTCGCCGATCGCGGCGTCGAGCTCCTCCAGGAACGCCGGGTCGTAGCTGTTGGCCGGCGGCCGGTCCAGCGTGATCCAGCCGACCCGGTCCTCGACGCTGGCCGTCACCGACATCGCTGCTCCCCTCTGTGGTCAGGCAAGGCCGCCGACGACGACCGACTTCAGCTCGGTGTACTCACCCAGCGCCTCCAGGCCGTGCTCGCGGCCCAAGCCGCTCTGCTTGGTGCCGCCGAACGGCAGCTCGTCGTAGCCGTAGTGCAACTGGTTCACCCAGGTCACCCCCGCCTCCAGCTCGCGGGTGGCGCGGTCGATCGCCACCGCGGAGCGGGTCCAGATCGACGACCCCAGCCCGTAGCTGGTGGCGTTGGCCCGCTCGATGGCCTCGTCGAGCCCACCGACGCTCCACACCGGCAGGACCGGGCCGAAGACCTCCTCGGTGGCCAGGCGCGAGTCCTCGGGTGCGTCCACCACCACCGCCGGCTGGAAGAAGTGCCCTGGCCCGTCCAGCGCCTCGCCGCCGACCAGGACCTTCGCGCCGCCGTCGAGGGCGTCCCCGAGCTGCGCGGCGACCAGGTCGCGCTGGGCGGCGGTGTGCATCGGCCCGATGCGCAGCTTGGGCTTGTCGGCGCGGGTGTCGCCGGGGCCGGGCTCGTAGCGCCCGACGCGCTCCACCAGCCGGTCCAGGAACGCCTGGTAGACCTCGGCATGGACGAACGCGCGCTTGGGCGCCAGGCACGCCTGGCCGCAGTTCCAGTAGCGGCCGATCTGGATGTTCTTGACGGCGGCGTCCAGGTCGGCGTCGGCCAGCACGATCGTCGGGTCGGAGCCGCCCAGCTCCAGGCTCACGTGCTTGAGCGCCGGCCCGGCCAGCTCCATGATCCGCCGGCCGGTGCCGGTCTGGCCGGTGAACGCGACCCGGCGCACGTCCGGGTGCGCCACCAGCGCCTCACCGGTCTCCGGCCCGCCGGTCACCACGTTGAGCACGCCCGGCGGCAGGCCCGCCTCGCCGGCGAGCTCGGCGACCCGCAGGGTGGTCAGCGGGGTCGTCTCCGCCGGCTTGGCGACCACCGTGTTGCCGGCGGCCAGCGCCGGTCCCACCTTGTTGGCCAGCAGGGTCAGCGGGAAGTTCCACGGCGTGATCGCGCCCACCACGCCCATGGGCCGCCTGGTGACCAGGCCGTAGGCGGGGCCGAACTGGCTGGGCAGCTCCTGGTAGCTGCCGCGCAGCTTGGTCGCGGCCTCGGCGTAGTAGCGCAGGCCGCCGAGGAAGTGCCGCAGCTCGCCCTGGGCCTCCAGCGTCGGCTTGCCCTGCTCGCGGGTGAGGAGCGCCACCAGCGCGCCCGCGTGGGCCTCGGCCGCGTCCGCCAGCCGCGACAGGTGGGCGGCGCGCTCGGCGGTGTCGGTGCGCCGCCAGGCCGCGAACGCACTCGCGGCGGCCGCCACCGCGGCGTCGACCTCCTCGGCGGTGGCGGTGGGGACCTCGTCGACGGTCTGGCCGGTCGCCGGGTCGGCGACCGCGATGCGCCCGCCTGTGCCCGCGGCCGGCGCCCCGGCTATCCACATGTCAGCCATGGTCGCTCGTCCCTTCGCCGTCGAGGTTCGTGGGCTTGTCGCTGGATACGACGAGCGCTATGGTGCCACCTGACTGACTGGTTAGTCGAGCCACCTCGGGGGTGCAGCGCGTGGCCAGGGTGCCGCTTCGCGAGGTCGAGCTCGGCCCGGTGAAGATCGCCGCCACCGAGGCGCCCGGCGGGACGCTGGTCCTGCGGTCGGAGCTGCCGCTGGAGCCGTACGAGGCCAACCTCGGCGCGCTGCTGCGCCGCTCGGCGGCCGCGGTCCCGGAGCGGCCGTTCCTCGCCGAGCGCGACCACGACCAGACGCGCTGGCGGCACCTGAGCTACGGGGAGGCGGCCGCGCACGCGGAGGCGCTCGGCCAGGCGCTGCTGGACCGGGGGCTGGGCCCGGAGCGGCCGCTGCTGATCCTGTCGGGCAACAGCCTGGACCACGCCCTGCTGATGCTGGCGGCGCTGCTGGTCGGGGTCCCGGTGGTGCCGGTGTCGGTGGCCTACTCGACGCTGAGCCGGGACTTCGGCACGCTCCGCGCGATCGCCCGGCTGGTCGGCCCGGGCCTGGTCTTCGCCGCCGACGGCGAGGCGTTCGCGGCCGCCATCGCCAGCCTCCCCGGGCCGCCGGCCGAGGTCGTCGTGCGCCGCGGCGCGCCCGGGCTTCGGGCGACCAGCCTCGCGACGCTGCTGGCCACCACGCCGGGCGCGGCGGTGCAGGAGGCGGCCGAGCGGGTCGGCCCCGACTCGGTCGCCAAGGTCCTGTTCACCTCCGGCTCCACCGGCGAGCCCAAGGGGGTGGTCACCACCCACCGGATGCTCTGCGCCAACCAGCAGATGCTCGCCCAGGTGTGGCCGTTCACGGCCACCACCCCGCCGGTGCTGCTGGACTGGATGCCGTGGAACCACTGCTTCGGCGGCAACCACGACTTCAACCTGGTGCTCAGGTGCGGCGGGACGCTCTACATCGACGGCGGCCGCCCCGTGCCCGGGTTGATCGAGCAGACGGTCCGCAACCTGGCCGAGGTGGCACCGACGATCTACCTCAACGTCCCCGCCGGCTACAACGCGCTGCTCCCCTACCTGGAGCGGGACCGCGGGCTGGCGGCGCGCTTCTTCGACCGGTTGCAGCTCGTCTTCTACGCCGGCGCGGCGCTGCCGCAGGACCTGTGGGAGCGGCTGGAGGCCCTCTCGGTCAAGACCACCGGCCAGCGCGTGGCCATGACCGCCTCGTGGGGCTCGACCGAGACGGCGCCGCTGGCGACCGCCGCCCACTTCCCGCTGGAGCGCGCCGGCAACATCGGCGTGCCCGTGCCGGGCGTGGAACTCAAGCTGGTGCCGAGCGGCCACAAGCGGGAGCTGCGCGTCCGCGGCCCCAACGTCTTCCCCGGCTACCTCGGCCGTCCCGACCTGACCGCCGCCGCCTTCGACGAGGACGGCTTCTACCGGATCGGCGACGCCGGGCTGCTGGTCGACCGGCACGACCCCGGCAAGGGCCTGCTGTTCGACGGGCGGATCGCGGAGGACTTCAAGCTCACCACCGGGACCTGGGTGCCGTGCGGCAAGGTGCGGGTGGCGGCGCTGGCGGCCGCGTCCCCGCTGCTGCGGGACGCGGTCGTCGCCGGTGCGGACCGCGCCAGCGTCGGGCTGCTGGTGTGGCTCAACCCGCCGGCGGTCAGCCGCCTGGCCGGCGTGCCCGCCGACGATCCCGCGGCGGCCGCGCGGGCGCCGGCGGTCCGTGACGGCATCCGCGCCGGGATCGCCGCCCACAACGCGGCCCAGACGGGCTCCGCCACCGTGGTCCGGCGGGTGCTGGTCATGACCGAGCCGCCGTCGATGGACGCCGGCGAGATCACCGACAAGGGCTACGTGAACCAGCGCGCCACCCTGGACCGGCGCCAGGACCTGGTGGAGCGGCTGTTCGCCTCCCCGCCCGACCCCGACGTCATCGTCGTGGACGGCTGAGGTCAGGCGATCCGAACGGGAACGGGCGGGTGCCGCTCTGCACGGTCCGTGCCTGTCGCCACGCTGCTGACGGCGCGTCTCCTCTCGTCGCCTCCGGCTGCGCCGACGTTAGGTCCTTGCGCGCGCAACGACAAGTTGGAACCAGGCGAAGCCCGACCCCAGCAGCAGGTTCAGCCCCACCGCGATCCAGCCCAGCACGTTGAAAGGGGCCGAACAGCGTCCCCCACAGTGCCAGGACCACGCCGATGCCGTAGGTGACGGCGAGAGCTCGGGCCACCGCCTGCCCCCCGGCGGCGTCGGCGGCGTCCCTGGCCAGCCAGGTCGAAAGGCCGATGGCGAGCAGGCCCAGCCCGAACCAGCGCGCCATGTAGACCCCTTCGGGATTGGGGGTGATGCCGTAGACGTCCAGGATCGGGTCGGCGGCCACCAGCAGCGCGATGCCGTAGCCGCCCGCGATCACGCCGTTGAGCACGAACAGTCGCTTGGGGGTCATGAACGTCGCTCCCTTCCCCGCTCCGGATCGGTCAGCCCGTCGATCACCCGACGCAGGAGGTCCTTGAGGGTCTCCAGCTCCCCGACGCTCAGCACCCGCGCGGCGAACTGGTTGCCCGCCATCGATTCGGTCGCCAGCTCCTCGCGCAGTTCGAGCGCGCGCGGCGTCAACCGGATGCGGGTGGCCCGCCCGTCCCGGGGGTGTGGCTCGCGGCGGACCAGGCCGTCGCGCACCATACGGTCGATGGTCCGCGCGACCGTCGGCGGCTCGATGGCCACCACCCGGCTCAGCTCCCGCTGGGTCTGGCCGTCCTTGGCGTACAGGAACAGCAGGATCGCCCACTGCGCCAGTGCCACGCCGTGGCGCTGGAGCCGCCGCGAGTGCATCTGCGCGATGAGCCGGGCGGTGCGGTTGACGAGGTAGCCGAGGTTGTCGTCGATGGCGTAGGAGGCCTCGCCGGCGTCGGCCTGGGCCTCGGCACGGGTCATCCGGATCTCGGGTGCCATCGCCGCTCCTCGGAGCCGGCCCGGCCCGTGCCGCCGGGCGCATCTCCGTTAGTATACTACCTATATCGATGGCATGCTACCCGACTCCACCTCGTCGATCAGCCCGCCGCCGCCGAAGCCCTCTTCCGCCCGGAATGGCCCTGCTCCGGTCGGCGGGTCCCTCCCTGGTCACGTTCGGAAGTCGGCCATACGCGCAGCAGGGGCGTGGGTTCGGCAGTGTTGTTCCTTCGCGGCTACTGTGGCGTGGTGCGAGTAGCGACCTGGAACGTGAACTCGGTCAAGCAGCGGGTGCCCCGGTTGCTGCCGTGGCTGGACCAACGGCGGCCCCATGTCGTGTGCCTGCAGGAGACCAAGCTCGCCGACGCCGCGTTCACCGAGCTACTCGGCGAGGAGCTCGCCGACCGCGGCTACGCGGTCGCGCACCACGGCGAGGTGCAGTGGAACGGCGTGGCGATCCTCTCCAGGGTGGGCCTGGACGACGTCGTGCCCGGCATCGCCGGCGCGCCCGGCTTCCCGCACCCGGAGGCGCGTGCGGTGTCCGCGACCTGCGATGGGATCCGGGTGTCCTCGGTGTACGTCCCCAACGGGCGGGTGCCGGACTCCGACCATTACCGCTACAAGCTGGCCTGGCTGGCCGCGTTGCGGGACGAGGTCGCCGCCGGTCCGGAGGCCGCGATCGTCTGTGGGGACATGAACATCGCGCCGACCGACGCGGACGTGTTCGACCCGGACGCCTACGTCGGGCAGACCCACGTCACGCCGCCGGAGCGGGCGGCGCTGGCCGAGCTGCAGGCGCTCGGCCTGCATGACGTCGTGCGGGATCGGTGGCCGGCCGAGCGGGTGTTCACCTACTGGGACTACCGGGCTGGCATGTTCCACCAGGACCTCGGGATGCGGATCGACCTGGTACTGGCCTCCACCACCGTGGCGGGCCGAGTGCAGGCGGCATGGGTGGACCGGCAGGCGCGCAAGGGCAGCGGGCCGAGCGACCATGCCCCCGTGATCGTCGACCTTGACGAGGCGCCGGACGGAGACATCGGGCCGGTCGTGCCGCCGCCGTCCGCGCCGCTCGCCAAGCGGGGCTCGGCCAAGCTGCCCCAGTCGCGGTCGCAGCCGTTGCGCAACGTGACTGGCGGCCCAGTCCGTGACGACGCACCCTCCGGCCTGGAAGGCGAGGGCTTCCCACTCGCCGCGCCTTCGCCGGCGTCGACCTCCGAGCCGTCGACCTAGGCGCAGGGTCACTCGACCAGGCCAAGGGCCAGGGCCAGCGCGGTGCCGCCGTTGAAGACCCACCTGGCCGCCATGACCGGCAGCAGCCGCCGGCCCAAGGCGTAGTAGGCCGCCGTCCAGGTGGCCAGGAACGGCAGCACCGACCCCACCCGATAGGCGGCGAACGCCAGGTCGAGGCCGCCGTCACTGGTCAGCAGCGGGAAGAACGCGTGCTCGGCCGCCCACACCAGGACCACGATCGCGGCGGCGACCCAGGGCCGCCCCAGGCGCTCCTCCAGCCGCGGCAGGACCACGCCCAGGTAGGCGACCGGCTCGGCCAGCTCGGCCAGCAACGGCACCACCAGCACGCTGACGACGCTGGCCAGTG
>WNFU01008671.1_pt1 | contig 20203 bp, 21 predicted proteins | sample 5400121 | NCBI WGS metagenome assembly WNFU01 (sample SAMN13153360, study PRJNA577476) | soil metagenome | isolation source: 100 cm soil or saprolite under grassland replicate 1 | place: USA:California | collected 2016-06-15 | reverse complement strand
CCGCGGTGGCCCGGGTCCGGGTAGTAGGGATACGCCTGCTCCAGCAGGCCGAGGCCGAGTCCCATCATCGCCCCGCCCTCGATCTGGCCCTCGACCAGCGTCGGGTTGATCGCCCGGCCGACGTCGTAGACCTGGATCAGCCGTTCGACCGTCACCTCTCCCGTCTCGTCATCGACCTCGACGTCGGCGACACAGGCCGCGTAGGAGATCGCGGAGTGCGGCTCGATCTCGACCGAGCCGTCGTCGTCGCTCACATCCGCGAACGGCTTGAGCGCCGCACCAGTGCCGGTGATCAGCTCGCCGTAGTTCCACGTCGCCGCCGCGGCGACGTCGGGGACCGAGATCTTCCGGTCCGGTGCGCCCTTGGCGATCACCTCGCCCTCGACGATGTCGAGGTCTGAGGGCGCGATCTCCAGTTCCTTCGAGGCGATGTCGAGGATCTGCTCCCGTGCCTTCTCGGCCGCGAAGCGAACGGCGTTGCCGCCGATGAACGTCCCCCGCGACGCGAAGCTGCCGGTGCAGACTGCGGACGAATCGGTGTTCGTGTTGTCGTTCGTGACCCACTCGAAGGGGACCCCGAGCGTGTCGGCGACGATCTGCGTGTGGACGGTGCGGGATCCCTGGCCGATGTCCACGGTTCCCGAGAAGACGTCGACGCGGCCGTCCGGCTTCAGCTTGACCCAGGCCTGGCTCGGGTCACCGTTCTGGTTCATGCCGGTCGGATACTCGATCGTCGCGATCCCGCGGCCCTTGTGCTTGGCCATTACGCCTCGCCTCCGTTCGTCGACATCTGGCCGACGAGATGTTCCGGCAGCAGGTCGCCGGAGCGACGCTCGTTCGTCATCGACCTGTACTCCGCCGGCAGGTCATAGCCGACTCGGTCGGCGGCCGCCAGCACCACCGGAACCGTCGACGGATCCTTGAGCACGACGCGATTCGCCGTCGTGTCGCCGATTCTGTTCGCGTTCTTCAGTCGGACCTGGAGTGGATCCAGGTCAAGCACGTCGGCGATCCGGTTCATGTGCGTCTCCACCGCGAACGAGACCGACGTGACGCCGAAACCGCGCATCGCCGTCGTGGGCACGCGGTTCGTGAAGACGACGAACCCGTCGAAGTGTACGTTCGGGATCGTGTACGCGCCGGTGTGGTGGAACGCATGCTTCGTCACGCCGTACGGCGAAAACCGTGCGTAGGCGCCGGAGTCATGGAGCGTCAGCATGCGGCGGCCGAGGATCCAGCCGTCGCTCGAGACCGCATCCGCGATCTCGATGTGCCACGGCGCGCGCGTCGAGGAGGCGAGGAACTCCTCCTCACGAGTCCAGCGCCACTTGACCGGCCGCTTCGCCTTCAGCGCGAGCAGGGCACTGATGGTCTCGCTCGCCGTGTCGACCTTGCCGCCGAAGCCGCCCCCCACCGTTCCGCCGACGAACTTGAGCTTGTTCAGCGGCCACTCGAGGTGCGCGGCGACGACACCCATCGAGAAGTACATCGCCTGCGTGCACGAGTAGATCGTCAGCCGGCCGTTCGCCTCGGGCACGACCAGGGCGGTCTGCGGCTCGATCGGACAGTGTTCGATCGCCTGCGGGCGGTAAACGCCCTCGACGATCGTCTCTGCCTGCTCGAAAGCGTGGTCGACGTCGCCCTTGCGCACGCGCCGGTGGTTGTACGGGCCGAAGTGGGGATAGACCGGCCCCCAGTGATGGATCGTCGGCCAGTCGGGATCCATCGCCTTGCGGATGTCGAAGAAGGCGGGCTTCTCCTCGTACTCGATCTCGATCAGGTCGACCGCCGCGCGCGCGGTGTCTTCGTCGACCGCCGCGACCGCAGCGATCGGCTGGCCCTTGTAACGAACTTCATCGACCGCGAGCAGCGGCTCGTCGGCCGGAATCCCGAGCGCCTCGAGGTGCCCGTAGACGTTCTTGGGAACATCCTTGTGTGTGACGACGGCCTGCACGCCCGGGAGCGCCTCCGCCTTGCTCGTGTCGAGTCGCGTGATCGCGGCGTGGTGGTGGGGCGAGCGCAGCGCCTTCGTCCAGAGCAAATCGCGAACGCGGATGTCGTCGACGTACTGCGTTCGCCCGGTGACGTGCGCGACGCCGTCGTAGCGTGGAAGTCGCGCGCCGACGGCCTTCAAGCCGGGCTCCCTGGAATCAACACTTCGGCCTCCTCTGGTTCGAAGCTCGGTTCGACCTGCTCGGGATGGACGTCACCACGGGCCGCTGCCTCGACTGCACTGACGATCTTGACGTAGCCCGTGCAACGGCAGACGTGCCCCGAGAGCGCCTCGAGCACGTCCTCGCGACTGGCGTTCGGCTTCCGCTCCACGAGCGCCGTGGCGGCCATCACGAAGCCTGACGTGCAGAAGCCGCACTGCGCGGCGTAGTGCTCGTCGAACGCAGCCTGGACCGGGGAAAGCTCGTCGGGCGCTCCAAGGCCTTCGATTGTCGTGATCGAGGCTCCGTCCACGGCCGCCAGCGGCAGCAGGCAGGACCGACGCGCCTCACCGTCGACCAGGACCGTGCACGCGCCGCAGCCGCCTTGCTGGCACCCGGCCTTCGGGCTCGTGATTTCGAGCTCTTCTCGGAGCGCGGTAAGGAGCGACGCGAGCGGCGGGCTCTGGATGTCGTGCTCGACGCCGTTGACGTTGAGTTTCATCGGCCTCCTCCGAGGTTGTCGAGCGCTCTGCGCACGAGGACGGGCAGCAGGCGTTGCCGATACCACGCCGACGCGAGCGCGTCGTCCTGCGGCCGGGCGTCGTCGAGCACCTTCTGGGCCGCTTCCTCATGGGCTGCGCCACCGGCGAGGGCCTGCTCGACCGAGCGGGCGCGAACGGCGTTCGGGCCGGCTCCGCTGATGGCGACCCGGACGCCGTCGGAGGTCTCTGCTGCGGACACCGCCAGGATCGTGTATGCGTGAGCGTGCGGGCGTCGCACCGACGCGTAGCCCGCGCGTACAGGCTCACGGAGCTCGACCTCGAGCACGAGTCGGCCGTCCGGGCCGGCAGCGAGGAAATCCTCCACCGGCTCCGTGCGCTCACCGTTCTTGCCGGCCGACCTCACACTGGCACCGAGCGCGATCAGCGCCCCCTGGAGATCGCCCCGGGGAGCCTCAGTCCCGGATCCCGCGCACAGGTTGCCGCCAAGCGTGGCCTGGGCCCGGATCTCGCCGTCCGCGACCCATCGGGCAGCACTGCCAAGCGGTTCGGGCGCCTGCTCGAGCTCGGCCACTCTCGTCATGGCGCCGATCGTCAGGGAGGAGCCGTTGCGCTGGATCCCCGAGATGCCCGCGTGCTCCAGCAGGAGCACCCGGTCCGGCCGGAGCCGGCCGTAGTTGAGCTCGGTCATCAGGATCGTGCCACCGCCCATCACCGTCACGTCCGAGCCGTCCCCGAAGGCCTCGATCGCCTCCTCCCGGGAGGTGGGGACGACGACCTGGGCTGTTTCCAGAGATGTCGATGTCACTCGCCGCTCCTCCTCAAAGGCGCTAAACCCAGTCCCGATTCTGTCACCGTGCGCCTAGAGTAAGCAACATGAGCCGCTTCCGGCGCGGCCGGCCCGGGATATCGTGCGAGACATGGCGTTTGCGACGATCGACGAGCTGGAAGCCGGGCTCCGAGGCGCGGCGTATCTGCCCGAGCGAGGCCTCGCCACAGCCCTGTATCTCTCGCTGGCCCTCGAGAAGCCGCTCCTGCTGGAAGGTGAGGCGGGGGTCGGCAAGACGGAGGCGGCCAAAGCGCTCGCCATCGCGACGTCGTCACGGCTGATCCGGCTGCAGTGCTACGAAGGGCTCGACGTCGCGCATGCGGTGTACGAGTGGAACTACTCCCGACAGCTCCTCCACATTCGCGCGGCGCAGGAGGGGACGGTTTCCGAGGAGGAGCTGTTCGGACCGGGATTCCTGATCCGGCGCCCGCTGCTGGAGGCGATCGAGAGCACGGAGCCCGTGGTGCTGCTCATCGACGAGATCGATCGCGCCGACGACGAGTTCGAAGCGTTCCTGCTCGAAGTGCTCTCCGACTTCCAGATCACGATCCCCGAGATCGGGACGATCGCTGCGCGGCGTATACCTGCGGTGATCCTGACCTCGAACCGGACCCGCGAGCTGCACGACGCGCTCAAACGCCGCTGCCTCTTCCACTGGATCGATCATCCGACGCTGGAGCGCGAGATCGAGATCGTGTCGCTGCGCGTACCGGGCATCCCCGACCGGCTCGCCGCGCAGGCGGCGGCGTTTGTCCAGGGCCTGCGCAGGCTCGAGCTCGCGAAACCGCCGGGGGTCGCGGAGACGATCGACTGGGCCCAGGCGCTCGCAGCGCTGGGCCGGGAGGAGCTCGACGCGCGGACCGTCGAGGAGACCCTCGGCTCCGTCCTGAAGTATCACGAGGACTTCGCCACGGTCCGAGACGACGCCCTCGTCGCTCTTGTCGAGGAGGCACGCGCTGTCGCAGGCCTCCGCTGAAGGCGGTTTCGTCCGGCACGTCGTCACGTTCGGCCGAGTGCTCCGTGAGGCAGGGCTGGAGGTGGGGCCGGGACGGATCTCGGACGCGCTGACCGGGCTCGACCGCGTCGACGTTTGCAATCAGGAAGACGTCTACTGGGCGCTCCGCACGACGCTCGTCTCCCGTGCGGAGGATCTCGAGAGCTTCGACCGTGCGTTCGCTGCGTGGTTCCTGCGTGCGCCCTCGCGGCCGCCGTATCGCGGCGCGAAGCCTGCCGAGCGGCCGACGCTCCTCTCGGAGCGAACGCGCACCGACCGTGTCGACGGCCACGAGCGGTCTGGCGGCGAATCGATCGAGATCGGCTGGAGCGAACACGAAGTCCTGCGCCGGAAGGACTTCGCGGCGATGACTCCGGAGGAATTCGCACACCTTTCGAAGGCGATCGCTGAGGTCGCGGCCGCACGCCCGCTGCGTCGCTCGCGCCGGCTGCGCCCGCATGCACGAGGTCGCAGGCTCGATCTGCGCCGGCTCGCGCGCCGCTCACTCGCACGGGGCGGAGAACCGATCGAGCGGACCTTTCGACGGCGGATCGACGTCCCGCGCAAGCTCGTCGTGCTCTGCGACGTCTCCGGCTCGATGGAGGCGTACACCCGGGCGCTGTTGCTGTTCCTCCATGCGGTGGTCGGTTCGGGACGCGGTGTCGAGGTCTTCGTATTCGGAACGCGATTGGTTCGGCTGACGGACGCCTTCAGGACACGAGATCCCGAGCAAGCGCTTGCGGCTGCCGCGAAACGCGTCGTCGACTGGGCCGGCGGGACGCGGATCGGTGCGTCACTGAAGACGTTCAACGACGTTTGGGGACGCCGCGCGCTTACGCGCGGCGCGGCAGTCGTGATCGTCTCCGACGGGTGGGAGCGGCAAGACACAACGCTCGTCGCGCAGGAGATGCAGCGGCTGCAAAGGGCGGCGTACGCGATCGTCTGGGTGAATCCCCTGAAGGGAAATCCGGACTACCAGCCGCTCGCCGGCGGGATGAGGGCGGCGCTGCCGTACGTTGACCGCTTCGTGGCGGGACATAATCTTGCGAGTCTCGAGGAACTGGCCGGCGTGCTCGCCGGTATCGAAAGGAGGCATGCCGCGTGAAGGAGGTCGTTGCCGACATCCAGCGGTGGCGCGCGCGCGGCGAGCGATTCGCGCTCGCGACCGTGATCGCAACGAGGCGTTCGGCGCCGAGGCCTGTGGGTGCAAAGTTCGCGGTCTCCGAGAGCGGCGAGATGGCCGGCTCGGTCTCGGGGGGTTGCGTCGAGAGCGACGTCTATGGCCACGCGTGCGAGGTGCTCGAGGGCGCGCGGCCGCAGATGCTGTCGTACGGGATCTCCGACGATCTCGCGTTCTCGGTCGGGCTCCCGTGCGGCGGCGAGATCGACGTCTTCGTCGAGAGTACGCCGAACGAGCTCGTCGAGCGGCTGCTGAAGATCATCGAGACCGAGGAGCGGGCGGTCCTGTTCACGGTGGTGGAGGGGGAGCCTCTCGGCGCCGAGCTGTTGGTGAGCGAGTCAGCTGAGGCCTTCGGCGAAGGGCCCGAGGAGCTTCCCGGCCGCGTTGACGAGATCCTCCGTCAGGGCCGCAACACACTTCTCGAGCTCAACGACGGGCGCAAGGTGTTCGCCGAGGTGTACGGCCCTGCACCGCGGCTGCTCGTGATCGGCGCGGTCGACACGGCGGAGGCGCTGTGCGCCGCCGCGCAGCAGCTCGGCTGGAAGACGATCGTGGCCGACGCACGCGGCAAGTTCGCAACGAAGGAGCGGATCCCGAGTGCCGACGAGCTGCTGGTGGCCTGGCCGCAGGAGGCGATCGAGCAGGTGGAGCCGGACTACCAGACGGCGGTCGTGGTCTTGACGCACGACGACAAATTCGACGTGCCCGCGCTCCAGGGGGCGCTGGCGACCGAGGCGTTCTACATCGGGGCGCTCGGTTCACGCCGAAACCAGGAACGCCGGCGCGAGCGACTGCTCGAAGCGGGTGTCGAAGAACAGCAGTTCGAGCGCATCTCCGGCCCCACGGGATTGGACATCGGAGCCGACAGTCCAGCGGAGACAGCGATTTCGATCCTGGGCGAGATCCTGGCCACGCGGGCGCGGCGGGACGGCGGCTTCTTGCGCAATTCAAAGACCCGCATCCACGTCGAGGAGGACGACTCTGCGAAAGCTTCGCTTTCGCAGAGTTAAGGGACGGCGCTTCGCGCGGAACGTGCGCGGGCAGAGCCCGCGCACTCCTATTTGGGTTGCGGTTGGCGGTTGTCCCCTGCCGTGCGGGCACGGGCGCTTCGCGGCCGCGCCCGCATCAGTGCGCCTCCAGCTAGTGCGGCTCCGCCTGCACTAGCTTCCGGCCTCTGCGGGAGTTTGGGAGGGGCGGGAAACGACTCGACCCTTCCTGGCGCCGAGGACCGGAGGTTAGAGCAGGCGAAGCCGCTCTAACCGCAGGCCGAACTAACGCGTGCGGAGACGCGTAGCGCCTCCGCACGCGGACCGCACCAACTGCCGACCAGGACCCATAGAGGAGTGCGCGGGCTTTGCCCGCGCACGTTCCCCGGCGAAGCCGGCGTGCCGGCCCCGCGCGAAAGCGCAGCTTTTGCGCGGACGTGAAAACGCAGCTTTCGCGCGGAAGTGTTAATTTCGACTCACTTCGGACCGCGCGCAAAGGAGCCGAGATGGCCGTTGACGTCAAGTCGGAGAAGCTCTTCGAGCTCGTCGACCAGGAGGCGCAGGTCGAGAAGCTCGCGACGGGCTTTACCTTCACCGAGGGACCGATCTGGAACAAGGCAGGGGGCTACCTCCTCTTCAGCGACATGCCCGGCGACATCCGGCGTCGCTGGAGCGAGGACGACGGGGTCACCGAGGTGGCGAACCCGAGTAACAAGGGCAACGGGATGACCTACGACGCCGAGGGCCGCCTGCTCGTGTGCGAGCACGTGACGAGCTCGCTCGTGCGCATGGATCCGGACGGCACCGGAAGCGGCCGCGAGGTGCTCGCGTCCCATTACGACGGCAAGGAGCTGAACAGCCCCAACGACGTGATCGTCGCGGACGACGGCTCGATCTACTTCAGCGACCCGTGGTACGGCCGCATGCCGGTGTTCGGTCTCGAGCGACAGCGCGAGCTCGGCTTCCAGGGCGTGTACCGGATTGCACCCGGCGGCGGCGATCCTCAGCTCCTCGTCGACGACTTCGAGCAGCCCAACGGGTTGTGTTTCACGCCGGACGAATCGCTGCTCTACATCAACGACACGCCGCGCGCCCACATCCGGGTCTTCGACCGGCAGCCGGACGGCACGATCGCAAACGGCCGGATGTTCTTCGAGAACATCGGCTCCGGCGTGATCGAGGAGGGCATCCCCGACGGGATGAAGTGCGACGAGCGCGGCAACATCTACGTGACCGGCCCGGGCGGAGTCTGGGTGATCACCCCCGAGGCGGAGCTCCTCGGCGTGATCGAGGTCCCGGAAAACGTCGGCAACCTCAACTGGGGCGGCGACGACTGGAGTGACCTGTACATGCCGAGCACGACTTCGCTCTACCGGATCTCGCTGAAGGTGTCAGGCAATCGGCTCAGCTACATGACGTGAGGAGGAGACGGTGAGCGAAACCGAACAGCTCGACGTTGATCCAGGGCGGGCAGCCCTGATCGTGCAGGACCTGCAGAACGACGTGATGGGGGACGGCGGTGCGTTCGCCGAGTCGGGGGCGCCGGAGCACGCGAAGGAGCAGAACGTCGTCGAGAACGTCAAGCAGCTCGCCGAGGCCTGCCGCGCGGCCGGTATCCCGGTCATCCACATCCACTACATCGTCGAAGACGGGGCGCCAGGGCTGAAGCTCAACGCACCGCTCTTCGAGGGCGTGAAGGAAGCGAACGCGCTCGTGCGTGGAACGTGGGGCGCGGCGGCCGTGGACGGGCTCGAGCCTCAGGAGGGCGATTACGTCGTCGAGAAGATGCGGATGAGCGGCTGGCAGGGGACGAGGCTCGAGCTGCTGCTCGCAGCCCTCGGTCGCGACACGGTGATCGTCACCGGAGCCTGGACGAACATGTCGATCGAGCACACCGCTCGAACAGGCGCCGACAAGGGCTACTTCATGATCGTCCCCGAAGACGGGTGCTCGACGATGAGTGCGGAGTGGCACAACGCCTCGATCAACTTCGCGCTCCAGAACGTCTCGACGGTGACGACCTGTGCCGCGGTGCTGGAGGCACTAGGCGCCGCCGCGCCCGCGTAGCCCATCGAACAGGTCGAACGCACTCGAGTCGCCTGGGTCGACACCGACGCGGGCGGGCGGATCCACTTCACCGCGGCGTTCCGCTGGGCGGAGGCTGCCGAGACGGCGCTGATGCGCCGGCTGGGCGTGATGGACGAGTGGGGCGCCTATCCGCGTCGCCGGGTCGAGGCCGAGTACCGCCAGGTGCTCGTCTTCGAGGACGAGGTCGAGGTGCGCCTCCGCGTCGAGCGCGTGGGGAGGACCTCCATCACGTACGCGTGGGAGATCACGAAGGACGGCGAGGCGTGTGTCGACGGGCGCCACACCGTCGTGCACGTCGATGAGCAGGGCCGATCGTCGGAGCTGCCCGAGGCGGTTCGCGCGGCGCTGAGCGGCTAGAGCGCCTGCCAGCGCTCGCGGTAGTCCTCGCGCACCGGCCGGAAGACGTCGAGGACGAGCGCCCCCTGCGGGCCGCAGTAGGCGGAGTGCTCGATGCCGCCCGGCAGCACATAGCCCTCGAGGGGCCCGAGCTCGTGCGGGACGCCGTCGACGACGAGGGCCTGCATCCCGCGCAGCACGATGCCGAGTTGCTCGTGCTCGTGGCTATGCAGCGGCACCGTTGCCCCGGCCTCGAACTCGATCAGGTTCAGCATCGCACCCTCGCCGAAGAGCGGCCGTCCGCTGACGCCCTTCGCGAGCTCGAATGAGCTGACGTCGTCGAAGCGGACGAACTGCGGTTCCATTACACGCGGGATTATCCTCGTCGCAATGTCGCAGCGGGAAGAGATCCGGGTTCCGGGCCAGGCAGAGCCGATCAGCCACTACACGGACGCCGTGCGGGCGGGCCAGCTCCTCTTCGTCTCGGGCTGCGTCCCCGTCGATTCGGAGGGTCGACTCGTCGGCGGTGACGACGTCGTCGCGCAGGCCCGACAGGCCTTCGAGAACGTCGGCGCGGTGCTTGGGGCCGGCGGCTCATCCGCTGCGGACGTCGTCAAGGTCACGGTGTTCCTGACCGATGTAGACGACCGTCCGAAGATCAACCCGGTCCGCCAGGCCTTCTTCGGCGACGCGCGTCCGGCGAGCACGCTCGTCGAGGTAAGCAGGCTCGCGATTCCCGGCGCGAAGATCGAGGTCGAAGCGATCGCCCTCGTGAACCGTTGACCGACGACGCGTTCAACGCCGTCATAACGTGGCTGGACGACCCGCCAGAGCCCCGATCGGGACCGCTGGCAGGGAAGAAGCTGCTCGTCAAGGACCTCTTCGACACCGCCGGAATTCGAACGACGTACGGCTCCAAGATCTACGCAGACCACGTTCCCGACCGAACGGCGCCGGCGGTCCAGCGGCTTGTCGACGCCGGGGCGGTTCTCGTCGGCAAGGCGAACCTGCACGAATTCGCGTGGGGTGTCACGAGTCAGAACCCGTGGTTCGGCGCCGTCCGCAACCCTCTCCGGCCCGGCCGGACGGCGGGCGGCTCGAGCGGCGGCAACGCCGCGGCGTTGGCTGCGGGAATGTGCGACCTCGGGCTCGGCACCGACACCGGCTGCTCGATTCGCCTCCCCTCGGCGTGTTGCGGGACCGTCGGGCTGAAGCCGCGCTGGGGCTCGGTCTCGATGGAGGGCGTGTTCCCGCTCTGTCCGACGCTGGACACCGTCGGACCGATGGCCCGCACCGTCGAGGACGTCGCCCTGGTCTGGTCCGCGCTGACCGGCAAGCCGGTGCCGGAGCCGCGGCTCGCGGGGTTGACGATCGGTGTGCTCACCCGTCCGCCGTCCGTTGGTGACGGGAACCGGCCGGACGTCAATCTTGCGGCCGAGGGCTATGTCAGAAGGCTGGAGGAGCTAGGCGGGCGGTGTGTTGCAGCTGAGATCCCGGAGCCGGAGGCGAACACGTGGCCGGTCTTCTTCCACGAAGCGGTGGAATCCCACCGATCGACCTTCCCGTCCCGGGCTGGAGACTACGGCGACAACGTGCGCACCAAGCTCGAGCTCGCGCAGTCGGTCGACGCGGACGCGGTCGCCGCGGCGTACGCGGCGCTCGAGTCCTGGCGGTGCTACGAGCCTGACGTCGACCTTTTCGTCGCGCCGACACTCGGAATCGAGCTCCCGCCCGACGACTGCGACGAGCTCGAGGTCCGGATCCCGTTGACTGCCTTCGCACGCCCGATCAATCTGCTCGGGTGGGCCGGCCTCGCGATCGGCGACCTCCAACTGATTGCGCCGCACGACGAGACAGTGCTTGCGGCCGGACTCGCGTGGGAGCGCAGTTAGCCGCGCGAAAGCTCCGCTTTCGCGCGGAGTTGGGGTACGCCGGCTTCGCCGGGGAACGTGCGCGGGCGAAGCCCGCGCACTCCCTTCTGGGTCTGGTCGGCAGTTCGTATGGTCCGCGTGCGGAGGCGCTACGCGTCTCCGCACCCGTTAGTTCGGCCTGCGGTTAGAGCGGCTTCGCCAGCTCTAACCTCCGGCCCTTGGGGCGTCGGCAGGCCGAGTCGTCCTCTCCGCTCTCTCAGCAGTTCCGCTCAAGCCGGAAGCTAGTACGAGCGTATCCGCACTAGCTGGAGGCGGACTGATGCGGGCGCGGCCGCGAAGCGCCCGTGCCCGCACGGAAGAGGACAATCGCCAATCGCACCCACGTAGGAGTGCGCGGGCTTTGCCTGCGCACGTTGCGCGCGAAGCGCCGTACCTCAACGCCGAGCGAAAGCGAAGCTTTCGCTCGGCCCTGCTAGCGGCCCTCGAACTTCGGTGGGCGCTTCTCGCCGCGCGTGGTTCAGGACACGCTTTGCCATCGACAGGGTCAGCGGCGAGAGCGCACGCAACTCCTCGACGAGGCGGGAGACCGCTGCGTCCAGCTCCGCGGCCGGAACGACCTCCGTCACGAGGCCGATCGCGAGAGCTTCCGCCGCAGGTATCCGGCGGCCGCGCAGGACCATGTCCTTGGCCCTCCCGAGGCCGACCAGGCGGGCGAGGCGCTGCGTCCCGCCGCTGCCGGGGATCATCCCGAGCTTTATCTCCGGCAGCCCCAGCTCGACGTCGTCCGCGGCGATGCGGAAGTCGCAGGCGAGTGTGAGCTCGAGCCCGACGCCGAAGGCGTAGCCGCGCAGCTTCGCGATCACGGGCTTCGGGCAGCGCTCAGCTGCGGCCACGTTCCACGCGAGGCGCGACAGCTCCTCGGGGTCGCGCTCGAGGAAGCCGGCGATGTCCCCGCCGGCGGTGAACGCCTTGTCGCCTGCACCGGTCAAGACGATCGAACGCACGCCGTCGTCGCGTCCGAGCTCATCGAAGAGCCGCGCGAGCTGGTCGCGCGCTGCCATCGAGACGCGATTCATCTTCTCCGGAACGTCCAGCGTGATCGTCGCGACGTCGCCGTCGCGGTCGAGCCGAAGCCCGTCGAGATCGCTCATGCTCGGACGCCCTCCTCCTCGCGCAGTACCCGGCGCAGGATCTTCCCCGACGGGCTCTTCGGGAGCGCTTCGACGAACCGGTATTCCCGCGGGCGCTTGAAGCGGGACAGCGTCTCGGAGCCGAGGCAGTGGGCGTCGAGTTCCTCCTCGGTCGCGGTGCCGACGACGACGGCGACCACGCGGTGTCCCAGACGATCGTCCGGAGCCCCGATCACGGCGACCTCCTCGACGCCGGGATGCCGAGCCAGCACGTCTTCCACCTGGAGCGGGTGGACGTTCTCACCGCCGGAGACGATCATGTCGTCGACCCGGCCGACGACCCAGAGGTCGCCGTCTTCGTCGACGTGCCCGACGTCGCCGGTTCGGTACCAGCCGTCGCGGATCGCCTTCTCGTCCGCGTCCGGCCGGTTCCAGTAGCCCCTGAATGCCTCGTCTGAGCCGAGGTGGCACTCGATCTCGTCGCTCTCGCCGAGCCTTAGTTGCGCGTTCAGCGCCGGCCGGCCGGCGCAGCCCGGCTTAGCCGCCTGGTCGCGGTGGATGGAGAAGGTGTAGATCTCTGTCGAGCCATAGTGGTTGACGAAGGTCCGCGGTCTGAAGACCTCGACGCATCGCTCGACGAGGCTGCTTGTCATTGCCGCCCCGGCGTATGCGAGCGAGCGCACGGAAGACAGGTTCCGCGCAGTCCGACTTTGTGGCTCTGAGCCACTAACTTCGGTTACGAGGTCGTGGTAGAGCGTCGGGGCCAGGTAGAGCGCCGTCAGCCGCTCGCGCTCGATCAGGTCGAGCGCCTGACGTGGATCCCACCGCGGTTGCAGGACGAGGCACCCGCCCACGAGGGACATCGCGAGCAGCGAGTGCATTCCCATCGTGTGGTACAGCGGCATGACACCGAGCGTGCGATCGCCGTATTCGAGGCCGTGGTGAATTACCTGCGAGAGCCCACCCGCGCGGTCGGCGCGGTGCGAACGCGGGACGCCTTTCGGCTTCCCGGTCGTGCCGGACGTGTAGAGCATGAGCGACTCGGCGTCGTCGGCAACGTCGAGGGCGCCGGGATGCTCCGCCGCGTCGAGTAGGTCCGCAAACAGCGCTTCGCCGACGCGGACCGCGCCATCGTCCTCGCGCGCGAGCACGCGCGCACCGCAGTCCTCGATGCAGTAGTCCAGCTCATGCTGGGTCGCACGCCACGAGAGCGGGACGAACGTCGCGCCGAGCCACTGCGTGGCCCAGTAGAGCGCGACCGTCTCGTGGCGGTTCCGGAGGACGGCCGCGAGCCGCTCGCCCCGCGTGAGCCCGAGCTGTTCGAGCGACGTGGCGATCCGCGCCGCCCCTTCGCGCACCGACCGGTACGTCAGACGAGCGTCTCCGTCGACCAGCGCTTCTCGCTCGGGATCCCGCTCGGCCGCGTAGACGAGGCTGAGAGCGAGATTCACGGGCCGGCCACCTCTGCGATCGCGTCGACGATCGGCTCGTACCCGGTGCAACGGCACAGATGCCCCGAGAGCATGTCGACGATCTCGTCACGCGTGACTGTCTCGCTGCGCTCGAGCAGGTCGGCGGCCGCCATCAGGATTCCCGACGTGCAGAAGCCGCATTGAAGTGCGTGGTGCTCGCGAAACGCCGCTTGGAGCGGGTGCAGTTCACCGTTCGACGCAAGACCCTCGACGGTCTCGATTGTCGCTCCGTCGGCCTGCACCGCAAGTAGGAGGCAGGAACGAACTGCCACGCCGTCCAGCCGGATCGTGCACGCGCCACAGACACCGTGCTCGCAGCCGACGTGCGTTCCCGTGAGGCCGATCGTGTGGCGGATGAAATCGGACAAGAGGAGCCTCGGCTCGACCTCCTCGCGATGGCTACGGCCGTTCACGGTGAGCTCGATCGTCATCACGAGGCCGCTTGCTCCCAGGCCCGGCCGACTGCTCGCCGGACGAGTGTTGCGACGAGCTGCCGCAGGTATTCGGGCGATCCGTGCAGGTTCCCAGGGGGATCGACCGCGGCGCCGGCGGCGGCGCCGGTCTCACGCGCGACCTCCGGATCGACCGCCGCACCCACGAGGGGCCTCACGTCCAAGAGCTGTGGCCGCTCGGTGACGGAGCCAACCGCGAGCCGCGCGTTGACCACACGACCATCCTCGACGTGGAGCACGCAGGCCGCGGACGCAAGGGCGAAGTCGCCGTGCCGAAAGGTGAACTCCTCGAAGGCGCAACCTTCGCCGGGGCACCGGCGCGGCCACGCGGTCGCGATCACGAGCTCGTCCGCTTCCAGGGCCGTCGTGAAGTGGGTGACGAAGAACGTTTCCGCCGGGATCGTTCGGCGCGGCGTGACGACCCCGCCGCCGAGCGCGACCAGCGCGAGCGGGAGCTCTGCAGCCGCGTCGGCGTGCGCGATCGAGCCGCCGATCGTCCCGCGGTTGCGCGTCACGAAGTGACCGACGAAAGGGAGGCTCTCGGCCAGGAGTGGACAGGCGGCGCGCACGAGTGGGGAGCGCGCCGCCGCGGCCTGCCGGACGAGAGCGCCGACCTGGAGCACTCCGTTCTCCTCGCCGATTGCGTCGAGTCCCTCGATCCGATTCAGGTCGACCAGCACGCTCGGCCGCGCCAGCCGCATGTTCAGGGCGGGGACGAGGCTCTGGCCGCCGGCGAGCGGCTTCGCCTCGCCGCCGTGCTCCCGCAACGCCTCGAGTGCGTGCTCGACGGACTCCGCGCGGACATACGCAAACGGGGCTGGCTTCACGCGAGCAGCTCCCAGACGCGCGCCGGTGTCAGCGGCGGCTCGACGGCATCGACGCCGATTGCGTCGGCGACGGCGTTCGCGATCGCGACGGGCGCGCTCATCGTCGTTCCCTCGCCGAGACCCTTCGCCCCGAGCGCGGTGAACGGCGACGGTGTCTCCAGGTGCTCCATGCGCACGGACGGGACGTCGGCGGCAGTGGGGCAGAGGTAGTCCATGAAGGTGCCGGTGACGAGATTGCCGTCCTCGTCGTAGACGATTCGCTCGAAGAGCGCGGCGCCAACGCCGTGTGCGAAGCCGCCGCGCACCTGCCCTGCGACGATCAGCGGATTCAGTAGACGCCCGGCGTCGTGCACGGTGACGTAATCGAGGATGCGCACCGCGCCTGTATCCCGGACGACCTCGACCACCACGACGTCGACGAGGAAACCGTGAGCTGCGGAGGAGGCGACGCGGTCCTCGGCGTCCGGCGCGGCCAGGTTGGGAGCCGCGTAGTAGGCGGTCTCGTGCAGACCCGGCTCGACGCCGGGCGGCAGCGTGTCCGGGTGCCAGTGCGCGATCCCGGCCAGGCGACGGAACGAGACGTTCCCCTCGCCGTTCCACGCCTTGCCGCCCCGGAGCTCGATCGCCTCCGGCTCGCAGCCGAGCTCAAGAGCGGCGATCGCCCTGAGCTTGGCCGCGACTTTCTCCGCCGCGCGGAGGACGGCGCCCGTCCCGACGCCGGAGAACCGGGAGGAGTAGTTCCCGGATGCGACCGTCCAGGCGTCGGTCGTCGTGTCGACCTCCGAGACAACACCGACCTCGGCGGGGTCCACGCCGAGGACGTCCGCGACGACCTGGGCCGCGACGGTCTTGTGGCCCTGCCCCTGCGGCGTCGTCGCCACCCGGACCGTAATGCCGCCAAGCGGATTCACGGCGATGCTCGCGCCCTCGGCATTGCCCGACTTCGGCAGCGTCTCGGCGCGCTCGTCGGCCGTCTGGGCCAGGGTGATGTACCCCATGTTCGAGATCGAGGGCTCGACGACACAGGCGAGCCCGATTCCCACGAGCCGGCCCTCTGCGCGAGCCGCGGCCTGCTCCTCCAGCCGCTCGTCGTAGTGCGCGAGCTCGAGCGCGCGCTCGAGGCAAGCCGCATAGTCGCCTGAGTCGTAGAGGCCGCCCGACGGTGTCCGGTACGGGAAGCTGTCCTCGGGAATCAGGTTCCGCCGCGCGACGTCCGCGGGATCGAGCCCGAGGCGTTTCGCCGCGATCGCCATCGTCCGCTCCAGCGCGAAGTAGACCTGCGGCCCGCCGAAGCCCCGGTTGAGGCCGGTCGGGCACCGATTCGTCAACACGACGCGGTTTCGCGCGGCGACGCTGCGGACCCCGTAAGCGCCGCCAAGCGAGCCGTGCATCCGGTAGAGCGTCGCCGGCTCGGGGGCGCGCACATACGCACCGACGTCCTCGATCGCGTCGTAGCGGAGCGCAAGCAGCTCGCCGTCGGCGGAAAAGCCGGCCTCCAGCTCGGTTACGCGTCCGGTCGACGCGGAGCTCGCAGCGAGATGCTCGAGCCGGTCCTCGGTCCAGCGGACGGGTGTTCCGAACCGGCGAGCCGCCAGCCCGATCAGGACCACGTACGTGTAGACGGCCGACTTGATCCCGAACGAGCCGCCGGAGTCGCGCGGCGTGATCAGCCGGAGCTTCGACCCCGGAAGCCGGAGCGCGGCCGCCGCGACGGAGTGGAGCGTGAACGGCCCTTGAAAGTTCGCCCACGCCGTCAGCGTCCCCGTCCCCTCGTCCCAGTCGCACACGACGCCGTAGCACTCGACCGGCGTACAGCTCCAGCGAGGGAAGCTGAAGCGCTCCCGGACGACGAGATCGGCGTGGGCCAGCGCCCCCTCGACGTCGCCGTACTCGAACGAGCGGTCATGGACGCAGGCATCCGTTCCGACCGCAGTGCCGACGTCGAGGACCGGGTCGAGCGGCTCGTAGTCGACGCGGATCAGCTCGAGCGCGTCCTCCGCTAGGTACCTGTCGCGCGCGACCACGACCGCAAGCGGCTCGCCGGCGTAGCGCGTTACCTCCGCAGCAGCCGCCCAGTAAGGCGTGCTCGTCTCGATCCCTGCGGGGAAGGGTCTGGACATCGCCGCGACATCGGCGCCAGTCAGCACTCCGACGACGCCTGGCAGCTCGAGTGCCGCGCTCGCGTCGAGCCCTGCGATACGCCCATGTGGTACCAGCGAGCGGAGGATCGCGGCGTGGCGCACATTCGGGACCGGATCGAGGTCGTCGATGAACCTTCCCTCGCCGCGAAGGAGCGCCTCGTCCTCGAATCGTGGCAGCGCCCGGCCCACCCAGGTATCTGTCGCGACCGTGACCGTCATTGCTGCACGCCAACCGGAAGCGGGGGCCAGTGCCCGGACGAGGCCGCGACGGTCGCCCCGAGCCGGCAGGCGGTCTCGAGCGCCTGCGCGAGGTCGGCGCCGCGCGCGAGCGTGACGAGCAGCCCGGCCGCGAACGCGTCGCCTGCGCCGGCCGACTCAGCTGCCTGGACGGCCGCTGCAGGGCTTGTCTCCAGACGTCCGGCCAGCGCCGCGACCGCCCCCGCCGCGGCGCGGGTTACGCAGGCAAGCCGGAAGGTCTGGCCGAGAGTTCGCGCAGCCTCCTCGGGACCGAGGCCCGTCAGACGCCTTGCCTCGACCTCGTCGAGCAGGATGGTGTCGGCGCCGTGCGGCAAGGGAGGCTCGAGGAACGCAGGTGCCAGTGCGACCCAGTCGCCCCGCGCGCGCTCGAGAGCCGCCTCCACCGCCTCGCGCGGCGCGTAGCCCGAGACGAGAACAGCGTCGCCCTCGAGCCGGTCGGGAAGGCTGTCCGGACCGAGGTTCGCATTCGCGCCGCGGTCTGCACGGATCTCGCCGTCGACGACGAGAAAGGTGCCGGTCGGCGCCTCGGGGTCGACCGAGAGGTCGGCCCGAACCCCACGCTCCTCGAAGGCCGCTCGCAGCGCGCGTCCGGCCAGATCGTCACCGACCCGACCGACGACGGTCGAGTCCGCGCCGCAGGCGGCCGCCCAGACAGCGGCGTTCGCGGCCGCTCCGCCTGCGCCCAGGGCGACGCGGGAGGCGTGTCCTCGGCCGGCCACCGTGATGTCGATCATCAGGTCGCCCACCGAGACGAAGCTCAGATCGCCCATCCTCAGCCGACCCTGGTCGCCGCCCGCTCGACCAGCTCGGGGCTCGGCCCTCCGGGCTCGTCGAGGGCCCGGAACGCCTCGAGCACCGTCCGCGGATCGCAGGCATGGCGTTTCGCCGCCATCGTCAGCGGCTCGTGGAACGCCCCGCCGCAGTGCGCACATGCCCAGCTGAGAGCGGCCATGAGCTGCGCGGCCTCGCCGTCCGGATAGCGGCGGAGCAGCTCGACAATCGTCGTCGACCCGCGGATCGGCTCGTCCACTTCGTGTCCCCTACGCGTGCGCCTCCTGCGGGAAGCGAAACGGCTCCGCCTCCAGCCGGACCATGTTCCGAGGCAGCTGGTACCGGGCGAACGGCAGCACGATCACCTTCGACTCCGGCCCGTGTCGCTCCATCGCCTGCGCGAACGCTTCGTCGAGCGAGGTAGTCGCGTCGATGCCGATGTCCGCGGCCATCTCCAGGTTCTCCTCGAGGGTTACCAGCCGCAGGTGCTTCCGCGTCATCACCTCGTAGATCGGTACCCAGATGCACCCCGCCCACATCTGGATCGTCCGCGCGTGGATATCGCGGAGGACCCGCTGGTAGTTGTCGGGCGTGGCCGGCATGTACGGCTTCATCAGGTCCATGAGCGCGAGGCCCGGGAAGTCGCCCAGCTCCGTGTGCACGCCCGGCGAGGGACTGCAGTAGATGAGCGTGCCCCCGTCCTTGAGCACGAAGTCGGCAGACATGCAGCCCCAGCCGGTGTGGAAGAAGAGGTGGTCGGTCGGAGCGAACACGCCGCAGATTGCGATGTCCGCCTGTCCCTTCTCAGGCACCGGGCTCTCGTAGGCGTAGATCTCGTTGAACCGCTCGATCGCAAGTCGGTGCGAAGAGGGATGCGAGCCGAAGTTGAGCTCGATCACCCGGCCGCGTGTGTCGAGCAACACGTTCATCGTCGCGTCGAGCTTCGCCATCGTCGCGATTTCGTCGATGTCCGACCGCATCGGCCCCGCGAGCGCGCCGTAGTGCGTCTGCGGAGACGGAACGAAGTTGCAGTGGTTCGACTCGATCGTCTCGTCCGCGGCGACGCCGGGCATGATCAGCTTCCCGCCGCCGCCGTAGCCCCAGTGATTCGCCTGCGCCTGGCCGATCGCGATCTTCACGTCCCGGCGAGCGACCTCGTTGTGGATCCAGACGGGCGTGCCCCGCGACGTGACACCGAGGTACGTGTAAGCGTCCGCGTTCCGCGGCTCGTTCTGGAAGAGCGGGATGCCGAGCTTCTCCATCCGATCGAGGTTCTCGCGCCCCACCTTCTGCTCGATGTCCGACTCCGACAGCGGGAAGACCTTGCCATTCGCGGTGATCACGCACGCGTCGACGCCTGCGGCCTCGATCGTGTCGAGAACCGGCGGTAGGAGCTTCGAGGCTGGAGTCGGGCGGAACTGGTTGTCGATGATGACCGCGACGCTGCCGGCGCCGCTGAGCAGCTCGGCGAAGGAACGACCGGTGACGGGTGACCCGAGCGCCTCGCGCGCCGCCTCCGTTGCGTTCGGGACCGCATCCGGCTCGTCCGGATAGATCGCCGCAAGCAGGTTTCCCTGCGGGATCTCGAGCTCGAGCTCCTCGCGGTAGACCTTCGATTCGTCGTCCGACGCGCCGATCGTCAGCGGGTCGAGCGATTCAAACGGGATGCGTGCACTGTACGTCTCGGCCATGGGCCCTCCCCAATTCTCGCCAATGCCGTTACCGTAACGTCGGGAGTCCCCAGGTGCGAGCGATCCGTCTCAACCACGTCAGCATCCATGCCTATGACATGGAGGAGTCGCTCCGCTTCTATATCGAGCTGTTCGGGATGGAGCGGCTGCCGAGCCCTGATTTCTCGCAGCAGGTGGAGTGGCTCCACCTCGGCGAACAGCAGCTCCACCTCTTCAAGCGCGACGCGCCGGCTCCCGAGTTCCACCACATCGCGCTCGACGTCGACGACTTCGAGGCCGCCTATCTCAAGGCGAAGGAGCTCGGTGTCCTCGAGGAGCGAGCGTTCGGCGCCGCCGTCCGTGAGCTTCCGGATGGGGCGGTCCAGATGTACATCCGCGACCCGGCTGGAAACCTCGTAGAGCTGGACTGGCCGGACGTCTCCACCCTCGACCGGTCGGTGATCGCGGACATTCCGAGCTTGGCGGAGGAGCGTCCCCAGACGGGCGACGCCGCTCGGGCCAAGCTCTACCACTCCTCTTAGCCG
>WNFU01006135.1_pt1 | contig 20217 bp, 11 predicted proteins | sample 5400121 | NCBI WGS metagenome assembly WNFU01 (sample SAMN13153360, study PRJNA577476) | soil metagenome | isolation source: 100 cm soil or saprolite under grassland replicate 1 | place: USA:California | collected 2016-06-15 | reverse complement strand
TGGGGCTGGAAGTTCGCGGTCGGGTTCGTGCTGCTGCTGCTCGTCCACGAGCTGGGACACGTGTTCCAGCTGCGGCGCGAGGGCGTCGAGGCCTCGGCGCCGATGTTCATCCCGTTCATGGGCGCCGTGATATCGGCCAGGTCGATGGGTGACGACGCCGCCGCGGAGGCGCGGGTCGGGCTCGCCGGGCCGGTCCTCGGCAGCGCCGCCGCGCTGATCCCGCTGGCCCTCTGGCTCGTCACCGGGGCGGCGTTCTGGCAGGCGCTGGCCTACGTTGGATTCCTGATCAACCTCTTCAACCTGCTGCCCGTACTGCCGCTCGACGGCGGCCGGGCGATGGCCGCGCTCAGCCCCTGGGTCTGGATCGTTGGCTTCGCCGGCCTGATCGCGCTGACGATCCTCTTCCCCAACCCGATCCTGCTCCTGATCCTGCTGTTCGGCGGCATGGAGAGCTGGCGGCGCTGGAAGCTTCGCAACACGGACGAGGCCCGCGCCTATCACGCGATCTCACCGCGCACCCGCGCCCTCGTCGCCCTGACCTACCTCGGCCTCGCCGCCCTGCTCGGTGTCGGAGTCTTCGAGACCTTCCTCGATCGGGGCTTGGGGGACGTGTAGCGGCGGCCCTAGGTCAACGCACTGCGAAATCCACCTTCCGATGATCAGCGGCTATTGCGTCGCCCCGACTCGGCGTAGCCGCCCAAAGGAATAGTGCCCAGGCGATGCCAGCTACGTAAGCGCCAAGGCGTAGACCCATCCCGCCACGTGTCCACCGAAACGGGGCAGGTCCAAGGAAAGCGCTAGCAGAGCCGACACGGTGACTCAAGCCAACTGGAGCCGCGATGAGAGTCAAGACACCCGCGCTCACCCACTCACACCGGTTCCTCACGCCCGCGCCCGTGTGCCGACTGCATTATCGCGGTTTGTCGCAAAATCGGGATTATGGTGCCTCAGTCTGGCAATCCGTGTAAACGTCATCGATCCTGCGCTGGTACACACCCCCTCCTCGCAGCGCGCTGATGTCGGATTTTGCTACCAGTTCGGCGCCCCGCTCCCGCGCGCACGCGACGACTGCGCTTCCTTCACCAAGTGCTGCGAGTGAATGCTCAATTTCTACCTCGGCATGCGCGATCGCGGCTGGGGGCGGCTCGAGCCCCGTGACCTCATCGACCTTCCATTGGCGATGGCGCTTCACGAGACGAACCGTTAGTTCTTGGCCGTCCGCAGCTCCGCCTTGCACGTCCACAACCACACTTGCCCGTCTCGCCCTCGATTGCGCTTCCAAGACCGATGCCGATGTTGCAGCATCATTTGGGGCCGTGGTAGTTACATCGCAGAACCGAATAGCCGTTTTTAGCGGCACACCAGGATGCATCGCTCGAATGAACCGCCGTGTGGCTAGGCGTTCGCAATCACCCGGTTTGTCCGCGGTAACTGCCCGTATGGCCATCGTTTCCGCAGCTCCTTCCGGCGCTCTTCCACGTGACGGGCTGCTCGACTGGTCGTGCGACGAAGCGCCGCATCCAGAGATGAGGACCGCCAGCAATAACGCGCTGACGGTTGAGGCGGTCGTCTCGGTCAACCCGCTACATCCACCCGTTACGGTCCAACGACGTCGCAATTCAGTACGGCAGAACTCGGCGCCAGCCGTCGTGGTTATGCGCGCGAGCCCGTCACCCCGATCGCTGCCAAAGAGGCTCGGGCCAATCAACGCAAACCCTGCTGCTCCGAGCGCTGCCGCCCAGTAATAGGTGCCGATGGTGCGAATGCGAAGCTGGCTCCCGCTACCCCTAGCGCGAGCGCAATTTCGAGCTTGTTAATCGGATTCTGCATTCAGGCCGAACCTCCGATGGTCGTGGTGGTGATGACCCTATATCCGCCCGCTTGGCGTTTAGGAACCGGGACTAGCGCGCGAGCCAGATCGAGGCGCGGCTCGGGGTCACCCTAGTCGACCCAGGTCCAGGATTCGAGAATCTCGTCAAACCGTGGTCGGAACGAATCGAACGCCTGTGGCGATGTCGTGAGAGAGATCAGGTAGGTGATGCCCTCATGGGAGACAGCCATTTCGCGAACCCTCACCGGGCCGGAGGGCATGCCGCGATACTCGTAGGCCAAGGCGCTTGCTCCATCCAACGTGGTGGCTCGCGGTTCTACGGTTAGCTCGAAGCGAGGAATTCCCCGTCCTTGCCACCCGATCAGCCTTCGAACGTAGTCATGCAGACCTGAGACGGCACGAAGGTCGCGCCCCGCGATGACCGCGCCTGCGTCGTCTGCCTCAATGCCTCTCCAGATCCCATCGACCTCGAGCCTGAAGGGGCCCCGGGCTTGGTTCTGCTTCGCCTCAAACGGCTCAACCACATCTGGCGGTTCGACAGACCAGTCGCCCGGGATCTTCGTTTCGAATCCAGCCCCGTTGACCTCCTGCTCTTCCGGCGGTTGATTTACCTCGACGCGGACCTCGCATCCGGCGCAGCCCGAGAGCAGGAACGCGAATAGCGCTGAGGCTGCGAGCCCCCAAATCCGGCGAGTCGTCGCACGCATAGGCCCATGGCGGCTCGTGGATGGTCTCGGCTCATCTGCGCCAGGCTCGTCGTAGACGCCAATGACCTCCACCTCCATCGCGCATCAGCCTAATTCCCGCCTTCAAGGGCGATTATCTGGGGGCCATCCGCCGCCACCTGTTCCGCTACCTCGACGTCATGGCCGACTTCCAGGACGCGACGCGGCCGCTCTGGGTCACCGAGACCGGCGTCTCGACCGTCGGGGAGGGCTATACCGCCAACAGCAGGCCGATGCCCTGGTGCGCATCTACGACCTCTTCCGCCGCGTCGCCGACGTCCCGGTGCTCGTCTTTCACCGCTTCAGCGATCAGCCCGGTGACAGCGGCGACAAGGAGGAGGGCTACGGGGTGATCACGAGCGATGCCCATCCAAAGCCCGCCTACTGCGCGATGGCGGCGGTGCGGGAGCGCCCGTGCTGATCGGGCACCACGCCCGAACATGCCCGGCTCGTGCGCCGGATGGCTCGAGAGCCGCCGGGAGGCCGTCGATCCTTTCGCGGAGGGGCAACCGCGGCGCAGGCTCTACCGGCTCACCGGCGAGGGCGCCGCTGCCAGCCGCCAACTGGACAAGAAGGCGCGGCCCCCGAGATCCGTGCTGCCACCGAGTGACCGGGCAGCGAAGAGAACGGCGGAGCTGCCAACACACCAAGCCCCTCCGTGTACTGCCGAGCTGCGGCTACGAGTAGCCGCAATACTCGAAGGCGTAGCCGGCGATCAGGGCACGGATCTCCCGCTCGAGCGCCTTGCTCTTCTTCACGGCACGGTGCCAGGCGCCAAACCGCTCCCGCCGGATGGCGCTTGCGATCTTCCTCGACACTGCGATGTCCTCGCGCTCCAGCGAAAGCCACTGCGCGATCAGCGCCGCGTCCTCAGCCGGTGGCTCAACCTGGGCGACCGTGTCGATCAGCGCTTTGTATCGACGCAGCCCGCGGAGCAGGATGCGCGCCGCCCGCTTGTAGTTCCCGGCCTTCAACGAGGGCACGTAGTGTCGTGTCAGGTGGGCGACCTCCTTCTGTCCCTGCTGGCAGATCGGGTCGACCTGGGCGATGTACTCCGGGCGGGTGGGCGCGGCGGCGGCCGCCGCCGCGCCAAGGCACCCGATTAGGGCCAGCACAGCCAACGCGCGTAGCAGGAGCTTCACCCCGCAGATCGGCACGCGACAACACTATCCGCCGCCGGGCTCGCACCACAAGCGCAGGTTTTTCTACGCGCCCAGGTGCGCCGGCACGAGCGGTTCGCCGCGCAGCCGGTGACCGTGCTCACACGGTGTCGGGCCGAGCGCTTGTCGCGCGAGCCCCCGCGCAGGGGTTGAGCCAAACTCACAACAAACACGGCAGCCACGGCAGCGGCGCGATCGCGTTACGTCATCACCCCGGTACCGATGCAGGCTCGAGTGATCACTCCGCGGTGAGCCGGCCTGGCGCGGGCCGCCCGCTGAAATCGCCCTGAGGGGGGCGTCTTTTGAACCCGTCCGCCCGCGAGGTCGTTTCCCCGTTTGCACGCTAGGTTGTGCAGAACCAACCGGCATACCTGATCCCCGGTATGCCGCGGCGGAGTCCTGGTTAAGCGTTCGACCGCCTCGTCGATGAGACTCAGACTGGTAATCGCTCTAGCTGCCGTCCTTCTGGCGGTGGGCGCCTTGGTGCTGATTGCCCTCGAGCCAACCACTGTCTTTAACGTCAACGGGACGAGTCTCGGCTCCTCCCTAGCACGGGAGCGGAATGCCGTCGGCGGAACGTGCGACGAAACGGTCATGCCCGAAAAGTGGTTATGCGCGGTCGATCTCACCGGAAGCGGTGTAAATCTTCGGTACCGCATGACGGCAGACGGCGAGGGCTGTTGGCGGGCAACCGAGAAACGGCCGAAGGAACTCCCGGAACGGACCTTATCCGGCTGCGTGAATCTCGCGGACTACCTCGCCCCTAAGAAACCCGGCTATTGAAGCCGTCCGCAGAGCCGACACCGTATCCGTGCGTTCCCAAGCACGCCAGTAGGCGGTGCTGCCCCGCCACGAATCAGGTGGATGGGAAGAACGCACTTCCCCACGCCGGCGCTGGCCGAGTCTTTGGTATGTGTAAATAAGAAGCAGGAGCGAGAACGCGCCGATGACTATGGCGCTACGAATATCCATACCCCTGACCTCCTATCAATCGAACGGCCCCAGACTAAACCCGAGCTCAACTTCTAACTCGACTGGGGAGCGGAGGAATGGGATATTTCGAAGGTCCGTCCAGCTAAAGGAGATTGGGTGGTAACCGATAGATTGCGGATCTCGGCCCCTCGCGCAGCCGATGCTGTAACTACTTCCCCCGCCGCGCTCGAGCAGGTTCTCTGATCTAACGGCGTGGCTCGCCCGCCGCGTCCGGGGCTTTCTGCTTGCGCCTCGACCACACGGTCTGGCCGTAGTACTTCGGCGGCGCGCTCGGTTCGACACTCGCGCCGCGCCACTCCGCGATCGCGCCGGGCTGATGCCGCAGGTATGGGACCACGACCCACTTGGGGCGGTTGAACAGTGTCACCGCGCCGCCAATGGGAAACAAGATGAAGAACGTGATCACCGCGAGGACGTCGGCCACGGTATCCAGCGCTGGATCGGAAGATCCCTTGCCCAAGAACCACACGAGCGCAGCAAAGATCGCGAACACCGCCCCGAGAGGCCCGCTTCGCACGAATCCACGCCACAGCGCGATGCCGAACGGCCATCCGGAAAACGGCCTATCGGGGTGGGGTCCGTACCACTCGTTGCGCCATACACGCGGCAGGATCATCAGCCCACGAATGCCCACGGCCGCGGCCACTGCCCCTATCAGGATCTCACCGAGACTCATCTGTATTCGCCCGGAGAGTTGGTCGAGGTAGAGAACTTACCAAGGGCCACTCGGCTCCCCGCCCGGTGCAGTCAGTTCTTGCGCCGCGTGGTCGGGTCAGTCCAGAAGTCCGCCAAAGAGAGTGTAGCTTGCCGCTCCAACAGCGCTCGAAGCTCTTCGCGGTTCGTCGGGGTCCCGTAAGAAGATCTTCCGCGCCGTATCCAGAAGGGGTGAGCTGGGATCTACGACTTCGAGCCACCCGAATCCAAGTAGAAACATCACCCCGAATCCGCTGACGACATCGCTGCGCTGCCACATTCGCCACAAGCGCCTGCCAAAAGGCCACCAGTCGGCCGGTTCGAAGCTTTGGGGTCCGTTTCGCCAGTCTCGAAGCACGCCAGGAAGCCCGAGCACGAGGATAATTGATAACCACGCTGCAGCGATTCCAAGCACCACATCGGACACCGCGAATAACGGCGTAAAGCTTGCGAGCCGACAATCACGCAGACCGTTGCGATTCGTCAGCAACATTCCAACTCAAACCCATTCCAGCCGAAGGGACTGTACCGGGTCGGGTCTTGCGGTTCGACTTGGGGTTCTGGAATATCCACTTCACCGACAGCTTCGGCGGCTTGCTCACCAAACACCGTCCCAGCAGCGCCACCAGCTGCGACGCATCCCAAACCGACAGCACCACCCTTCGGGCATGCCTTCCCCGCCAGCTTCGTCGCCTCCCAGCCGAAGCCGAGATCGAAGGTCAGATGGAGTCCGGTCGTCTCTGCATTCTGCTGCCCAGTCACCCATTGATAGCCCTCGTTCACGATCGGAAGCGCGCGCGACAAATGCTTTGCACCCGGGTAACCAATATCCGCCAGCGCCGCGGCGAACGCCTCAAGAACAGCGCGCTCACCGGTTCCGCCGAGTTGACCAGGATCAGCGATTACGTCGGCAGAAGACGCTGCGCTCAGCTGAGCCCCCAAGGTGTGCGCAAACATCCGTGCTTGGGCGTACCGCTGCCTGGATCGGACCGACATGCCTTGAGCAATCTCATCCGAAAACGGATCGAGCGTTTCGATGCTGAGGCTCGGAGGGTTCACAATCTCCGCCAAGAGCTGAGCACTCACTTGGCCCTCTCTGCAGTCCTCCTGATTTTGACATGCGAATTCTGCGAGGGCCTTTGCCAACCCTTGCGGGGTCGGCCGGGCGTAATAAGGAACTCCAACGGTTTGCTGATACTCAGCGCCAAACCCCCCCGGAGAGGCCTCCGGATAGGCCTCCGGATAGGCAGCTTCCAGCCAGTCCTGCTTGTTGATGGTTCCCTCAGGAGGAGGCTTGACCGTGTCGCTTGGCCTGCAGGCCCCCCCTGCCCCGCCGCAGTGTCCGTCCCACTCGATGTTGGAGATCGGGTTGCCGCCCGCGAACGCGTAGCGGTTCTGGGTCAGGGGGTCTGACTGCAGGGCTAGGTCGGCTCCCGCGTCCTCGAAGCGGTCCTGGCTGAGGAAGCGGCCGATCTCGGGCAGGTAGGAGCGGGCGAGCATGTCGTAGGTCTTGACGCCGGAGTCGTAGTAGAAGGCCTCGAAGCGGAACGGGTTCTGCGTCGCCTCGCTTTGCAGCTGGCCCTCGTTCTCGAGCTCCCCGTAAGGGTCGTACTCATAGGTCGAGCCCGCGATCTTGCTTCCGTCGAAGTGCTCGAGGTTCTCGACCGAGCCGTTGGCGTCGAGGGCGTAAGAGTTGTAGCTGGCGCCCTGCGCGTCGCTCACGGTCTGGCCCTGGCGCACGCCCCGCGAGTCGTAGTCGTAGAACTTCGTCTTTTGACCCTCGTCGGCCTCCTTGGAGAGCAGATCTGAGGTGCCGACGTAGGCGAGCTCGTAGGTGTGGCCCTGCTTGGTCTTGGTATCGCGGCGGTCGAGCGCGTCGTAGGCGTAGCTAAAGCCCTCGCCGGCGCCCTGCGACCCGGTGCGGCGCTCGAAGGGGTCGTACTCGTAGGTGACAGAGCCCTGGGCCGAGCACGACTGCCCCTGGACATGGGCGCAGGTGACGCTTCCGAAGTCGTTGTACTCGTACTGGGTCGTCGTCGCCGACTCGGTCGACGAGAGCAGCCGGTTTCCCAGGTACGTGAAGCTGGTGTCCGGGTCGGGGCCGCTGTCTGTCTGCTGGAGGATCGCGCCCGAGCCGTTTAGCTTGTAGGAGACGTAGGTGCCCGAACTCGGCCCCTGGCCCCGCGTCCAGCGCACCAGCCGGTCGCGCGAGTCATAGAGGTATGTCCCGCGCTCGTCGCTGGTGCGGTTGCCGTCGACGTCGTAGGTGTAGCTCTGGTTCTTGGGCGTATCCGCGGTGCTGTCGGTGTCGTCGCGCTTCATCTGCAGTAGGCGCCCGTCGGTCGCGTAGAAGAAGTCCTCGACCACGGCGCTGAACGCCTTGTCGCGCTCCATGACGTCGCCCGACGGGTAGTACGAGGTCCGGGTTACGCGATCGGAGCTCTGGGCGGGGTCGATCGACATCTCGGTCTCCCGGTCGAGCGCGTCGTAGGTGAAGCTCGTCGCCGAGCCGCCCGAGTAGCCGTCGCCTCCCGACCAGCTGCCGTCGGTGCGCCGCAGCGTGGTGTTGCCCGCGGCGTCGTAGCCAAACAGCGTGTCGCGCCCGGCTGCCCACTGCTCGTTTACGACGTGCTCGCGCTCGGCGGCGTCGCGGTCGATCACCGTTGTCCGGTTCGGCTCAGCCGGTTCTCGGATGTCCTCGAAGCGCACCAGCGAGCGGTTCTCGTTATAGAAGTAGCGATACTCGAGGTGGTCGCCGCCGCCGTCGGCTTGGCGGATCTGAAGCGTGCCGTCGGGATAGAAGCTGCGCGTGATGTCGCGGCCGCCGTTTAGGTCGTGCCAGGCGACCTGGTTTCCCTGCCCGTCGTAGCTGTAGGAGATCGCCTGGTCGATCGATCCGCCCGGGTCGAGGTCCGAGGACGACTTGACCCAGCCGGTGTCGTAGTAGGTGTAGCGGACGCTCGGGACCTCCCCCTCCTGACCCCCGGGACCGGCGAACTGGCGCGGGTACTTGATCTGCTCGACCCGTCCGCGCGAGTCGTATGAGAACTGCTGGAGGTAGCGGCGCTGGTTTTCGGCCGCCTGGTCGATCCCCTTGTCGGTCTCGCCACCGGCGTCCCAGGGCAGGTAGCGGTTCGTCATCAGGTTGTCGGCGTCGTATTCCTGGACGGTCGCCTTCTTGGTGATGTCGCGCAGCTCGGGGTCCTTCTGGTCGAGGCTGCCGTTTTGAAGCTCGCCGTCGTAGGGCGCGTAGTCGAAAGCGCCGGCCGGATTGATCGTCCGCACCAGGTTGCCGTTGGGGTCGTACTCGGTGATCGTGGTCCGCGCCTCGCCGCCGGGATTGCCGTACGCGGGGGTGCCGGCGCCCGTGGTCGTCCGCCACGGCAGGTCGCGCCCGTCGTAGATGATCTTGGTGATCTGGGGCTCGATGGCTGCGCCCGGCGCCCGCGCCGCGCCCGGCTCCTCGATGCGGGTGCGGTTTCCGTTTGCGTCGTATGAGAAGCGGGTCTGGGCGCCGAGCGGATCGGTGATCTCGATCAGGCGGTCGGCGGGGTCGTAGGCATAGCCGTAGACGAAGTCGCCGGCGGCCGGGGTCGCGGTGCCGCGCGGCGTCGTCTCGCTGACGCGGTTTCCGTTCGGGTCGTAGGTGTAGGCCCAGGTCTCGCCGGCGGGGTTGGTCTCGGTGAGCAGGCGGTCGACCTGGTCGTAGGCGAAGCTGAAGCTGAAGTCGCCCGCGCGGCGCGGGGTGCGGCGCGAGGTCAGGTTGCCGTTTAGGTCGTAGCTGTAGTCGGTGACCTCGGCCTCGATGGTGTCGTCCGGCGAGCTCTTGGCGCCGGGAGCTCGTTCCTGGATTACGCGGTCGAACTGGTCGTACTCGTAGTGCCAGGCGACCGGCTGGCCATCGTAGATCGTGCCGTCGGCGAAGTCGGTGAGGTTTCCGTTGTCGTCGTACTCGTAGCTGTGCTCGATCGAGTCCGTGGACGTAAGCTGCCACCGCTTCTGGGTGATGCGCCCGACGTGGTCGTACTCGATCTGGGACGAGGAGCCGGCGGTGTCGGTAACCCTGGCGAGCCGCATCTCGCCGTCGTAGGCGAACGTCGTCTTGCCGGCGAGCGGCAGCATGTCGGGAAGCGGCTCGGGGTCGACGCGCCCGAAGTCGCCGGGGCTCTGGGGCTGGGAGGGATCGGGCGGCGCCGGCTCCTTCGCCGTCTGGGCCTCAAAGCCGGTGCGCTCGACGAGCTGGGGGCCACCGACGGGCATCGCCAGGTCGGCCTGGGCGCCCCCCGCCTGAGCTGCGAAGTGGACTCCGGGATCGGGCGCGAGGCCGGCGGGCTCGGCCCCCGGCGCTGGCGTCATCCCCCCCGGGGAGTCGCCCGCGACCGGCGGCGCCGCCCCCGCCCCCTGCGTGCCCCCCGACCAGTCGAGCTTCCAGAACGACGGCCGCTCGGTCTCGCGCAGCTCGCCGGTGTCGTAGAAGGAGTTGGTGAAGCTGTTTCCCCGCGCGTCGGTGATCCCGATCGGGTCGCCGACGGCGTCGCGCTGGTATGTGACCGCGATCGCGTCGAGCTGCGTGTCGCTCATCCCGTACTGGCCCGAGCGCCACGGGATCGACCGGCTTACGAGCTCGCCGTTGGCGTCGTAGGCGTAGTCGACCGTGTAGTCGCCGTTTGTCGTCGTGCGCGTGCCGTTGGGGCGCTCCTCGGCGACGATCCGCCCGACATCGTCGCGCCCGTAGCGCGTGTAGTTGCCGAGCGGGTCGATCACGCCGTCGACGCGGTCGGCGGCGTCGTAGTGGATGCAGGTGGTAAACGTCGCCGGGTCCGCTCCGCCGGCGAGCCCGCGCGGCGCGATCACGCGCACCCGGTTTCCGTTCAGGTCGTAGCGGTAGGCGGTGCGCAGGTTAAGCCCCGAGGGGTCCTCGGACTGCACGACGAGCTCGTCGGCGGCGTCGTAGAGGTAGGCCATGCGCAGGTCTGTGCCCTGCGCCGCCGCGCTGACGGCCTGCTCGGGGGTGCGGCGGATGTTTCGGCGCGGGTCGATCATCGCGACCACGTTGCCGCGCAGGTCGTAGGCGTAGGAGGTGATCAGGTCGTCCTCCCCGGTCGACTGGCGCACCGTCGCGACGCGGCGGCCGAGCTCATCGAGCACGAAGCGGGTCGTGTAGGCCTCGGCCGACTGGCAGTCCTGGGCGACGCCGACCGGCGCGATCCGCTTTACGAGGCCCTCCTCCTGGTCGTAGCAGTAGCGCGTAGTCGCCTCGTCGGGCGTTCCCACGGCCACCGTCTGCTGCTCGAGGCGGTCCATCGGCGTGTAGCCCATCGCGGTGACGTCGCCGTTTCCGTCGGTGAGCTGGGTCTGGTTTCCGTTCTTGTCGTAGGCGTACGTCCGCGTGATGAATTGCTCCTGCTCGGTTGTGCAGTCCGGCTCTGCCGAGCACCTCGCGACGTGCTCGCGCGTTAGCTCGTCGAAGGCGTCGTAGTCGAGCGTCGTCGTAAACGGCGATCCCTCGCCCACCTGCCCCGCCAGCGGCCCCGGCGGCAGGTCGTCGGCCCCGCGGGGATCGACGACCTGGAGCGGGTTTCCGACCTCGTCGTAGACGTAGAGGTAGCGGTTGTCGAGCGGATGGCCGCCGGTCTGGTTTCCGACCGGGGTGACCACCTGGCGGGGAAGCCCGTTGGGGTCGAAGTCGCTGTAGGTGGTCCGCCCGCCCTCCTCGTCGGTCTCGGAGGTGACCTCCCCGTGGTCGCTGTAGGTGGTGGTCGCGGTGTGGTTGAGAGGATCGGTGCGCGAGACGACGTTTCCGGTCGTCGTCGGGGTGCCGTCCGTTGCAGTCGTGGGCTCGAGGCCGAACGACCAGACGCTGCCGGTCGGCCGGCGGATCGCCACCAGGTCCGAGACGAAGCCGTCGGTGTTGTCGTCGCCCGCGACCGTCGAACGGTGAACTCCGGCGCTGTTTTCGTAGAAGAGATAGGTGGTGCGGCCCAGCGGGTCGGCCTGGGCAGTGAGCAGGCCGTTTTGGTTGTAGGCGTAGCTCGTCACCGCCTTCTGGCTGGCCTCGTTCGCTGCCTCGGTGAGCTTTACAACGTTGTTGTCTGAGTCCCATTCGAGCTCGGTCACGGTCCCGAGCGCGTCGGTGAGCTTGACCGGACGGTCGCGATCGTCGAGCTCGTAGCTCGTCGACTCGCCGCGGCCGTCCTGGACCGTGGTTACGACGTGGTCGTCGCCGTCCGGGGCGCCGTAGGTGACGTGGCGAGTGTTGCCGGCGCGGTTGGTGATCTCGGTCGCCTTGCGCCCAAGCTCACCCAGGGCCTGGCTTGGGGCGTACTGAAGCGTCGTCGTCGCCCCGCGTGGGTCGGTGATCGTCTCGAGCTCGGGGTGCTCGCCGAGATCCGGGGTGTCGTAGCCAAACGAGGTGGTTCGCGAATCGCTGGAGTTAGCCGCTTCGGTGATCGATGCGAGCAGGCCACCCGGCCGGTAGCTGAAGACGAGCTTTCGCTTCTCCTTCGGGCCGCCCCCGGTCTCGATCAGCTTGTGATCGAGGATCTCGTGGATCCGGCCAGCTTCCGCCGCCAGCGCATCTGTCGGGTAGTAGTTGAGCTCGAGCGTCCGCTCGGTCCGCAGGTCGCTGCCGGCTGGCGCATCAGCTCCGGCCGGGTCGATGACTCGGGCAAGGCGCGGCTCACAGACACCGGGGGCGACGACCTGCTTGTTTAGGAGCGGGTCGAGCGGACAGGGCGCCCCGGTTTCGGCGAGCACGTTCTCGTACTCGTAGAGGATCTTGTTCGCCTGCCTGTTGCGGTCCTCGATCGAGGTCGGAAAGCCGAGCGCGTCGTAGAAGTAGGTGACGCCGTCGGGGCGGGTGATCGCCCACGCCTTCTTGATCTCCTGCGGAAGCTTGCCGGAGGCGAGCTGGGCGAGGACGTCGTCGTACTCGCGCAGGCGCAGGTTGACTCCGGGCGGTGGGTCGTAGACGAGCCGGCCGGCGAGCGCCTCGTCGACGTTCAGCGCGAAAGCGTGCGCCGTGCCGTCAGGATCGACCAGCGTGATCGATCCCGGCGCGGTCGAGGTCCCGAGCGGAGCGGGCAGCAGCGAGCGCACCCCGGTAAGCGGCTCGTTGACCCGGCTCAGGCCCGAGATCCCGAGCGAGAACCCCAGCCCTGCCTCGTCGTAGTCGAGCGCGGCGAGGCGCGAGTCGGTCTGGGCGAGGATGTCTCCGGTCGCCGGGTAGTCGAACGAGTTGTAGGTCAGGTTGACGACCGTCGAGAGGCCGCGGCCCGGGTCGACGATCGGGACCTTGTGCCAGACGGCGTTTCCGGTCGCGAGGTTGATGTGCGCCGCCGACTGCCCGGTCTCGGTCGAGTCGTACTGGAAGAACTGCTCGAGGCCGAGGCGGTCCGATCCGGGCGGGAGGGTCGGGGCCTCGTTGACCGTGAAGGTGAAGGTGTAGCTGTCGGTCTGGCCGACGCCGTCTGTGACCACGACCTCGGCGGTGTGGTCGCCGTTTGAGTAGTCGCGCCCGCGCAGCTTGAAGACCGAGTCCATGCGGCAGTCGCCGAGATCGCACTTCTGGACCTCGAAGAAGCGCCGGTGGCCATCGACCAGGACCTCGACCGAGTGGACGCCGGAGTTGAGCGCGCCCTGGGCGCCATGATCGGTCGCTCCGATGTCCAGGTCGTAGGTCTGGCCGGGGACGAGCAGGCGGTGTCCAGCGACCTCCGGGGGCAAGGAGGCCAAGAGCTCGTTCTCCTCGAGCACCGGCGGCGTGCGGTCGAACTTGATCGGAAAGCTGAAGGGCTCGGAGACCCGGCCACGAGGATCCTTGGCTCGGGCGATGATCTGGCTAACCCCCTCCGGAAGGCCTGCCACCGAGTAGCTGAAGGTTCGCCCTGCGTATGGCGGACAGAGGGCAAGCCCGGTCTCGCCGCAAAAGAGCTGGCCGCTGCTGCCGGCCGGGCATTGCGGCTCGCCCTCGCCGTCACAGCCCACCGGCCGGTCGAGCCTTCGCCCGTCGGGAAGGAAGAGGCGAATCGCCTGAACGCCACGGGTCTTACGGGCCTCGTCGGAGATGTCGTCGTCGGGGTCAGAGGTCTGGTTGTTGACGTCGAAGCGGTCTAGGGCGTAGACCGCGGTCTGAGTATCGGCTCCCCCTGGCAGCCACCCAGGAATCCCGACATTGGGCTGCGGTCCCGCCTGGCAGGGGTCGATGTCCTCGCCGCAGTTGATGCGCACGATCTCGGGCCCCGGCTTTACGTGAACGTCCCAAGGGATCGGCTCACTCGGGTGCCCGAGCATGTCCTTGGCCCAGACCTCGATGTGCAGATCGTTGGTCGGAAAGTCGTATACGGGGACGTCCCAGGGCAGATCGAAGTCGCAGCTACCTTCGGGACGGGTGCAGGGTTGCTCGGGATACTCGACGTACTCCCGCTCATACCCGCCACCCCGGACCTTTATGTGAATCTCCCTGACCCCTGATCGTCGCGCGGACCGTGGCAGCAGGTTGGCGTCAACGTCTCCGTCCGTAGCGTAGATGCGAAGGTCGGTGCCCTCACCGTTCCCGCCGGGAGCGAGCGAGCCGCTGAGCTGCTCGATTACGGGCGGGCTGCGGTCGACCTTGATCTCCCACTTGCTCTTCGGTGAGGCGTTGGTCGAGTAGTCCTCCGCCCATGCCTCGACGTCGCTCGATCCCTCCGGCACGGGAGCGGCGGTGGTCCACTGGAAGGGATCGCCGGTGACCGGATCGTCGGGGTCGTTGGAGTCCGACGGCCACCAGGCGCCGGTGTTCGGGCAGCGGTCGGTTCGATCGCCGCTGCAGCTGACCGTCCGGGTCTTGTCGGTCGTGAGGCCCGAGACTTTGAGCTTGTAGGTCTTTACGCCGAGGCCCCGGTCGCTTGCCTCGGTGACGACCGACATGTTCGCCGTGTCCACCCAGTTGGAAGGCGGGTTGGTCGTCGTGTTGCCGTTTACCGTGTAGGACTTGAACCGATTCTGCGGAGGGGTGAGATCGGACTGCCAGATCGCCGCGCCGCCCATGTGGGTGTAGAAGTCGTTCGAGTTCGTCCCGCCCAGCCACCCCTGGGGCGCGTCGGTCCACGTCATCAGCACCATATGGTTTCCTGGCGTACCGGCGGGTTGGCCGTTCCAGTTCACCGGCGGGCATCCCCACTCAATCGGCAAGAGGCAGTGGGTCGTCGTGCGGCCGGTGAGGTACCGGTCCGTGATCACGCGCGGTGAACCGCCGTTGTACCTGTACCAAGCGTCATATTCGAAGCCTGGATCCCAATCCCCCCGTTCGTAGCTCCATATGCCCTCGTTTACATAACTGAACGGCCAGTTGGTCCCATAGTGGTACGCCCCCCAGAGGTTGACCGTGTTGTACTCGGCCACGTAGATGTACGCCTCGGGGCCAGCTGAGGGAAACTCCCAGCTGGCCAACGAATACTTCGGAAACCAGCTGCAGCACCACCCCGCCGTATAGAGGCCTCGGCCCCAGAACCAATCGGTGGCGAAGCCGTCGAAGCGGTTGGTCCATGGATTCTCGACCTGTTGCCACCCCGTGAAGTCGGGCCAGCCGCGCTGGTTCTCGAGGACCACGGTCGGATCGAGATATGCCGGGTAGAGCAGGTCGCGGCCCCTGTGGCGGACCGAGACGGTGAGGGTGGTGCCCTTGATCTCCCATGAGACCGGAATGCCTTGGCCGTCCGCGTCCCACGCGGCCGGCGGGGCGATGCGGCCGATCTCCTCGCCGTCGCGGACGATGGCGGCGCCCTCGTCGCCGCGCTGCTCGAGGTGGGCACCCGGCGGCAGCGTGAGTTGCAACGAGAATTGCTCCGGGCTGCGCACAGAGCGCAGCACGTAGTCGGCCGAGACCCCTGTGGGCAGCTCGCGGACTGCTAGGTCGGTGTCCGTCAGGGCGTTGGCGTAGAACGCGGTGGTCTCGCCGGCGAGTCGGGCCGGTGTGGCGTCGACGCCCAGGGGTTCGATGCCGACGCCCGCGTCGGGAAGCTGTATCTCCCCCGGGAGCTCATCGGGCGTGCTGAGCTCGGTGATCGGATTGGCGGGCGCAAGTGCGCCTTCGTCGGCGACGAGCTCCTGGTCGACGGGAGCGATCTGTCCGGAGTCGGTTCGGGCTCGAAGCGGCAGTGTGCTCTCGAGCAGGCTGTCGGTCGGCTGGCCGGGGACATCGATGCGGGCCGCGAAGTCGCCTAGGTAGCCCTCGAGGCGGCTCCCGGGCTGGGCGCCGATCGGATCCCACGCCGGCTCGAGGATGGCTTCGCCGTGAGTCTGCTCTGCGACATCCAGCGCTTCCGCAGCCCCGAGGCCCTGATAACTGCTTCGCGATGCGAGCCGCTCGGCGGCGGCAGTGGGGCTCTCGCGCCTCTGCTGCTGGCGCTCGAGCCGTTGCTTGGCCGCCTCGAACGCATCCCGGAACGTGGGGTTGGTGAAGTAAGGGGGCACGTCCTCCGGCGGCGCCGGCTGGTCAGCCTGCGTTCCCGGGGCCGGTGGTTCGACCGCGGTTGCCGGCGCTGCCAGCGCGGCTGACGGCACAAAGACGACGGCTGCGAGATACGCCCGACCCTTGCTGGTGAGCGAACCCCGTTTCACCGTCCCCCCGTTTCCCCATCCCCTTTGGTCGGACGACAACAAGGTTTATCACGATCTGGTCGGATTTCAACGAGAATTTGGAGCCGTTCGGATTCCGCGCTAGCCTCACGGGGGGATGATGGGCTGATGAGGTGGAGCGGGGACGTGCCGGGCGGATCGGAATCGAAGCGGGGTTTCCGTGATCGGTTCCTGAGCTCGATCTGCGGGGAGTTCTGCCGGCCGTGAGCGGCGACCGCGCAGATACGGGCACGGTCAGGCTTGTTATCTCGGCGTCCCTCATCGCGCTGGCGCTTCTTGCATGGCCAACGTCTCCATCCCTCTCAGCAGCCGAGACTGCGTTCAGCAACAAACAAGTGGAGCACCTTCTCAAGCGAAAGCTTGAAAAGAAGGGGCTTGAGCCCAAGCGGATATCAGGGTGCCACGCGAAGCGAGGCCACATCTGGTTGTGCGACTGGACCGCCACAGGCGCAAAGCTTGCTGTCCCCTTCGAATGCGAGGGAAGCGCGAGGTTCAACGCCCAGACACGCGGTTGGAAGGGGACGAGATGTGGCGACCCGATGGTTCCCCTGCTCGCGCAGCCCGGCCCGCATCCAATCTGGGGCTACAACGACGAGTTCGAGCAGCTATCGCTGCAAGCGCTCGATCTGGCCGCAGCGGGTGGTTCGGAGACCGTTCGCGTCTTTCTCAGATGGGGCCGGATCGAAGGGGAACCCGACCAGTACGGGTGGGAGCCATACGACCGATTGCTCGGCGAGATGTACTCGCGCGGAATCCGACCCTTGCTCGTGCTGTCCCACACACCATGTTGGGCGACGCAGAAGTGCGAGCCGCTGCCGCCGCCGCCCGAATATTTCGAGGCAATCGCGTCTGTAAGGCCGCCCGGGCCCGACGCGCTCGACGACGCGGGGGAGGTAGCGGCCCTCGCGGCGCAGCGCTACCCCTACGCCTTGGGGATCGAGGTCTGGAACGAGCCCAACCTCAAGAAGTTCTGGTACCCCGCGCCTGACCCGGAGCTGTATTCCGCCCTCGTCGGGGAGGTCGCGCGGGCGGTCCATGCCGCAAACCCGGAGATGCCCGTGATCGCTGCGGGTCTCGCGCCGCAGAAGGAGGATGACGCAGGCGGCATCGGCTACGAGAACTTCCTGCGCCGCGCCTATGCCGCGGGAGGACTCCAGCTCGCTGACGCGATCGGAGCCCACCCCTATCCGCTTCGGCCCTACAAGGCCGACTACCTCGGCAGCATCCGCGCCCAGCTCTACCGCTACCTGCGCGTGATGGCGGAGTTCGGGGACGCCGACAAGCCGATCTGGGTCACCGAGGTGGGCGTCGCCGAGGGCGACGGATACACGCTCGACCAGCAGGCGGACGCACTGGTCAAGATCTACGCCCTCTTCCGTCGCATCGCCAACACCCCCGTGCTGCTGTATCACCGGCTCATCGACTACGTCAGCAGCGTCTACCCGGAGGCAAGGTACGGGGTGGTGAGCCAGAGCGGCGAGCTCAAGCCCGCCTACTGCGCGATGGCCGCGGCGCGCGAGCATCCATGCTGATCTTGCGGCTCAGGCGTACGCCACGCGCGGCGATCTGGACCGTTCCGCCTGGGACAACGAAAGTCGCGTTCGTCGCTGCCGTGCTCCTTGTGGGCGCGCTGCCACTCGCCGATCCCGCCGTCGCCGACTACAGCAAGCCGCAGGTCAAGGCGCTCCTCAGGAGCGCGCTTCACAAGCATGAGCTCAAGCCGACCGAGATATCGGCGTGCCACCAGAAGGCTCACGGCCGCTGGCGATGTACTTGGAAGGCGACGGGAAACGAAGATGGGGTCGCCTTCGACTGCGAGGGAAGCGCGAAGTTCAATGCCCGGACGAGGACCTGGAAGGGCACGAAGTGTGTCGAGCCGATGGTCCCCCTGCTCTCGAGCCCGGGGCCGCATCCCGCATGGGGTTACAACGAAGACTGGGAGCGGTTCTCGGGCGACACGCTCGATCTGGCGGCGGCCGGCGGCTCAGACATCGCTCGGGTCTATCTCAAATGGGGATGGATTGAGGGTGAGCCCGACAAATACGGCTGGACACATCACGACCGCCTGCTCGGCGACATGTACTCGCGCGGCATCCGGCCCCTGCTTGTCCTGTCCCAGCCGCCATGCTGGGCGACGCCCGAAACCTGTCAGTCACCACCATTCCAGGGACCGCTGCCTCCACCCGGGCCGCCGCCGCCTGACGTTTGTTCTGCGGAGGCGCCCACGCCCGACGCGCTCGATGACGCGGCGGAGGTCGCGGCGCTCGCGGCCCAGCGCTACCCATTCGCGCTCGGCATCGAGGTCTGGAACGAGCCCAACCTAAAGAGGTTCTGGTGCCCTGCCCCCGACCCCGAGCTGTACTCCGCCCTGGTCGGCGAGGTCGCGCAGGCGGTCCATGCCGCAAATTCGGCCATGCCGGTGATCGCCGCAGGGCTTGCGCCGCAAACGAACGACAACGCGGACGGGATGGGATACGAGAACTTCCTCCGCCGCGCTTACGCCGCAGGAGGCCTTCAGCTCGCCGACGCGATCGGGGTCCACCCCTATCCATTTGTCCCTTACCACGCCGACTACCTCGGAACCATCCGCAAGCAGCTCTATCGCTACCTGCGCGTGATGTCCGAGTTCGGCGACGCCGCCAAGCCGATCTGGGTCACGGAGGTCGGCGTGCCCGAGGGCGACGGATACACGCTCGACCAGCAGGCGGATGCCTTGGTTCGGATCTACACGCTATTTCGCCGCATCGCCAACATCCCGGTGCTCGTCTATCACCGCCTCATCGACTACGACGGCGCTGGCGGCTACCCAGAAACGGAGCGGTACGGGGTGATCAGCCAAAGCGGCCAGCTCAAGCCCGCCTACTGCGCGATGGCGGCGGTGCGGGAGATGCCGACGCCGCCGCTTTGCTGAGAGAGCGCGAGACGTGGATGCCTGCAGCGCGGGGGGCCTACCCGTGCCCTCCGTGGCCGTCGCCCTCGCCTTGACTCTCTGATGAACCGCCGCCCAGCCGGGCGGGGTCGTACCAGAGATGCAGTGTCCAATCGATCACGACGCGAGCGCGCGTGCCCATGACCGATACGGTCCCGCCCGATGGCTGAGCGCGAGTTCGACGTCGTCGTGATCGGGGCCGGGTCGTCGGGCGAGGTGTGTGCGGGCAGGGTCGCGGATGGCGGGCTCGAGGTCGCGATCGTCGAGGACAACCTGGTCGGCGGGGAGTGCTCGTACTACGCGTGCATGCCGTCGAAGGCGCTGCTGCGCCCGGCCGAGGTGCTGGCCGAGGTGGGGCGGGTGCCGGGGGCGGCGCAGGCCGTGACGGGCGAGCTCGACGTGGCGGCCGCATTGAACCGGCGCGACGATGTCATCGACCACCTCGACGACGAGCGCCAGCTCGGCTGGCTCGACGCCAAGGGCATAGAGCTGGTGCGCGGCCCCGCCCGGCTCGACGGCGAGCGCCGCGTCGCGGTCGGCGACGATGTCCTGGTGGCCCGCAAGGCCGTTGTCGTGGCGACCGGGACGCGGCCCGCGATCCCGCCGATCGACGGGCTAGCCGACACCGAGCCGTGGGGAAACGAGGAGGCGACGACCGCCAAGCGGGCGCCGCAGCGGCTGCTCGTGCTGGGGGGCGGCCCGGTCGGGGTCGAGATGGCGCAGGCGTGGCGGAGCCTCGGGTCGAGCGTCGCGCTCGTCGAGGCGGAGGAGCGCGTCCTGCCGGGCGAGGAGCCGTTCGCCAGCGAGCAGGTCGCCGACGGGCTGCGCGGCGACGGCGTCGAGCTGCACGTGGGCGCCAAGGCGACGGCGGTCCGCGGGGGCGACGGCGAGGTCAGGCTCGAGCTCGAGGGCGGCGACGAGCTGCGCGGCGAGCAGCTCCTGGTCGCGGTGGGGCGCGACCCGCGCACCGACGACATCGGCCTCGAGTCGGTGGGGATCGAGCCCGGCGGCTTTCTCGACGTCGACGACCAGCTACGCGTCGGCGGCAGCGACTGGCTCTACGCGGTCGGGGACGTGAACGGCCGCGCCCTGCTCACCCACATGGGCAAGTACCAGGGAAGGATCGCGGGCGACCACATCCTCGGAAAGGACGTCGCGGCGACCTCGGAGCGGGGCGGCTCCCCGCGCGTCGTGTTCACGAGCCCGCAGGTCGCCGCCGTCGGGCACACCCTCGAGCAGGCCAAGGAGGACGGCATCGAGGCCCGC
>WNFU01006395.1_pt1 | contig 20223 bp, 18 predicted proteins | sample 5400121 | NCBI WGS metagenome assembly WNFU01 (sample SAMN13153360, study PRJNA577476) | soil metagenome | isolation source: 100 cm soil or saprolite under grassland replicate 1 | place: USA:California | collected 2016-06-15 | reverse complement strand
TAGCCGGTGGCACCGTCCAGGTCGAGGCCGACCTCGGCGGCCAGGAAGGCGAGCACGTCGGCCTGGAGCTCGACCGTGCGCCGCACCGAGCGGGCGCCGTGGCCGGCCTGCCGCTCCCGCCGCAGCAGGACCGGCCGGTCGGAGGCGGTCGCCCACTGCAGCGCCGCGCACATCTTGCGGGCGTGCAGCGGGTCGACGCGGGTGTCGGAGTCGAACACCGTGAACAGCACCGCCGGGTACGCCGTCCCTTTGACGACATGGTGATACGGCGAATAGGCGACAAGCCAACCAAGCTCCGTCGGGTCGTCGGCGCGGCCGTACTCGTCGTTCCAGGTCTCGCCGAGACCGAAGCGCTCGTAGCGGACCATGTCGAGCAGGGGCGCGCTGCAGGCCACCGCCGCGAACAGCTCCGGCCGCCGGGTGAGGGCGGCACCGACCAGCAGCCCGCCGTTGGAGCCGCCGGAGATGGCCAGCCGCCGTGGCGAGGTCCAGCCGCCGGCGACCAGGTGCTCGGCGGCGGCGGCGAAGTCGTCGAACACGTTCTGCTTGCGGTCCCGCATGCCGGCCCGGTGCCAGGCCTCCCCCTCCTCGCTGCCGCCGCGGAGGTTGGCGATCGCGTACACCCCGCCGCGCTCGACCCAGGCGGCGGCCGGCGCGCTCCAGGCCGGGGTCAGGGGGACGTTGAAGCCGCCGTAGCCGTACAGGATCGTCGGCCGCGCCCCGTCGGGCTCCAGGCCCTCCCGGTGCAGCACGAACAGCCGCACCTCGGTGCCATCCCTGGACCGGTAGGTCTCCTGGCGGGCGGTCACCCCGACCTGGAGGTCGACCTGGCCGGGCGCGTCCATCCACAGCTCCAGGGCGGCCCCGGCCACCTGGTAGCGGTACACCCGCGGCGGGGTGGTGAAGTCGGTGTAGCCGACCCAGACCTCGTCGCCGCCGTCGGGACGGGCCGCGACCCCGAGCACCGAGCCAGTTCCCGGCAGGTCCACCTCGGCCCGCGGGGCCCGGTCTCCCGGTCGTGGACCGTCACCCGGCCGACCGCGTGCCTGCTGGAGGCGACCACCAGCGCGTCGTCGGTGAGCGCGAAGCCCTCCAGCACCGCGTCGGACTCGGCGACCAGGTCGCGCCAGCCGGCCGGCTCCGGCCGGAGCGGGTCGGCGACCGCGATGCGGAAACGGGGAGCGTCCAGGTTGGTGTGCAGGTACAGGCGGCCGTCGGGCGCCACCCGGCCGTCGGTCTGGGCGTCGACGCCCTCCTGGACGGGACGGAGCGTCCCGTCGCCCTCCAGGTCGGCGACGTACAGGTCGTTGCGGGGCGCGGTCCCCGCCGCCGCCGCGACCAGCAGCCAGCGGCCGTCGAGGGACACCCGCAGCGAGTGGTACTCGGTCTTGTCGCGGCCCTCGCCGAAGACCAGCTCGTCGCCGTCCGGGTCGGTCCCCACCCGGTGCCGCCACACGCGCCGGTGGAAGGCGGCCTCGCCCTCCGGGACCGCGTCGGCGGGGAGCCGCCGGCCGTAGTAGTAGGCCTTGCCCCCGGGCAGCCAGGCCAGCGGGCAGTAGCGGGTGCGGTCGATCGGGCCCTCGACCAGCTCGCCGGTGGCGACGTCCAGCACCAGCAGCGACGCCTCCTCGTCGCCGCCGCGGGAGAGGAAGTAGGCGAGCCGCTCGCCCTCCGGCGAAGGCACCCAGCCGTCGAGGGTCACGGTGTCGTCGTCGGCCAGCGCGCTCGGGTCCACCAGCGGCCGCTCGCTCCCGTCCGGCTCCCGGACCAGCAGCACCGGGTGCTGCTGGTCGCCGCGGCGGCGCTCGAAGAACGCCAGCCCGCCCCGCACCACCGGCACGGTGACCAGCCCCGCCCCGAGCAGCCGCTCCAGCCGCCGCCGGGCCGCCTCCCGGCCGGGCCGGCCGTCGAGCCAGCCGGCCAGCAGCTCGTCCTGGGCGCGGCTCCACACCTCGGTCTCCTCCGAGCCGGGATCCTCCAGCCACCGGTACGGGTCGGCGACCTCGAACCCATGCAGCCGCTCGACCAGGTCGAGCCGGCGGGCGGGCGGGTAGCGCATCCGGGCATGGTAGCGGCGGCCACCGGCACCATGCCCTATGCTCCCAGCGTGGCCGTACCGCTCGTCATCGCCCCGGAGCCGCTGACCAGCCCCGACGTGCAGGCCCTGATCACGCGGCTGGACGCCGAGCTGACCGAGCGCTACCCCAACCCCGAGGACAACTTCTTCGAGCTGGCCGAGGAGCAGGTCGACGGGCGCCAGGGCGTCCTGCTGGTCGCCAGGGTGGACGGCGAGCCGGTCGGCTGCGGCGCGCTGCGGCGCCTGGACCCCGCCACCGGCGAGATCAAGCGCATGTACGTGGCGCCGCCGGCGCGTGGCAGCGGCGTCGGCGCCCGCATCCTCGCCGAGCTGGAACGCCACGCCCGCACGCTCGGCATCCGCCGGCTGCTACTGGAGACCGGCGAGCGTCAGGTGGAGGCGGTCCGCCTCTACGAGCGTGCCGGCTTCGCCCGCGTCCCCTGCTTCGGCGAGTACGCGCACGCCCCGCTGAGCCTGTGCATGGGCAAGGACCTGGCCTGAGCCACCAGCGCCACGCGCCCCTGTCCACAGATTCGCGGTAAGGGTCGAACACGCGTTCGTGTGCGGCTAGGTTCCGCAAGAAGGGTGCCCGAGGCGGGATTCGAACCCGCAACGCCCTTGCGGGCAGATGGTTTTGAGCCATCCCTGTCAGCCAGTTGCAGCACTCGGGCCCGCCCAAAGGAGGGTAGCGGAAATGCGGACGCGGGAGGAAGTCGCCACCGTCCTGGAACTCGTCCGGGCGGGTCTGAACGACTATGAGATCGCCCGGCAAACCGGCATACCCAGAGGCACCGTCCGCGTCTGGCGAGTTGGTCGCGTCCCCAACTTCGAACGGGCACCGAACATGTCGCAGGACATGGGGGCGATCTTCGGGCGGGTGTGCGACGCGCTGGGGGTCGAGTGGCGGCCGCACAACCGCTTGAGCCTGTCGGTGGCCAGGCGGCGGAGCGTCGCGCTGCTCGACGCGTTCGTTGGGCCCAAGCGGTGACCCGGGCGGTGATTCGTCCGCCGGACACCGCGTCTGTTAGCCTCGCCCGGCTGATCGGGAGGGCGGGATGACGGCGAACGCGACACGGGTGGAGTGCGGGACGCTCGGGACCGACCCGTGCGCGTACCGGGTCGTCGCCGAGCAGCTTCCAGACGTGGCGGTGTTCGCCTTCGACCGGGACCTCCGCTTCGAGCTGGCCACCGGCGCCGCGGTCCGGGACACCGGCTGGCGCCCGGAGGAGATCCTCGGCCGCACCCTCTTCGAGCTGCTCCCGCCCGAGCAGGCCGAGCGGTACGCCGGTCCCTTTCGGGCCGCCCTCGCCGGCGAGCGGCAGAGCTTCGAGATCCAGGGGTGGCGGGAGCCAGCCAAGGTCTGGGCGGCCGATATCCTGCCCGTGCGCGGCGCCGACGGCGCCGTCACCGGCGGGATGGTCTTCGCCTGCGACGTCACCGAGCGGCGACGCACCGAGCGGGAGCTGCGCGAGCGCCGCCGCCAGCTCGCCGAGGCGCAGCGCATCGCGCGGGTGGGGAACTGGGAGTGGGACCTGGTCAGCGGCACCGGCAGCGCGTCGGCCGAGTGGTTCCGGGTGGTCGGCGTCCGCCCGGAGGACATCCCGTCGCCGGAGGCCGCCCTCGGGTTCGTGCACCCCGACGACCGGCCGGTCGTGGAGGCGGCCATCGCCCGGGCCGCCGGCGACGGCACCCCGTTCGAGGTCGAGCACCGGACGATCCTCCCCGACGGCCAGGTCCAGACCGTCCTCGCCCGCGGGGAGGGCGTCCGCGACGAGCGCGGCCGGATCGTGCGCGTGATCGGCACCGACCAGGACGTCACCGAGGCCAGGCAGGCCGAGCAGGAGCGCCAGCGCCTGCTCGCCCGCCTCTACGAGGTGCTGGAGGGCCAGCACCAGCGGCTCGCCGTCGACCTCCACGACGGCCACGTGCAGAGCCTGGCCGCCATGGGGCTCAAGGTGGACCAGGTCCGGCTCCGCCTGGGCCCGCAGGCCCCCGCCCCGGTCCGCGAGCTGCTCGACCAGCTCCGCGACGACCTCTCCGACGAGGTGACGGCGCTGCGGCGCACCATCGGCGCGCTGCGCCCGCTGGTGCTGGACCAGTGCGGCCTGGTCACCGCCGTCCACGACCTGGCGCACGCGACCCGCAGCAGGGCGGCGCTGGTCGACTGCTCGGTCAGCGACCGGCTCGGCGGCGAGCGGCTCGACCCCGACGTCGAGACGGCCCTGTTCCGGGTCGCCCAGCAGGCGCTCGCCAACGTCGAGCAGCACGCCGCCGCGCGGCACGTGCGCATCGTGCTGGAACGGTCGGGGTCGGCGGTGGCCCTGCGCGTCCAGGACGACGGGCGCGGGTTCGACCCGGCCGAGGTCGAGGTGCTCGCCGGCCACCAGGGCTTCGGCCTGACCTCCATGCGGGAGCGGGTCCAGGCGCTCGGCGGCCAGCTCGCGATCGACACCGGCAGTGGCGGCACCTCCATCGAGGCCCGGGTGCCGGCAAGGTCGGGCCCAGGGCCCGCGAGGCCCCGGTGACACGCCCGACGGTGATGGTCGCCGACGACCATCGGCAGTTCCGGGAGGCGCTGGTGGCGCTGCTCGAGCTGGACGGGTTCGAGGTCGTCGGCCAGGCCGCCGACGGCGCCGACGCGGTGGCGCTCGCCAAGCAGGTGCGGCCCGACGTGGTCGTGATGGACCTGTCGATGCCGGTCCTGAACGGGTTGGACGCGACCCGGCTGGTACGCGACGCGCTGCCGTCGACGCCGGTGGTGGTGCTCACCGCCTTCACCGGCGACGAGCTGGAGCGGGCGGCGCTGGCCGCCGGCGCGACCGCCTACGTCGCCAAGGACGCCAACCTGGAGGAGCTGCGGGCCGCCCTCGCGGCCGCGGTGGCGGCCCTTGCCGACCGGCCGGATCCGGGCTGCTGAGCGGCCGTCTCGGCGCTGGTCGCGATGTAGTGTCTCGCCAGCGACGTTGCGGTAGAGTCTTGCCGGTCGCGACCGGGCCTGATGCCGCGGTGGGACGTCCCTCGGACGGTGGCTTGGCTCGCGGATCAGACAACGTCTCGACCGGCAGCCCCGGCCGTCGTCGGCGCAAGACCTTTCGGGGCTCCCGAACAGGGAGGAAGGGAGGATGACCTTGAAGGGGAGGTTCCTTCAGGCGGTCACCGTGCTCGGCGTTCTTCTGCTGCTTGCCGCGGGCTGTAGCCGCGAGGAAGGCGGCGGGGCGGCGGACGAAGCCGCCAAGACCGTCAAGATCGGCGTGATCGCACCGCTCACCGGGTCGCTGTCCGAGCTGGGTCTCGGCATCAAGAACTCGGTGGATCTGGCCGTCCGGCAGGCCAACGAGAAGAAGACGGTACCGGGCTACACCATCGTCCTGGCGGCTGAGGACGACGCCGCCGACCCGGCGACCGGCGCCAACGCGGCCAACAAGCTGGCCTCCGACCCGCAGGTCGGCGGCGTGATCGGCACGCTCAACTCGAGCGTGGCGCAGTCGGTCGCGCCGGTGCTGGCGAGGGCGAACATCACCCAGGTCTCGCCGGCCAACACCAACCCGACCCTGACCCGGGGGCCGAAGCCGGACACCGCGGCGAAGCGTGTCTGGCCGACCTACTTCCGGACCGCGACCACCGACACCTTCCAGGGCCCGTTCGCGGCCGACTACGCGGCCGACGAGGCCGGCTTCAAGAGCGCGGTCGTCATCCACGACAAGAAGACCTACGGCCAGGGGCTGGCCAGCACCTTCTCGACCCGCTTCAAGGAGAAGGGCGGCCAGGTACTGTCGACCGAGACGGTCAACCCCGGTGACCGCGACTTCGGCGCGGTCATCACCAAGGTCATCGGCGCCAAGCCAGACGTCGTCTACTACGGCGGCGAGTACCCGGAGGCGGGCCCGCTGGCCGCGCAGCTCGAGGAGCGCGGCTTCAAGGGCCCGCTGTTCGGCGGCGACGGCATCTACGCGTCCGACTTCTTCAAGGGCGCCGGCGACAAGGGCAGCGGCACCCTGGCGACCTCGATCGGTGAGCCGGTCGAGCAGCTCGACACCGCCAAGCAGTTCATCGCCGACTACGAGGCGGCCGGCTTCAACGAGAGCTACAGCGCCTACGGCGGCCAGTCCTTCGACGCGGCCAACATCCTGATCCAGGGGCTGGCCAAGGCGCTGCCGAACGCCGCCGACGTCCAGAGCGCGCGGCAGGACATCATCGCCGCCGTCGCGCAGACGCAGGGCTACGCGGGTGTCACCGGCGAGCACAGCTTCGACGAGTTCGGCGACACCAGCAACAAGGCGATGACCGTCTACAAGGCCGAGGGCACCGAGTGGAAGGTCGTGTTCTCGGGAGAGTTCCAGACCTAGCCCATTAGCCGCCTTTGCCGTCCGGGGCGGGCAGCGCAAGCTGCCCGCCCCGGACGGTCGGCCATCGGTGTCGAGGAGAAGCGTGGACGAGCTCATCCAACAGCTCGCCAACGGGGTGACCAAGGGTTCCTACTACGCGCTCATCGCCCTTGGCTACACGATGGTGTACGGCATAATCCAGCTCATCAACTTCGCCCACGGCGAGGTGTTCATGCTGGGCGCCTTCATCGGGCTGTGGACCTTCAACTTCGGCGCGACCAACTTCGGCTGGGGCGGGACCTCCCTGGCCGCCCTGGTCGTGGTGCTGCTGATGGCCACCCTGGTGACCCCGGTGGTCGGCCTCAGCCTGGAGCGGTTCGCCTACCGGCCGCTGCGGCACGCGCCACGACTGGCCCCACTGATCACCGCGCTCGGCGCCAGCTTCGCCCTACAACAGCTCGTCGCGGTGTTCTACTCCCGCAGCTTCCTCGCCTACCCCGACCTGTTCCCCAACACCTCCATCCAGATCGGCGGCGCGAGCATCCAGCTCCTGTGGGTCTTCATGGTCGCGCTGGCGGTGGTGCTGACGCTGGCGCTCACCTTCTTCATCCGAGCCACCCGGCTCGGCAAGGCGATGCGGGCCACCGCCGAGGACCCCGACACCGCCAGGCTCATGGGCATCAACGTCGACCAGATCATCGCCCTGACCTTCATCATCGGCTCCGCGCTCGCCGGGGTGGGCGGCGTGCTCGCCGGCATGTATCTCGGGCAGGTCAACTTCTTCATGGGCTTCATCGCCGGGCTCAAGGCGTTCACGGCCGCGGTCCTCGGCGGCATCGGCAACATCGCCGGCGCCGTCCTCGGCGCGTTCCTGCTCGGCATCCTGGAGACGTTCGGCGCCGCCTACCTCGGCGGGGAGTGGCAGGACGTGTTCGCCTTCGGGATCCTCATCCTGGTGCTGGTGTTCCGGCCCACCGGGCTGCTCGGCGAGCGGGTGGCGGGCTGATGTCCGCGTCGACCACCGTCGAGGCCAGGGCGCCGACCCGGGCCGAGGCGCTCGGCCGCCTCTGGTCCCGGGTCCGCCTGCCACTGGCCGCCGCACCCGTCGGCGGGGTGGTCGGGGTCGTCGGCTGCTACCTGTACTGGACGCTGGCCACCGTCCGGGTCGAGGGCGTGCCGCTGACCGGCCGGCTGGTCGACTACGGCTTCGGCGGCGTCAGGCGCTGGGCGCTGGTGCTGGCGCTGGCGGGCATCGCCTACGGCGGCTTCCTGCTGGCCCGCCCGCAGCGGCGGACCATCCGGGAGGCGGTGGCGCTGATCCGCCTCGGCATCGGGTTGGCGCTGGTGCCGCTGCTGTGGGTGGCGACCCTGCTGCTGTTCCTGGACGCCGACCTCGACCGCATCGGCCCCGGCCCATGGATCACCCTGGCCGGCGGCGTGGTGGTGTGGCTGGCCGGCCGTGGCCTGCTCGCGGCGCCACCGGCCGCGGCGGCCGAGGAGTGGCCACGGCGCTCGCTCCCGCTCGACGTCGCCCTGGTCGCGGTCGCCGAGGGCATGGCGTTCCTGCTGTTCCTGCTCGGCATCGCGATCGACGACGCGGGCGAGTTCCTCGGGTTCTTCGTCGCCCTCACCGCCGCGGCGGCCACCCTCGCCGCCCTGGGCGTCTTCAAGGGCCTGACCGGGCCGTTCCGCCGCACGACCGCGCTGGCGATGGTGCTCGGGGCGGCGCTGCTGCTGGCGTTCCCGCTGACCCAGTCCGGCAACACCTTCTGGATCCAGGTCACCGCCCAGGCCGGCCTGTTCGTGCTGGCCGCGCTCGGGCTGAACATCGTGGTCGGCGCGGCCGGACTGCTCGACCTCGGCTACGTCGCGTTCTTCGGCATCGGCGCCTACACGGCGGCGCTCACCGGCAACGCGCTGCTCACCAACCTCAACTTCCACATCCCGTTCCTGCTCGTGGTGCTGGTCGTCGCGCCGCTGGTGACGGCCTTCTTCGGGGTGCTGCTCGGCGCGCCCACGCTGCGGTTGCGCGGCGACTACCTGGCCATCGTCACGCTCGGGTTCGGCGAGATCGTCCGGATCACCCTGAACAACGCCGACCCGATCACCCGCGGCCCCAACGGCATCTCCTCAATCCCGGACCCGGCCGTCGGCGCCTGGTCCATCGGCGACGGCTTCTCGCTCGGGAGCATCGTGGTCAGCGGCAACTCGGTCTACTTCTACGTGGAGCTCGCGCTGATCGCGCTGACGCTGACGACCATCTACCGCATGAACGACTCGCGCATCGGCCGGGCCTGGGTGGCGGTCCGAGAGGATGAGGTGGCGGCGGCGGCCATGGGCATCAACACCACCGTGGTCAAGCTGCTGGCGTTCGCGGCCGGCGCCTTCTTCGCGGGCTCGGCCGGCGCGGTCAACGCCCATCTGATCACCCAGGTGTCGCCCGACTCGTTCACCTTCTCGATCTCGGTGCTGATCCTCTCGATGGTGGTGCTCGGTGGCCTCGGCAACCCGCCGGGCGTCGTGCTGGGGGCGATCATCCTGACGTTCCTGCCCGAGAAGCTCCGCGAGTTCTCCGACATCCGCTTCCTGGTGTTCGGGTTCGCGCTGGTGCTGATGATGCGCTTCCGGCCCGAGGGGCTGCTGCCGTCGGCCCGCCGGCGCCGGGAGCTGCGCGCCACCGACGAGGTGGCTGCTGCCGAGTCCCAGCAGCTCTTCGACGTCAGGAGCGGCGCATGACCAACCCCGACGCCGACGGCGCCCCCGTCCTGGAGGCCCGCAAGGTCACCCGCCGCTTCGGCGGGCTGCTGGCCGTGCGGGAGGTCGACTTCCAGGTCGGCCAACGGCAGATCATCGGTCTGATCGGCCCGAACGGTGCCGGCAAGACGACCTTCTTCAACTGCATCACCGGCATGTACGCCCCCAGCGAGGGCGACGTGCTGTTCGAGGGCCGGCGCATCAACGGGCTGCCGCCGGACAAGATCACCAAGCTCGGCATCGCCAGGACCTTCCAGAACCTGCGCCTGTTCGCCAACATGACGGCGCTGGAGAACGTCATGGTCGGCCGGCACTGCCGCACGCGCGAGGGGGTGGTCTCCTCGGTCCTGCGCACCCCCCGGTTCCGCAGGGAGGAGCAGGAGAGCCGGCAGCGTGGCGCGGAGCTGCTCGAGTTCGTCGGCCTGCGCGGCAAGGACCACGAGGCCGCCCGCAACCTGTCCTACGGCGACATGCGCCGGCTGGAGATCGCCCGCGCCCTGGCGACCGAGCCGAAGCTGGTGCTGCTCGACGAGCCCACCGCCGGGATGAACCCCCAGGAGACGGCCAGGGCGGCCGAGCTGGTCCAGCGCATCCGTTCGGAGGGCCTGGCGATCGTGGTCATCGAGCACGACATGAAATTCCTCATGGGCATCTCCGACCGGGTCACCGTGCTCGACCATGGCGAGAAGCTCGCCGAGGGCAGGCCGCAGGAGGTCCAGCGCGACCCGAAGGTGATCGAGGCCTACCTGGGGAAGGCGGCGTCGTAGATGGGCGAGGTGCTGCTCGACGTCAAGGACATCCACGTCTTCTACGGCAACATCGAGGCCGTCAAGGGGATGTCGTTCCACGTCGACCGGGGCGAGATCGTCTGCCTCATCGGCGCCAACGGCGCCGGCAAGACGACCACCCTGCGGACCGTCTCCGGCCTGCTGCGCCCGAAGGAGGGGGCGATCTTCTACGACGACCAGCGCATCGACCTGCTGCCGGCGCACGAGATCGTCGGCCTCGGGGTCGCCCAGTCGCCGGAGGGCCGGCGCATCTTCCCGCGGATGAGCGTGCGGGAGAACCTCGACATGGGGGCCTTCACCCGCAAGGACGCCGAGCAACGCCAGGACATGGAGCGCATCCTCGAGCTCTTTCCGATCCTCAAGGAACGCGCCCGTCAGGCCGCCGGGACGCTGTCCGGCGGGGAGCAGCAGATGCTGGCCATCGGCCGGGCGCTGATGACCAAGCCCAAGCTGCTGCTGCTGGACGAGCCGTCGATGGGCTTGGCGCCGATCGTGGTCGAGCGCATCTTCCAGACCATCAGGGAGATCAGCGAGCAGGGCGTGACCATCCTGCTGGTCGAGCAGAACGCCGCCCAGGCGCTCGGCCTCGCCAACCGCGGCTACGTGATCGAGACCGGGAGGATCGTCCTGGAGGACGAGGCCAGGGCGCTGCTGGCCAACGAACGGGTGCGCAAGGCCTACCTCGGCGAAGAGTAGGGCCGAAGAGTAGGGATTGTCCGGCGAGGGATCCGAGAGCCTTTGGCTCCGTTCGCGCACCTTCCCCGAGTGCGCGCGTTCTCTACTCGGTCCTCGGACCCCACACCGGACGGACCTCGGGGCCCCGGTGGGGGCCCCGATTGCGGGCAAGCTAACAGCACGCCACGGCCGGGTCAACCGCCTGTATCCCTTGTGCCGCAACGGGTTCAGCATCGCCGCAGGTGCCACCTGCGACGATGGCCCCGCAGACGGCACGGCTTGCTCGCCGGGGTTGGCGGTTTGAGTGGGGGAGCGGCCTGGGTACCACTCTTGCATGGACGTGATCCTGCCACCGCTGCCGGGTTGCCTCCCCGACCTGCGGCGCGGCGCCGAACGGGAGCTGCGCGGCGTGGCCGGCGACGTCGCCGACGACGTGCTCCTCGCGCTGGACGAGGCGGTCGGCAACGCGATCCGCCACGGCTCCCGCGGCGGCCGGCCGGTGCTGGTCACCCTCCAGGTCGACCAGGACTGGGTCCACATCACCGTCCGCGACCACGGCCCCACCGCGGAGCTTCCCTGCCTGCCGGCCGGGCCGCCGCCGACCCTGGCCGACGGCGGGCGCGGCCTGTGGCTGATCAGCCAGCTCGTGGACGAGGTCCGGCTGGAGCGGGCGGGGCGGGGCGTGCTGCTGTCGCTGCGCCGCCGCGCGGAGTCCAGGGTCGCCGCCGGAACCTGAGGAGCGTGACCGGGCCGGTTGGTAGACTCGCGCCGTGGCCACCACCGCGTCCCCGTCGGGCACCGGCACCGCGACGGCACCGCTGCTCCTGCTGGACGGGCACAGCCTCGCCTACCGGGCCTTCTTCGCGCTGCCGAGTGACCTGCAGACCACCACCGGCCAGCTGACCAACGTCGTCTACGGCTTCACCACCATGCTGGTGAAGCTGTTCGGCGACTTCGCCCCCGACCGCATCGCGGTCTGCTTCGACCTCGGCCGGCCGGCCTACCGCCACGACGTCTACGACGGCTACAAGGCCAACCGCCGGTCCACCCCGGACGACTTCAGCGCGCAGATGCCGCTGGTCCGGGAGGTGCTGGCCGCCCTGCGCATCCCGGTCGTCGAGGTACAGGGGTACGAGGCCGACGACCTCATCGCCACCCTGGTCGGCGAGGCAAAGGCCGAGGGCCTGCCGGTGATGATCGTCACCGGCGACCGGGACAACCTGCAGCTCATCGACGACGCGGCCGACGTACGGGTGATGATGACCCGGCGGGGCATCACCGACACCGCCATCTACGACGAGGCCGCGGTCCAGGAGCGCTACGGGGTCCCTCCCGGCCGCTACCTGGACGTCGCCGCCCTCCGCGGCGACGCCTCGGACAACCTGCCCGGCGTGCCGGGGGTCGGCGACAAGACCGCCACCAAGCTCGTCCAGGCCTACGGCTCGGCCGAGGAGGTCGTCGCCCACGCCGGCGAGCAGCGTGGCAAGCTCCGCGAGAACCTGCTCGCGCACGCCGACGACGTGCTCCGCAACAAGGGCCTGATGACCCTGCGCAGCGACGTCCCGCTGGACGTCGGCGTGCGCGACCTGCGCATGGGCCCCTGGGACCGGACCGAGATCCACCGGCTGTTCGACACCCTCGAGTTCCACCCGCTGCGCGAGCGCCTGTTCGCCGCGACCGCCCAGGCCGGCCCCGTCGACACCGGCTTCGAGGTCGACGGTCGGGCGCTCGCCGGCGGCGAGCTGGCGGCCTGGCTGGCCGGGATGCCGGCGGGGGTGGCCGTGGCCCTGGCCGCGCGGCTGGCCACCGGACCGGGCCGGGCGGAGCTGACCGGGGTGGCCGTGTGGACGGAGAGGCCGGAGGGGTCCGGGGAACCCCAGGGGGGTGCCCCGGTGGATCGGCCGGAGGGGTCCGGGGAACCCCAGGGGGGTGCCCCGGTGGACCGGCCGGAGGGGCCCGGCCGGGGGGGTCCGGGGGACCCCGAGGGGGGCCCCCGGTCGGTCGGGGCCCAGGGGGGTGCCCCGGTGGGACGCGGCGCCGCCTGGCTCGACCTGGACGACGCCAGCCCCGCGGACCTGGAGGCGCTGGCGGGGCTGCTCGCCGACCCGGCGCGGCCCAAGCTGGCCCACGACGCCAAGAACCTGTACCTGGCGGTCTGGGCGCGCGGCTGGGAGCTGGAGGGGCTGGCCATGGACACCGCCCTGGCCGCCTACCTGGTGCTGCCCGCCCAGCGGACCTACGACCTCGCCGACCTGGCGCTCCGCTACCTGCGCAAGGAGCTTCGCCCGGAGGGGACGGCGCCGGCGGGGTCGCTGTCGCCGGAGGGCACCCAGCTCGCCCTGGACACCGGCGAGGAGGAGACCTGGCCCGACTGGTGCCTGCGCGCCCAGGCGGTCGGCGAGCTGGCCGCCGCGCTCGGCAAGGAGATGGCCGCCATGGAGGTCGAGCGGCTGGCTCACGAGGTCGAGCTGCCGCTGGTGCCGATCCTCGCCAAGCTGGAGCGGACCGGCATCGCGGTGGACCTGTCGGTGCTGGAGGAGATCGGCGACCGGCTCGACTCGCGGCTCGCCGACCACGAGGCCCGCGTGTACCAGCTCGCCGGCGAGAAGTTCAACATCGGGTCCAACCCGCAGCTCCAGCAGATCCTGTTCGAGAAGCTCAGGCTCCCCAAGACCAAGCGGATCAAGACCGGCTACACCACCGACGCCGCCGCGCTGGCCCAGCTCGCGGCGACCGACCCCCACCCGATCCTGGACGCCCTGCTCGGCTACCGGGAGGTCGCCAAGCTCAAGAACACCTACATCGACACCCTGCCCAGGCTGGTCGACCCGACCAGCGGCCGCATCCACGCCCAGTTCAACCAGCTCATCGCCTCCACCGGCCGGCTGTCCAGCCAGAACCCCAACGTGCAGAACATCCCCATCCGCACCGAGACCGGCCGGGAGATCCGCCGGGCGTTCGTGGCCGGCCCCGACGCCGAGGGCCTGCTGGTGGCCGACTACGCCCAGATCGAATTCCGGGTGCTCGCCCACCTGGCCGGCGACGAGGCGCTGGTCGAGGCGTTCCTCGGCGGCGAGGACGTGCACGCGACCGTGGCCGGCATGGTCTGGGGGCTGGCGCCCGACCAGGTCGACCGCGAGCTGCGGGCCAGGGTCAAGATGGTCACCTACGGGCTCGCCTACGGCCTGTCCGCCTACGGCCTGGCCCAGGGCATCGGCATCGCCCCCGACGAGGCCAGGGCGTTGATGGACGCCTACTTCGAGCGCTTCGGCAAGGTCAAGGCGTACCTGGACGGCGTCGTCACCCAGGCCCGGCGCGACGGCTACACCCAGACGATCCTCGGCCGCCGCCGCTACCTCCCGGACCTCGCCTCCGACTCCTACCAGCGCCGGCAGATGGCCGAGCGGATGGCGCTGAACGCGCCCATCCAGGGCTCGGCGGCCGACATCATCAAGATGGCGATGGTCGCCGTCGACCGGGCGATGACCGCCGAAGGGCTCGCCAGCCGCATGGTCCTCCAGGTCCACGAACGACGAGCTGGTCTTCGAGGTCGCGCCCGGCGAGGGCGAGCGCCTGGCGGAGCTGGTCCGGCGCGAGATGCAGGGCGTGTACCGGCTGCGGGTGCCGCTGGAGGTCTCCATGGCCACCGGCCGCTCCTGGGCCGAGGCCCAGCACTGAGGGAACCACCCGACCGGCTCCGGTGTATGGGGGGCAGGTGACCCGCGCCCCAGGAGGCCGTCATGCGCCGACGCCTGCCGATATTCGCCGCCGTCCTCGCCGCCGCGCTGCTGGCGGCCCTGCTCCAGGTCCCGTCCGCGCTGGCCGGCGGGTACTGCCACACGCCCGCGACCGACGGGCGGGGCACGACCGTGACCATGGAGGACTACTGCTACAACCCGACGGTCCTGCGGGTGCCGGCCGGCGGCCAGGTGACGTTCGTGAACGCCGACAAGGTCGCGCACCCGACGGTGGGGCGGGGCAGCGACTGGTTCGCGGACGGTGCGGCCGCCGGCCGTGCCACCGTCCGGTTCGACAAGCCCGGCATCTACCCGTACTTCTGCCACGAGCACATCGGCATGATCGGCGTGGTGGTCGTCGGCGACGGCCGCGGTGAGGCCGCCGCGCCGGTCGTCGTGGCCAACCCGCCGGCGGCGCGGCCCGCCGCCGAGCCGGCCGCCGCCGGGCGGGGCACGCCGTGGTCGCTGGCGGGCGCGGTCCTGCTGGGGCTGATGGTGGCGGGCGGCGCGCTGGTGGCGGCCCGGCGCCGCCGGGCCCCCCCGGCGCCCGAGGTCTAGGCGCTCGGCGCGGGCGCGGGCGCGGGGTCCAGGGCGATCCGCAGGCGCTTGTTGCCCTTGCCCTTCGACTGGTGGCCGACCACGTGGACCGCGCCGACCTCACCGGTGCGGGCCACGTGGGTGCCGCCGTCGGCCTGCCGGTCCAGCCCCTCGATGTCGATCACCCTGACGATCTCCAGGCCGGGCGGGAGCAGGTTGGTCTTGGTGCGGATCAGCTCCGGCCGGGCGGCGAACTCGCGCGGCGACAGAAATGAGACGTGCACCGGCCGGTCGGCGGCGACCTCCGCGCGCAGGGCGGCCTCGACGGCCTCGGCGAAGTCGGCGCTCATGGCGGCCAGCTCGAAGTCCATGCGGGCCTTGAGCGGCTCCATGTTCCCGCCGGTGACCAGCGCGCCGTGGTCGCGGCCGATGACCCCGGCCAGCACGTGCAGGGCGGTGTGGGTACGCATCAGCGCGAAGCGGCGCTCCCAGTCCAGCCGGCCGCGCACCTTGGCCCCGACCGGCGGCGGTGCGCCGTCCAGCAGCAGCACGGTCCGGCGGTCGCGGCGCTCCACGCCGAGGACGGGCAGCTCGGCGCCGTCGTGCTCGAGCACGCCGACGTCGGCCGGTTGGCCGCCCCCACCTGGGAAGAAGGCGCTGCGGTCGAGGACCACGCCGTCGGGTTCGCGCCCTTCGACCTCCGCGTCGAAGCTGGCCAGGTAGGCGTCGTGCTGGTAGAGCGGCTCGGTCACCGCGACCGCCTTTCGCTTAGGGCCGTAAACTCGCAGGTCATACGCGCATGCACCGTTGACGGGACGAAGCCATGACGGCTACCATCTGCCGAACCACTGTGGGCTTTTCTGCCAGTGTGTTCTGACGCTCATCGCGTCGCCTCACCGCCACGGAATCGTCCTCACTGGGAGCCTTCTGTCCGACAGTCTAGGAGACGAGCAGTTGACCGAGTCCACCGATCGACCCACCACCGGTTCCGAGCAGGACATGCCTGGGGTAACGACCCAGGTGACCCAGAACGACGTCGGCTCCGCCGAAGACCTCGCGGCCGCCTACGAGGAGTCGCTGAAGGCCTTCGACGAGGGTGACATCGTCGACGGGTATGTGGTGAAGGTCGACCGCGACGAGGTGCTGCTCGACATCGGCTACAAGTCCGAGGGCGTCATCCCCTCGCGCGAGCTGTCCATCAAGCATGACGTCGACCCCAACGAGGTCGTCGCCCTCGGTGACCACATCGAGGCGCTGGTCATGCAGAAGGAGGACAAGGACGGCCGCCTGATCCTGTCCAAGAAGCGCGCCCAGTACGAGCGCGCCTGGGGCACGATCGAGAAGAAGAAGGAGAACGACGAGATCGTCGAGGGGACCGTCATCGAGGTCGTCAAGGGCGGCCTGATCCTCGACATCGGCCTGCGCGGCTTCCTGCCCGCCTCCCTGGTCGAGATGCGCCGGGTCCGCGACCTGCATCCCTACGTGGGTCGGACGCTCGAGGCCAAGATCATCGAGCTGGACAAGAACCGCAACAACGTCGTCCTGTCCCGTCGCGCCTGGCTCGAGGAGACCCAGTCGGCGACCCGCCGGGCGTTCCTGCACACCCTGCGCAAGGGTGAGATCCGCAAGGGCGTCGTCTCCTCCATCGTGAACTTCGGCGCTTTCGTCGACCTCGGTGGGGTCGACGGGCTGGTGCACGTCTCGGAGCTGTCGTGGAAGCACATCGACCATCCCTCCGAGGTCGTCGAGGTCGGCCAGGAGGTCGAGGTCGAGGTCCTCGACGTCGACCTGGAGCGTGAGCGGGTCTCGCTGTCGCTGAAGGCGACCCAGGAGGACCCCTGGCGCCAGTTCGCCCGCTCCCACCAGATCGGCGAGCTCATCCCCGGCCGCGTCACCAAGCTGGTGCCGTTCGGGGCCTTCGTACGGGTGGACGACGGCATCGAGGGCCTGGTCCACATCTCCGAGCTGGCCGAGCGCCACGTGGACATCCCCGAGCAGGTCGTCAGCGTCGGCGAGGAGATCACCGTCAAGGTCATCGACATCGACCTGGACCGCCGCCGCATCTCCCTGTCCCTCAAGCAGGCCGTCCAGGACCAGAACCAGGTCGCGGCCGCCGAGGACGAGCTGGCCCTCGAGGAGGGCGGCGCCTACCAGGGCTACGAGGGCGAGTACGCCGAGGGCGAGTACGCCGAGGGTGCCTATGCCGAGGGCGAGTACGCCGAGGGCTACGCCGACGGCACCTACGTCTACGACGAGCAGGGCCAGCCGATCGGCGTGATGCCGGGGACGGCCATGGCCGAGGCGTTCCAGGAGGCCGGGTTCCTGGACGGCAGCTACGGCGAGGGCGAGCAGCCAGAGGGCGCCGAGGCCGCCGCCGACGCCGCCGCCGGCGAGGAGCAGGCCGAGGAGGGCGAGCAGGCCGAGCGTGCCGACGCCCGCGAGGGCGAACGGGACCAGCAAGGACACGACACCCTCGAGAACATCGTCGAGGACCTGAAGCGCAAGAACGCCGGCGAATAGCGCGCAGCGGCAGGACTGACCTTGAGGGGGCGGCTATGCTGCTGGTGGGGCTCACCGGGGGCATCGCGTCGGGCAAGAGCACGGTCTCGGCGCTGCTGGCCGAGCGGGGCGCCGAGGTCATCGACGCCGACCACATCGCCCGCCAGGTGGTGATGCCGGGCAGCCATGCCTGGTACAAGATCCGCGACCACTTCGGCCGTGGCGTGCTGTACCCCGACGGCGCCATCGACCGCCAGGCGCTGGCCGACATCGTCTTCTCCGACCCGGCCAAGCTGACCGTCCTCAACGAGATCACCCACCCGGAGATCTTCGCCCGGATCGCCGACCGCCTGGAGGCCCACCACGACAAGGACGTCGTCGTCGTGCTGGACGCCGCCCTGCTCATCGAGGCCGGCCTGGCCGACGGCGCGGACGTGGTGGTCGTCACCCATTCGCCGCGCGAGATCCAGGTCGAGCGCCTAGCCGCCAAGGGCATGGGCTCCCGCGACGCCGAGGCCCGCATCACCGCCCAGCTCCCGCCCGAGAAACGCCTGGCCAGAGCGGATATCGTGATCGAGAACAGCGGGTCGCTTGAGGACCTGGCGAGCCGTGTGGACGAGGTCTGGGAGGAGCTGCGGCGCCGCCTGGCCGAGCGGGCCGGCAGGGCCGCCAGCGAGACCTTCCCGTGACTGCGGCCACCCGCGGGCTGTAGCCTGCGCGGTATGAGCGATCTGCCCCCGATTCCGGACCCTCTGGAATGCGTGCTGTTCGACGCCGGCGACACCCTGCTGGCGCCGAGCCCGAGCTTCCACGGCCGGTTCGTGCAGGTCGCGGCGCGACACGGCTTCGAGCTGGAGGAGGCGGCCGCCGTGGCCGCCATCGCCGCCACCGTCCGGGCCGTCGAGTGGCCGACCGACTGGACCGATCCGGCCACGCAACGGTCGTTCTGGCTGGGGTTCTACCGGCGCGTGCTGGTCGAGCTCGGCCATCGGGAGGACGGGGAGGCGCTCGCCGAGGCGCTGTACCGCTCCTTCAGCGACCCCGCGGCCTACAAGCTGTTCCCCGACGTGCGGCCCGCGCTGGACGCCCTGGCCGACCGGGGCGTCAAGCTGGGGGTGGTGTCCAACTTCGAGCCGTGGCTGGAGGACGTGCTCGCCCTGGAGGGCGTCGACCGGCGGTTCGCGGCGGTGGCGATCTCCGGCAAGCTCGGGGTCGCCAAGCCGGAGCCGGGCATCTTCCTGGCCGCCCTGGAGCAGGCCGGCGTCGCCGCCGAGACGACCGTGCACGTCGGCGACCAGCTCGTCAACGACGTGGAGGCGGCGCTGGCGGTCGGCATCACGCCGGTGCTGCTGGACCGCTTCGCCCGCGTCCCCGCCGCCGACGGGCACCGGGTCCAGAGCATGACCGAGCTGGTCGCCCTGCTCGACGGGGGGGTCTGACCGGGATGGACCGCAGCTTCTGGCGCGTCATCGCCAACGATGAGAACGCTCTACCGCAGGGCGAGTGGGTGGCCGAGCTCACCCCGGAGCTGCTCGGCTGGCTCGGCTCCACCGACCCGGAGCTGCGCGACGAGTTCGCCTACCGGATCCTGGCCGCCTGGATCGAGCGCGGCCAGTACGCGCCCGACCAGCTCCGCACCATGGCCAAGCAGATGACCGCCAACGTGGAGCTGGGGCTGGGGGAGGACGGCAGCGACTCGGTGTTCCTGCGCACCTACTCGGTGCTGATCCTCATGGAGATCGTCGCGCTCGACAACGCCAGCCCCTTCCTGGACCAGACCGACCTGGACGGGTTCCTGGAGACCGCCCTCAGCTACCTCCGACGCGAACGCGACCTCAGGAGCTGGGTGCCGGGCCCCGGGTGGGCGAACGCGGTCGGGCACACCGCCGACCTGCTGATGATGCTGGCCCGCAGCCCGCACCTTGGCGCGGCCGAGCTGCAGCGGATCCTGGACGCGATCGCCGAGCGGCTGCTCGCCCCCACGCCGGCGGTGTTCGTCCACCACGAGGACGAGCGGCTGGCCTACGCCGCCCTCAACGTGCTGCGGCGCGACCTGGTCGACCGCTCGCGGCTGGTGGCCTGGCTGGACCGGTTCACGGCCGCGCCCGGCCAGGAGTCCTGGCGGTCGGCGTTCGCCAGCGAGGCCGACTCGGCCTCGCGCGCCAACGTCACCGCCTTCCTGCGGGCCCTCTACTTCCAGACGATGCTCACCGAGAGCCCACCCCCGGACGCCCGGGAGACGCTGGAGTGCATTGTCGGTGCCCTGCGGCGCGCCGACATCGGCTTTTTCGACCTCGCCTGAGGGTCCCGATCCACCGGGGCACCCCGCTGGGGTTCCCCGGACCCCTCCGGCGGCCCCCAAGAGCGCCTGTGCCGTGGTCAGCGTGTTCCCGCCGGGTCCAGGGTTGCGTAGCCCCAGGCGGCAAGGGCGAACGCGGTGAGCAGGTGCCAGGCGGCGTGGCCCTGCAGGGGGCTGTCGGGGTCGCACAGCGGCCCGCCGGTCCGCCCGAGCCACCAGCAGGCAGCCCCCACGGCCAGCGCGACCACCCCGGCGCGGTAGGCGCCTGGCGGCCTCCGCGGCCCGCGGCGCGCCACGGCGACCTCACCGGCGGCCACCAGCAGCCCGAGCGCGCCCGCCACCGCGCCGCCGGCCCGGGGCGCGAGGCCCAGCAGCACCCCACCGGCGCCGGCGGTGGCGGCCCAGGCGGGCACGACCCGGCGCCGCGCACCGGCGAGCCGGGCGAGGTCGTGGACGGCGACGAACGACACCGCCGCGCACAAGCCGGCGTCGTGCAGCCAGCGGGCGGCCGGCGACCCGGGGCCGTGGAAGT
>WNFU01009017.1_pt1 | contig 20238 bp, 15 predicted proteins | sample 5400121 | NCBI WGS metagenome assembly WNFU01 (sample SAMN13153360, study PRJNA577476) | soil metagenome | isolation source: 100 cm soil or saprolite under grassland replicate 1 | place: USA:California | collected 2016-06-15 | reverse complement strand
CCGGAAAACAACACCAGTTTCGGCACTTGGTAGTCGCGGCCGCTACGACGGAATATGTCGCCCCACGTGCGTTCCGTACTTCCCAGCACTCGGGAAACGAAGTTTCGCATCTCATCGTTGCTGTCAGCCTGCCGACTTTCCGGCGGCGGAGTGGTATCGACGCTAGTGGTGCCCTGGAAAAGCACGCTCGGATCGACACCGAAAAACAACGCGATGAGAACAATCGCAAGTGTGCCGATCCCGCCACCAGCGAGCCCCGGCGAGACTCTATAGCCGCGGCGATCCTCGATATTCGTGCTTTGCTGCTCTTCATCAAGTCGCATATGAAACTCCTAATAGTTATCGACCCAGTCTGCCGATCTTGTCTCGGCTTGGTTCCCTGTCGTTACCATGCCTGACCGACCTTCCGCCGGTTCGTTTCTCCGGCGGCGGCGATTCTCTTTTTTGCGTCTCTTGAGCGACCGCGATGGGCTCGGCGTTTTTCGCCGGAACAACTCCAGATCCATACTGGGTTGCATAGACTTGAGTGAACTCCGCTCCTAAGAAAAAAATCAGCGATGAGTAGTAGACCCACAGCAAAACGGTGATCAATGATCCGGCAGCTCCGTAGGCCGAAGTCACTCCGCTGCGACCCAAATATAACCCTATCAGGAATTTTCCTATCGCGAAGAGAAACGAGGTCGACGCAGCGCCGATCCATACGTCTCGCCATTCAATGCGAGCGTCCGGAAGGAATTTGTAGATCATCGCAAAAAGCGCAGTAACAAAAATAAATGATATTAAGAGATCGAGCGCGTGAGCGAGAAACGCGGTTGTGCCCAACAAAGTACCCATCGCTTGCGTCAGACCGGCCAGTAAGGCGCTGACTGCAAGAGACACCAAAAGGAGGAACCCGATCCCCAGAATCATCGCATAGGAGATGAAGCGCTGGCGGACAAATCCCCACACGCCTTGGCCGGCTTTCGGCGTCACGCCCCAAATCGTGTTAAGCGACGTCTGTAGTTGGCCGACCACGCCGCTGTTGCTGGCGTTTTGAATCATCCCCTGAACAGCCTGCGCGCTGTCTTGGCCGATCAGTCCTTGGATGGTTTCAACTATCCGGTTCTGTGCGGCTTCTTGACCAAAAGCAAACCCCGCAATGGCGATAACAATGATCAGCAACGGCGCCAGAGAGAAAAGCGTGTAATAGGAGAGCGCAGCGGCTAACTGGAAAGGTTGATCCTCAATCCATTGCACCGCGGTATCTCTCACGAATTGCCAACGCGGTTTTCGTTCCATGACCAGTCTAGTTGCAGAAGTCTGAGGATCGCCCAGACCTTAGCTCGCGCTACGGGATCCTTGTTTTTGCTCCCCTTAAGTTCCTCACGCGGACGATCGGTTCGTTTATCGCTTTGGTTCTCTGATGATCTTGCTGCAGAGGTTCCAATGCGTCTATCGGCCTCTCCAGCGAAATTAGATTTGCTAAATGGATTGGGCAAGACTTGTGCCAAGAGTTCGCATCTTGTCGAACGTCGACGACGCGCGCGATCCGGAAGCATTTCTAGGTAAATCGCCGCTGATCGACCTGCTCTCGCTCGGCATCGCCGAACAGCTTGTAGCTTTTATCGGACGAAACTCTTTTTTTTGTCTAGATTTCGCGACAAGGAAGTTCTTATACGGTGGTTGGATGGCGATTAATTTCATAGAGAACGCGTGCAACCCGGTGCGTGAGATTGTATCCGCTATTAGAGCGGCGAGAAGGTCGCGTCCTTTTTCGCGCAGGCGACTCCTTTGTCCGTGTATTCCAACAAGATGACGCATTTGTTCGAACAAGGTGAGCAATCGAGAACTAAAAGCCAAATCGGAATCCAGTGAGCGAATCGATCAAGCATGTTCTTCGTTCCGATTGATACACTCTCGTGCCCTCTGCGTTTCCGCAGTGAGATCTCCGAATAAGTCTTCATCACAGAGACACAGCGCGGCATAGCCGCGACCAAGTTGCTCTACGTGCGGCGGAATTCAAGCCAATGCTGAGACGCAGATTTGGGATCAGGACTTATTCGTTTAAGATATGCAGCATAGGAGAGCAGAATCTACACTCTATGCAAGCCACGTGATGACAATTAGCTCTCGTCTTTACGTGAGGATAGTAGTTGGCAACGCAAATGAAGGGCTTTGTGCCCCAAGAACAATCCGCACATGGTGCGTTGCGCCGTCATCGGCGAGTTCGATATGCTTGCTGCCGCCTGCGACCGATTTGCCATCGAGTTCAATCGACCACACGCCTCGCGCAACGCCCTGTGGGTTCTCGACGACGATTTCATAGCGTGAGGAGTGATAGCGGAATTTGATCTTAAAGCTTCGCCATGCGCGTGGGATGCATGGATCGAAATGAAGCTCCGATTTCCGCAGACGGAAGCCCAGAATCCACTCGATGCCGGCCCTATACATCCATCCTGCTGACCCGGTGTACCACGTCCATCCGCCTCGACCGATGTGCGGCCGTTCAGCATAAATATCTGCGGCGACGACATAGGGCTCGACTTTGTACCGGGAAGCACCGGCACGGCTATTTGCATGATTGATCGGGTTCAATAGTGAGAAGAGTTCCCCGGCCTTGTCTCCATCGCCGAGCGCGGCGAAGGCGAGAACGCACCAGATCGCCGCATGAGTATATTGGCCACCGTTTTCGCGCACGCCGGGCAGGTATCCTTTGATATAGCCGGGGTCCGGGCTGGCGTTATCAAAAGGCGGAGTAAAAAGAAGGACGAGGCCGTCGCCGCGACGAACAAGATGTTTGTCAACAGCCGCCATCGCGCGCGCTCCCCGCGCCGGTTCCGCAGCGCCGGAGATAACTCCCCAAGATTGGGCAATGGAATCAATGCGACATTCGGCATTCGCGGCGGAACCAAGCGGTGTCCCATCGTCAAAGTAGGCGCGCCGGTACCAGTCGCCATCCCACGCCTGTAATTCAAGCGCTGCTTTGATTGCACTGACATGCACGCGCCACATCTCAGCGCGCCGGTGCTCGCCGCGTGCGTCAGCCAGCCGCGCGAACTCCCAGAGTAGCGTGTGAAGAAACCAGCCGAGCCAGACACTCTCGCCTTTCCCGGCAGATCCGACCCGGTTCATTCCATCGTTCCAGTCTCCTGTGCCCATCAACGGAAGGCCATGGCTCCCAACTGTCAGACTGCGATCGAGCGCGCGTGCGCAATGCTCGAATAGCGTGCCGCTTTGCGCTGACACGCGTGGCGCCAAATACGACTCGTTTTCTCCATCCGCGAGAGTCGGTCCATCGAGGAACGGGACAACCTCATCGAGGAGACCGACATCGTCGGTGACTTCAAGGTAGTGGAGTACCGCGTAAGGCAACCATAGAAGGTCGTCGGAGATACGGGTCCGAACACCCCGGCCGGAGGGCGGATGCCACCAATGCTGTACGTCACCTTCGACGAACTGCCGTTCGGCCGCCCGCACTAACTGCCCACGCGCGACGTCTCGTTTCGTCACCACGAGCGCCATCACATCTTGGAGCTGATCGCGAAAACCGTAGGCACCGCCGGCTTGATAAAACGCCGCGCGGGCCCAGACGCGACAAGCCAGTGTCTGATAGAGCAGCCAGCGGTTGAGCATGATATCCATAGCTCGATCCGGTGTTGTCACCTGAACTGAGCCAAGAATGTCATCCCAATGTTCCGTGACCGTGCCGAGGATTTCATCAACGTCAGCCGCGCGGTAGCGCGCGATCAATGCCTGCGCCTCTTCCATGCTCGCAGCCTCACCAAGGAAAAAGACAATCTCAGTACGACCGCCCGCATGAAGCTCAACCGTCGTTTGCAGAGCAGCGCAGGGGTCGAGGCCGGCTCCAATCTTTCCAGTGAGCGGGTCGCCTCGTTCAAGCGATAGCGGATGGTCGAGTGTGCCGTTGCGACCAAGAAATTCCGTTCGATCTCCCGTCCACGCGGTCTGGCGACCGCCAAGGTCAGCGAAGGCGACACGGCCATTGAACTCGCTGTTCCAGGAATTCCTTACGAGCATCGCTTTCGTTTCCGGGTCGATCTCGGTGACAATGAAAGGCGCGGAAACGCTTCGCGAAACCCCGAGCACCCACTCGACATACGCCGTCACCGAGAGACGTCGAGAGCGCGCTGAATGGTTCTCGATAGTGAGGCGGGAAATTTTGATCGGATCATCGAGTGGCACGAACTGCAGGAGATCAAGCGCGATCCCGTGTGACGTATGTTCGAAGCGGCTGTAGCCCTGACCATGTCGGGCAGTATACAGCGAAGCCTCTTCGCGGATCGGCACCACCGTTGGGCCCCACAGATCGCCGCTGTCTTCATCGCGGACGTATATCGTCTCGCTTGGCGGATCGCTGACGGGGTCATTCGACCATGGTGTGAGCTGGTTCTCGCGGCTGTTGAGCGACCATGTGTAACCCGAGCCTGACTCGGAAACCTGGAAGCCAAACGAGGGATTCGCAATGACGTTGAGCCACGGCGCCGGTGTCCATTGCCCCTCGCCCAGTATCGTCACGTATTCACCGCCATTCGCATCAAAACCACCGAGACCATTGAAAAACTCGAGGTCGGTTCGCGGCGGCAAGACCTCCGATGGTTTCGGCTCAGGCCGATGTCGAGGTAATCGAAGCGCCGCGGCTTCCGATCGTTGACGGACAACCTGCTCGGCCAAGCTGCCGCGACGACTCAAGAGAACAGCACGCGCGGCGGTCTGTAGGAGGGTGCGATCCTCAGCCGAAATGAGATCTCCCCGTAGAACAAACACGCCGCCGGAAGGTTTGTCGCTCTCGGATTGCACTCGTGATTGGCCGGCTCGGACGTGAGCTTCCAAAGAGGCTTGAAGATCTTGAACGTAGGAAGAGCCCTGTTCGTTCAGAATTACAAGATCGACGGCGAGCTGCTTCATGCGCCAGTATTCGTGAGCCCGCAGCAGTTGTCGGACGATTCCTTGATCTTCGGGCTCGTCGATTCGTACCAGCACGATCGGGATGTCGCCGGAAATTCCGTACTGCCAGAGTGCCGTGGGCCCTTGGGTATTGCGGGTAAGTATGGCAGCCGAAGGCCGCACTGCAGGGTCCGAGTACAGGATGTGGCTGGCGAGTTGCTGGAAAAGGTAGGCCTCGTCGGGATCTATGCCGAGATGACGTAATTGGACTTGAGCCTGAGTCCACGCGAGCGTGGCCGCCCGCTCAAACGTCGCTGGATCGCGGTACTCGTCGGCCAGGGCAAGCGCATCGTCGCGAGATGACGCGATCAGCGTCGAGAAGGTTAGCCGCGCCGTGGCGCCCGGCGCAAGCCTTACCCGGCGTCTGAGGCTGAAGATCGGATCGAGCACTGCGCCAACCGTGTTCGTGAGTGGATGGCCATCTATGATCGACATCGGCGTGCGGATTCCGCGGCCCCGGCCGAGAAACCGAGCGCGATCGGTTTCACATTGTAGGTCGCCGACGCTTTCCCCTTCGGTGACGAGCATGTGCGCCGCCCAGACCCGGGGCTCGTCGGGGGAGCGGGGGCGGCGAGTCGCGAGCAGTCCACCGAGTTCGGGAACAAACTCCGTCTGCACGAAAAGTTTGGAAAACGCCGGGTGGGCGTGGTCGGCCACAGCAGTTGCCAAAACGATTTCAGCATACGAAGTCAGCTCGATCTCTCGGTCTCGCGCCCCTAGATTCGTGATCGACACCCGGCGAACCTCGGCGTCGTTCTCGGGCGAAACGACGATTTCAAGCGCAGTCGCGATCGCGCCGTCGCGTCGCCGAATCTCTATATGATCCTCTGAAAAAGCCGCTTCATAACTATCCGGTTCGACGCCGCTCGGCTGGTAAGCGGCCGACCAGACCTGGCCACTGTGGGCATCGCGAAGAAAGATGTATGTTCCCCAGGCGTCGCACGTGCGGTCTTCTAACCATCGTGTAACCGCAATATTTCGCCAATGGCTGTATCCGGAGCCCGCCGCCGTGATCATCACGACGTAGCGCCCATTGGAAAGAAGGTGGATACCGGGAGTCGGGTCGTGTGCGGAGGTGAAGCGACGTAGGATGGGTGGAACAATATCGCGGACGTTCGCGACCGCACGCACCTCTTCGGCCCTCGGCCGGGCGACTAGGACGTCCCGCGGAGTACGTTCCTGTAGCAGCAGTTCGGTCGCTTGCACGCGTGGCTCAGCGTGAAAGCGCTCGCGCATGACGCCGTCATGGAGAACATTCGCGAGCGCGACTAGCGACATGCCCTGATGATGGGCCATGTAGGCGCGCACGACGGCGACCCGGAGATCTTCCGGAACTCGCGTAGCCGTAAAATCGAGCGCTTCGTAAAAGCCATAACGTCCGCTCGCGCCGACCTCGCTCAGCCGCGCGAAGTTCTCGGCTGCCGCCTCCGGATCGATCATTGCCGCCAGCGCCGTCGCGTAAGGGGCGACGACCACGTCTTCACTCAAGCCCCGTTTGAGGCCCAAACCCGGGACGCCGAAATTAGAGTATTGATAAGTAAGATTCAGGTCGCGTGCGTTGTAGGCGGATTCTGAGACCCCCCATGGAACACCACGTTCGGCTCCATATCTTCTCTGGCGGCGGACAATGAGATCGCATGTCTGGCCTAACAGACTCTCCGATGGCGAGCGCATCACGAGCGCGGGCATGAGGTACTCGAACATCGACCCCGACCAGGAGACGAGCGCAGATCCACGGTCTACCGGTGTCAAAGCACGGCCGAGATGAAACCAATGGGTCGACGGCACATCACGTTTGGCAATGGCGATGAAGCTTGTGAGGCGCGCCTCAGAGGCTAGCAGATCGTAACAACTTGGGTCGAGGTTATTATCGGCAACTCGGTAACCGATCGAAAAGAGCTTCCGCGTTGGATCGAAGAGAAAATCGAATTCCATTGCGTCGAACAACGCCTGCGCCAGCTGGCTAAGAGTCGAAAGCCGCCGGAACAATGCTCGTGACGCTGCGGCGGAACCAGCCAGACTGTCGATAGTCGAGTCGATTCGGGTACGGGTCTCACTCTGTGCGGTGCCGTCGTTAGCCAAGCGTGCGCGAAGAGCGGTGAGTTCGTCGATGGCTGTCTCGTAGCGATCCGGCATGTCGGCCAACGTCGGGAGCTCGAGAAATAAATGCGCAATCTCGGTCGAACCTGACGCTTGCTCTGCGTCAATAGCCGGGTGAGGCACAGTATTCCCAAAAACAAGCCGGGCCCATGGAAGAACCATATCGAGATCGCGGAGGTGACTTTCGATGTCCTCTAGGACGGCCTCCGCCCACACGAGCACTTCTGCATCGGTGCTATCGCCCCGTTCAGCGGTCAAGGTACGCGCAATATCCACCACGGTGCGCGCGAGGGTCTCGAGCTCAGTGAGGCGCAGGACCCAATCGCTCGGAGTTATAGGAACCGGATTGAGGGCCCTGACCAGCGCATCGAGAGCTTCATCGAGGTGTTTCCGGGTAACCGTTTGCGTGCGCCGGTCGTCTGAAATCGCGCGTGACGATGCGCGTACGAGAAGGATTGCATCGGTAATTCCGGAGAACACACGTGGTCCCCCCAGCAGCGGGCGGTTGATGAGCTCCTGACATGCCTGTCGGAGCGCGACGAGGTGGCCGGCGAGGTTGCCACTGTCAACCGAGGAAACATATTTAGGAACGAGCGGGCGCAGGTCGCGCGTGTCGTACCAGTTATAGAAATGACCATGGAAACGTTCGAGGCCGTTCATTGTGCCGAGCGTCGCTTCGAGCCGTTCGATCGTCGCTACCATGCCGAGCCAGCCAAAATCGTGCGCTGCGATAGTCGAGAGCAGATACAGACCGATGTTGGTCGGGGACGTCCGGTGCGCAACAACCGGAGCCGGCTCTTCCTGGAAATTATCCGGAGGTAGCGCATGATCTTCCGAGCCGACAAAGGTTTCGAAGAATCGCCAGGTGCGGCGCGCGGTCAACCGCAGCGTCCGCGCGTCATTTACCGAAAGCGGCCGGGCGCCAACCGCGCGCGGCGGTAGGCTGATCCAGTGTCCGACTGCGGGTGATAGCGCCCAAAGAAATGCAAATGGTGCCGCAATCAACCCTGCTCCCGAAGGCCCGAATCGAACAAGAATGGCGGTTGCCGCGGCGAGCACGATGGCGCCGCCCATCACACGATAGACGCTGCCAAGCGTCATGCCGACGCTAGCTTTCGCCTCCGCTGCGGTTACCCATTCGAGCAACTTTCGGCGTGTCACATAGAGACGGAAGAGTGTCCGGAGGATCGCATCGGTCATCAGGGTTGCCTGGTGGGCAAGAAATGTCACCGTGAGTCCCACCTGCGATAACGCTAGCGCGACGTCCATGCCGACGGCCCTCGCGTGACTGCGTTTTGAAATGCCGCGGCGAGGCGGGATCAGCCCACTCAGGACTGGCAAAAAGGCAGGGATGGCAAAGACGGCGACGACGAACATCGTCCAAATCACAGGTGAAGCAAACGGTAGTGTCCAGCCGGCAATCAAGGTCAAGAGTGCGGCAGGGGCAGTCAACGTGCGCCGGAGATTGTCCACCATCTTCCATCGGCTAATCGGCGGAATCGAGGCGTGGATTCGACGGCCGGTCCGGTCTCGTGCTTGTCCGATGATCCATGGAAGCAATTGCCAATCACCGCGCGCCCAGCGGTGCTGGCGAGCTGCGTCGACCACGTAATGCGAAGGGAATTCATCGAAGAACTCGATATCGGTAACGAGTCCCGCGCGCGCAAAAATGCCCTCAAAGAGGTCGTGACTCAACAGAGCATTTTCCGGCACCCGTCCGGTAAGGGCTGCCTCAAACGCATCGATATCGTAGATCCCTTTTCCAGTGTAAGAACCCTCGCCGACAAGGTCCTGATAAATATCGGACGCAGCGGATGCGTACGGATCAATGCCACCGGGGCCCGAGAAGATACGCTGAAAAAAAGAACCCTCGCGATTGCTCGGTAGCGTCGGCGTGACGCGCGGCTGTAGCAGGCCATAACCTTCAATAACTCTCCCGACAGCAGAATCGAATTTCGGTCGATTGAGAGGATGCGCTACTGTGCCGACCAATCGAGCGGCAGACCCCCGCGGCATCCGCGTGTCAGCATCCAGTGTGATGACGTAGCGGACGCCGGAACCAAAGTGTGGTGCGTAACCACCGATTGGCAAAAATGTCGTATCTGTGGCCCCGCGGAGCAGACGATTCAGTTCATGGAGTTTGCCACGTTTGCGTTCCCATCCGATCCACTTACCTTCGCTCTCGTTCCAGCGGCGCCGACGATGGAAAAGAAGAAACCGCTCAGCCCCATCCGCAGCGAGCCCATGGCGTAGGTTCAGCCGCGCGATACCCTCCGTAGCCACAGCCAGCAGTTCGTCGTCATCCGGCATGGTTTCCTGAGGCGCGTCTATCCAGTCGGAAAGAAGCGCGAAATAAAGATTGCCATCTGGATTCGCCAAATAATGAACTTCCAACCGCTCGATCTGCTCGGCGATCTCGTTATGGCTCACCAGGAGAGTCGGTACGACGACCAACGTCCGCAGCTCTGCCGGCACGCCCTGACGTAGCGCGAGCTTGGGCGGCGGCCGTGGCTTGAGCAACACAGTGACTTCACGATTTACCAACGCGATCGCAAGATCCGCAGCCGGGAAGAGACCGAGAAGCGTGACGAACAGCAGGCCGGCTACACCGACTTCCACCGCACCGGAATAGACAACGAACGCGGCGAGGATGAGGCCGGTTGCAAGCGCGATGGTTCCAAGGTAACGCGACACTGCATCAGTAATGTAGGCGCGAATAATCCGGTTCCTGAGTGGCACGCGGAAGCCGAGTTCCTGCTCGAAAGCCAGACGGCCTCTCGAGATGAGGTAATAACCAGGGTCCGCCCGACGGTCCTCAACTGGGTTACCGGCTTCTTGGGCTTCGCTGCGGAAACGCTTCGCTCGCGAAACCGCTCGTCGGGTGACTTCAAGCTCATTATGGGCTGAGAATCGCGACAGCTCTTCAATAGCGTGGCGGTAACGATCGCGTGTCACGAAATCCGGAGCGGCAAAATCGGTGTCAGTCCAGAGCGTTGTATCGACAAGGCTGACACTTTCGAAAAATTCCGCCCAGTCGAACGCGGACACCAGACGCATGCTGGTGATCAGGTTGCGCACGGTTACGTTCATCGCTGCTTGGCGCTGGTGTTCGATAAGGACGATCTCATCGGCCGTTGTGCCCTGCGCGGCCAGCCGTTCCTCGAGCCAACGCAGAGCAGGCATGACCACCGGGTCCTGATCGCGCAGCCGCTGAACCAGCTGTACCGCGAAGGCCATCGGCAAGGGCGAGTCCTCGAACTGCCGCAGAGCTAGCTGCACCGGTTCGATCGGCCGCGCGCCGACTCCGAGCAGGCGATCGGCGACTGCGTCCGCCTCTTGACGCGCTGCCCGGCCACCTACGATGCGCTCCGCAAGCCGTCGCAGATTCTCCACGAGCACCACACGTAAGGTTATCGCGACCGCCCAGAGCTCACCAATCGTCAATAGCTGCACGCGCTGGTAAGCGCGCACGAACCGGCGGAGTGTTTCAGGGTCAAACCGGCTGTCAGTATGGGCGACGAACGCCCAGGCCAGCCCATAGACCCGTGGATAACCCTCGAGGTGACCGTCGGCCAGCTTAGGCAGCTCTCGATAAAAGCCGGGCGGCAGGTCATCACGGATCTCGCGCAGTTGCTCGTCGACAATGTGATAATTGTCTACCAGCCATTCTGCCGCAGGTTCGATCGCGCGCTCCTCGCGGACTTCCCGAGCAATTGTGCGATACGATTCAAGCAGCACGCTTCCGTTGTCGAGAACGCGCGGTAATAGCCGATGCCCCGTGCGCGGTGTGGTCGTGACGCGGTGAGCAGCGGCAAGGCTTTCCCCATGCTGTTCAAAACGCTCGACGCTGAAGAGTTCCGCTCGAATGGGTTCTTCGAGCTCCGAAAGGCCAATGACTTTTGATAATTTTTTACTTAGTAGACTCATGGTTGGCGCGGAGCATAACCTTAGAACATCAATTTACCAGTTAGGAAGATCACTTATAACTAGGTCATGTCGCGCAAAGATGCCTATCCGCACATCAGATGTCCGTTATTAACCATTTTTTCGAGCTGGGGTCGTGATGGTCTACAACCCGATAGAACCGATGCACGAAGAAGTTCGCGACGGACTATCGCGAGCTTGCGATAGGCGATCCGCACGGCAACATGTTTATAAAAGGGACTGTGGCGCTTGAGCGAACCAACCGGCGTAAAAGGGCCGTTTGAACGCGGTTTGAGCTAATTTGGTCCGGTTAATCTTACAGGTCTATATTGCTTGTCTCTTTGATCGAGAGACCACCACCTTCGATTTTGGAAGAGTATAAATTTCGTAGCAGAATCTTCCATCAAAAGCCAATCGAGCCCTTCAGGCATTGGCGTCAAGTTTAACGGCTGCTCGCAGAGTCTTGATTAACAGTTCGGCAGCAAATGGCTTACGCAGGAAGGCCACCGCCCCGGCCGCCAGCGCTCGTTCGCGAACGTTCGATTCGTCGTGCGCGGTGAGGAAGATGATCGGGAACTGGTTGCCGAGCCTTTTAAGTCGTTCTTGCACATCAAGACCGTTCAGGCCCGGCATCTGGACGTCGAGGATGACGCAGTCGAACCGTCGCGACGGCATCGTTTCGATGAAGTCTATGAACTCTTTGCCCGAAGCGAAAGTGTCCGCCTTCATTCCCAATGAGCGCAGGAGTCGTTTTATAGCGTGACAAACGGACTCATCGTCATCCACAATCGCAATAATGGTTTGCTCTTGGTAGTAATTCCCTACGGCGCGGTCTCGACTACCCGCCGGCATCAGCCAAGCTAAACTGGACACTCAACCCTTCCGTTCTTCGATCAAATAATCGGTTCAGATCCCGGCTAGATCCGCCGCGTTAATAAAAGTAGTTGTTCTCTATTTAGAGTTTGAAGCTGAATTGCCGCCGTTTCCATCTTCTACTGTTTGAGCAGCCTCGGTTAGGTGTTCGATATTGGTCGCTTTCTGCATATTGTCCAATTCAAGATCCGCGGGCCGCCGAATTTTCAGATGGGCGTGTATGTCTGCAACCAGCTCCATTAGTTTTGTAATCTCGCGCTCAGCGATCATATCAACTTGCAAATTCACTCTTGCCCTCCGGTCAGCCAGGCGGCCCTGCCTGTTTTCCGACATGAGAATGAAAGCTGAAAGAAAGATCGCCTCGAGTGAGACAATCATCGTCAGAAGGATCGATCGGCTGAAAGCCCAGCCAGGGAATATTAAAGGCAATCCATAGCGCGAACCAAACTACGTGCAGCCATATGAACAGTATGCTGCCGGTGAAAGTTGCGATTCCTTCGGCGATCCGCTCACTCAGCGTCCTCTCCTGAGACTCTACCGTAAGAATATCAGCAATAGTTTTTGTGACATGATCGCTACCCTTGTTTTCGGCAGTTGCATCCTTCTTTGAAGGAGAATCAACTGCCCGCTCTTCCTGATGGCTCACGGTGGGTCGGATTTCGGCGCTTTCGAAGGGATCGAAACTAGCGCAACCCCAAATATCCGAGAATAAATAAAACGACTACAATGACACCGATAATGTAAAATATGTTTCCGGGCATTTTTTCCTCCAGTCACAGGCTTTTCGGCCAATAGGTCTGTTCAACCGCCGCCCACCTAAATGAAATCTGCCGAGCAATAACACGTGATTCTACAGCATCTCCTTACGGCTTTGCTTGGCGCGGGCAGCGCCGATTGCCGTCTTAACGTCCTTTTCCTCTTCGGGAGGGGGGATCACAGCGGGCAATCCAAGCGACTCTATCCATAACTCCCGGGCCCAGCCGGTATTGTGATATAGATGCTCGTCTTCTTCCTCCTCGACCTGTTCGTATGCTTCCTTTAGAGTTTTGCCATCTTCTCCTTTAGTTTTTTCGGCGACCTGGGCGATAAGCTCCCAGTTCAAGTGGTCTTTGGTCTCCGCTTTTGGGTTTGCTCCAGGTACTCTTCCCATTCTTCCTTGAGATCCTCGTTGACTGCGCAACGGATAGCGGTCTTATAGACCTGCACCCCGCCCATCTCGGTTTCTAAGGCTTCATAGAGAAGCTGATTTAATTGTTCGTTCTTCATTTTCTCTCCTTTAAATTGATGGCATTCCGACCCTTCCAACTAGCCACTACCGTCGCGCTTCAAGCCGGCTCTTGGCCCTTGCTCTCTCGGCTCCAATGGCGATGGTTAGCGATGGCTTTGATGAATTCGGGCGCGATCTGACTTGGCTAACCGTTACGATTGATGAAGACTTTCGTCGTTGCCCGCATCTTTTGCTTGGGCATTGGCGTGTTTGCATGCAGCAAGCCCGTAATAACTCTAGGACTCCCTTTTACTTCTTTTGAACTTGGAGATTATTGACTACTTTGTTGACGCCACTTACCTGTGAAGCAAGCTCCTGAGCTCGTGCCCTTTGATCAGAAGATTCGACTACGCCGTTTAGATAAACTGTGCCGTTGTTTGTATCGACGTCCACCCGTGTGAGACTCGAGAGTTTATCCGCCGCTAATTTCGTCTTGACTGAACTCGTAAGGGCTGCGTCATCAACATTTTGCCCGGCAGTTTTCCCCGTCATAGCCTGGCAACCCGCCAGTGAAAGGACGGTCAACATCACGACTACAAGCTTTCTCAATGGTCTCATATCGAACCCCCTTAGGTGGTACAGCCACGCATCAGAAAGAGAATGAGCAAAATAGGAACGGGAATACCCAACGCCCAGAGCAGTATCCATCCCACTTTCCCTTTCTGATTTCTTAAGATCTTCATAGCTCCTCCTTGTTTCACTGCGGGCTATGACCGGTCTCGAAATCCTGGGGCTGGTCTGGCCTTGTCTTTGTCGGAAACGCTTTCTTCCCCGGTATACGAAATATCGTGCGCGCCGGCACGCTCGAAAATATCCTTCGCGCGATCCCTTTCGTCACTGTCTTCCGAGTGCACGGAAATTAAAATGTTTCCCTGTTTGATTTTTTCCTCGTACTGCTTGGCTTCATACTCCGGAATACCCAATCCGATTAAGGCACCCGAAAGCCCGCCAACGGCGGCGCCGACACCGGCTCCCGCCAGCGCGGCCATGATCGGTCCGGCGGCAATAAATGGTCCGACGCCGGGGATAGCCAAAGAGCCGATGCCCACAAGCCAACCCAATACTCCTCCCAAGACTCCACCAGTACCTGCACCTGCTGCCGCGCCTTCAGGGGCCTTGGTATGTTGCTCGTGTGCAAAATCTCGGGTTCCCGATTTATCGGGGAACAAGACCGAAATATCGTTATTGGAAAACCCGGCAGCCTTAAGGCCATCGACGATCCTTTCCGCTTGACCTTCACTGTCAACCAAACCCAAAACTGCTTTAGCCATAATTTTCTCCTTTAGTTTAGCTTGCGACCTCTAATTGGTTATCCACTCTCTTTACACCAGCGACCTGTTTCGCTTTCGCTTCGATCTCAGCTTTCTCTTTCTCGCTCTTGACGGGTCCCCGCAGCGTGACGGTCCCATCATTCGTGATAATCTTCACATTCTTGGCATTAGTGGAAAGAGAGTCGTCCGCGGTAACGGCTTGTCTTATGTTTTGACTAATCGTTCGATCTGCTTCGCTCTCAGACTGATCTCCGGCAGTCTTTGTCTGGTCGTCACGGTCTCGCACATTGCGGCCGGAGTTGTCTGGCTCTACGGCGGTTTGAGAAACTTGTTTGTCCTCAGACCGATGCTTTGAACAACCGACGATCAGGATCATTGAAAGCAGCAATAGTGTGATAGTTTTCATTCAACCTCCTTGTTTAAATCTTAATTCTATCGCGCAAGTAACATGCCATGCCGGCGGCAACTAATTTACCAACGATTCAAACACCACCCGAACACCGCTCGTCCTAAAAGCGAGAGTCTGCATACTAAAAACTTCCCATATCTAGGGCGCTTCTCGCGGAGAGTTTGGTGAGCTGCGATATTCATACTTCGTCCTACATCTTGTTGCGTTTACTGGTTCACTCGGTAGTCGCGTTTAACTCTGCGTCGCGATGTTGTTTACCCTTAGCCATTTGCAACTCCTTACCTAGTTGTTCGAGCGCCTCATCGTTGAAAAGTTCACGGACCTTTACGAACATGTCGCCTTCCTCTTCCTCGATGTGGTGTTCGACGCTTTCAATTAACTCCGTCAATGTGGAATTAAAACCTTCCATATCCGAGCCCAGCTGTTCGATTTCCTGGAGCAGCGTCTTTACTTCTGCATGCTCGTCGCGAGCCTCGGCCACGATATCCTTTAGCTCTTCGTGCTTCTCGATCGCCGGATATAATTCGGTGTCGATCTGATTAAAGAGTTGTTTCTTTCTTGAGTTTTCCGCTCCTTCTGTCTCCTTGAATAATCCTTTCACTTTCTGATGGTCTTGTTTGAGAAGTTCTAACGCATCCATTTGTTAACCTCCGTCAAAGTTTGTTCATTGCGTGGAGCAAATAGGAGGCCAAGTAGCCGTCTCAAGATTCCGTCGATGGTTTGTCTGACTCATTAAGCGTGTGTACGAGCAACACAGTGTGTGTCGATCACTCTAGACCTTTTGCTTCAGTTGCGTTCGATCCGCTGAGTGTTTGATGAAGGCGATAATGTCTTTTGGTGAACGCTGGTTCCTACCTTTGGAAGTTTCATCGGAGACTTTCAGCGGGCCGGACTAGCCTTCTTTTCTCGCTTCTCCACAATCAAGAGAAGTTGATGATCGTAGAAGAAGAGAAATTGGATATCGTCCTTGCAACCCCGGCGGCGGTGAACTACGTCGCCCTAAAGAGATCACGTGGAAAATAATTCGCAGCTCACTTCCACGATCTCGAATCCTAGGTAACGGGTCTGAAAAGCAAGCCAGCTATGCGATCTGTGCAGAGATCGCGGACAATGTGTCGCGAATTAACTTACAGCGGGTCGAGTGTAATGGCCGAGGCGAGCGGACTATGGACGCGGCAACGCGTGTCGTCGTGGCGACCGACTACAAATTCTAGATTTAGACATGTCCCCCGACCTGTTGTCGGGGGCCAAAGGATGCGCGAATGTGAGACGGAAATCTCAATCTTTGAAGGCGGCAATATTGTCGTCCAGGCAAGGCGGATCAATCTCCGACCTGGCGTCAATGAAATCGACCTTCGTCCGGCGGATAATTACCGATTCCGCTGCGTCAATCAGAGGTCTGCTTGGTCAATGCGCGAATCGGGTGATCGCAGTCGCTGGATCAAGTAAACTGCCCGGCTTCTCCCCGTGCTAAGGGGGATAATTTGACTCGACAGTCGGAGCCTTCTATCGCCGCCTACGAAGTTTCCTGGCATTACCGAGCTACGTATGAGCGTTTCCACTCGGCGTTTATTTATCTTCAGCTCTTGTAATCCCAGCCGCGTCTGTTAACACATTAGACACACGCGTCAGTTACATCCCTCGTCTCCCTCATCTGCCATTAATCGTATGCGGTGCCGCGTGGGGTCACATCGACTTAGCGCTCCGGGATTAATGTTACATGCAGCAGAATGGGAGGCTTGAATGACCCGCCAGTTTTGTACCGCTTCCGATGCCGCATCAAAAACTATCTTGGTCGACATTCCCATCAATCACTACAATGGTTTTCTTCAGAAATGTGAAGGATGGCGTGGTGAGTTGGATATACTGAAAAAGGCTGTGGTCACTCACGACTTAGATGGCCAGGGTCAAGCAGAAATCCTCTGCGAAGTAATGCATGCGGAATTACTCCGTGACCTTGCACTCAGTATCTATCCGCGGGCGGCTATCTATATCGAAGACAGCATCAGGGTCGCGCGACAGCCGTAGGAGGTCGCCGCAATGCAGGTAGCGAACAAACTCAATACCGTCATCGCTCTCATCCACCCGAGTACACCGAGTCGCGTTTGCCCTCTGCGGTAGTTCCTGAAATCTGACGCCAAACGTCGGAGTCTGCTTCTCGATATAAAGCTTATTGTTTGAGCTCGCGGGGTTTTTAGGTTATCGGCCTTCTCTGCGGAAGGTATGGCCCGCAAAATCCAGCGATTATTTTCTGTCGGTGGGCAAGGGAACCCATTGAGGCCTTTTGTTGACTCGTGGATGTCCGTAGTCGTACTCCCAAACGTTTCCCTCTTCATCAAGCGCGAAGAGAACCGGTTTCACTTGCCCAGACCGCACCGTTTCGGATGCAGTCGCTATTTGGATGAATTTAAAATGTTTCGCCATTGGTTGCCTCCAATTTTTGTGGGGCCGAACTTACCACAGTCTAAGCGCGAAAAGCTAAAGCCATGAGTGAGGGCAACTGTTTGCGGGTGGCAAGGAATGGATCGAGGCGACGCGCGACGCAAAACAGGCGATCAAGAGGATTCTCAATGATCGAAAGACTTTTCAAACCATCCTTGCCTCTTGCACAAGACGGCCGATAGCGCCGTGGACATGCCGAACTCGACCATCGCCGGGCACATCGACAACGGCGAACCGCTCATTCTGTCGCAGGAAGGCAGAGACATCTGCATCACCCGCGCGAGCGTACCGGAACGGTGCAAGCTTTAAATCTACTCGCCCACAGGACGTTCATCCGGCAGCGTGTCAGCAAACACTCGTGGTCGGTCCCTTCCCTCACGGAAGTTTCCCAAGTCTCTGGTCGCTTTCTTCTCGGATCGCACGCTTTCTTGGCGGATGCGCGCCTCTGCCTAATTTCGGCTGAGAGTTGAATTGAATTTTGCGGGAAGGCTTAATTTCAGCCTTCAGCACGCGCTGCATAAGTTTCAGCACGAGCCGGTTCTGCTCGGCCCTTTCGGACGCGACACAATCCGGCGGCACGATCAGATGCAGATCGCGCATGTAGGCGTCGTTGGCGGTAAAAAGAACGCAAATGTCGGCTGCCATTCCTGTCAATATCAGGGTGCTTACGCCAAGATAATTTAGCAATATGTCGAGATTCGTTTGATAAAATGCTGAATGCTTCGGTTTCAAAACAAAATAATCGTCCGGGTCGGGTGCGAGTTGCGCGACGATCGGTTTGCCGCGAATTTTCTGGCCGAGACAGTGTTGAACCAGCCTTGGGAAATCTGACCGCCATCTACCGAAGTTGTCATTTGCGTAGATTGCCGGGATGCCGGACGCCTTAGCTCTAGCTTTGAGTTTAGAGAGCGCAGCAGCCATGGGCAGAGCTTGTGCTAAAAGTTTCTCGCCGCCATCGAATTCAAGATCGTTGATGACATCGATCAGCAATAATGCCGTATCGGACTTGTCGGGCGCATGGTTTAGCCGATCTAGATGATGGTTTCTATTTGTCTGCATGTAAATTTTGGGCTCTCTGTCAGTCCACGGAACAATGCCGGCATGCTACATCAGAAACGTGAGAAGAACCCCGCTCATGGCTGGCGACCCGATCCGACAACCGAGATAAAGCAGGCTCAAGTGCGCTGGGTTTACTATTCTGCAATGCTAATTAGACAATCGGGACCGAACAGCCCTCAGGCTCGGCTGTTCCCTTTTCATCATCACTGGAGCAACGGCGATTCCGTCAGAACGATCGAGACAAAATGAATTTGCTGTTCCACGGTTGATAGCTGTTCTTTATTCGGTTCACTGCTCACTCGTAATCGTCGCTTTCGGCTGTCGGCTTGTAAGGGCTAGTGAGGTTTACATTGACTTATGAGCGGGCCGCGCCTGCGCGACGAAATGCAGCGACGCGCAGCGCGGGCCCACGACAGAATTGCTACCGTTTACGCCTTCTCAGACACCGGTCTGTGGCCTTCCTGAATTGTGCCACGCCAGCCGCCGGTTTCTTGGCCACGATTTTCGATAAATTCTTTAAAGCGCTCGAGATCGTTCTCGATGCGTCTCGACACCACGCCAATCGCATCTCCTGCATTCTCGACAAATCCTTTCGGATCATAGGAGATCTCCAAAGTGACGCATGTACGATCCGGCCCCACGACCTGGAAGGAAACAACTCCTGAAGTGTATTCACCGGATTCAGATTCCCATGCGATGCGGTGATCGGGAATCTGCTCGATAATTTTTGCCGTCCATTGCTTTTCCTTGCCGGCAATTTCGGCGAGCCAATGCAACCGCGTATCATCGAGTTGCTTGACCTCTTTCACGCCTTCCATGAATCTCGGGAATTCCTCGAATTGTGTCCATTGATTGTAAACCTGATGCAGCGGACGATCGACTTCGATAGATTTCTGTATTCGTTCCATGATTATATCTCCCTTCTTTTTCAAATTTCTGACAAACAAGTGTAGACGCGTGCGCGGAATCTAGTAGAGAATAGAGCAAGCGACATGCCACCAATGATGCCCGTATGCACAGCATTTCTGACTGGCAATCCGCCCCCTAAGTAAGAAATCTGCTTACTCGGTGTGGAATGTACGTACACCCGCCGCGCTACTGTTTCGGGTCTCGCGTTGAGAGGATGCGAGCAGGAGCATAGACTCACTAGGTTCGCCCCAATCAATGCACCACAACCATGCAGCGATTGATGGATTACTGCTGGCTGATTATTGGCGAAGGCTGGAAGCAAATCTCCCTAGAAGCCTTTGCCCTGTAGAAATCCCTGCTTCACAGTACGCGAGTGAGAGGGTAAAACGGATCTTCCTCGCTCTGGTCGTAGGTCCATCGGTCAAGTTACGCCGGCAAAGCGCTCCAGCTGCCGGATTTCAGGCCGGAGTTTGGTCACCTTTAGCTCGTTCATATTTGGGACATTGACTGGCGCCGTTTGCTGATTAAGTTTGGCCCGTGAAGGTGCTCATTGAGATATCTCTCGCTCACTACGACCGTCTTCTCGACAAGTGTGATGAGAGGTCGTGTCCCGACTTTGTGATCTTGAAACATGGCACCTTCAGCCGCCGGCGGAACGGAGACCGCTTCCTGCGCACGATTCAGATCTGCTGCGAAATAGCGCAGGCGAAAAGACTCCTCGACAGAGCCTGGCTGCCAGATCGAGAGGGGCCATCGGACATTGGAAAAGCTATTGGCATCGAACGCGGTTCGTGGATCTAGTGCCCGCCCAAACGAGGAAACTGAATGGCAGAATACCTCTGCCTCTGATCCCCACCCGCAACGACTGCTTCGGTAGCGAGGAGTTGAAAACCGTGATCTTACGGCTAATCGGTCTCAATCATATTGAGAGAAAAGAACCACCGTCGAAGAAAGCGCCTATAAAACCGCCCACGAGACAGAAGAAACCACCAACTAAAGAACCCCCCGATCCGCCAAATCCAGGCCGCCGCAGACGAGAT
>WNFU01003634.1_pt1 | contig 20241 bp, 14 predicted proteins | sample 5400121 | NCBI WGS metagenome assembly WNFU01 (sample SAMN13153360, study PRJNA577476) | soil metagenome | isolation source: 100 cm soil or saprolite under grassland replicate 1 | place: USA:California | collected 2016-06-15 | reverse complement strand
TGGCCCTGTTCCGCCGCCGCCTCGTCGCCGCACCGGTGCGGCGGCGCTTCCGCGCCGTCTTCGGCCGCCCGGTCCTACGCCTGCGGGCACTGCACAGCGGCCACGTCGGCGACTACGCCGCCTGGTTCACCGTCGGCCTCGTGGCGCTGACCGGCCTCCTCGCTCTCGGTGTCGTTCACTAGTCTGTCTCAGACTACTCGGAAGGCTGGCCGGCGAGGGCTACCGCTGCGGCGATGTGGGAGAGGTGCGTGAGGGCCTGGGGGAAGTTGCCGAGCATCTCGCGGCGGCGGGGGTCGAACTCCTCCGAGAACAGGCCGATGTCGTTCGACGTCGACACCGCGCTGTCGAAGACCCGGCGGGCCTCTTCGTGGCGGCCCTGGCGGGCCAGGCATTCGACCAGCCAGAACGCGCAGGCCAGGAACGCGCCCTCCTCGCCCTCCAGGCCGTCGTCTTCCCGGTACCGCCAGACCAACCCGTCCCCGCCCAGCTCCTCCGCTACCGCATCGGTGGTCCTCACCATGCGCTCGTCGTCGTAGTCCACGAACCCCACGGTGGGGATGAGCAGCAGCGCCGCGTCCATGGCCTTCGAGCCGAAGGCCCGAACGAATACACCTCGCCTTCGGTCGTAGCCACGGGTCTCCACCGCCTGCCGGATCTCGTCCCTCACCTTCATCCATCTCCGTGTGGGCGCCCGGCGGCCGGCCTCCTTGGCCAGCTTGATCCCGTTGTCGAGCGCGGCCCAGCACATGACCTTGGAGTGGACGAAGTGCTCCGGGTCCCCGCGGACCTCCCAGATCCCGGGGTCCTTCTTCCGCCACCGGACGGCGGCCGTCTCCACCAGCTCCGCCAGGAACCGCCAGTAGTCGTCGTCCGGCGAGTGGCCCCGCTCGTGCCACCGCCACGACAGCGCCAGCAGCTCGCCGAACACGTCGTGCTGGTCCTGGAGGTGGGCGGCGTTCCCAGCCCGGACGGGCCGGGACCGCCGGTAGCCTTCCAGGAAGTCCAGATCGACCTCCACCAGCCGGCGCTCGCCGCCCACGCCGAACATGATCTGGAGGTCGTCGGCGTTGCCAGCGGCGCTCCGCTCGACGAACCGTCGGAAGCCGTCGGCCTCGGCGTCGAACCCCAGCTCGCCCAGGGCGCGGACCGCGAACGTCGAGTCGCGGATCCAGCTGAACCGGTAGTCCCAGTTCCGACCGCCGCCGATGCTCTCGGGGAGCGACGTCGTGGCGGCCGCCACCATGGCCCCGGTGGGACCGTTGGTGAGCGCCTTCAGCACGATCGCCGAGTGGATGACCGACGGCCCGTCGGCGCTGTCCAGCCGTCCGCGGGAGGCCCATCTCCGCCACCACTTGATCGTCTCGTCCAGCCTGCGGTCGAGGGCCTCGGGGCTGGGCGGGTCCGGGACCGAGCGGTCGATCTCCTCGGGGTGGACGTACTGGATGGACAGCCGGACACGCTCGCCTGCGCGGATGGAGATGTCGCCGGCCAGGCCGTGCTCCGCGAACGGCTCGAGGTCGACCTCTCCCGAGATCAGCAGCCCGTCGTTCCCGCCGATGGCGCTGTACATCCGGAGCCCGTGCCTTCGGACCCATGGCTCGACCTCCCCGTAGTCGAACCGCGGGATGACCTCGACTCGCAAGTCCACCGCTCCCCGCACGCACTCCACCACGCGGAGGATCTGCCGGTGCGGGTTGTGCGCCCCGCCCCGCCGCATGGTGAAGCAGTCCGTCACCCGGACCTCGCCACCGCCGGTGCGGAAGGTGGTCTCCAGCACGAGCGTGCCCTCGACGTATCGGCGGAAGGACTCGAAGGCCCGCGTGGCGGGGGCGATCGAGCAGTACCCTGCCTTCTTCCAGTCGAGCAGCCGCCCGAAGCAGCTGCCGGAATCGAACCGGGGCATGCAGCACCAGTCGATCGAGGCGTGGTGCGAGACCAGCGCCGCGGAATGGCAGTCGGCGATGAGGGCGTAGTCGGCGATCGGGGGGTACTGTGAGCGACGGGGCACGCGACCTCCTCGGGACCGGTTCGCGGGCAGGGCCGCGCTGGTGACGTTCCCCGGAGCGCGCGAAGCGAAACGAGCGAGGTTCCTGGGTAGGAATGGTCGCATGAGGCCGGCCGGGACATGAGCGCGGACTCCGCCGCTCGCCCCACGCTGCGGGACCAGCTGGACCTGGTGCTGCCCCCGGGCAGCCGGTCGCGCAGGATCGCCGAGTGGGGCGTCGTGGCGTGGGCCGTGGTCGGCGTGGCCATCGTGGTGTGGTTCCTGGTCCGCATGTTCCACGGCCTGGGGGCGCTCCTGCCGTACCTGGTGATGGCTGGCATGGTGGTCGTGGTCCTGGGGCCCGCGGTTCGGGCGCTGACGCGGCTGCGCGTCCCCCGGGAGCTGGCCGCGACCGTCGTGTTCGCGGCGGCGGCGGTGGCGACGCCGGCGCTGGTGCCGCTCGTGTTGCGCACCCTGCTCGACCAGGTGCGGTCGCTGCTGCGGTCGTCGCCCACCGCGCTGGAGTCCGGCGGGCTGGTGGGCCGGCTGGCCGGGTCGTCGAACTCCGTCCTGCACGCGGCGGGGGTGGGGATCAAGTCCTGGGTCCGTTCGTACCAGGCCCACGCCGCCGAGCACCTGGCGTCGCTGGGGTCGATCGTGGCCCACGCCGGCGTGGTGGTCCTGCTCGGCGGGTTCCTGGGGTACCTGATCCTGCTGTCGCGGCCGGGCATCGGGGCGGGGCTCATGGTGCTGATCCCCCCGTCCCGGCGCGCCGGGGTGCAGGAAGTGATCGCGGAGATGGAGCGGATCGTGGGGAGCTACGTCCGGGCCCGCCTCATCGTGTCGGCGGCGGTGGGGGTGCTGGCCACGATCGGGCTGTGGGCGGTGGGGATGCCGTTCTGGCTGGTCCTGGGGATCGTCGTGGGCCTCGCGAACCTCATTCCCACCCTGGGCGCCTGGATCGGCGGCGCGCCGGTGGTGCTGGTCGCGCTGCTGACGAAGCCGCCGGTGTTCCTGTTCGCGGCCCTCGGGGTGATCACGCTGGCGCACCTCGTCGACGGGTTCATCCTGTCGCCGATCATCCTGAAGGAGACCATGAACCTGCATCCGGTGGTTGTGCTGCTCTCGGTGATCGCGGGGGCGGAGCTCCTCGGGATCTGGGGCGTCCTCGCGGCCATCCCCGTCGTCGCGATCGCCCAGTTCCTGTTCCGGCGGTGGGTCTCCCCGAGGCTGTACGTCGACCCGGACCCGCCGGTCCCGGTGCCGGCGGTCGACTTACCAGCCGCCGAGGCCGCCCCGCCGTCAGGCTGAGCGGCCGGCGAGCGGGTTCACCGGCGGCGTAGGGCGAGGGCGATCGCTGCCGCCGCCGTCCCGGCGGCGCCGCTCAGCGCCACCAGGCCCCGGTGTGTCGTCGCCCACCACTGCACGGATCGGAGGTGGGACTTCTCGTCGAACCGGCCGTGCGCGCCGCGGTCCTCGTCGGCGTCGACCGGCGCCCACAGGTTGGAAGGCCTCGACGGGTCCTCGGGCTCGTCGGCCTGCTGCGACGAGAACCCGGTCATCCCGAGGTAGCGGTCCAGCAGGCCCGGGGCGACCTTGTCGGCCAGGATCGTCGCGACCGTCGTCCCGCCGACCCAGTACTCCCGCCGCTCGGGATGCATGGCGGCGTACACGATGGCCCGCGCCCCGACCTCCGGCTGGTAGATCGGCGGCACCGGCTGGGCCTTCTTGGGAAGCCGCGATTTCACCCAGTCGAACTGCGGCGTGTTGAGCGCCGGCATGTGAACCTCGGTGACCCGCACGCCGGACCGGTCGTGGAACAGCTCCGCGCGGAGCGAGTCGCAGAACCCCTGGACGGCGTGCTTCGACGCGCAGTACGCCGACTGGAGCGGGATGCCGCGGTAGGCGAGGGCCGAGCCGACCTGGACGATCGCGCCGCGCCGGCGGGGGCGCATGCGCTTCAGGGCGGCCAGCGTTCCGTGGACCACGCCGAGGTACGTGACCTCGGTGACCCGGCGGAACTCCTCCGGCGGGATCTCCCACACCGGGGCGAACACGGACTCCATGGCGTCGTTGACCCATACGTCGATCTCGCCGAGCTCGCGCTCGACACGGTCGGCGGCCCGGTCCACCTCCTCGAACACCGCCACGTCGGTGGGGACCGCGCAGGCCTCCGCCCCCGCCGCCCCAACCTCCTTGGCCGCCTGGTCGAGCGCGTCCTCTCCCCGGGCCAGGAGCCCGACGCTGGCGCCGGCCTCGGCGAAGGCGCGGACGGCCGCGCGGCCCAGCCCGGCCGATGCCCCGGTGACCACGACGACCTTCCCGCGCATCGAGCGTGTCATCGGAGAACGCAGGGCGGGGACAAGCCCCGCCCTGCGACTTGGGTTGCCTGGGTGCTCATGACTTCAGCTGGTCGAGCTTGTCGCGGAACAGGGTCGAGGCGATCGTGGCCCGCCGCGGCGTCCCCTTCAGGAACGACTGCGCGAAGTTCTTCGCCTCCTCGTAGTGGATCTTCGGCGGCATGGGCGGCTCGTCCGCGTTCACCACGACGTCGACCAGCGCCGGACCGTCGTGCGTGAACGCGTCCCGGATGGCCGGCTCGACGTCGCCCGGCTTCTCCACGCGGATGCCCAGCCCGCCGCAGGAGTCCGCCCACGGAGCGAAGTCCATGTGCGTCGGGAAGCGCACTCCGTACTCGGGATACCCCAGCGCCATCTGCTCCCACAGGATCTGGCCGAGGAGGCCGTTGTTGCAGATGACGACCTTGATGGGGAGGCCGTGCCACGCGGCGGTGTGGAACTCCGCCATGAGCATGGCGAACCCGCCGTCGCCGACGAACGCGATGCACTGGCGCCCCGGATAGGCCACCTGGTGGGCGATCGTGTACGGGAGCCCCGGAGCCATGGTGGCGAGGTTTCCCGACAGGTAGAACTCCCGGTTCCCGCGGATCTCGAAGTGGCGGGCCGCCCACGTGGCGATGGTGCCGGAGTCGCCGTTCAGGATGGCGTCGTCGGCGGCCAGGTCGTTCACCACCTGCATCAGGTACTGGGGCTGGATCGGCTCCCGGTCCGGGCTGGCCAGGGCGGCCATGTCCTCGTCCCACTTCCGCCGCTCCACCTGGAGCTTCTCCAGGAACTTCCGGTCTTCCTTGCGCTGCAACAGTGGCAGGAGGGCCCGGAGCGTCTCCTTCGCGGTGCCGACGAGGCCCGCCGTCAGCGGCATCCGGTTCCCCAGGCGGATGGGGTCGATCTCGATCTGCACGGCGTTGCGGTCCGGCGGGAGCCACCGCGTGTACGGGAAGTTCGTCCCGACCAGGAAGATGGTGTCGCAGTCGTCGGTGGCGTCCTCGGAGGGCTTCGTGCCGAGCAGGCCCAGCCCGCCCATCACCAGCGGGTGCGCGTCGGGCACGACCATCTTCCCCGACAGCGACTTGATGACGGGCGCGGCCAGCACGTCGGCGGCCTCCAGGACCTCCTGGCCCGCGCCGCGCGCCCCGATCCCGGCCAGGATGACGACCTTCTTCCCCTCGTTCAGGACGTCGGCCGCCCGGCGCAGCTCCTCGTGTCGTGGCACGACGCGGGGCTCGGTGAAGACGGGCGCGGTCTCGGGCGTGCGGGAGGTGTCGAGCCCGCCCTCGTAGCCCGACTTCTCGGGGTCCGCCTCCTGCATGTCCACCGGCATGGTCAGGTGCGAGACGCCCTTGCGGGACAGCGCGCTGCGAACGGCGATGTCGACGAGCGCGGGGATGGAAGCGGGAGCCTGGAACACCTCGTTGTACACGCACAGGTCCATGAACAGCCGCTCCAGGTGGACCTCCTGCTGGTAGCCCGTGCCGAGCTGCGAGGTGGCCTGGAGGCCGGTGATCGCCAGCACCGGCACGTGGTCGAGCTTCGCGTCGTACAGCCCGTTGACCAGGTGCAGGCCGCCCGGGCCGGACGTGGCCACGCACACCCCCAGCTTGCCCGTGGACTTCGCGTAGCCGGTGGCCATGAAGGCCGCGGCCTCCTCGTGGTGGACCAGGAAGAAGCGGATGCGGTCCTGGTGGCGGCGGAGGCCCTCCATGATGCCGTTGATGCCGTCGCCGGGGAGGCCGAAGACGGTGTCCACGCCCCAGTCGATCAGCCGTTCCACCAGCAGCTCCGACGCGATCTTGTTGCCCATCCTCGTCACCCCTTCTTCGCAATGAGGCGGCGCAGCACCACGGCCCCGCCGATGACGCCGGCCGCTATGGCCACGCGCTTCGCGCGCGAGGGCTTCACCGCGCCGATCTCCTCGGCGTGCTCCTCCGGCCGCTCGTCGGCAGGCACCGCCTTCTCGCGAAGCGCCATCTGGATGACCTGCGCCAGGTGCAGGGCTCGCCGGTCGGTGGCCTGCGCGATCTGCTCCTGGCAGCTGAACCCGTCGGCGATCACCATCGTGCGCTCGTCCGCCTTCCTGACGGCCGGCAGCAGCACCCGCTCGCCGGCCGCCATCGACACCTCGTACTTCTCCTTCTCGAACCCGAACGAACCCGCCATCCCGCAGCAGCCGGAGTCGAGGACCTCGTGGTCCAGCCCCATCGACTTCAGCGCCTTCTCCTCCGCGTCGAACCCCATCACCGACTTGTGATGGCAGTGATGCTGGACGATGGCCTTGCCCTGGAGCTTCGGGAGCTCCCACTTCGCCTCGTTCACCAGGAACTCGGACAGCGTGAAGGCCTGCTTCGACAGGCGCTTCGCGTCCTCGTCGCTCGGGAACAGCTCGACGAGCTCGTCGCGGAACACCGCCAGGCAGGACGGCTCGACGCCGACCACCGGCACACCGGCCGCGATGTGGGGCCGGAGCGTCTCCAGGATGTCGCGGAGCAATCCCTTTGCGGTGTCGAGCATCCCGTAGTCGTAGAGCGGCCGGCCGCAGCACAGCACCTTCGACGGCAGCAGCACGCGATACCCCGCGGCCTCCAGGACCTCCACCGTCGCCGCCCCGGCCTGGGGGTGGAAGTAGTTCGTGAAGGTGTCCGGCCACAGCAGCACCTCGGGACGGCCCGGGGTGTCGACGGACGCGGGCCGGCCCCGAAACCAGCTCCGGAACGTGCGCGGTGCGAACCGGGGGATGGCGCGCTCGGGGTGCACGCCCCCGGCGCGCTTCAGGAAGGCGCCCAGGCCCCGGGAGTGGGCGACCGCGTTCGCCAGGCGGGGCGCGAGCGACGCCAGCCGGGACCACCGGTGGATGAGGCCCATGGCGTACGCGGTCCGCGGCCGCAGGCGACCCCGGTAGTAGTGCGACAGGAACTCGGCCTTGTACGTGGCCATGTCGACGTTGATGGGGCATTCGGTCTTGCAGCCCTTGCAGGCCAGGCAGAGGTCGAGCGCTTCCTTGACGGTCTCGTTCCGCCATCCCTTCGTCAACGGATCGCCCTGGAGCATCTCGAACAGCAGGTGGGCCCGGCCCCGCGTCGAGTGCATCTCCTCCCTCGTCACCATGTACGAGGGGCACATCACGCCACCCTCGTCGCGGCGGCACTTCCCCACGCCGACGCACCGGACGACCGCGCGAGCGAAGCTGCCGTCGTCGTTCGGGTACGCGAAGTGGGTGGACGGCTGCGCCGGGTTGTAGCCGGTCCCCAGGCGCATGTTCTCGTCGATGCGGTAGGGGTCGACCACCTTCCCCGGGTTCATCTTCCCGTCGGGGTCCCAGATGGCCTTGAACTCGCGGAACGCCTGGACGAGCTCGGGGCCGAACATCTTCGGCAGCAGCTCGGCCCGGGACTGCCCGTCGCCGTGCTCGCCGGACAGCGAGCCGCCGTAGCCGACGACGAGGTCGGCCGCCTCCGCGATGAACGAGCGGTACTTCCTGATCCCCTCCGCCGTCTCCAGGTCGAAGTTGATCCGCGTGTGCAGGCAGCCCTGGCCGAAGTGGCCGTAGAACGCGCCGTCGTAGCCGTACCGGTCGAGCAGCTTCCGGAGGTCGCGGAGGTAGTCGCCGAAGCGCTCCGGCGGCGCGGCCGAGTCCTCCCACCCCTCCCACGTGTCGGGCTGGTTCGGCAGGCGGGCCGTGGCGCCCAGGCCCGCCTCGCGAATCTCCCAGATCCGCTTCTCCCGCGCCGCGTTGTCGTACAGGCGCATGGACGGGGCGCCGCCGCCCTTCTTCAGCCGCTTCATGAGCGTGTGGGCCTGCGAGTCGGCGTCCTCCTTGCTCTGGCCGCCGAACTCGACGAGCAGCCAGGCCCTGCCCTCCGGAAGGAGGTCGAGGTTCGCCTCCACCTTCTTCATGTCCTTGGACTGGACGTCCTGGACCAGCTTCTGGTCCATGCCCTCCAGCCCGATCGGTCCGGCCTGGAGCACCTCCATCACGTTGTCGGCGGCCCGGCAGACGTCCTCGTAGCCGAGGACGAGGAGCGAGCGGGCCGGCGGGCTGTACACGAGGCGGAGCTTCGCCTCGAGCACCGTGACGCACGTGCTCTCGGTGCCGACGAGCGCCCGGGCCACGTGGAAGCCGTGCTCGGGCAGCAGCCGGTCCAGGTTGTAGCCGGACACCCGGCGGGGGATTCTCGGATAGCGCTCCCGGACCAGGTCGCCGTAGCGGTCGCGGAGGTCCCGCAGCGCCGCGTAGATCTCTCCCCGGCGCTCGCCGGCGGCGACGATGCTGGCCAGGTCGGGCTCGGGGGTCGCGCCGACCGTCAGGCGCAGGCCGTCGTACGTGAGGACGTCGAGCTCCTCGACGTTGTCGGCGGTGAGGCCGCCCATGACGGAGTGCACGCCGCAGGAGTTGTTGCCGATCATCCCGCCGAGCGTGCAGTACTCGTGCGTCGAGGGGTCCGGCGCGAACGTGAGGTGGAACTTCTCGGCCCGGTCCCGGAGGGCGTCGAGCACCACGCCGGGCTCGACCCGGGCGAACTGCCGTCCGGCGTCGAGCTCGATGATCCGGTGCATGTGCTTGGAGAAGTCCATGAGCACGGCGACGTTGCAGCACTGCCCGGCCAGGCTGGTCCCGCCGCCGCGGGACAGGATCGGCGCGCCGTGCCGCCGGCAGGTCTCCACGGTGGCGATGACGTCGTCGGCGCCCATCGGGATCACCACCCCGATGGGCGGCTGGCGGTAGTTCGACCCGTCGGTCGCATACAGGGCCCGAGCGCCCTCGTCGAACCTGACCTCGCCCCGAACCGCTCGTCGCAGGTCCCGCGCGAGCGCCTTCGCGTCCAGGTGCTCGATGCGGCCGCGGTCGTCGCGAGGACGGCTCGTCTCGGTGTCGAGGCGGGTGGGCAGCTTCATGCGGTTTCCTCGACCGGGAACGGAGGAGTCCTGAGCCGCTTGTACCCGGCGCCGGGTTACCCGGAAACGTCGCCCCCGAGCAGGCGCTCGTAGTCCTCCGGCGTGTCCACGTCCGGTGGCACCGTTCCCGGAACCTCGATGTCGACGACCCATTCGGGGTGCAGCTCGATCAGGTCCCGAGCGCCCACGTCGCCCTCCACACCGGCGACCGCATTCCAGGTCTCCCGGGCCAGGAGGACGGGGTGCCCCGGCGCGCCGCCGAAGCTGGCTCGGACGATCCTGGCGCCCGTTCGCAGGAACTCGTCCATCACCGCCCTCACCGCGGGGGCCGGGATCCCGGGCTGATCTGCCAGCAGGATCACGGCGGCCCGGCTCTCGGGCGCCGTCGCGGCGAGGCCGGCGCGGAGTGAGGTCGATTGTCCTTCCGCGTGGGCGGGGTTCAGGGCGATCCGGCCGTTGGCCGGAAGACGGATGGCCCGGAGGATCCGCTCCGGGTCGTGGCCCAGCACCACGACGATCTCGTCGACCTCGGCTTCCACGGCGGCGTCGATGGCGTGCTGGAGCATGGGGCGATCGCCCACGGGGAGGAGTTGCTTGGTTCGGCCCATCCGCGACGCCCGCCCGGCGGCGAGGACCACCGCGGAGATCACGCCGCTACGCTCTTCCGCGCCGGCCGCCGCCGAAGAGCCGCCGGAAGAACCGCACGACGGCCCGCCACAGCGCCCACAGGCCGAGCCGGATCCCCGACGGCGGCTTCGCGGTGACCGGCGTCGGCGCGATCGTCGCGCCCCCGGCGCCCACCGCGGTCGGGGTGGCCTCCTCCGCCTGGCCCAGGTTCGCCTTCACGCAGTCGGCGAACTGCCTGGTCATCTTGCTCGAGACGTCCTGCATCATGCCGCGGGAGAACTGCGCCACCGCGCCGGAGATGGTGAGGTCCTGGGAGAACTTCACCCTGGTCCCACCACCGTCCGCCTGTTCCGCCCACGCGGTCACCAGGGCGGTCGCGGCGCCCTTGCCCTTCTGCTCCATCCCCTGGGCCTTCACCACAACCCGGTGTGCCTCGTCGTCGCGCTCCTCCATGTGGACGGTCCCGGCGAACGACAGCGACACCGGCCCCAGCTTCACGATCACCTTGCCCTTCCAGTTGCGGTCGTCCACGACCTCGGTGAGCTGGGCGCCGGGCATGCACGGCGCGATGTGCTCGACGTCGAGGAGATACGCCCACACCCGGTCGAGCGGCGCGGGAACCTCGAACTCGTTCTCGATCAGGATGCCCACGCCGATCAGCCTCCCGTGGAGGTGGGTTGGGGGCGTTCGTGGATGGGGCCCCCGCGATCACGGAGGAACCCGGCGGCCCGGCCCCGTTTCACGGCGAGGATCTCGGCCACGACGGCGGCCGCGATCTCCTCGGGCCCCTCGCTGCCCACGTCGAGGCCGGCCGGGCCGTGGAGGACGTCGAGGTCTCCGGGTGAGGGCTCGACCCCCTCCCGGCGGAGCTCGTCGAGGAGGCGATCGGTCCGGGACCTCGGGCCGAGCATCCCGATGTAGGGAACGCCGGTGCCGAGGAAGCCACGCAGGTACTCCTTGTCCCGGAGGTAGTTGTGGCTCATGACCATGACGTGGGTGCGCTCGTCGGTGCCGACGACCTTCGCGGCTTCCTCGGGCCGCTCCACGTGGGCGAGCTCGGCGGCGTCGGGAAAGCGCTCCGGGGTCAGGAACGCCTCGCGCTCGTCGGCCACGACGACCCGCCATCCGAGCTGGGACCCGGCGTGGACCACGGGGATGGCGTCGTGGCCGGCGCCGCACACCACCAGGCGCAGTGGGGGCTCGAGCACTTCGACGAAAGCTCGGGCCTCGCCCGAGCTGCCGGGAAGGGAACGGATCTCGGAGAGGCCCGCTCGCAGGAGCTCGACCCCGGCGTCGCGCGCCGCCCCGTCGAGCCCCGCGTCGCCGGTGCCGCCCTCGGTGGAGCCGTCCGGCCTCACCAGCAGGCGGGCCCCGCTCTCGACGCCCGGAACGTCGGCCTCGAGCACGGTGACCGAGGCGATGGGCCGCTGCTCCTCGAGCGCCATGCGCAGGACGCCGGCCACCTCGGCCGCCTTCTCCGCCGGTTCCACGAACACGTCGATGGCGCCGTTGCAGCCGAGGCCCCATCCCCACACGGCCTCGTCGTCGGCGGTGAGGTCGAAGTTCACCAGGCGAGGCCGGCCCTCCACCATGACGACGTTCGCGACGTCCGCGACGTCGCCCTCCAGGCAGCCGCCCGAGATGTTTCCGATCAGCTCGCCGGATTCGGGGACCAGCAGGCGGGCCCCAGGCCGTCGATAGGTCGAGCCGCGCACCGCCACGATGGTGGCGAGGGCCATCCGCTCGCCCCGGTCCCGGAGCGACTCGATGGCGGCGAGGACATCCGCGATTTCGCTCATGTGCTCCCGGCCCCGTGGGCCGGGCCTCGTGCCCGGCCGACGGCGGGGACGAGCCCCGCCCTACGTCCGGCGGGGACGAGCCCCGCCCTACTCATGCGCGTGCGGGGTTCGGGCCTGGACCGACCCCGACACGAATGCTACCGGGTCCGCCTCGAAGCTCTGGCGGCATCCGGCCGAGCAGAAGTAGTACGTGCGGCCATCGTGCACGGCCCGGTGGCGCGCCGTGGCCACGTCGACCGTCATGCCGCACACCGGATCGGTCTCCTCGTGGCGAGGCGCCGTGTGGGGGCCGGGGGCGAGCCCCGGCCCACCGCTGTGGGCTTTCTCCTGGACCATCTGGGCGAGGACGGCCACGGCGATCTCCTCGTGGGCCACGGCGCCGAGGTCCAGGCCGGCCGGCGCGCGGACCCGGGCCAGCGCCTCCTCGGGGACTCCGCGGTCGCGGAGGTACCCGATCACGGACTCGGCCCTTCGATGCGAAGCCACCAGCGCGACGTACCGGGCCGGCGTGGCCACGGCCCGTTCCAGCGCCTCCTCGTCGTAGTGGCCCTGCGTCGCCACGACCACGAACGAGCTCTCCGTCACGCCCGCGGACGCGAAGTCGAGCGTGGTCACCACCCGATCGGCGTCGGGATGATCGGACCCCGACCCGCCGTCGTCCACCACCACGGTCTCCCACCCCAGGGCCTTCGCCAGGCCCGCCAGGGTGTCCACCGCCGGCGAGCGGCCCACCACCACCAGATGCGGCTGCGGCAACACGGGCTCCACGTACACCTCCAGCGCACCCTCACTCTGACAGGCGATCGGGACCGTCACCACGCCCTGCCGCCCCCGCGCCTCCAGCTCCTCCGGCGATCCCAGGAACAGCAGCCGGGGCGTCCCCTCCGCCAGGGCGCGCAGCGATTCCCGGATCACGGTGGGCTCGGCGCACGCGCCGCCGATCCACCCCCGGATCCGCCCGTCGGCCTGGACGATCGCCGTGCCACCCTCCTTGCCCGAGGAGGGCGAGCGCCGCCACACCACCGTGGCGAACACGAACGGCTCCCCCCGGGACGTGAGGTCCTGGGCCAGCTGGAGGATCTGCCGGTTCACGACGCTACGTGGGGGGCCCGGAGGCCCGCGCGGCCTGGATGGCCTCCCACACCTTCGCCGACGTGACCGGCATGTCGATGTTGCGGACGCCGAGGTGCCACAGCGCGTCGATCACCGCGTTCACGTAGGCCGCGGGGGAGCCGACGGTGGCCGACTCGCCGACGCCCTTCGCGCCGATCGGGTGGTGCGGCGAGGGGGTCACCGTCTCGCCGAGCTCGAACCGCGGCGTCTCCCACGCCGTCGGCAGCAGGTAGTCCATGAAGTTCGAGCCGATGCAGTTCCCGTCCTCGTCGAACGTGATGAGCTCCATGGCCGCGATTCCGAAGCCCTCGGTCAGCCCGCCGTGGATCTGGCCCTCCACGATCATGGGGTTGATCCGGACCCCGCAGTCGTCGACGGCCACCATGCGCTTGACCTTCCACTCCCCGGTGTCCGCGTCGACCTCGACCACCACGGCGTAGGTCCCGAACGGGAAGGTGAGGTTCGGCGGGTCGTAGTAGTGCACGCCCTCCAGGCCCGCCTCCATCCCGTCGGGGAAGTTGGTGTACGCGGCGAACGCCACGTCCTGGATGGTCTTCGCCTTGTCCGGCGCGCCGCGGACGAAGAACTTCCCCTTCTCGAAGTCGACGTCCTCCGGCGCGACCTCCAGGAGATGGGCCGCAATCTGCTTCCCCTTCTCCCTGACCTTCCGCGCGACCATCGCCGTCGCCGCGCCCGACACCGGCGTCGACCGCGACGCGTAGGTGCCGAGGCCGTACGGCGTGTTGTCGGTGTCGCCGTGCATCACCTTCACGTCCTCGGGCTGGATCCCCAGCTCCTCGGACACGATCTGGGCGAAGGTCGTCTCGTGGCCCTGCCCCTGCGTCTGGACGCTGATCTTGAGGATGGCCTTGCCGGTCGGGTGGATGCGGAGCTCCGCCCCGTCGTTCATCTTCAGCCCGAGGATGTCGTAGTCCTTGTGGGGCCCGGCCCCGACGATCTCGGTGAACGACGCCAGCCCCACGCCGATGAGCTTGCCTTGCGCGCGGGCCTCCTCCTGCTCCTTCCGGAGCTGGTCGTACCCGACCTTCTCCAGGGCCAGGTCCATCGCCGCGTGGTAGTCGCCGGAGTCGTACTCGAACCCCGTGGCGCTCGTGTACGGGAAGGCGTCCTTCGGGATGAAGTTCTTCTTGCGGAGCTCGGCCGGGTCGATCCCCAGCTCGTAGGCGGCGTTCTGCACGAGCCGCTCGATCATGTACGAGGCCTCGGTGACGCGGAACGAGCACCGGAACGCCACGCCGCCGGGCGCCTTGTTCGTGTAGTAGCCGTCCGCCTCGACGTGCGCCGCCGGCAGGTCGTACGAGCCGGTGACGATGTGGAACAGGCCGACCTTGAACTTGGACGGCTGCGCGTCCGCATGGAACGCGCCCTCGTCGGCCTTCAGGCCGACCCGCAGCGCCTTCATGGTGCCGTCCTTGGCCAGGGCCATCTCGCCGTGCATGTAGAAGTCGCGGGCGAAGCCGGTGGAGATGAGGTTCTCGTACCGTTCCTCGATCCACTTCACCGGACGCCCCAGCAGCAGCGACGCGGCCGTGGCCACGACGTAGCCGGGGTAGACCGGGACCTTGTTGCCGAAGCCCCCGCCGATGTCCGGGGAGATGATCCGGATGTTCTCCTCCGGCAGCCCCGCGACCAGCGCGAACACGGTCCGGATGGCGTGGGGGGCCTGCGAGGTCATCCAGATCGTGGCCTGGCCGGTGGCAGGGTTCACGTCCGCCACGCAGCCGCACGTCTCGAGCGGGGCCGGATGGGACCGGGGATAGAACGTGTCGAGCGAGACCACCACGTCTGCCTCGGCGAAGGCCCGGTCCGTGGCCTCCTTGTCGCCCGATTCCCAGTGGTAGATGTGGTTCCCTTCCTGCCCCTCCTTGTCGGTCCGGATGACCGGGGCGTCGTCCTTCGCCGCCTGCTCCGGGTTCGTCACTGGGGGCAGCGGCTCGTACTCCACGTCGATCAGCTCGAGGGCGTCCTTCGCGATGTACGCGCTCTCCGCGATGACGCACGCCACCTCCTGGCCCTGGAACCGGACCCGGTCCGTCACCAGCACCGCCTGGGTGTCGCCGGAGAGGGTGGGCATCCAGGCCAGGTTGTGCTGGGCCAGGAGCTCTCCGGTCACGACCGCCACCACGCCGGGGAGGGCGGTCGCCCTGGACGCGTCGATGGACTTCAGCTCCGCGTGGGCGAGGGGGCTGCGCAGGATGGCCATGTACAGCATCCCCGGGAGCACCACGTCGTCGACGTAGGTCCCCTTGCCCCGGATGAACCGGTCGTCCTCCTTGCGCTTGACGCTGTGTCCGATGCCGCGAATCTCGGTTGCGTCGGTCGACATGTCAAAGCTCCCTCTAGCTCACGGCCGCCGGTTCGGCGGTCTTCGACTCGGCCGCCTTCGCGGCCGCCCACTGGATGGCCTTCACGATGTTCATGTAGCCGGTGCAGCGGCAGATGTTGCCGGAGATGGCCCACCGGATGTCCTCCTCGGTGGGGTCGGGGTTCTCGTCCAGCAGCGCCCTCGCCACGAGCATCATGCCGGGCGTGCAGAACCCGCACTGGAGGCCGTGCTCCTCCTTGAAGCCTTCCTGGATGGGGTCGAGGGTCCCGCCCGCGGCCATCCCCTCCACCGTGGTGACCTCCCGGCCGTCGGCCTGGACCCCGAACATCGTGCAGGACTTCACGGGGACCCCGTCGAGCAGGACGGTGCACGCGCCGCACGACGTCGTGTCGCACCCGATGTGCGTCCCGGTGAGCCCGAACTGCTCCCGGATGACGTGCGCGAGCAGCAGCCGGGGCTCGACGTCCGCCGTTCGTTCCGCTCCGTTGACGGTGACCGTGATCTGCATCGCCATCCTCCTTCCGTGGGCCGGGCCTTGCGCCCGGCCGGCGAGCGGGGACAAGCCCCGCCCTACGAGACCTGGGCCATCTCGAGGGCCCTGGCCAGGCCCCGGCGGGTGAACACCTCGACGACGTGCCGCTTGTAGTCGGCGGAGCCGCGCACGTCCGAGATGGGATCGGCGGCCTGCGCGGCCAGCCGCCCGGCCTCGGCGAATGCCTCCTCGGTGGGTTCGGCCCCCGCCAGCAGCGCCTCGGCCGCCTCGGCCTCGATGTTCTTCGGGCCCACCGCGGTGAGCGCGATGCCGGCCCGCCGGATGGTCCCGTTCGCCAGCGCCAGCTGGACGGCCACGGCGACCGTGGCGAAGTCGCCGACCTTGCGCTCCATCTTCAGGTAGGCACCGCCCGACCGGGGCGCCGGCGCCGGCACCCGGACGCCGGTCAGCACCTCGTCCGGTTCGATCGAGGTCGTGAAGGTGTCCACCAGGAACTCCCGTGCCGGGACCTCCCGCTCGCCGCGAGAGCTTCGCAGCACGACCGACCCGCCCAGGGCAAGCATCACGGAGCCCCAGTCCCCGGCGGGGTCGGCGTGCACGAGCGACCCCCCCAGGGTGCCGAGGTTCCGCACGATGGGGTCGGAGATCATGGGCGCCGCGGCGGCCATCGTCGGGTAGCGCGACCGCAACAGGTCGGAGCGCTCCAGGGCCTTGTTCCGGACCAGCGCCCCCACCCGCAACCCTTCCCCGTCCTCGTCCAGGCCGTCGAGCCCGGGAAGGCGGTTGATGTCGACGAGGTGCTCGGGCGCGGCGAACCGCAGCTTCATGAGCGGCACCAGGCTCTGTCCCCCCGCCAGCACCTTGGCCTCCGAGCCGTGCTCGGACAGCAGCGCCAGGGCCTCGTCCAGGGTGGACGCCCGGTGGTACTCGAATGCAGCAGGAAGCATCAGGGACCTCCTTCGAATGGACGGCCGGTTCGGGGACGGGGACGATCCGGCCGCGCGGGAACACCCGTCGATGCGGGCGACGCACCTGCTCCCACGTCGGGGAAGTCGGCTGGCATGGTCCAGATCCCGGGCGCATCCCGTGGCGGGAGCGGACCCGGGGCCCCTGTCACATTATCGACGGGTGCTCCCTCGGCGAGCAAGTGAGGTGGCCTTGGGCCCGGCGGCGGCCTGATTTCACGTCCGGGAACGGGCAGGACTACGATCGGGCCATTCCGATCGGGTGAGTGGAAAGGAGGCGCCGTGACACGCGTCGGGGTCACTGTGAACGGGGCCCGCCGCGAGGCCGACGTGGAGCCCCGGACACTCCTCGTCTACTTCCTGCGGGAACACCTCGGGCTGACCGGTACCAACGTCGGGTGCGACACGTCCTCGTGCGGATCGTGCACCGTGTTGCTGGACGGGGAATCGGTGAAGTCCTGCACCCTGCTGGCGGTCCAGGCCGACGGCCGCGAGGTCACCACCATCGAGGGCCTGGCGGCGGACGGTGAGCTCCATCCGATCCAGCGGGCCTTCCACGAGCACCACGGGCTCCAGTGCGGCTTCTGCACGCCCGGCATGATCCTTGCGGCCGCGGGCCTCATCGCCGAGGCGTCGGGGCCGCTCACCGAGGAGGACGTCCGGCACGGGCTGGAGGGCAACCTGTGCCGCTGCACCGGCTACCAGAACATCGTGACGGCCGTGGTCGCCGCGTCCGAGGAGATGCGCGCCGGGGTCCCGGCTTCGTAAAGGGGGCGGAGATGGCACAGGTCGCACATCGGGTGATCGGGTCTTCCGTTCCGCGAAAGGAGGATCCCGAGCTCGTCACGGGACAGGCCCGCTACACGGAGGACCTCGCGGTGCCCGGGATGCTGTGGATGGGAGTGGTCCGGAGCCCGTTCGCACACGCGAAGATCAATGGAGTCGACCTTTCCGCGGCGCTCCAGATGCCGGGCGTGGTGGCCGCGTTCTCCGGCCAGGACCTGGCGGAGGACTGGACCGGCCCGCTGCTGATGGCGTGGCCCGTCACCGAGGACATCAACAACCCGCCCCACTGGCCCCTGGCCAAGGACAAGGTCCGCCACCAGGGCGACGGCGTGGCGGTGGTGATCGCCGAGACCCGCGCGGCGGCGGAGGACGCCGTCGAGGCGGTCGACGTCGACTACGACCCGCTGCCGGTCGTCGTGGACATGGAGGCCGCGCTCGCCGACGGCGCGCCGCTCGTCCACGACGAGTTCGGCACGAACCGGTGCTACACGTGGGCGCACACGAACGGCGACGTCGAGAAGACGTTCGCGGAGGCGCCGGTCGTGGTGAAGGAGCGCTACGTCATCCAGCGCCAGGTCCCGAACGCCATCGAGCCCCGGGCGGTGCTGTGCCAGCCGAACCCGTCCATGGGCGACTTCACGCTGTGGACCTCGACGCAGATCCCGCACATCGTGAAGGTGGCCATGACGCTGGGCACCGGGATACCGGAGTCGAAGATCCGGGTCATCGCGCCGAAGGTCGGGGGCGGGTTCGGCTCCAAGCTCCAAGTCTACGCCGAGGAGATGCTCGCGCTCGCGCTTGCGAAGCGGCTGGGCCGCCCCGTCAAGTGGGTCGAGACCCGCTCGGAGAACTACCTTGCCACCCACCACGGCCGGGACCAGATCCAGGAGATGGAGCTGGCGGCCGACGAGGACGGGAAGATCCTGGGGTTCCGGGCCAAGATCATGGTGAACATGGGGGCCTACCTCATGATCATCACGCCGGGAACGCCGCTCCTCGGGGCGTGGCTCTACTGCGGCTGCTACGGCGGCCAGGCCTACGGGATCGAGTTCACCGGCGTGTTCACGAACACCACGCCGACGGACGCCTACCGGGGGGCCGGCCGTCCGGAGGCCACGTACGCAATCGAGCGGACCGTCGACGCACTGGCCCGCCGCGTCGGCAAGGACCCACAGGAGATCCGGCGGATGAACTTCCTGCCCCCGTCCACCGAGTCGTTCCCCATCCCGAGCGGCCTGACCGCCGACTCCGGCGACTACGCGGCGACCTTCGACGAGGCCCTCCGGCTGATCGGCTACGACCGGGTCCGCAAGGAGCAGCGGGCCCGAAGGGACGCCGGTGACACCAAGCTGCTCGGGGTCGGGTTCTCGACCTACCTCGAGATGTGCGGGCTGGCCCCGTCGCGGATCCTCTCGGCTCTCCGGTACGCGGCCGGGGGGTGGGACGCCGCGCGGGTCCGCGTGCTGCCGACCGGTAAGGTCGTCGTGAACATCGGCACCACGCCGCACGGCCAGAGCCACGTCACCACGTTCAGCCAGATCGTGGCGGAAGACCTCGGCGTCGGCGTGGACGACATCGAGGTGGTGTGGGGAGACACCGAGATGTCGCCGCTCGGCATGGACACGTACGGGAGTCGCTCGCTCGCCGTCGGCGGCGTTGCCGTGCACCGCGCGGCCCAGCGCATCGTGGAGAAGGCCCGGAAGATCGCGGCCCACGAGCTGGAGGTCGCGGAGGACGACCTCGACTACGAGGCCGGGACGTTCTCGGTGAAGGGCGCGCCGGACAAGGCGAAGACCATACCGGCGCTCGCGTTCAGCGCGTGGACGGCGCACGACCTGCCGGACGGGACGGAGCCCGGCCTCGACGAGACCGCCGTCTACGACCCGGAGAACTTCGTGTGGCCGTACGGAGCGCACGTGTGCGTCGTCGAGGTCGACACGGAGACGGGCGAGGTCCGCGTGGTTCAGTACGCCGCGGTGGACGACGTCGGGACGGTCATCAACCCGCAGATCGTGGACGGGCAGGTGACGGGCGGCGTCATCCAGGGCATCGCCGAGGCCCTCTACGAGGAGGCGGTGTACGACGAGAACGGCACGCTCATGACGTCCTCGATGGCCAACTACGCGATCCCGGCCGCCAGCGAGATGCCGTCCATCTCGCTCGGCCGCCTGGAGACGCCCTCCACCTCGAACGAGCTCGGGGTGAAGGGCGTGGGCGAGACCGGGACGATCGCCTCGCCGCCCGCCGTCGTCAACGCGGTCATCGACGCGCTGTCGCACCTCGGCGTCACGCAGATGGACCGTCCGGCGACGCCGGAACGGGTGTGGAAAGCCATTCGCGGAGCGAAGGGGGGTGCGACGTGATCCCGGCCACGTTCGACTACGAGCGGGCAGAGTCCGTCGAGCAGGCCGTCGAGCTGCTGAGTGCCGACGAGGACGCCAAGCTGCTGGCCGGCGGCCACTCGCTGCTGCCGCTCATGAAGCTGCGGCTGGCCCGCCCGTCGAAGCTCGTGGACATCGGGCGGCTCGCGGACCTGTCGTACGTCCGCGAGGACGGGGACCGGATCGCCATCGGCGCGCTGACCCGGCACCACGACGTTCACCACAGCCCGGTGCTGGACGAGCACTGCGCGCTGGTGTCGTACACGGCGGGGCTCATCGGCGATCCGCAGGTGCGGCACATGGGCACGATCGGCGGATCCGTGGCGCACGGCGACCCGGCTTCGGACATGCCCACGGTGCTGCTGGCGCTCGACGCCGAGGTGGTGGCGCAGGGGCCGGACGGGTCGCGCACCATCCCGGCCTCCGAGTTCTTCACGGGGCTGTTCGAGACCGCGCTGCACCCGTCCGAGGTGCTCACCGAGATCCGAGTGTCGAA
>WNFU01005811.1_pt1 | contig 20242 bp, 21 predicted proteins | sample 5400121 | NCBI WGS metagenome assembly WNFU01 (sample SAMN13153360, study PRJNA577476) | soil metagenome | isolation source: 100 cm soil or saprolite under grassland replicate 1 | place: USA:California | collected 2016-06-15 | reverse complement strand
ACCTCATCGCCGGCCTGCCGCGCACGATCACGATCAGCAGCAACGAGATCACGGAGTCGATGGAGCCCGTGCTGCAGCAGATCGTGAACGCCGTGAAGGGCGTCCTCGAGCAGACACCGCCCGAGCTCGCGTCGGACGTGATCGACAAGGGCATGGTCCTGTCGGGCGGCGGCGCTCTGCTGCGCAACATGGACCGGCTCCTGACGCAGGTGACCGGCGTCGCCTGCTATGTCGCGGAGAACCCGCTGTACTGCGTCGCGAAGGGCACGGGCCTCGCGCTCGAGCACCTCGACTTCTTCCGCCGGAGCCTCATCGCCAGCCATTGATCCGACCCTCGGTCGGGCAAAGCCCTTCCTCGGGCCCGGGTGCTCGACCTCGTCGCTGCGCGCCTCGGTCTGCGCGCCCGGGGGACGGGCGTCGGTAGGATCCCAGCATGTCGCGGGTCGACGTGCTCGGCATCGGGTTCGACCGGGTCGATCTCGAGCGCGCCGTCGGCGTCGTCCTCGAGCGTCTTCGCCGCGGCGAGCGCACCACGGTGATCACCGCGAATCCGGAGTTCGTCATGCTCGCGCGCCGCGACGACGACCTCCGCTCGATCGCGGCGCACGCGGATCTCGTCGTGCCGGACGGGACGGGCGTCCTCGTCGCCTCGCGCGTCCTCGGCGACCCGCTCCCGGGCCGCGCACCGGGCCGCTTCCTCGTGGACGCCCTCGTGGCACACGCCTCCTCGCTCGGCGTCTCCTTCTTCCTCCTCGGCGCGGCGCCCGGCGTCGCGGAGCGCGCGGCCGCGCGCCTGCGGGAGCGCCATCCCGAGCTGCGCATCGCCGGGACGTACCACGGCTCGTCCGCGGTGGCCGCCGACGACGACACCGTCGCGCGCGTGCGCGCCGCGTCGCCGCAGGTGCTGCTCGTGGCGTACGGGATGCCCGCACAGGAGCGCTGGATCGCGCGCAACCTCGACCGGCTGCCGTCCGTGCGCGTCGCGATCGGCGTCGGCGGTGTCCTCGATCAGCTCGCGGGCGTGGCGCCCGTCGCGCCGCGGGCAGTGCACGCGGCCGGGCTCGAGTGGCTGTGGCGCCTCGCGTTCGAGCCGCGGCGCTGGCGGCGCCAGCGCGTCCTCCCGCTGTTCGCGCTGCTCGTGCTCGCGGCGCGGTTCGGACGGGCATGAACCTCGCCCTGGCGCACGAGTACTTCTCGGTCCGCGGCGGCGCCGAGCGCGTCGTCGAGGTCTTCCACGACATGTGGCCGAGCGCGCCGGTGCACACGTTCTTCCACGACAAGCGCCGGTACGGCGCGCTCCCAGGATGGGATCTGCGCACGAGCTACCTGCAGCAGCTGCCGATCGGCGGCGGGCTCCACCGCGCGCTCCTCCCGCTCTACCCGAACGCCGCGGCGAAGCTGCGAATCGCGCCCGGCACGGATCTCGTCCTCACGTCGACGAGCGCGTTCATCAAGTGCATCGAGCCGCCCGAGGCGATGGTGCACGTCGCGTACTGCCACTCGCCGACGCGATACCTCTGGGACCAGAGCGATCGCTACCTCGAGGACGAGGTCCCCGCGCCGCTGCACGGCGTCGTCGGCGAGCTGCTCGCGCGGCTGCGCGAGATCGACCTGCGTGCGGCGAGGCGCGTCGACCGCTGGATCGCGAACTCGTCCGTCGTGCGCGATCGGATCGCGCGCTACTACGGAGCCGAGAGCGAGATCGTCCACCCGCCGGTCGACGTCTCGCGCTTCGAGCCCGCGGAGCGTGGCGACTTCTGGCTGTTCGCGCCGGGACGGCTCGTCGCGTACAAGCGCGGCGACATCGCGGTAGATGTGTTCGACCGGATCGGGATGCGCCTCATCGTCGTCGGCGAGGGACGCGAGCGCGGCCGCCTCGAGCGGCGCGCGAAGGACAACGTGACGTTCGCGGGACGCGTCGATGACGAGACCGTGCGCTCGCTCCTCGGCGCCGCGCGTGGCCTCATCTTCCCGGGCGAGGATGACTTCGGGATCGTGTGCGTCGAGGCGCTCGCGTCGGGTACGCCGGTGGTCGCGCTCGCCGCGGGGGGCGCGGCGGACATCGTTCGCGACGGCGTGGATGGCGCGCTCGTCGCGACGGCCGACGTCGACGCGTTCGAGGCAGCCGTGCTCCGGATCGAGCGCCAGCCGGTGGACCGCGACGAGCTGCGGCAGCGCGCGGCGTCGTTCGACCGGCCGCGCTTCGAGGAGCGGATCCGCGCCATCGTCGGCGACGCGCACGCGCGCGGGCGGCAGGCGGCATGAACGAGCAGAAGTTGCGCCGCATCAAGGTCGACATGCACATGCACTCGGAGCGCTCTCCGGACAGCCGCATGCGCGCGGCGGTGCAGGCGCGGCGCATCAAGGAGGCCGGCATCGACGTCGCGTGCGCGACCGACCACAACACCATCGAGGGCGGCCTCCGCCTGCGCGAGCTCGCGGACGGGTTCCGCGTCGTCGTCGGGTCCGAGATCCTGTCGCGCGACGGCGAGATCGTCGGCCTGTTCCTCGAGCGCGACGTGCCGCCGCGCCTCTCCGCCGAGGAGACCATCGCGCGCATCCGCGACCAGGGCGGCGTCGTGTCGATCCCGCATCCCTTCAGCCGCAACCGCCTCAACCACATCCGCTTCGCCGCGCTCGAGCGGATCCGCGCGAGCGTCGACGCGATCGAGGTATTCAACGCGCGCGAGGCGTTCACCGGCGACAACCTGCGGGCGGCGCGGTACGCGAGCGACCACGAGATCGCGGGCGCCGTCGCGAGCGACTCGCACCGGCCGTCCGAGGTCGGCGCCGCCTGGCTCGAGATGGACGACTTCACGGACCGCGACGGCTTCGTCGCGTCGCTGCGCTCGGGCACCGTGAACGGCGAGCTCAGCGGGCAGATCGTCCACCTCTGGACGCGGATGGACGTGATCCGCAAGTGGCTCACGCGTCGGTTCGGCATGCCGCTGCGATGACGGTCCTCGAGCGACGCCAGCACGACGCGGGCATGCGCCGCCTCTATGCGCTCGACCGCCGCCGAGATCGGCGGCCGCTCCTCTGGCTCGCCGCTCTCACGGTCCTCCTGGTCGGCGTGCGCGCGGTCTCGATGATCGTCGTGGCGCAGCCGGGGTACACCGACGCCTACTACGTCGCCACCGTCGCGAGCCGCCTCGCGCACGGCGAGGGACTGACCGCGGACTTCGTCTGGAACTTCGTCGAGGCACCACGCTTCGCGTCGCTCCCGATCCCGAGCCATCGGTTCTGGATGCCCCTGCCGACGCTCGTGCAGGCCGCGGGCATCGCCCTCCTCGGCGGTCCGCTCGGCGACTTCCGCGCGGCGCAGGTCGCGATCGTCGCGGTCGCGGCCGCGATCCCCGTGGTCACGTACGTCGCGACGCGCGCCCTCGGCGGTGGGCTCGTCGCGGCGCTCGCCGCCGCTGCCGTCGCGGGGCTCGGCGGCGCGCTCGCGCCGGGGTGGGTGACGCTCGACGCGTTCGGCCTCGCCGCGGTGCTCGGCACCCTGTTCTTCCTCGCGTTCGCGCGCGCCGCGCGGGGATCGCTGCGGTTCGCGGCCGTCGCCGGGCTGCTCGTCGGCCTCCTCTACCTCGCCCGGGCCGAGGCCGCGCTCTTCGGCCTCGCGCTCCTGTGGCTCGCCGGCCGCCCGCGGACCGCGCGCGCCGGCATCGTGGGCGCTGCGGTCGCGCTCGCGATCGGGCTCGCGTGGGTGGTGCGCGGGATCGCCCTCGGCTTCCCGTCCGACCTCTTCGCGCGCGCGGTGCTCCTCGTGCGCTACGAGGACTTCTTCGCGCTGCACCCGCCGGCGCTCGAGCCGTTCCTCGCCGCGCCGGTCGACGTGCTCGCAGCGAAGGCGGGCGCGCTGCTGACGAACGCGGTCACGGCCGCGGTCGCGCTCATGATCGCGCCGCTCGTGCCGCTCGCGCTCGCCATCCGCCGCCGCTGGGTCCGCCCCGAGGTGCGCGCGTTCGTCGGCCTCGTTGCCGCGATCTACCTCGCGCAGAGCCTGCTCTTCACGCTGCACTCCGTGCGCGGGAGCTTCTTCCATTCCATCGCCGCGTTCTTCCCGTTCGCCGTCGCGCTCGCCGCGATCGGCGCCGAGGAGCTGTTCCGCGCCTCGACGCGCGGCATGCGCCGCACGGTGTGGGGCTCCGCCGTCGGCGCCTTCGCGGTCATCTCGGTCTTCTCGATCGGGCAGTGGGACGTCGACTTCAACACGCCCTACCGCGCGCGCCTGGCCGCCCTTCCGCTCCTGCCGCCGGGCCCGCTCGTCGTCGCGGATGCGGCGGCCTGGCGCTGGATCAGCGGGCGCGAGGCCGTCGTCGCGCCCGCCGACGGTCCGTCGTCGGCGGCGTGCGCCGCGGTCGTGTATCTCGCGCGCACGCTCATCCTCGAGCCGGCGCACTTCTCGCGCTACGACGCGCTCTACGCCTCACAGCGCGACGATGTCTTCACCGGCCGCGGCGACCAGGGCGGGATCCGCGTGTACGCGGTGCGCGAGGACCAGCGCTGCATCATCGCCGCGCAGCAGTGACGCGCATCCTCGGCGCGCTCTCGGGCAGCGCGATCGCCCTGGCGGTCGCGGCCGCGGCATTCACGGTCGCGGTCGGCCTGCCGTCGGGCGACCCCGACATGTGGTGGCATCTCGCGTCCGGCCGCTGGATGGTCGAGCACCGCGACGGCCTGCGCGTCGACGTCTTCTCGTCCACCGCGACCGGCGAGCCGTACGCCCTCGGCGAGTGGCTCGGCGAGGTCGTGCTGTACCTCGCGTACGCGGCCGGATCGTGGCTCGGTGTCGCGATCCTCCGAGCCGCGCTCGTCGCGCTCGCCGCCTTCGCCGTGGCGCGCCTCGCGCTCCGCGCGGCGCCCGCGCGCGTCGCGATCCCGCTCGCGGTCCTCGCCCTGCTCCTCTCGAAGGCGACCTGGACCGATCGGCCGCAGCTCTTCACCCTCGCGTTCGTCCCGCTCATCCTCGAGCTCTGCCTCGCCGCGAGGAGCGGATCGCGGCCCGCGCTCATCGCCGCGATCCCGCTGGTCGCCGTGTGGGCGAACCTCCACGGCGGATACGCCCTCGGGATCGCGATCATGTGGGTGTTCGCGCTCGAGGCGCTGCTTCAGCGGCGTCCCGCCCTGCCGCAGCTGGCCGCCGCGGCCGTCGCGACCATCGTCGTGGGGAGTGAGCCCGGGGCGCTGCCGTTCGTGCGGGCCATCGGTCACGTCGCCGGCTCGAGCATCCGGATCGTCGAGGAATCGCCGGCCGATCCGCTCACGCCGTTCGGCGCGCTCTTCGCGCTCTTCGTCGGCATGACGATCGCGGTCCTCATGCTCCGCGGCGGATCGCTGCTCGCCGCCCTCCTGCTCATGCCGATCCTCTGGCTCGCCCTGTCGGCCCAGCGGCACGTGCCGCTCTTCGGGTTCGTCGCGGTCCCGTTCATCGCCGGGCCGCTGACCCAGGTCCTTGACGAGATGGGGACGACTTTGAGAAGGGGTGTCGGCCGCGTGCGCCGCTCCGCGACCTCGCCGGGCCCGGGGTCCTCTTCGGAGCCTTTCCCGGATCTGAACCAATTCGGTCCAAGATCGCACCAATTCGGTTCAACTTCCGCCGGACCCTTAGAGGAGCATCCCGAGGCGGGGACTCGGTCCCTCTTAGACATGCATGTGGATCCGCATCAGATCGATCGGACCTCGCATCAGTCGTCCCTCAGAGGCGCAGCACGGCCCTCCTCGAAGTCGTCCCAGGGGGGACGCCCTGCCCTCCCGCTGGCCGCCGCCCTGTGGCTCGGGGCGCTCGTGAGCATCCCGAGCGCCGATCCGCGTCCGGATCTGCGTCCGTACCCCGACGGCGCGCGCGCTGCCCTCGCCGCGACGAGCGGCGTCCTCTTCAACGAGTACGACTGGGGCGGGTACCTCATCTGGACCGTGCCTGGCCGGCCGGTGTTCGTCGACGGCCGTCTCTACCCGTTCGCGGGGAACGGCGTGATGGGCGCGTACCAGGAGGCGATCCACGTCCTGCCGTCGTGGCGCAGCGTGATCGAGCGATGGAACGTCGCCCAGGCGCTCATCCGTCCCGAGGGCGCCCTGACGCAGGCGCTCCGCGACGAGGGCTGGACCGTGCGCGTGCAGGGCGAGGGTTTCGTGCTGCTGGAGCGGCCGCGATGACCCGCTTCGTCGTCGCCGTGGCCGTCCTCCTCGGCGGCGCGCTCGCCGCGGTGAGCGCCACGAGCGCGGTCGGTGACAGCGACGTGTTCTGGCACCTCGCGACGGCGCGCGAGACGCTCGCGCACGGCCTCGTGCGCTCGGACGTCTTCTCGTGGACCGCGCGCGGCGCCGCGGTCGCGACGGATCAGTGGCTCGGGCAGCTCCTCTTGTATCTCGGATATTCGCTCGGGTCGTGGACCGGCGTGCTCGCGGTGCGCACGGTCGCGGTCGCCGGGCTCGTGGCGTGCATCGCCGCGGCGGCGCTCGTGCGGCGCCCGGCCTCGCCGGTCGTCTCGCTGCTCGTGGCGCTGCCCACGATCCTGCTGTCGCGGTTCATCTGGACGGAGCGGCCCGAGCTCATCGGCACCGCGTGCTTCGCGGCGCTCGTCCTGCTCCTCCAGCTCCCCGGGCCCCGCCCGCTCTATCTCGCAGCGGCGATCCTCGTCGTCTGGGCGAACGTCCACGGGTCGTTCGCGCTCGGGGCCGGCCTCCTCTTCCTCATCGCGGCGAACGGCCTCATCACGGATCGCCCGCTGCGGCGTGCGTACGCGATCGCGGCGGCGGGCGCGCTCCTGTCGCTCGTGCTCACCCCGGCGGGCCTCGGCACCCTCACGGCGCCGGGCGTCCACCTCTTCGATCCGCCGCGCGAGATCCAGGAGTGGGCCTTGCCCGATCCGACGACCGCGCCGGGCGCGCTCTGGGCGCTCATCCTCGGCCTCCTCGTCGCGAGCGCCGCGCTCACGGGCGGAGCCCGCGCGCGCGACGCGATCCTCATCGTCCCGGTCGCGGTGCTCTCGCTGTTCGCCGTGCGTCACACGCCGCTCCTCGCGATCGCGGCGACACCGTACCTCGCCGACCACCTGCCGCGCGCCGTGCGTGCGCTGGCCGAACGCATGGGCAGTGCGATCGCCGAGCCCGCGGCGGCACCCGCGCGCCGCGCACCGGCGGGGGTGGTGGCGGCCTTCGTCCTCGTCGGCGCCGCGCTCCCGGTCGGCGGGGTCGCGGCCGCACCGCGCGAGCCGAGCGAGGGTGGGTTCCCCGTCGCGGCGCTCGACGCGCTGCCGCGCGGGCCGGGCCTGCTCGCGCAGTACGACTGGGGCGGCTGGCTCATCTGGCGCGCGCCGGCGACGCCGGTGTTCGTCGACGGCCGCCTCGGCCCGTACCGCGGCGCGGTGCTCGACGACTACCGCACGATCCTCCTCGCGCGTCCGGGCTGGCGCGAGATCGTCGAGCGCCGCGGCATCCGTTGGATCCTCGTGCGCCCCGGCGATCCCGTCGCGGTCCGGGCGCAGCAGCTCGGCTGGCGCACCGTCGCGGGATCGCCCACGTTCGTCCTGATCGCGGTATCGGACCGGTAGCCGGCCCCGCGACCTAGACTCGCCGCCATCGACAGGAGAGCGGCCGCCCGGAGCGAAAAGACCATCGTCCCCCTGCGCACCGCCGAGCGGCGTGCCGAGGGTGACCTCGATACGCTCTTCGACGTCCTCGTCGATGGGCTTCGCCGCGACGTCCGCCGCATGCGGCAGCAGGTCGACCGCTTCCGCCGCGCCTACCAGAAGCGCAGCGCGACCGACGACGAGGCGACCCGGCGGGCGTTCCGCCGGCTCCGGCAGCTGCAGCTCATCGCGGACCACATCGAGTCCAGCGCCGCCTTCCTGCTCGGCTCGGGCATCGTCCCCGAGCGCCAGGGCGGCGACGACCGGCTCGCCATCGAGCGCCGCGTCCTGGAGAGCCTCGAGGCCGAGCGCGAGCGCCTCGTGCGCGAGGTCCACGACGGCCCGGCCCAGGTGCTCGCGAACGCGATCTTCGAGCTCGATTACCTCGAGCGGCTGACCGAGCGCGTCCCCACCGAGGTGCGCCAGGGCCTGCGCTCGGAGATCGCGAGCATGAAGGCGCAGTTCCGCAGCTCGCTCGACGGCGTGCGCGCGATGATCTACGACCTGCGCCCCCCGGTCATTTCGGAGCTCGGGCTCGCCGGCGCGATCCGCACGTACGTTTCCGAGTACGAGTCGCGTTATGGCTTGAAGGTGCTCGTCCAGCTCGAGGAGCGCGAGACCGGTCTCGACCCGCAGCAGGAGCTCGCGGTCTACCGGATCATGCAGGAGGCGCTGCAGAACACGCACAAGCACGCGCGCGCCACGACGGTCCGGGTGGAGTGGGAGCGCGACGGACCCGGCGCATGGGTGCTCCGGTGCACCGACGACGGGATCGGGTTCGACATCGTCCGCGCCGCGCGGCAGCAGCGCTCGGTCGGGCTCCTCTCGATGCGCGAGCGCGCCGAGCTCATCGGCGCCCGGTTCGACCTGCGCTCGTCCCCCGGTCAGGGCACGACGGTGACCGTGCGCCTGATCGCGCAGCGGGACGAGCCGTGAACGAGCGCGTCGAGGGGCGCATCCGCGTGCTCATCGCGGACCCGAGCGAGTTCACGATGCTCGGGCTGAAGCAGGTGCTCGAGCGCGAGCCGTCCATCGAGGTCGTCGCGACCGTCGGCGACGGCGAGGAGGTCATCGCGCGGACGGCGGAGCTCGAGCCGGACGTCGTCATCACGGAGATCGACCTCCCGAAGGTCACCGGCGACAAGGCGACGCAGCGCATCCGCCGCGAGCTGCCGCACGTCGCCGTCATCATCCTCACCTCGCGTGACGAGGAGCAGCGGCTCTTCGACGCGATCCGCGCGGGCGCGGCCGCGTACCTCCCGAAGGACTGCGATCCCGCGGAGCTCATCGACACGATCCGCAAGGTGAAGGACGGCCAGTTCCTCATCAACGAGAAGATCTTCCAGCGGCCGGCGGTCGCGTCACGCGTGCTCGCCGAGTTCCGCGAGCTCTCCGTGTACGGCCCCGGGTCGACGCACGTGTTCGCGCCGCTCTCGCCGCGCGAGGTGCAGATCCTCGACAACATCGCGCAGGGCAAGACGAACAAGGAGGTCGCATACACGCTCGCCATCTCCGAGCAGACCGTGAAGAATCACATGTCGAGCATCCTGCGGAAGCTGTCGGTGAACGACCGCACGCAGGCGGTCGTGTACGCGATGCGCCAGGGGTGGATCAGCGGGCCGGCACAGGCGGGCACCGCCGCGTCTCGCGAAGGCGAGCGGCGCAGCGGCCAAGAGCGGAGGAGGGAGCCGCGATGACGACCGCGCAGGACCTCGTCCAGGGGTTCGCCGGCGAGCAGCAGCGCCTCCTGGTCGAGGTCCGCGAGCTCGACCTCCTTATCGAATCGACGAAGACCGAGGTCGACCGCCTGAAGGCGCGCGAGGAGCAGGCCCGCGGGCGCATCGACGAGGCCCGCGCCGACCCGAGCCGCTCCACCCCCGAAGAGGTCTTCGCCGCCGCCGACGAGCACAGCACGGCCCTCGCGCGGCGGATGACCATGGACGGCCAGCTCGGGCAGCTGCAGGCGAAGCGCAAGCTCCTCGACCGCATCCGCGGCCTCATCGAGCAGGCGGCGCGTCAGCTCCAGGAGCAGGGGTCGGCCTCCCCGGCCGCGGGCGAGCCCGCCGCGGCGTTCGACGAATCCCGCCTGCTGCAGGCCGTCGTCGAGACGCAGGAAGAGGAGCGCCGGCGCATCGCGCGCCAGGTCCACGACGGCCCGGCACAGGCGATGGCGAACGTCGTCCTCCAGTCCGAGATCAGCGAGCGCCTCTACGAGGTGGACCGCGATCGGTCCCGCACCGAGCTCGCCGCGCTCCGGAAGATGGTGAACAAGACGCTGCAGGAGCTGCGCGGCTTCATCTTCGAGCTGCGGCCGATGATCCTCGACGACCTCGGGCTCGTGCCGACGCTCCGCCGCTACGTCCAGACGCTCGTCGACAAGCACAAGATCCGCATCGACCTCTCGAGCACCGGCCGCGACCGGCGCCTGCCGGCCGAGGACGAGATCGCGGTCTTCCGTCTCATCCAGGACTCGCTCCTCGAGCGGATCGAGAAGGGTCAGGCGAAGCAGATCTCCCTCGCGCTCGAGTGGAAGGAGGAGCAGCTCACGGTGTCGCTCCAGAGCGACGGCCGCGACCTGCCGCCCGACGGCGAGCTCACCTCGGGCCTGCGCCGCAGCGAGCGCGTCGCGCTCCTCCGTGGCACGTGGGAGCAGGGCGTGCGGCCCGACGGGATCGTCTCGCTCAAGGTCACCATGCCCGTCCGCCCCGCGCCTACCCTCATCTCCTGATGGGTCCGCTCGGCACGGAACAGGTCACGGGTGAATAGCGTGGCGACCGAGGTGCGCGTGCCATCGCCGGCCGACGACATCGCCGCGGTGCTCGTCGACGCGACCGCGATCGCAACGAAGGTCGCCGAGCTCGGCGCGCGGATCGCGGCGGACTACGCCGACAAGGACCCCGTCTTCGTCAGCATCCTGAAGGGCGCGCTGCCGTTCCTGGCGGATCTCATGCGGCAGGTGCCGATCCGCCTCTCGCTCGACTTCCTCGAGGTCTCGTCGTACGGGTCGTCGACGGAGTCGAGCGGCGTCGTGCGCATCCTGAAGGACCTCGCGCAACCGATCGAGGACCGCCACGTCCTCGTCGTCGAGGACATCCTCGACACCGGGTTCACGCTGCGCTACGTCCTCGAGCATCTGCAGCAGCAGAAGCCGGCGTCGGTGCGCCTGTGCACGCTCCTCGACAAGCCGGCGCGGCGCATCGTCCCCATCGACATCGACTACCGCGGGTTCGAGATCCCCGACCGCTTCGTCGTCGGGTACGGCCTCGACTACGGCGAGCGCTACCGGAACCTGCCGTTCATCGGGGTCCTGAAGCCCGAGGTGTATTCGCGAAGCTAGTTTGGCTCCTCGCCCTCGTCATCTGGACGGCGTCGGTCGCCGGTCCGGCCGAGGCGGCACCGGCGCGCGCGCCCGTCGCGGCCGTGCCCGAGACCGTGCGCGTCAACGTCGCCGGTCTCGGCATCGTCGCCGGTCGGTTCGGCTCGACGGCGACGCTCGTCGCGCGCGACCCGAGCGGCACCGTGATCCACGACAGCGGCGCGCCGCTCATGGTCCGCACGAACGTGTACCGCGTGCGCGACGGGTTCCGCATCCCCGACCGCCGCACGCCCCCCGCCGACCTCGAGGAGCGCCAGAGCCGCCTCTCGCTCCTGCGCGAAGCGCGCATCGCGGAGCGGAGCGGCGGGACCGCGGGCTCCGCGAACGCGATCGAGGTCATCCCGTTCGAGGTCGCGGCCCTGTCGGGACCCGATCCGATCGGCGACGTCGCCGTCCACGCGCAGAAGCCGGTGCTCCTCACGTTCACCTCGCGCGACGGGCTCGTCACGTTCCAGGGCAAGCCGTACCGCGGCACGCTCGAGCTCGCCCTCGACGACGAGGGCGACCTCATCGTCGTCAACACCGTGAACACGTTCGACTACCTCGTCTCCGTCGTCGGCGCGGAGGTCCCGCCGACGTGGCATCCCGAGGCGCTCGCCGCGCAGGCGATCGCCGCCCGGACGTACCTCGCGACGCATCTGAAGCGCCATCGCGCGTACGACATCGAGGGCGACGTGCGCGACCAGGCGTACGGCGGCCTCGCGACGGAGGATGCGTCCACGCGGCGCGCCGTCGAGCGCACGGCGGGGATCGTCGCGACGTACCGCGGGGCCGCGATCGAGGCGCTGTACACGGCGAACGCCGGCGGCGTCACCGAGGACTCCGAGAACGTCTTCGCGAACGCGCTGCCGTACCTGCGCAGCGTCGACTCGCCGTGGGACCGCGAGGCGGAGAACTCGTCGTGGGGCCGCACGAGCTGGTCGTGGACGAAGGAGCTCACGGCGCCGCAGCTCGGCGATTCGCTGCGGCAGAAGGGGCTGGACATCGGCGAGCCGCAGCGCATCGAGCTCACGCAGGTGTCACCGACCGGACGCGTGCTCCAGGCGCGCGTCACGGGGTCGAAGGGGTCGCGCGACATGGGCAAGGACCGCAGCCGCTACTACTTCGGCCTGATGAGCGGGCTGTTCACGGTCACGAAGACCGCCGGCGGCGAGCGCGAGAGCGTGAGCTATCTCAAGACCGACCGGATCCACGAGCTCGAGGCGCTCGGCGCGAAGCAGGTCGAGGCCGGCTACCGGATCGAATGGGACGACGACCACGAGATCGCGACGTTCAAGCTCAGCTCGTACATCTACGAGCTGCCGGCGCGGTTCATCTTCACCGGCCGCGGCTTCGGACACGGCGTCGGGATGTCGCAGTGGGGGATGCAGGGGATGGCCGCCGCAGGGAAGACGTACGAGCAGATCCTCAAGCACTACTACCAGGGGATCGCGCTGACGGAGACGGGCGGGGTCTAGCGGTACTTCGCGGTCAGCGCTTCGAGGTCGCGGCGGCGGAGCACGCGGATCCGCTTGTCGGGGTGGAGCTGGCGGAAGCGGCGCAGCTTGCCGTCCTTACGGCTCGAGTTCGCCTTCCGCAGGTGCGTCAGCTCGAGATACGTCCCGATCTCCGGCAGCCAGAAGTCCGGCGTGAAGCTCTCGACCGCGCGGCCGTCCTCGGAGAAGCGGAGGGGGAACGTGTGGGGCTCGTATTCCCAGCGGAGCCGATAGAAGTCGAGGATCCTGGCGAAACGCCGTTCGCTCCGATGGGCGAAGCTAACGCCCAGCCCGATGGCCTCCGGCGAAGAGACCGTGCACGTCGCCCGCATAGTCGCGCAAAAGCTCGTGCGCCGACAAGACGTCGTCGACGCCGAGGGGGATCTCGCCTGTGGGCTGGTCCTCGGGCTTCACCTCGACCTCGCGCACGATCACGACCCCGACGCCCTGCGTCCCGCACGTGTGGCACACGCAGCGGAGGAACCAGTATTCGTCGCGGTTGCCCACGACGTTGACGTCGGTGCGGTCGTAGGCCGCGCCGCAATTCGCGCATCGCACGCTGCCGAAGATCCCGTCGAGCCAACCCAGACCGTTCATCGCCGCGGCGTAGATGCAGGGACCGTGCCGAGCGCGGAGCGCGACGTTCGGGCGGTACTACGGCCTTCGACGGAGGTAGGCCACGAACCCGATCAGCGCGGCCACACCGAGCGCGGCCGCGCCCGCGACGAGGGGACCGGGGCCTTCATCGGATCGTGACGTCGTCGTTGTCTCTGAAGCCGGCGTCGGGGTCGGCGGGAGCGTCGTCTGCACGGCCACCGGCGCGGGCGATGCCGTCGCCGTCGCCGTGATCGAGGGTGTCGGCGACGGCGATACGGTCGCCGCCGGCGATGGGCTCGCGGTCGGCACGGCCGCGACCGGCGGCGCGACGATGGTCGGCGGCGCCGTCGGTATCGGCGTGGGCATCGGCGTCGGCACAGGTGTCGGCGGGAGGGTCGGCACGGGTGTCGGCGGCGGCGTGGGTGCGGGCGTCGCGGCGCCGAGCACGCGAACGGTCCCGCGCATGACAGTCGGATGGACCGCGCAGAAGTACCCGATCGTGCCAGCGCTCGTGAACGTGACGGAGCGGCTGCCCGTCGAGAAGACGCCGGTGTCGAACGATCCGTTGTCGGCCTTCGCCGAATGCGGGATGCCGTCCTGGTTCGTCCACGTCACGGACTCGCCGACGTTCACCGTCACGCTCGCGGGCTGGAACGTCACGTCACGCATCGAGACGGACGCGTTCGCCGCGTGCGCCACGCCCGACGCGAGCGCGAAGACCAGCAGCACGCACGCCGTCAGCACCCCGGCGGGGGGTCTGAGGGGGGCGGCAGCCCCCTTCATACGCTCATACGATCACGCATCATGACCAGCCCCGACCCCTTCATCGCGCTCGTCCGCGACGCCGCGCGCTTGGGCCTTCATCTCACGGACGCGCAGCAAGACGCCTGCGCGCGGTATGCGGCGGAGCTCATGGAGGCGACGAAGACCGTCAACCTCACCGCCATCACGGACCCTGAGGGCATCGCGATCAAGCACTTCCTGGACTCCTTCACGGCATACGCGGCGCGGCCCTGGACGGGTCACGAGCGCCTCGTCGACGTCGGCAGCGGCGCGGGCTTCCCGGGGCTCGCGCTGCGCATCGCGCTCCCGGGGATCTCCGTGACCGCGGTCGAGTCGACCGGCAAGAAGGCACGCGCGATCGAGCGGTTCCGCGACCTGCTGGCGCTCGAGCGCGTCGCGGTCGAGAACGCGCGGGCGGAGGACGTCGCGCGCAGCCCGGCGCACCGCGCGCGCTACGACGTCGCCACCGCGCGCGCGCTGGGGACGCTCGGCCTCTGCGTGGAGCTGTGCTTCCCGTTCCTCCGCGTCGGCGGCGACGCCGTCGTCTGGAAGGGCCGCATCGACGCCGAGCTGCCCGGCGCGAAGAAGGCGCTCGCGTCGCTCGGCGGGGAGGTCGTCGCCGTCGTGCCGACGTCGTCGCTCGGCCTCGGCGACGAGCTCCCGGGGCGCCAGCTGGTCGTCATGCGCAAGACGCGCGCGACGCCGGAGCGCTACCCGCGGACGCCGGCCGAGATGAAGCGCCGGCCGTGGTGATCGTTCCGTCCATCGACGTACGCTTCGGCCACGTGGCCTACCGCGGCGTCCAGATCCGCTTCACGCCGTCGGAGCTCGCCGAGCGCTACGTGGAGGACGGCGCGCAGGAGCTCCACCTTGTCGACCGGGACAACGCCGAGCGCGGCGACCCCGCCAACCTCGGCCTCCTCGCGGCGATCGCGCGCCGCGCTCGCGTGCCGGCGCGCCTCGCCGGTGGCATCTCGTCGGTCCCCTTCGCCCGCGAGGCCCTCGATGCCGGCTTCAGCGGCGTCCTGTTCTCGTCCGCGGTCTTCGGCAACGACGATCTCCTCGCCGAGATCGCCGGGCCGCGGCGCGCTCGCGGCCGCGCGCGCCGCCGTCGTCGCCGGCGTCACGGACCTCTACGTGATCGATCTCGGCGCGGAAGGCATGCTCGGCGGTCCCGCTCTCGAGATGCTCGAGAGCATCCGCGCGTCGCTCGGTGACCTCGCGCGCCGCGTGCGCTTCCACACTGGCGGCGGGATCGCGGGGCCCGACGACGTCCGCGCGCTCGCGCGGTGGGGCGTCGCGTCCGCGGTGATCGGACGTGCGCTCCTCGAGGGGCGCCTCACGCTCGCGGAGGCGATGGCCGCGGCGACGTGACCACCATCGCACTCCTTTCCGACATCCACGCCAACCTCGTCGCCCTCGAAGCCGTGCTCGCGGCGCTCGGGCGCGTCGATCGCATCTGGGCCATGGGCGACACGGTCGGGTACGGGCCCGACCCGTCGGACGTGCTCGCGCTGCTGCGGGAGCGCGGCGCGCTCGTCGTCGCGGGCAATCACGACCTCGCCGTCGCGACGGGGCAGGGGATCGACATGTTCAACCCGCACGCCGCGGCCGCGGTGCGGACGCATCGGTCGTGGCTCTCCGCGGAGGAGCGCGACCGGCTCGCGTCGCTGCCGCTCACGGCGCAGGACGGCGACTTCACGCTCTGCCACGGCAGCCTTCGCGACCCCGTGTGGGAATACGTCATGTCGCAGGGCCAGGCGGCGGCGACGCTGAAGCTCGCGAAGACGCCGCACTGCTGCAACGGCCACACGCACGTCCCTGTCGTGTTCCGCCTCGCGGGCGCGCGCGAGGAGGTGACCGACGGGACCACGGTGCGCCTCGACGGACGGATGCTCGTCAATCCCGGCAGCGTGGGCCAGCCGCGCGATGGCGATCCACGCGCGGCCTACGCTGTCCTCGACACCGATGACGCCGCGGTCACGTTCCGTCGAGCGTCCTACGACGTCGGCATCACGCAACAGCGCATCCGATCGCGAGGGCTGCCCGGCTTCCTCGCCGACCGTCTCGCGATCGGCTTCTAGGGAACATGGGATGCTAGGCAGTTAGTGCCGACCGACGACGATCGCGGCAACGCGTCGGGGGACCCGCGGGACCCGGATGCCTCCAGCCTCGAGGAGCGCAGGACCCGAGCGGGAAGGCTCCCGGGGGACCGCTACGTCAAGATCGTCCGGCCGAAGGAGTTCCGGCGCGGACGCGAGGGCACCTACGTCGCGACGCCGGAAGCCACCGCGCCCACGACCGGCGCCGGCCGGATCTACGACGTCGTCCGGCGCGTGCTGTTCGGCAGGCCGCTCGGGAGCGAGGCGGAAGGGGTCGAGCGGCTGTCGAAGAAGACCGGGCTCGGCGTCCTCGCGTCCGACAACATCTCGTCCTCCGCCTACGCGACCGAGGAGGCGATGCGCGTCCTCGCCCTCGCCGGCACCGGCGCGCTCATCCTCACGATGCCGATCGCCCTCGCGATCACGACGGTCCTCGCGATCGTCGTGCTGTCGCAGACGCAGGTCATCCGGACCTATCCCGGGGGTGGGGGCAGCTACGCCGTCGCGCGCGGCGAGCTCGGCGCGGTCTCCGGGCTCGTCGTCGCGTCGGCCCTCCTCATCGACTACGTCCTCACGGTCGCGGTGTCCATCGCGGCCGGCGTCGCGGCCATCGGCAGCTTCATCGGCCCCGTCTACGAACAGCGCGTCCTCTGGGGCCTCGTGCTCATCGCGGTCCTCGCGATCGGGAACCTGCGTGGCGTCCGCGAGGCCGGGATCATCTTCTCGGCGCCGACCTACGTCTATCTCGCGGCGATGGGCGGCCTGCTCCTCTACGGGATCTCGCGCGTCGTCCTCGGCGCGGCGCCCCCGGCGGAGCTGCCGCCGACCCCCTTCGGCGCGACCGGATCCGAGGCGCTCGGGATCTTCCTGATCCTGCGGGCCTTCGCGTCGGGGTCCGTCGCGCTCACCGGCGCGGAAGCCGTGGCGAACGGCACGCCCAGCCTGCAGAAGCCCGAGGCCCGCAACGGGATCATCACCGTGATCCTCATGGGCACGTTCTTCGGCACGATCTTCCTCGGCATCACGTTCCTCGCGACGCACATCGGGGCGGTGCCGGACGTGCGCGAGCAGGAGACGCTGAACAGCGTCCTGACGCGGTCGTTCGTCGGCGTCGGGCCGTACTACTACCTCGTCCAGATCTCGACGTCCATCCTGCTCGTGCTCGCCGCGAACACGGGGTTCACCGGCTTCCCGCGTCTCGCCTCGGTGCTCGCGGACGACCGCTTCATGCCGCGGCAGTTCGCCTTCCGCGGCGAGCGGCTCGCCTTCTCCACCGGGATCGTCGCGCTCGCGCTCGTCGCGGCCCTCGTGCTGTGGAAGTTCGAGGGCAGCGTCACCGAGCTGATCCCGCTGTACACGATCGGGGTCTTCCTCGCGTTCACCCTCGCGCAGACCGGTCTGCTCCGACGCTGGTACACGCGCCGCGAGCCCGGCTGGCGGTGGCGCATGGTGCTCAACAGCGTCGGGGCTACGGCCACAGCGGTGACGCTGATCGTCGTCGCGGTGACCAAGTTCGAGCGCGGCGCGTGGATGGTGCTCCTCGTCCTGCCGCTGCTCGTCCTCCTGCTGTATGGCATCAATCACCACTACGGCTCGGTCGCCGATGCGCTCGTGCTCGAGGACCTCGACCAACCCCTCCCGCGGCCCCTGCCGCCGATCGTCGTCGTGCCGATCGCCCGGCTCGACCGGGCCGCGATCCAGGCCCTCGCGTTCGCCGTCTCGATCTCGCCGCACGTCCGCGTCGTGCACATCGCGTCGAGCGAGGAGTCGGCGCTCGAGTTCCGCCGCCGGTGGGAACGCTGGCGCGGGCGGATGCTCACGGACGGGCGGGAGATCCCCATGGACGACATCGTGTCGCCGTATCGCGCGCTCCTCCAGCCGCTGCTGAAGTACATCGACGTCCTCGACCAGCGCGATCCACGACCGATCACCGTGGTGCTCGCGGAGTTCGTGCCGCGGCACTGGTGGGAGTTCATCCTCCACAGCCAGACCGCGTTCCGGCTGAAGGTGGCGCTCCTCTTCCGGCCGAACACGATCGTCATCGACGTGCCGTACCACTTCCGCGACACGGCGGACCTGGCGCGCCGCGGTAAGCCCTAAACTCCGCCGCTCATGGCGTTCCAGCTCATCGTCGTCCCGCTCGCGGGCACGGTGGTCGATCCCGATGTCGTCCGGCTGGCGGTGACGCTGGGCAGGCCGTCGAAGGCGCAGCTCCTCGGCGTGCACGTGATCGAGGTCCGTTGGAACCTGCCGCTCGACGCCGTCCTCGAGCCCGAGCTCGACCGCGGCGAGGAGCTCCTCACCAAGGCGGCGCGCGTCGCGGAGCAGGCCGGCGGCCACCTCGAGACCGAGCTCGTCCAGGCGCGGGAGGCGTCCGCGGCGATCATCGACACCGCACGCGAGCGCGGCGCTGACCTCGTCCTGCTCGGCATGCCGTACCGGAAACGGCTCGGGCGCACCTACGTGAGCCGTACCGTGGAAGAGGTGTACCTCGGCGCGCCGTGCGCGGTGCTGGCCTATCGTCAGGAGGAGCCCAGATGAAGATCCTCATCGTCGGCAGCGGGCGCGTGGGCGCGACCCTCGCCGGGATGCTCGACGCCGAGGGCCACCAGGTGACCATCGTCGACGTCGACCGCGCGTCCTTCGTCCACCTTCCGTCGACCTTCTCGGGGACCACGCACCTCGGGAATGGCGCCGACCTCGACGTGCTCCGCCAGGTCGGCGTCGACAAGGCCGATGCTGTCCTCACGCTCACCCAAGGTGACAACCGCAACCTCATGGCCGCGCAGATCGCGAAGGAGATCTTCGGCGTGAAGCGGGTGTTCGCGAAGGTGAACGATCCGATCCGCGCCGAGATCTATCGCGCGAAGGGCATCACGACCTTCTCGCGGACGACGATCCTGGCGGTGCTCCTCCGCGCGATGCTCAACGACGAGCGTGAAGTGGGCGAAGTGCTCCTCGAGCGAACGGGTGCGCTCGAGCGTCAGATGACCGGGGACCAGATGGGCTCGAGCCCGTCGCCGGTCGGAGCGCAGCGCTGACCATGTACGTAGTGGTCGCCGGGGGCGGGGAGGTCGGCTTCCATCTCGCGAAGGCGCTCATCGAGGGCGGCCACGAGGTGATGGTCATCGAGTCGGACCGCCACCGCGCGCAGTTCATCGAGGAGCAGCTGGGGTCCGTCGTGCTCAATGCCCCGGCCGACGAGGGGCGCTACCAGCTCGAAGCCGGATGCCAGCGCGCCGACGCCGTACTTGCGGTCACGGGTGAGGACGCGAAGAACCTCGTGATCTGCCAACTCGCGCGCTACAACTGCGGCCCGCACGGGCGCGTCATCGCGCGCGTGAACGATCCGAAGAACGAGATCGTCTTCAAGACGCTCGGCATCGAGGAGACGGTCTCGTCGACGCGCGTGCTCATGAACGTCATCGAGCAGGAGCTGCCCACGGGCGGGTTCATGCCGCTCATGCCGCTCACCGGATCGCACCTCGAGCTCATCGAGGCGGAGATCTTGCCGGGCTCCCCGGCCGCGGGGAAGGCGGTCCGCTCGCTGAAGCTCCCGGACGGATCGCTCATCGGAGGCATCGTTCGCGGCGGGAAGATCCTTGCCGGGGTCGGCGAGGCCGTGGATCGTGTTCGCTCCCACGGCCGCCGAGTCGGAGGTCCGCAAGGCCCTGTTCGGATCCTGAGCCTCCCAGTGGACCTCGTCACCGCGTATGGGGTCCTCAGTGTCTCTGCGATGCTCGTCTTCTACTGGCGAGAGCCCCGGGCTCCGATCTTCTCGCTCGCGTTCGCCTTTGCCTGTTGGGCCTCGGCGCTCTACGGATGGCTGGCCGGAGCGTGGCCATTCGCCGTGATCGAGATCGTCTGGGGTGGCGTCGCTGCCCGTCGGTATCTGCTTCGCCGCGGCGAAGCAGATCCGCATCGCCGACGCGAGCGTTGAGGGTCCATTGAGGTACGCCGCGGTACCGTCTTAGCCGCATGGGCTCCGACGCCCGTTCCAACATGCGCCCGCTGGTCCCATACGTAGCCGCGCTCGGCGGCGTCGTCGCGATGAGCGGGATCATCGGGCTCGTCCGGAGCATCGCGCCGATCGGCCAGGTCTCGATCGTGTACCTGTGCTCATCCCCGGGCTGCTGGCCTACCTCGACGCGCTCGATGACCAGGACCCCGGGCGGGCGACGATCGTGGTCCTCTCCGAGTTCGTCCCCCGGCACTTCTGGGAGGGGCTCCTCCACAACCAGGCGGCGTTGCGTCTCAAGCTGCGCCTCTTCTTCCGCC
>WNFU01004146.1_pt1 | contig 20252 bp, 21 predicted proteins | sample 5400121 | NCBI WGS metagenome assembly WNFU01 (sample SAMN13153360, study PRJNA577476) | soil metagenome | isolation source: 100 cm soil or saprolite under grassland replicate 1 | place: USA:California | collected 2016-06-15 | reverse complement strand
ACATGATGGTGACCTTGACCTTGTGGCCCTGCTTGAGGAAGCGCTCGACGTGGCCCTTCTTGGTCTGGTAGTCGTGCGGGTCGATCTTGGGCCGCATCTTCATCTCTTTGAGCGCCACCAGGTTCTGCTTGCGCCTGGCCTCCTTGGCCTTGATGGCCTGCTCGTACTTGAACTTCGAGTAGTCCATCAGCTTGCAGACCGGCGGGCGGGCCATCGGGGCGACCTCGACGAGGTCGAGGTCGAGCTGGCTGGCCATCCGCATCGCTGCCTGGGTGTCCATCACCCCGAGCTGCTCGCCGTCGGCCCCGACCACCCGGACCTGGGGGGCCCGGATACGGTCGTTGATCCTGGGTTCAACGCTGATGCAACATCCCTCCCTCGGGCATGTGCCCAAACGAAAATACGGCCACAAGGGCCGCCCCACCTGGTTGCGCGGTGGTCATTGGAAGACCCCCTGGGCGCGAGGCCCGGAGGTGAGAAGCCCTCGCTCCTACTTCGCTCGATATGCAGTTGACGGGCCCGAAACCCTCGGACCCGACCGAATCAACGCTACTGTAGCAGGCGTTTCTTCCCGGTGTCGACGTTGCGAGGAGACCCCGATGTCGGACTCGGAGCAGCAGCAGGGGCGCGACCCGCTCGAGGAGATGCGCGAGCAGCTCGCCTCGGTCTCGGCCGAGGACGTGATCGCCGAGGCCAGCTTGTCGCTGGTGGCGCTCGCCTATGTCCGTCTCGGCGTGCCGCCCGAGGAGCACGAGCGCTACCGCGACCTGGAGGCGGCCCGCCTGCTGATCGACGCGCTCGGCGGCATGCTGGCGGCGGTCGAGGGCCGCGTCGGCGCGGCCGAGCCGGGCCTGCGCGACGCCCTGGCCCGCCTGCGCATGACCTACGTGGACGTCGCCAACCACGTCCAGGCCGGCGACGCCCCGGCGCAAGCTCCCCCGCCAGAGGGCCCCGGCGTCTACCGCCCTTCGGGCCTCTGGGTCCCCGGCCGCGACTGACCCGGGCAGCGCGGGGACGCGACGGGCCCCGCCCTCGGGAGGCGGGGCCCTGCGAACCTTGCGTGACGCCGGAAGTCTTAACGAACCGAAGGCCCGTCCTGCTCCTGCTCCTTACGCAAGCGGCCGCACGTTCGAGGCCTGGGGGCCCTTGGGCCCGTCGGTGATCTCGAACTCGACGGCCTGGCCCTCGTTGAGGGTCTTGTAGCCGTCGGTCTGGATGGCCGAGAAGTGCACGAAGACGTCGTCGCCTCCGTTACGGGCGATGAACCCGTAGCCCTTCTCGTTGCTGAACCACTTGACGGTGCCTTCTGGCAACGTGCTTCCCTCCTGTCGATCCCGGCCGCCCCGACACCGGTTGCTGAGGCTGTCGGCCGGGCCGCGCGGACTGTACCGCGCCGCAAACATGGGCACAAGCGCGGGGCGAACCGGTCGAACGGCCTGGTCAGGCTACGATCTTCGAGATCGGCAGCTCGAGGATGTCGAAGGCGCCGGCGCCCTTGAGGGTGGGGATCAGCCGGTTGACGCCCGCCTTGTCCACCACCGCCTCGACCGCGTGGAAACCGGAGTCGGCCAGCTCGGTCACGGTCGGCGCCTTCATCGACGGCAGCACCTCGAGGACCCTCGGCAGGTCGGCGTCGGCGACGTTCAGCTTGATGAGCACCTTGGACCGGGCCGTGGCCGCCCCGACCAGCAGGGTGACCAGGTCGTCCATGGCCTGGCGGCGCCGCGGGTCGGCGGCGGAGTCGGGGTTGGCGACCACCTCGGTGAACGAGGTGAGCAGCGTGGCGATCACCACCATGCCGTGGCTGCGCAGCGTCGAGCCGGTCTCGGTGAGGTCCACCACCGCGTCGACGATCTCGGGCACCTTGGCCTCGGTCGCCCCGTAGGAGGGGAAGATGCGGACCGGCAGCCCCAGCTCGGCGAAGAAGCGCCTGGTGAGGTTGGGGAGCTCGGTCGACACCCTGAGCCCCGGCTGCAGCTCCTCCGGCCGCGTGACGCCGAGGTCGCGGTGCACGGCCAGCACGACCCGCACCGGGTTGGAGGTCTGCTTGGAGTAGGGCAGCTCGGCGAGGCTCACCACCTTGCCGCCGGTCTCCTCGATCCAGTCCCTGCCGGTGATGCCGAGGTCGAAGAAGCCCTCCTCGACGTAGCGGGGGATCTCCTGGGGACGCAGCAGCGACACCCGCTCCACCCGCGGGTCGTCGATGGTGCCGTGGTAGTCGCGCTCGCTGCCCCGCTTGACGGGCAGGTCGGCGGCGTCGAACAGGGCCAGCGTGGCCCGCTCCAGGCTCCCCTTCGGCAACACCAGCTTGAGCACGGACGGGCTCCTCTCAGTCCTTGTCGATCGCCTCGAGCAGGCCGGCCATCTCCAGCACCGTGAGGGCCGCCTCGGCGCCTTTGTTGCCGGCCTTGCCGCCGGCCCGGTCCAGCGCCTGCTCCATGGTGTCGCAGGTGAGCACGCCGAACGCCACCGGCACGCCGGTCGCGCGGCTGGCGGCGGCCAGCCCGGCGGCGGCCTGGCCGGCGACGTGGTCGAAGTGGGGGGTGGCCCCGCGGACCACCGCGCCCAGCGCCACCACCCCGGCGTAGCGGCCGGTCGCGGCCAGCTTCTCGGCGGCGAGCGGCAGCTCGAACGCCCCGGGCACCCAGGCGACGTCGACGTCGGCGTCCGCCACCCCGTGGCGCCGCAGCGCCTCGGTCGCCCCGGCCACCAGCAGGTCGGTGATCAGCCGGTTGAAGCGGCTGGCGGCGATCGCCACCCGCCGCCCGGCGCCGTCCAGCCCGCCCTCCAAGGTCCGCCCCATGCCCGTCTCCTCCTAGCTCGTGGTGCCCGCGTCGTCGGGAAGCTCCAGCAGGTGGCCCATCCGCTCCCGCTTGGTGCGCAGGTAGCGCAGGTTCTCGGGGTTCGGCTGGCTCTGCAATGGCACCCGCTCGACGATCTGCAGGCCGAAGCCGTCCAGCCCGCCGTACTTGGCGGGGTTGTTGGTGAGCAGCCGCATGGTGGTCACCCCGAGGTCGACCAGGATCTGCGAGCCCATCCCGTAGTCGCGGCCGTCCACCGGCAGGCCGAGGTCCAGGTTGGCGTCGACGGTGTCGCGGCCCTGCTCCTGCAGGTTGTAGGCGCGCAGCTTGTGGCTGAGCCCGATGCCGCGGCCCTCGTGGCCGCGCAGGTAGACGACCACCCCGAGGCCCGCGTCGGCGATCAGCCGCAGCGCGTCCTCGAGCTGCGGCCCGCAGTCGCAGCGCAGGCTGCCGAGCGCGTCGCCGGTGAGGCACTCGGAGTGGACCCGGACGAGCACGTTCTCCTCGCCCTGGACGGCTCCCTTGACCATCGCCAGGTGCTGCTCGCCGTCGAGCAGCGACTCGTAGGCGTAGGCGGTGAACTCCCCCCAGCGCGTCGGGATGCGCGCCTCGGCGACCCGCTTGACCAGCTTCTCGCGCTGGCGCCGGTAGCGGATCAGCCCGGCGATGGAGATCAGCGGCAGGCCGTGCCGCTCGGCGAACCGCTCCAGCTCCGGCAGGCGGGCCATGCCGCCGTCCTCGTCGACCAGCTCGCAGAGGACCGCCGCCGGGTAGCACCCGGCCATCCGGGCCAGGTCGACGGCGGCCTCGGTGTGGCCGGCCCGCATGAGCACCCCGCCGTCGCGGTAGCGCAGCGGGAAGATGTGCCCCGGCCGGACCAGGTCGCCGGGCCGGGTCCCCGGCCCGATCAGCGCCCTGATGGTGGTGGCCCGGTCGGCGGCCGAGATGCCGGTGGTGGTGCCCCTGCCGGCGTCGACCGAGATGGTGAACGCCGTCCGGTAGGGCGCGGTGTTGGTCGCGACCATCAGGGGCAGGTCCAGCTCGTCGAGGCGCTCGCCGAGCATCGGGGTGCAGATCACCCCGGAGGTGTGGCGGACGAAGAAGGCGATCGTCTCCGGCGTGGCGGCCTCGGCGGCCATGATCAGGTCGCCCTCGTTCTCGCGGTCGGCGTCGTCGACGACGACCACCATGCGGCCGGCCGCGATCGCGGCGACCGCGTCGGGGACGCCGGCGAACCCGGTCATCCGGCGGCTCCCTGACCGCTCCACGGCCGCACGAGCCGTTCCACGTACTTGGCGACCACGTCGACCTCCAGGTGGACCGGGTCGCCAGGGGCGCGGTCGCCGAGGGTGGTGGTCGCCAGCGTGTGCGGCACCAGGGCGACGGCGAACCAGCCCCGGCCGACCCCGGCGACGGTCAGGCTGACCCCGTCGACCGCGATCGACCCCTTCTCGACCACGTACCTGGCCAGCTCCTCCGGCAGCTCCACCCGCACCTCGCGGCCGGCTTGATCCACCGGGGGGGCGGCAAGCGCCGCGACCGACCGGGGGACCTCCCGATTTACCGGGGCACCCCGTCGGGGTTCCCCGGACCCCTCCGGGGGGTCTCCCGGACCCCCCCGGCCGGACCCCCCCGGGGCGGCGGGTCGCGGGTCCAGCACGCGGCCGACGCCGTCGACGTGGCCCTGGACGAGGTGGCCGCCGAGGCGGCCGCCGAGCGCCAGCGGCCGCTCCAGGTTGACCCTGGCGCCGGCGGTGAGCCTGCCGAGGGCGGTGCGGCGCAGGGTCTCGGCGACCACGTCGGCCGCGAACCGGGTCGACCCGCTGGCCACGACGGTCAGGCAGCAGCCGTCGACCGCCACCGAGTCGCCGACGGCGAGCTCGCCGGCCAGCCACGGCGCGTCGACCTCCAGGCGCGCGGCGCCGCCGTCGGCTCGGGGGCGGACCGGTGTGACGACCGTCCCGGTGCCTTCGACGATCCCGGTGAACATCACGATCCCTCCTGTGCGGGCGAGGTCGCGGCGGGCCCCGGTCCGGGGGGGTCCGGCCGTGGGGGTCCGGGGGACCCCCCGGAGGGGTCCGGGGAACCCCAGGGGGGTGCCCCGGAGGATCGGGGGGTCCCCCGGTCGGTCGGGGCGCTTGCCGCCCCCCCGGTTGGTCGGGGGTAGGCGACCACGCGGAGGTCGGCGCCGAGGCGCTCGACCGAGGCGATCCGCAGGGCCCTGGCCGCCGCCAGGGTGGGGGCGCCGCCGCCGCGGAGCAGGCCGGGCGCGCCGTCGCCGCCGATCACCAGCGGCGCCAGGTACCAGACCAGCCGGTCGGCCAGCCCGGCGGCCCAGAAGCTGGCATGCAGCCGCGGGCCGCCCTCCACCAGCAGCTCGAGCACCCCCCGCCGCCCGAGCGCGGCGGCCAGCTCGGCCAGGTCGACACCGCGGCCGCCGTTCCCCCAGGGCGCTTCGGGGCAGACCAGCACCTCGGCGCCGGCCCGCTTCCAGGCGTCGACGGCGGTGGCGGGGGCGGCGGTGGTGGTGGCGACAAGGGTGGCGGCGCCCGCGTCGAACAGGTGCCCGTCGGCGCCGACCCGCCCGGCGGCGTCGACCAGCACCCGGAGGGGCTGGCGGGCGACGTGGCCGGAAGGGTCCGGGGAACCCCGAAGGGGTGCCCCGGTGGGATGGGGCAGGCGCGCGGTCAGCCGGGGGTCGTCGGCCCGGGCGGTGCCGGCGCCGACGGCGACCGCGTCGGCCTCCGCCCGCAGCCGGTGGGCGTCGGCCCTGGCCGCCGGCCCGGTGATCCACTGCGAGCTGCCGTCGGGGGCGGCGACCTTGCCGTCGAGGCTGGCGGCGGCCTTGAGGGTGACCCGGGGCCGGCCGAGCCGGCGGTGGGTCAGGTAGGCGGCGTTCTGCTCGGCGGCGGCCTCCGCGCCGACCCCGACCGTGACCGTCACCCCGGCCGCCCGCAGCCGGGCCAGCCCGGCCCCGTCGACCCGCCGGTCGGGGTCGGCCAGGGCGGCGACGACCCTGGCCACCCCGGCCTGGAGCAGCGCGTCCACGCACGGCGGGGTGCGGCCGTGATGGGCGCACGGCTCCAGGGTCACGTAGCAGGTGGCGCCGGCGGCCAGCGGCCCGGCGGCGGCCAGCGCGGCCACCTCGGCGTGGGGCTCGCCGGCGGCCCGGTGGAACCCCTCGCCCACGACCCGGCCTTGCCCGCGCCCATCGGGCGCGGGACGCACCAGCACCGCCCCGACCATCGGGTTGGGGCTGGCCGCTCCCCTGCCACCCTCGGCGAGCGCGACCGCCCGGGCCATCCAGCCCGCGTCGCCGTCGACCGTCACCGCCACCACCTCCACGCCGGCGCTTCCCGCGGGGCGTGGTGGCAACGCGCCAGCACGTGCCGGCGCGACCGCCGCCTCCTCTCATCCGGACTGTCACCGTCGGCCCCTGAGTTCCACAGGGTCAACCCTGGCCGGTGCCGCTGCCAGGGGTCGCGGGCTCTCACCGCCGGTGGGGAGTTGCACCCCGCCCCGGAGACGCGCGTGCTACGTCCCGTCGAGCGTACCTGAGAACGAGTCGGCGCGGCGATCCAGGGCGTAGCTGGAACGCGGGTCCCGCTTGGCGACGCTCTTCAGCTCGGTGGCGGTGGCGACCAGCCCGCGGTGGTCGGTGAAGCTGCGCCGGGCGCTGGAGGCGATCCCGAGCGAGACCGAGACGATCGGGAAGCGGCGCATCTGGCCCTGGCGGTCCTCGATCTCGATCGAGCCGGCGACGGCGTCCTCCGGGTCGTACAGGCTGGGGATGCGCGCGTCGAAGTCGGCGATGAGCCGGGTGGCGAACCGCTCGGCGGCCTCCGGGGGCATCAGGGCCACGAAGTCGTCGCCGCCGATGTGGCCGACGAACCCCTCGGGGCCCGCCGCCTCCAGGGCGGCGCGGCGCAGCACCTGCGCGAACAGCGAGATCACCTCGTCGCCGCGGAGGAACCCGTAGCGGTCGTTGTAGGACTTGAAGTTGTCCAGGTCGGCGTAGGCGACCGCCACCGGCATGCCCAGCTCCATGCGGTGGGAGATCTCGTGCTCGATGCGGTTGTTGCCCGGCAGGCCGGTGAGCGGCGACAGCGAGCGCATCTCGCTGGCCCGGCGCAGGGTGGTCTTGACCCGCGCGATCAGCTCCATCGGGTCGAACGGCTTGATGATGTAGTCGTCGGCGCCGGCGGTCAGGCCGAGCACCTTGTCGGCCGAGAGCGACTTGGCGGTGAGCATGATCACCGGGATGTGGGCGCTGCGGCCGTCGTCCCGCAGCCTGGTGCAGACCTCGAAGCCGTCCATCAGCGGCATCATCACGTCGAGCAGGATGAGGTTGGGCTGCAGCTCCAGCGCCTTGGCCAGGGCGTCCTCGCCGTCGTGGGCGGTGATCACCTCGAAGCCCTCCAAGCGGAGGTTGACCTCGACGAAGCGGACGATGTCGCGGTCGTCGTCGGCGATCAGAACCATGTCGTCCACCGCTACCGGTCCTCTCGGTCCAGCAGCGCCCGGAACGCCTTGGCGGCGGCGGCCGGGTCGTCGGCGCCGAAGATCGCGGTGCCGACCACGAACACGTCGGCGCCGGCGTCGAGGCATCGCGGCAGGGTGGCGGCGTTGACGCCGCCGTCGACCTGGAGCGCGACCGGCCGGCTGGCGCGCCCGATGGCGTCGCGCGCGGCGGCGATCTTGGGCAGCACGCCGTCCTCGAACGCCTGGCCCCCGAAGCCGGGCTCCACGGTCATGGGCAGCACCAGGTCGACCGCGTCCAGGTGCGGCAGGACCGCCCGCAGCGGCGTGCCCGGCCGCAGCGCCAGCCCGGGGGCCATGCCGAGGTCGGCGGCGGCCCGCACGGCGCGGCCCGGGTCGTCGAGCGCCTCGACGTGCATGGTGACCCCGCCGGCGCCGGCCTCGGCGAGGGCGGGCAGCAGCGCCTCGGGGTTGGCGACCATCAGGTGGCAGTCGAGGTAGTGGGCGGTGTGGGGGCGCAGCGCGGCCACCACCGGCGGGCCGAAGCTGAGGTTTGGCACGAAATGGCCGTCCATCAGGTCCAGATGGATCCAGTCGGCGGCCTCCTCGACCAGCCGGACCTGGTCGGCGAGCTGGGCCAGGTCGGCGTTGAGCACCGATGGTGCCAGGCGTCGGATCACTGCACTCCTCGTGCTCGGAGCAGTCCTGCTCATGGTATCGGCCGTTTGGGGGTCAGCGTGAGCCGTGCGGCTGGGCAGTCTTGACGAGCCGGGCCAGGTACACGCCGTCGGCGTCGTCGCGGTGGGGCCACAGTTGCCGGCGGCCGCCGGACCCGGTGGGATCGGCGGCGAGGTCGGGGCGGCGGCGCAGCAGCTCGTCGACGACCCCGTCGGTCTCCGCCCGGGTCCAGGTGCAGACCGAGTAGACCACGGTGCCGCCCGGCCGGATGGCGTCGGCGGCCGCCAGCAGCAGGTCGAGCTGGAGGGCGACCAGCTCGGCGACCTCCTCCGGCCGGTGCCGCCAGCGGGCCTCCGGACGGCGGCGCAGGCTGCCGAGGTTGGAGCAGGGCGCGTCGACCAGCGCGGCGTCGGCGCCGCCGGCGCGCAGCGGCGGGCAGCGTCCGTCCCCGACGACGGTGTGCAGCCGGCCGGCCACGCCGAGGCGCCTGGCGGTCTCGCGCACCATCCTGGCCCGGCCGGGGTGGCGTTCCACGGCCAGCACCCTCGCGCCGAGGGCGGCCAGGTGGCCGGCCTTGCCGCCCGGCCCGGCGGCGAGGTCCACCACCAGGTCCCCGGGGGCGGCGCCGACGGCGGGGGCGACCAGCGCCGAGGCTGCGTCCTGGACCACCGCGCGGCCGTCGCGGACGGCGGCCAGCCCGGCCGGGTCGCCGCGCTCCAGCACCAGGCAGTCGGCGCCGAGGGGATGCGGGCGGGCGGGGACGCCGGCGGCGGCGAGCTCGGCGAGGAGCCCGTCGCGGGTTGCCCGGCCCGGGGTGGCCCGCAGGGTGACCCGCGGCCGGGCGTTGTCGGCCTCCACCAGGGCGACCAGCCCGTCGGGCCCGAGGCGGGCGAGCGCCTCCTCGACGACCCAGGCCGGATGGGAGCCGCGGGTGGTCGCCCAGCCGGCGGGGTCGGCGGTGGGGTCGGGCCAGTCGGGCGGGGTCGTCGCCAGCCGGCGCAGGACGGCGTTGACGTAGCCGGCCTGTCCGCGCCGGCCGGCCCTGGTGACGGCCGCGACCGTCTCGGCGACGGCGGCGTGCGCGGCGGTGCCGCCGAACAGCAGCTCGTAGGCGCCGAGGCGGAGCCCGCGCAGGACCAGCGGCTCGAGCTGCTCCAGAGGCTGGCGGGACAGCGGGCGCAGCGCGTGGTCGAGCGCGCCACGCAGCCGCAGCGAGCCGTAGACCAGGTCGGTGACGGCCGCCCGGTCGGCGACGCCCAGCCCGGAGCGGCCCAGCAGCGCCGGCAGCGCGAGGTTGGCGTAGGCGCCGTCGTCGACCCGCCCGAGCGCGGCCAGGGCGACGTCCCGCGCGCCCCCGTAGGTCGCCGTCATCGGCCCAGCCACTCCTCCGGGCCGAGGCGGGCACCGCGGGCGAACTCGGCACCGGACATCGCCCGGCGTCCCTCCGGGCGGACCTCGACCAGCTCGAGGGGCCGGTCGGCGGCGCCGACCAACAGCCGGCCGCCCGGCCCTACGGCGAGCCGCCCCGGGGCGAGCCCCCCGGACCCCCCATCCCGATCCTCCGGGGAACCCCCTCGGGGTCCCCCGGACCCCTCCGGCCGATCCTCCGGGGAACCCCCTCGGGGTCCCCCGGACCCCTCCGGCCGATCCTCCGGGGAACCCCCTCGGGGTCCCCCGGTCCCCTCCGACGCCGGTGTGGCCCTGGTGACCTTGAGCCGCCGGCCCCGGTGGGTGGTCCAGGCGCCAGGGGACGGCGTGAACGCCCGGACCGCGTTGGCCAGCTCGCCGGCCGGGCGGGTGAAGTCCAGGCGCGCCTCCTCCGGCCGCACCTTGGGGGCGAGGCTGACGCCCGCCAGCGGCTGCGGGCGGGGCTGGACCTGGCCGGACTCCAGCGCGTCGAAGGTCTCGACCGCGAGCCTGCCGGCGACCTCGGCGAGCCGCGCGGTGAGGGCGCCGGCGTCCTCGTCGGGGTGGACGGGGACCTCGGCGGCGAGCAGCAGCGGCCCGGTGTCCATGCCGGCGTCGATCACGAAGCTGGTGACGCCGGTGACGGCGACCCCGTCGAGCAGGGCCCGCTGCACCGGCGCCGCTCCCCGGTAGGCGGGCAGCAGCGAGAAGTGGAGGTTGACGATCCCGTTGGGGAAGGCGGCGAGCACCTCGGGCGGCAGCAGGTAGCCGAAGGCGCAGGCGCAGCCGATGTCGGCGGCCAGTCCCTGGAGCCGGGCGGGCAGCTCAGGGTCGCGGCCGCTGCGCGGCTCCAGCACCGGCAGGCCGGCGGCGACGGCTGCCTGCTTGACCGGCGAGGGCGCCGGCGCCCCCCGCTGGTGGTCGCGCGGCCGGTCCGGGCGGGTGACCACGGCGACGACCCGATGGCTGGAGGCGAGCAACGCCTCAAGCGGGGGCACCGCGGCCGCCGGCGTGCCGAGGTAGACGACGCGCACCAGGCGGCCCTAGAGGGTGGTGCCCGGCCTGGAGATCTCCGACCGGTGCAGGTGGGGCGCGGCGCCGCGCAGCTCGAGGTCCAGCTCGCGCTCGCGCCACTGCTTGAGGGCCCGCTTGCGGTCGCCCCTGGCGAGCCGGTCGATGAACAGCACCCCGTCCAGGTGGTCGATCTCGTGCTGGAAGCAGCGGGCCAGCAGCCCCTCGCCGTCCAGCTCCAGGCGCTGGCCGCGGACGTCGTTGGCGGCCACGGTCACGGCCATGGCCCTGGTGCACTCGTAGTACAGGCCGGGGAAGGACAGGCAGCCCTCGTCGCCGGTCTGCTCGCCCTCCCTGCGGGTGATCACCGGGTTGACCAGCACCCCGAAGGGGTGCTCGCCGGTCTCCTCGTCGGCGGGGATGTCGTAGGCGAACATCCGCTTGAGCACCCCCACCTGCGGCGCGGCAAGGCCGGCGCCGTGGGCGGCGCGCAGGGTCTCCAGCAGGTCGCCGCCGAAGCGGGCCAGCTCGGCGTCGAACCGCGTCACCGGGGCCGAGACCTCCGTCAGCACCGGGTCGCCGTAGAGCCGGATGTCGAGCAGTGCCACGGGTGCGGTCTCCTTCAGGTGGTCTGGCGCGGCGCGGCGAGGACCTCCAGCGGCTCCACGTCCACCGACATCCGTGGGCCGCCGATCCGCGAGGCCTCGGCCAGCACCGGGCGGAGCGCGCGGGCCGCCCACTCGGCGTCCTCGACCTTGGCGATGATACGCCAGCCCCGTCCCATGGCCGCCGGGCCGAGCAGCTCCGCCTTTGGTCCCAGGGCGTCGGCCAGGGCGGCCCTGGCGGCCTTCGCCTCCTCGGGGACCGGGCCTTCCGCCAGGACCAGGCGCCGGGCCGGTGGGAAGCGCAGCTCGACGCGGCGGGGCAGCTCGTGACGCCAGAAGAACTCGGGGTCCCAGCGGACCAGCGCCTGGACGGCGTGGTGGCCGCCGTGGCGGGTCTGGAGGACCAGGCGGCCGGCGCTCGCCCGGCCGGGGCCGCACCAGGCGGCGGCGCGGCTCCAGGTCCGGTAGGCGTCCTCGGCGGCGCGGACCTCGGCCTGGCCGAGGGCGGTGTCGGCGCCGACCACGACCACGGTGCGGCAGCCGGTCAGTGGCGGGTGGTCCTTGACGCCGGCGACGGTGCCGACGATCACCCCTGGCCGCTGCCCCGCCCACGGTGGCATCGCGCCGGGGTCGACGACCTCGCGGTCCAGCCGCCAGACCGGCGCCCCCGGCAGGATGCGGGCCAGCTCGGCGGCGACCTGCCCGGCGGTGCGGGCGCCCGGCTCGGCCGGGTCGGCGGCCCCACGCCGCGGCACCAGCACGTAGGCGCTCTCGCCCCGGTGCAGGGCCGCGCGGACGGCGGCGAGGGCGCGGGGGTGCAGGCGGGCGGCGGTCGGGCCCTCGTCGTCGGGGTCGACGACCTCCACCAGTGGCCGGGCGTGGCGCTCGGCGGCGCGGTCGGGCCGCAGCAGCCGGCACTGGCCGGCCTGCATGGCGGCCAGCGCCTCCGGCGACGGCACCGTGCCGGTGAGCACGCACAGGGCCTGGCCGCGCGCGGCCCGGCGCAGGGCCACCTCGCGGGCGTGGAAGCGGGGGGTGCGCTGCTCCTTGTGGGCGAAGTTGGCCTCGTCGTCGATGACGACGAGGCCGAGGGCCGGCAGCGGGGCGAGCACCGCCGAGCGGCCGCCGACGACCACCAGGCGCCGGCCGCGGCGCAGCTCCGCCCACGCGCGGTAGCGGCGCCGGTCCGACAGGTCGCTGGCCAGGTCGGCGGCGTCGGGGAACGCCTTGCGGACCGCGTCGCCGACCGCCGAGCCGGCCGCCACCTCCGGGGTCACCACGATCGCGCCCCGGCCCGCCGCCAGCGCGGCCTCGACCAGGGCGGTGACCCGCGCCCCGCGGTCCTCGCCCGGCAGCGGCCGCCAGTAGACCGCGCCGCCCCGCCCGGCGGCGGCCAGCTCGACCAGCGGGTCGCGCCCGGTCCCCGCCACGGCGGGCCCCGGCGGCGCGGCCGCGTCGGTGCCGGCCGGTGGCGCCGGTTCGCTCCGGCGAGCCGGCGCGGCGCTCGCGGCCTCGGCGCTGTCGCCGGTGACGGCGGCGTCCACGGCGGCGACCCGGGGCGGGACGGCCAGGCGCAGGGCGTCGACCACGGTGCCGGCGTAGCGGTCGGCGACCCAGCGGAGCAGCTCCAGCTCGCCCGGGCCGAACGCCGGCAGCGGCGACACGACCCGGAGCAGGTCGCGGGCGTCGGCGGGCAGCTCGTCGGCCCTGCCGACCACCCAGCCGTCGACGCGGCGGCGGCCCCCGAACGGCACCTTGACGCGGCTGCCGAGGTGGACGGCGTCCCGCAGCGCTTCGGGCACCCGGTAGGTGAACGGCCGGTCCAGGTGGAACAACGGCACGTCCACGAGCACCTGGACGCCCTCGACGCTCACGTCCGGTCCGGACCCGCCTCCCTGTTGTCGCCTCCGCCGCGCGCCGCGGTCAGAGGGAGCGCGCCGCCCGGGCGAGCTCCTCGGCCCGGTGGGTCGACTCCCAGGTGAACTCGGGCTCGCTGCGGCCGAAGTGGCCGTAGGCGGCGGTCTTGCGGAAGATCGGCCGGCGCAGGTCCAGGTCGCGGAGGATCGCCGCCGGCCGCAGGTCGAAGAACTCCGGCAGCAGCTTGCCGAGCTTCTCCGGGTCGACCTGCTCGGTGCCGAAGGTGTCCACGAACACGCTGACCGGGTGGGCGACGCCGATGGCGTAGGCGACCTGCACCTCGCAGCGCTCGGCCAGGCCGGCCGCGACCACGTTCTTGGCGAGCCAGCGGACCGCGTACGCGGCCGAGCGGTCGACCTTGGTGGGGTCCTTGCCGGAGAACGCGCCGCCGCCGTGGCGGGCCATGCCGCCGTAGGTGTCGACGATGATCTTGCGGCCGGTCAGGCCGGTGTCGGCCGACGGCCCGCCCAGCTCGAACCGGCCGGTCGGGTTGACGAACACCCGCATGCCCTCGGCGGCCAGGTCCTCGGGGAGGCAGGCGTCGATCACGTGCTCGCGGATGTCGGGGGCGAGCAGCGTTTCCAGGTCCACGTCGGGGCCGTGCTGGGTGGAGACCACCACCGTGTCCAGCCGCACCGGCCGGTGGCCGTCGTACTCGACGGTGACCTGGGTCTTGCCGTCGGGGCGCAGGTAGGGGACGAGGCCGCTGCGGCGCACCTCGGCCAGCCGCCGCGCCAGCCGGTGGGCCAGCGCGATCGGCAGCGGCATCAGCTCCGGCGTCTCGGTGCAGGCGTAGCCGACCATCATGCCCTGGTCGCCGGCGCCCTGGACGTCCAGCGGGTCGGTGTCGCCGGCGCGCTCCTCGAAGGCGTGGTCGACGCCCTGGGCGATGTCGGGCGACTGCTCGTCGATGGCCACCGTCACGCCGCAGGTGGTGCCGTCGAAGCCGTACTTGGCGCGGTCGTAGCCGATCTCGCGGATGGTGCGGCGCACGACGCTGGGGATGTCGACGTAGGTGGTGGTGGAGATCTCCCCGGCGACCACCACCAGACCGGTGGTGATGAGCGTCTCGCAGGCTACGCGGCCGGTCGGGTCCTCACGCAGGATCTCGTCCAGGATCGCGTCCGAGATCTGGTCGGCGATCTTGTCCGGGTGTCCTTCGGTCACCGACTCGGACGTGAACAGCTTCCGGTTTCCCACGTATGCCTCCAAGGAGATTCGCGCCGCCGACCGGCGGCGCGCTGGCCTCGCCGAAGGGTAGCCGCGTCGCCGACCGCGAGGCAAACGGCCTCCCCCGTCGCGCGGGAGCGCCCGCGGCTCAGCCGGGGGGACGGCGCAGCGCCTCGACGCGGTCGAGCAGGCGGGCGGCGATGGCGGCCTTGGAGGCGCCGCCGAGCTGCTCCACGCCGGTCGCGTCGACCAGGTAGGCGTCGGCGGCGTCGGACCCGAAGGCGGAGCGGGCGCCCTCGACGTGGTTCAGCACCACCAGGTCCAGGCGCTTGCGCTCCAGCTTGCGGCGGGCGGCGGCCAGATGGTCGTCGGTCTCGGCGGCGAAGCCGACCAGCACCTGGCCGGGCCGGCGCCGGCGGCCCAGCTCGGCGAGCGTGTCGGGGGTGGGTTCCAGGACGACCTCGGGGACGCCCTGGTCCTTCTTGAGCTTGCTCTCCGAGGTCCGCTTGGGCCGGAAGTCGGCGACCGCGGCGGCCATCACGACCACGTCCTGGTCGGCGGCCTCGGCCAGCACCGCGTCGTACAGCTCCTGGGCGGTCTCGACCCGGACCCGCCTGGCGGCGGCGGGCGGGTCGACGGTGGTCGCCGCCGTCACGGCGGTGACCGTGGCGCCGCGGCGCAGCGCCTCGGCGACGATCGCGGCGCCCATCCGCCCCGAGGAGCGGTTGCCGAGGTAGCGGACCGGGTCCAGCGGCTCACGGGTGCCGCCGAGGCTGACCAGCACCCGTGTCCCGGCCAGCGCCCGCGTGCCGGCGAGCGCGGCCGTCACGCCGGCGACCAGGTCGTCCAGCTCGGCCAGCCGCCCGGGCCCGACGTCGCCGGAGGTGAGCGGGCCGGTGGCGGGCGGCACGACCAGCACGCCGCGGCGCTCCAGCAGCTCCAGGTTGGCCCGGGTGGCCGGGTGCTGCCACATCTCGGTGTGCATCGCCGGGGCGACCACCACCGGCCCGGCGAAGGCGAGCGCGACGCTGGTGAGCAGGTCGTCGGCCAGGCCGGCGGCCATCCGGGCCAGCGTGTGGGCGGTGGCCGGCGCGACCACCAGCACCTGGCCCCAGCGGGCGAGGGCGACGTGCTCGACCGCCGCCGGGTCCTCCCACAGCGACGCCGGCACCCGCCGGCCGGTGAGGGCGGCGAAGGTGGCGCGGCTCACCATCGCCTCGCCGGCGGTGGTGAGGATCGGCTGTACCTCCGCCCCGGCCCGCATCAGCTCGCGGGCCAGCTCGGCGGCCTTGTAGGCGGCGATGCCGCCGGTCACCCCCAGCAGCACCCGAGCCCCGGCGAGCACCGCCGGCGGCGAGCCTCCGGGACCCCCTGCCGGCTGGGCCACTGTGGTTACTTGATGGACTCGGCCACCTCGGCCGGGCGCTCCCAGTTCAGCTTGTCCTCGACCAGCTCCTGGAGCGCGACCGAAAGGGCCTTGCGGTTGGGGCCGGCGTCGACCATGGGCGGGACGAACTCGCCGATGCCCTCACCGAGCTGGGAGTAGTAGCCGTTGATCTGCCTGGCGCGCCTGGCGGCCAGGATGACCAGGGTGTACTTGGAGTCGACCCTGGCGAGCAGGTCGTCGATCCGGGGTTCGATCATGCGTGCTTGGGCTCCTTGACGTGCGTTTGGTCGTTGTCGATAGTACGCCGCCGCAGCCGGTCGACGATCTGGATCACCTCGCGGGCGGCCCGTTCCAGGTCGTCGTTGACGACGGTGACGTCGAACTCGGGCTCGGCGGCCAGCTCGTCGGACGCCTTGGCGAGCCGCCGCCGAACCTGCTGGTCGGTCTCGGTGCCACGGGTCCGCAGCCGCCGCTCCAGCTCGACCAGGCTCGGCGGGGTGACGAACACCATGTACGCCGACGGGGTGGCCGCCTTGACCTGCCGCGCGCCCTGGACGTCGATCTCGACCAGGACGTCGCGGCCTTCGGCGAGGGCGCGCTCCACCGGCTCCCTCGGCGTGCCGTAGCGCTCGCCGAAGATGTCGGCCCACTCCAGGAACCCGCCGGCCTCGATCATGCGGTCGAAGTCGGCACGGTCCACGAAGTAGTAGTGGCGGCCTTCGTCCTCCCTCGGCCGCGGCCGCCGGGTGGTGGCCGAGATCGAGAGCTCCAGGTCGGGGAGGGCCGCGAGCAGCCTGGCCACGATGGCCCCCTTGCCGACCCCGGAGGGGCCGGCAAGCACGATCAGGCGACCGCGACGCCCCCCGGACCCCCCGTCGCGCGTCAACGCAAGATGCTGGCTACTTCTTGCCGCCGAACTCCGCCAGCAGGGCGTCCTTCTGCTTGGACCCCAGGCCGCGGACCCGGCGGGAAGCGGAGATGTCCAGCTTCTCCATGATCTTGCGGGCGCGCACCTTCCCCACGCCGGGCATGCTCTCGAGCACGGCGGAGACCTTCATCTTGCCGACGGTGTCGTTGTCTTCCTTGCCCAGCACGGTCGACAGGCTCAGGTTGCCGCTTTTTAGCTGCGCCTTCAGCTCTGCCCGCTTCCGGCGCGCCTCGGCCGCCTTCTCCAGGGCCTGCTGGCGCTGCTCGGGCGTCAGGGTTGGCAGTGGCATCGTGCCTCCTCTTGGCCTCGTGCCCAGAAGCGGGTGGCGCTTCGCCCCCGCCTGCTGGATCGAAGAACGCGCGGATTCTACGCACACCTTGGCGGCGGCCACAATCCATCCGCCCTGGTCAGAACCGTGCCTGATCCGTGAGCGTTTGTCGAGAACGTTGTCATGTTCCCGACTCCGTCGCCATCCGCCGGCGCCATCGGCGCAGGTCAGCGCCGTGTGGAAGGGATGCCTCTGCGGCTGCCGGGCGCCTCGGGGCCGGTGCCGGAAGCGCATGCCGGGCATTTGGCCGGGTCCCAGCTCGCGGCCGCCACCCTGGCGAGCGCGTGGAGCTCCAGCGGCAGGGTGGCGCCCTCGGGGAGCCGGTCGACGATGGTGGCCAACCCGGCCACATCGGCCCCCGCGGCCCGCAGCAGCTCGGCGACCTCCAGCGCGGAGCCGCCGGTGGTGACGACGTTCTCCACCACCAGGGCGCGCTCCCCCGCCGCCACCGCGAACGAGCGCCGCAGCGCCATCGCGCCGTCGACCCGCTCGGTGAAGACCATGCGGACCCCGAGGGCGCCGGCGGTCTCGTGGCCGATCACCACCCCGCCCATGGCCGGGCCGACGACCACGTCGACCCGCCCGTGCCAGGGCGCGGCGAGCGCGCGGCCGAGCGCCGCGGCCAGCGCCGGCCACTGCAGGACGACCGCCGACTGGAGGTAGGTGTCGGAGTGCCGCCCGGACGACAGCACGAAGTGGCCGTGCCGCAGCCCCCCGGCCCGCCGGTACAGCTCCAGCACGGCCGCCGCGTCGAGCGGCCCGGGCGGCGGCACCGGCGGGGCGGGGCCGCTCACGGGATCGCCGCCAGCGCCTCGTCGCGGACAGCGCGGGCCGCCGCGCCGACGTCGGCGGCCCTGGTGATCGGCCGCCCCACCACGATCCGGCTGGCCCCGGCCCGCATCGCCGCCGCGGGCGTCGCCACCCTCGCCTGGTCGTCGGGCCCGTCCCACCGGGGCACCCCCTCGGGGTTCCCCGGACCCCTCCGGCCCCGCCGGGGCACCCCCTCGGGGTTCCCCGGACCCCTCCGGTCCCACCGGGGCGGCCCGCTCCGGGCGGCCGCGGGGCGGACCCCTGGGCAGACCAGCTCGACGCCCGGGCCGAGCAGTTCGCGAAGGGCGCCGGCCTCCAGCGGCGAGCAGACCAGCGCCTGGCAGCCGCTCGCGACGGCCAGCTCGGCGAGCCGCGGCACCGCCTCCTCCACCGGCGGCAGCCCGGCGGCGGCGACCTCGGCCGGACCGGCGCTGGTGAGCACCGTCACCGCCGCCACTCGGCAGCCGCTGGCGGCCCCCACCGCGGCGGCCAGCATGCCCGGCCCGCCGAGCGCGTGGACGGTGACCAGCTCGGCGCCGGCGCGCGCGGCCGCGCGCACCGCGCCGGCGACGGTGGCGGGGATGTCGTGCAGCTTGAGGTCGAGCATGACCCGGCGCCCCTGGCCGGCAAGCGCGGCGACCGCGGCCGGGCCCTGGGCGCCGAACAGCTCCAGGCCCACCTTCACCATGCCGGCCGCCTCCCCCGCCGCCAGCGACCAGTCCAGCGCCTGCCGGAGGTCGCCGGTGTCCAGGGCGAGCACCAGCGGCGACTCCCGGCTATTCACCTGGGCACCCCCTTGGGGTTCCCCGTACCCCTCCCGATCCACCTAGGCACCCCCTCGGGGTTCCCCGTACCCCTCCCGATCCACCGGGGCACCCCCTTGGGGTTCCCCGGACCCCCTCCGGTCACCGGGGCGCCCGGTTGGGGGGGTTGCAGGGGGGCGGAGCCCCCCGCAATCGTGGGGTTCCCCGGACCCCTCCGGCCGGGATCAACGCTCCGCCTTGAACAGGGCGGGCATGGGCGGCCAGGTAGCGTTCCAGCCCGGCCGCGACCTCGACCACAGCTCGAGGGTTCGCGAAGCTGGCCGTGCCGACCGCGACCGCGGTCGCCCCGACGAGCAGGAGCTCGGCCGCGTCCTCGGCGGTGGCGACCCCACCGGAGCCGACGATCGGTACCCCCGGCAGGGCGGTGGCGACCTGCCAGACGCAGCGGACCGCGACCGGCCGGATCGCCGGCCCGGACAGCCCGCCGGTGACCGCCGCCAGCTTGGGTCGCCCATGGTGGACGTCCACGGCCATGCCGAGCAGGGTGTTGATGAGGGTGAGCCCGTCGGCGCCGGCGTCCACGACGGCCCTTGCGACCGCGACCAGGTCGGTGACGTCGGCGGTCAGCTTGGCGAGCACCGGCTGGCGCGCCGCCGCCTTGACCCTGCGCACCACCTCCGCGGCCATGCCCGGGTCGGCGGCGAACACCTCGCCGCGGTGCTCCACGTTGGGGCAGGAGAGGTTGAGCTCCAGGAGCTGGACGGCCGGCTCGCCGGCCAGGCGGGCGGCAAGGCGGCCGAAGTCCTCGGCGCTGCGGCCGACCAGGCTGGCGACGACGGTCGCGCCGGCGGCGGCCAGGAACGGCAGGTCGGTGGCGCAGAACGCCTCCACGCCGGGGTTCTGCAGGCCGATGGCGTTGAGCATCCCCGAGGGCGTCTCGGCCATCCGCGGGGTCGGCCGGCCGCGGCGCGGCTCCAGGCTGACCGACTTGGTGACCACCGCCCCCAGCTCGTCGAGGTCGAGCCAACCGGCCATCTCGCGGCCGAAGCCGAAGCAGCCGGAGGCGGCCAGCACGGGGGTGCGCAGCCGCACGCCGCAGAGGTCGACCGTCAGGTCGACGGTCACGGCGCCGGCTCCCGCGGCGCCGGCCCTGGGGGGTCCGGGGGGCTCGAGCCTAGGCCCCCGGTGGATGCCGCCGGGTGACCGAGCTCGCCCCAGGCGATCGCGGCGCCGTCGAACACCGGTCCCTCCAGGCAGGAACGGGCCATGCGGGCGGGCTCCCCCGGCCGCGCCGGGTCGCCCACCGGCACCACGCAGGAGAAGCAGATGCCGGTCCCGCACGCCATCAGTTCCTCCACCGCGACCTGGCAGGGCACGCCGTGCTGCCCGGCCACCCGGCTGACCGCGGCCAGCATCGGCATCGGCCCGCAGGCGAAGACGTGACCGACCCGCAGCCGCCCGAGCAGCACCGGCAGCGGGTCGGTCACGAGCCCGCGCTGCCCGGCCGAGCCGTCGTCGGTGGTGACGGTGAGGGTGTGGCCGAGCCGCCTGGCCTCCATGGCGTCGAAGAGGCGCTCGGCGGTGGCCGCGCCGACCACGAAGTCGACCTGGCAGCGGCGCGCCCGCAGCTCGTCGGCGAGGAAGAACAGCGCCGCGGTGCCGTAGCCGCCGCCGACCAGCAGGCACCTCGCCGGCGCGGCCGGCGGGGTGAACGGCCGGCCGAGCGGCCCGAGCGTATCGACCAGGTCGTGGAGCCGCAGCCCCGCCAGCGTGCGGGTCCCCGGACCGACCACGTCGAAGACGACCTCGACGGTGCCGAGCGCCGCGCCCGCCCGCTCCACCCGGTGGATCGAGAACGGCCGCCGCAGCAGGAACGAGCGGTCCTCGCCGGCCAGCAGCTCGACGAACTGCCCGGGCTCGGCGGCCTCGGCGATCCGCGGCGCGACCAGGGTGAGCGCGTGGTAGGC
>WNFU01006498.1_pt1 | contig 20256 bp, 20 predicted proteins | sample 5400121 | NCBI WGS metagenome assembly WNFU01 (sample SAMN13153360, study PRJNA577476) | soil metagenome | isolation source: 100 cm soil or saprolite under grassland replicate 1 | place: USA:California | collected 2016-06-15 | reverse complement strand
GGCGGCGTCGTTCACTGGTAAGGAGTGCTTCGAGCACGCGGGTTCGCGCACCGGCAGCGGCCACGCATGCCAGGGGAACATCCTCGCCTCCGACGAGGTCGTGCCCGCCATGGCGGCCGCCTTCGAGCAGGCCACCGGGGCACTCGCCGAACGCATGATCGAAGCCCTTCGGGCCGGGCAGCGGGCGGGCGGCGACCGCCGGGGCCAGGAGGCGGCGGCCCTCCTGGTGGTCAAGCCGGGCGGGGGCTACGGCGGGAACAACGACCGGTACATCGACTTGCGGGTCGACCACCACGAGGCCCATCGAGGAGCTGTCCAAGCTGCTCTCCCTGCACCGCCTGTACTTCGAGCGGCCCCGCGAGGAGGACCTCATCGACGCGGACCCGGACCTGGAGGGCGAGATCAGGGACCTCCTTAGCCGGCTGGACCGTCTCGACCCGGGCAAGGAGCTGTGGGAATCGCTGTCGGATTACATGGGTTGGGAGAACCTCGAGGAGCGCTGGGCCGGTCCGGGTCGCATCGACCCGAGGGTGCTCGACCACCTTCGGGGCCAAGCCGGCCGGGCCTGAACCAACCCTTGCCCCGGGAGGCCGGGCCATCGCATGCTATCCAGGCCACGAGAAGGGGGCGATGACGACGAAGCCCGGCGCGGGATCGCAACCCAGCGATGCCCTGACCACATCGACTCGCCAACCGACCGGGCGTCCCCGGGTCGGGGTCGTCCTCGCGGCGGGGCGCTCCGAGCGGCTTCGGCTGGTCACGCACGGGCGCTCGAAGCTGCTCATACGGTTGGGCGGGGTGACCCTGGTGGAGCGAGCGGTCCGGAGCCTCCTCGCCGCCGGACTCGAGCGGATCCTCGTGGTCGTCGGACACCAGAGCGAGGCGACGGCTCGGGCGGCCCGGGAGGTCGCGCCGGACGCCGTGAGGGTGGTGCGCGCCGAGCGATGGGAGGCTGGGAACGGGGCTTCGCTGTCGGCCGCCGAGCCCGCCCTGGCCGGCCAGGGGTCGTTCGTGCTCGTCTGCGGCGACCACGTCTTCGCACCGGGCTCCCTGGACGGCCTGATGGATGCTCACCACGCCGCCGTGCTGGTCGACCCCGCCCCGGCGCCCGAAGCCTGGGGAGAGGGAACGCGCGTGCGTGTGCAAGGGGCGCGGGCGGTCGCGTTCGGCAAACGACTGGAAGAGCCCTCGGTCGACTGCGGGGCCTTCGTACTCACACCGGAGGTATTCGACTGCCAGCGGGCCGCCTCCGCCCAGGGCGACGACTCCCTGGCCGGCGCCTTGACCGCGCTGGCCATGATCAGGCCCATCGAGGTCGTCTCTCTTCCCGAGGACGGCTGGTGGCAGGACATCGACACGCCGCACGACCTGCGCCAGGCCCGGCGGCTGCTGCGGCGCTCGCTCGCCCTGCCGACCGACGGTCCCGTGTCCAGGTATCTCAACCGGCCCATCTCCACGCGCATCTCGATGGCGCTGGCTCCCTTTCGGCCGCCCCCGAACCTTCTGTCGGTGATCGCGTTGGCGTTCGGCATGGCCGCCGCGTTCCTGCTGGCGCTGGAACGACCGCTGATGGGCGGCCTCCTCGTGCAGGCGAGTTCCGTGGTGGACGGCGTCGATGGAGAGAGCGCTCGATTGCAGATGAGGGCCAGCGCCCGAGGAGCCTGGCTGAACGGTCTGCTGAACCGCATGGTGGACGCCGCCGTCGTGGCCGGCCTCGGGATCTGGATGCTGTCGGAGGCGCTCAGCACGCGAAGGATCCTGCTGCTCCTTGGCGTGATCGGGATCGCCTGGGCCATCCTGTCCATGGCAGGGATGAACTGGACGACCATCCTGAACCTCCCGGCGGCCACCGAGCGGTTGCTGGGCTTCAGCCTCGGGCGGCGGGACGGACGGCTCTTCCTCGTCACGGCGTGGGCGCTGCTGGGACATCCCATGGTGGCCCTGGTCGCGTTCATGATGGCCTGGATCGTCTCGGTCGGAGTTCGGCTCGTCCTGATTCGCCGGAGCCTGGGGTTCGAGGCACCTACGGCCTGACGTGACGCCTGCACCCGGTCGAAGCCTCGCGCGTAACGAGCCCTCACCGAGGGTCGGCGTGGTGCTGGCGGCGGGCCGGGCCACGCGACTCGGTGAGGTGACGGGCGGCCGCTCAAAGCTCCTGTTGCGACTGGGCGGATTGACGTTGGTCGAACGGGCGGTCCGCATGTTGCTGGCGTGCGGCCTGGAGCGTGTGGTGGTCGTGGTCGGATACGAGGGCGAGGCCGTGGCCGCCGCCGCCGCGCGAGCCGATCCCGATCGCGTACACATCGTGTCGGCCGAACGGTGGGATGAGGGCAACGGCCAATCCCTGGCTGCCGCCGAGCCTGCGCTGTCCGGCGAGCGGCGCTTCGTGCTGCTGTGCGCGGACATCGTCTTCTCGAACGGTTCCTTTCCCGATCTCGTCTCTTCGAACGAGCCCGCAGCCCTCATCGATCCCTCGCCGGGAGCGGACGCCTGGGCGGCAGGAACGAGGGTCCGCGTTCGGGACGGGCGGGCCACGGCCTTCTCCACCGAGCTGCCCGACCCCGCGATCGACTGCGGCGCGTTCGTGTTCGAGCTCGACATCTTCGAGTTCCAGCGCCAGGCGGCGGCCGCCGACGACCACACCCTGACCGGCGCGTTCGGGCGCTTGGCGGCGGCCCGGGGGATGAAGGCCCTTCCGCTGCCCGCGGGAGCGCTCTGGCGGGACGTCGACACTCCCGAGGACCTCCGTGACGCTCGCCGAATGCTGCGGCGGTCCCTGATCAAGCAGAGCGACGCACCGATCTTCCGCTACCTGTACCGCCCGGTCTCCACGCGCGTGACCATGGCCCTCGCTCCCCTGCGCGTCCCGCCGGACGCGATCACCTACCTCGCCTGCTTGTTGGGGCTGTCGGCTGCGTGCACGCTGGCGTGGGGGCAGGGGATTCTCGGCGGCCTGCTCATCCAGGCCAACACGATTCTCGACGGCGTGGACGGGGAGACCGCGCGATTGCAATTCCGCTCATCCCCGCGAGGAGCGGTCCTGGACGCGGTCATAGACCGGATCGTCGACGGGTCGCTTGTGGCCGGGGTCGGCCTGTGGCTCTGGCACCCGTTCGACCCCTCCCTGGAGTTCAAGGTGGGCATCCTGAGCGCGTCTGCTTACGGGTGGGGCTTCATCGCCTATCTGTTCCAGGCTCGTTTGAAGGGGTTCGAAGTGTCAGGGGCGGAGCGGCCCCTCGTGTTGCTGTTAGGCGGACGGGACAGCCGGCTCCTCATCCTGTCGATCGGTTCGATGATCTACCAGCCCGGCGCCGCGGTCGCCGGCGGCTGGGCCCTCTACCTGTCGAGCGTGTTCCGCCGGCTGTTCCTGAAGCGCCGCCGGCCGGGGACGGATCCAGCTGTGCCGGCGTCGCCACACCACGTAGGTGAGGCCGCCGATCGGAATCTGCACGAAGTACGTTAGGAAACGAAACGCCAGGACGGCGGCCACGACCTGGGCCCTGGGAGCCCCGGCCAACACCAACCCACCGATGTAGCCGAGCTCCACGATCCCGACGTTCCCGGGAACGATCGGCACCGCCGTACCGAGCCGAACGAAGGCGAACACCGCCAGCACCTTGGCCCAGCTGACGGTGGCGTCCGGGATCCCGACGAACCGCAGGGCGGCCAGGAGGACGAAATACAGCGAGAACTGGCTCACCACCTCGGCGACGGCGAGCATGAGCCCTCGGTTGCGCAGGACCTGGATCAACTTGGACCGGAACCGAACGGCCACGTCGCCGCCGGTGGTGACGGGCGGCATCCGGACGAGCCGGCGGAGGGAGGAGGACGCGCTCCCGATCAGGCTCCCGACGCGGTAGGCAAAGGCTTCCCGACGGATCATCTCGGTCAGGATCGCGAAGGTGCCCAGGACCAGACCGACGCCCACCAACGCGCTGGAGAGCAGTTCGGTGTCTCCCTCGCCGTGGATGGCCAGGACCGCCAGGGAGACGACCGGCAGCACGAACTTGAACGACATGTTCACGATGCCGGTGAGCAGCGTCGAGAGCGCGATGTCGGAGGGCGCGAACCCCCATGACGTGTACATCGCGTAGGAGACACCCACGGCGATGGCCCCGCCTCCGGGGAGCGTCATGGCCACGGAGGTGGAGGACTGGCAAACCACTGCGGCCTGGCCCAGCCTAAGGCCCGGCATGGCCGCGACCAGCATGGGCCAGTACGTGACGATGTTCCAGGCCGAGAGCGCGACCAGGATGGCTGCCTCCGACCACGTCAGGCCCCGTACGATCGCCCACACGTCGCCGAGGTCCGCGATGCGCGGAAGGATCCCGAGGAAAACGGCTCCCACGATAACGATCGAGATTCCGGCCCGGACCAGTCGCCACGTGCGCCGGCGACCCTCCACCCGAACCGGTGTCGCGCGGGCCCCGGCCGGCCCCTGGGCCCGGTTCTTCCCGCCTCCCTGCACCACCGCTCAAGGATAAGGTGCGCCCGGCTCCGGGCCCCCATCGAGGGCGGTGGGTGGAAAGGACAACGCCCGGGCTCCTGAGGAGCCCGGGCGCTGTTCGCGCTTCCTCGTTCGAAGGTCGCCTACGGAAGGTGCTCGGAGGAGGCCAGCACGGCGAATGCGCTGTCGAAGCCTCCTGCGCTGTAGATGGAACTCCCGGACCCCCAAGCGAAGTATCCCTTGGCCGCGGGGATGTTGAAGGGCGCGGTGGACCAGGAGGCACAAGCCGGCAATGTGCACGCGTACGTCTTGTTGCTCATGGTGCCGGCCGAGGTTTGCCCACCCCAGACCACCAGGCGGCCGGAGATGTTGCCCTCACCGGGGCCTCCGAGAGCCTGGGGCAGAGCAGCACGGGCCACCCAGCCACCCGCTGGGGTGAAGGACTGGGTGTTGTTGTGCGGGACGAACCCGAGGTCCACCCCACCCGCCGCGTAGGCCGCGGTTGCGGTGCTGGTGAATCCGGACCACAGGTAGCTGGTGACCATCAACTTGCCGGTGTCGGCCCACGTATCGGTTGCCGGGTCGTACACCCAGGTAAGCGTCTGCAGATCGGCCACGCCACCCAAGTCGGTCAGGCCGTAGCCACCGTACAGATACATCTTGCCGCCGATGAACGCGCAACCGCTGTCCTGCGAGTAGTAGTTGCCCTCAACAGGGATGTTCGGGGCAGCCGCGAACGTCCACGTGTCGGCGAGCGGATCGTACACCTGGTGCGCGGCGTACAGGAACGCTCCGTCCACGCCGTTCACCACGTGGATCTTCTTGCCGGCCGAGTCGAAACAGAAGGCCGCGTCGGCCCAACCCCCTCCGGTGCCGGGGATTGGAGCTCCCGCCGCCCAGCTGTTCGAGGTCTTGTTATACCGCTGGGTGTTGTTCTGGACCGTGCCGCCGCCGTTATAGCCGCCGATGGACCAGAAGAACCCCTTGACGGCCACGCCCCCGCCTTGCTCTGCAAGTGCCACCGGCATCGGCGCACCTGCAACCCACGCGACGTTCGGAGCGCTCGGCTTCTGCGCCACGTCAGCGCCGCGCGGCGCCCGAAGGGCGTGGGCGGACGAACGGAACGCCCTGTGTGTGTCCCTGTTAGCCGCGCGGGCCGGCAGGATGAAAACAGCTGCCAGGGCCACGGCTGCGAGGAGCACGACAGCGAACCTTCTCTGCATGGACTACCCCCTTCTCTTGGGCCCGGCACCTTGCCGGAATGGCGCATCTATCACGCCTTATGTACGAAGGTCAAGGCTTTTCGCGTTATCGGTCAATAGGCCGGTTGCAGAGGTCTGGATGTCACTGGCAGGTCCTATGGTGCAACAGACCCCATGATGCCACGTTTCCCCCTCCCGAGGAGGTGAGGTGCCGAGCGACCTGATGGGACAACTGAACGAGGCCCAACGGGAGGCCGTCCTCCACGAAGGCGGCCCGCTGCTGGTCGTGGCGGGGGCGGGAACGGGCAAGACCCTGACGCTGGTGAGCCGCGTGGCGCGCTTGATCGAAGCTGGCGTCGCGCCTGGACGGATCCTGCTGCTCACGTTCACCCGCAGGGCTGCACGGGAGATGCTCGCCCGCGCCGCCAGGCTGGTCGGAACCTCCACAGCCGGCGCGGGCAGGGTCTGTGGGGGCACCCACGGAGCGCCGCTTCCCCCGAAAGGAGACGCTGGCCACGATCTACTCGCGAACGGTGAACGCCCAGCTGCGCCTGGCCGAGGTCCTGGACACCGCCTTCCCCTGGTGCCGCGACGAGATCGAGGGCATCCGCTCGATCTTCCGCTCCTACATCGCTCGCAAGCGGCGGCAGAGCGTCATCGATTACGACGACCTCCTGCTGTACTGGCGAGCGATGGCGGCCGACGCCATCGCGGGACCTCGATTACGGGGCATGTTCGATCACATCCTGGTGGACGAATATCAGGACACCAACGCGCTCCAGGCCGACATCCTGTGGCACATGCAGGGGCCGGCCGCTCACGTCACCGTGGTCGGCGACGACGCCCAGGCCATCTACTCGTTCCGTTCGGCCACGGTCCGCAACATCCTGGATTTCCCCGCACGGTTCCCCGGGACCCGAGTCGTGCGGCTCGAGCAGAACTACCGTTCCACTCGGCCGATCCTGGCCGCCTCCAACGAGGTCATCTCGCGCTCGCCCGAGCGTCACGAGAAGACCTTGTGGTCCGACCGGCCCGGCACGCAGCGCCCGATGCTCATGACCTGCCTGGACGAGTCGGAGCAGAGCGACTCGGTGTGCCGCCACGTCCTGGAGCATCGAGAGCGCGGCACGCCGCTCCGTCGCCAGGCCGTGCTGTTCCGGGCGGCCCACCACAGCGACCTGCTCGAGGTGGAGCTGGCCCGCCGCAACATCCCTTTCGTCAAGTACGGAGGGTTGAAGTTCCTGGAGGCGGCCCACGTGAAGGACGTCCTGGCCCTGCTTCGAATCCTGGACAACCCCTTCGACGAGGTGAGCTGGTTCCGGGTCCTGCAACTCCTGGAGGGCGTGGGGCCGGCCGGAGCCCGCCGACTGATGGGCGCACTGGGTGTTCGCCGCGAGGATGCACCTGCTCCCTCGCCCATTCGCCGCCTGATCGACGAACCTCCAGAGTCCGCGAGGGTCGTTCGCGAGCAGCTTGTCCAGCTCGGGTCGGCCCTCGCCGATTGCTCGGCCGACGAAGCGCCTGCCGCCAGCCAGATCGAGCGCCTCCGAAGGTTCCTGACCCCAGTATTCGAGCGGCTGTACGCGAGCCCCAGGGAGCGCCTGCGCGACCTCGAGCAGCTGGAGCACCTCGCGTCCCGCTATCCGTTGAGGGCTCGGTTCGTCATGGAATTGACGCTCGATCCGCCGGTCTCCACCGGCGACCTGGCCGGTCCCCCTTTGCTGGACGAGGACTATCTCGTCCTTTCCACCATCCACTCGGCCAAGGGATTGGAATGGGACGTCGTCCACATCATCCACGCCGCCGACGGCATGATTCCCTCCGACATGGCGACGGGGCGCCCCGAGGAGATCGAGGAGGAGCGCCGGCTGCTGTACGTGGGAATGACCAGGGCCCGGGACGCCCTCTACGTGTACTTCCCTCTGCGCTACCACCGCCGGCCGAAGGGCCTGGAGGACGCCCACAGTTACGCGCAGCTCAGCCGCTTCCTGCCCGAATCGGTGCAAGCCCATTTCGATCGGCGGGCTCCTTCGCGATGGGAGTCAGACGACATGAGTGAGCGCCAGTGCCTTGGGCGGGTGGAGGAGGTTGAATCCTTCCTAGCCGAGCTCTGGGAATGACGCGTCGTCCGTCTGCAACTCGAGCTCGAAGGCCGTGGCTCCTTCTGGCAGGTACCGTCCTGGCGGTCATGTCGGCCGCCACGGCTTGGGGCTGGTTCGTGTGGCTGCCCGGCTACCGCCCGGATCTCCGCGAAGGAGAGCAGTACGGGATCGACGTGTCCAACCACCAGGGACGGATCGAGTGGAACCGCGTCGCCGACGACGACATCTCCTTTGCGTACATCAAGGCGACCGAGGGTGCCGACTTCGTGGACAGCCGGTTCTCCGAGAACTGGACCAATGCACAGGCGGCCGGACTGATCAGGGGCGCATATCACTTCTTCACGCTGTGCACACGTGGTGAACCGCAGGCTCAAAACTTCCTTCGCGTCGTGCCGAACTCTCCAGATTCCCTCCCACCTGCCGTCGATCTCGAGCTCGCCGGCAACTGTAGGGCGCGACCGGACCGCGCCGCCGTCCAGCGGGAACTGAATACGTTCCTGGCGCTCGTCGAGGGGACAACCGAACAAACCGCCGTCCTGTACGTCGGCGACGAATTCGAAGCGCGGTATCGAGTGCGTGCGTCATGCGGGCGGCCACTGTGGCTCCGGCGGTTCCTTCGCCGGCCAGAGGTGGCTGGCTGGGTCATGTGGCAAGTAGGCGGGCTGGCCAAGGTGAACGGGGTGAGAGGTCGTGTGGATCTGGACGTGCTCCGTCAGTCGGCTGACGAAGAGAAGGGAATGGTTGGACGGTGCTGAAGCCGCTCGCTTCTTCCGTCGGCTTCGTCAGCCATCCAGTTCGGCGGCCGCCTTCCGGATGATCTCGATGGCTTCTTCGATGCGGTCCCGGTGGGTTCGGAAGCTCACGATGCATGCGCGGATCACGAAACGCCCGTCGATCATCGTGCTCGACAGGAACACCCGCCGGGAGGCATTGATCCGCTCCAGCAATCGCCGGTTGAATTCCTCCGGGTCGCCCAACCGAGGACGGTACCGGAAGGGGACCACCGTGAGATCCGGCTTCCACGGCAGCTCGAACCCAGGTGAATCGACCAAGGCCTCGTACAGCAGGCCCGTGAGATCGAGCTTCTCGTCGAGCGCCGTCCGGAAGGCCTGGACGCCGTGCAGCATGAGCGGCAGCCACACGCGCAGCCCGCGGAAGTCCCGCGACAGCTCGGGCGAGTAGTCAGCGAAGTTCGGGATCTCTGCCTCAGGCGCGAGGTCCTGCAGATACTCGGCGCCGACCATGTGGGCCTCGCGGAGACGGCGGCGGTCCCGAACCAGCAGGCAGCCGGTCCCATACGGCAGGAACATCCCCTTGTGCGGATCGAGGGTGATGGAGTCCGCCGCGTCGATCCCCCCAAACAGCGCCCGTCCCCTCTCCGTGAGCTGGAAGAAGCCCCCGTACGCGCCGTCCACGTGGAGCCACATCCCTTCCTCTCGAGCCAATGCGGCGATGTCGGAGAGCGGATCTACCTTGCCGGTGTTGGTCGTCCCGGCGCTCGCCACTGCCAGGAAGGGCCGCCGGCCATCGGCTCGATCCTTCTGCACCATCTCCCGAAGAGCCTCCACGTCGAGGGCCAGGTCGGCGGACGTGGGGACGCTGCGGATGCTCGCCTCCGCGAACCCCGCCAGGACCGCGGCCTTGGCCGCCGAGGCGTGGGTCTGGGCGGAAAGGTAGAGCGTGCTGCCCTGGAAGTCCTCGCCGAGGAGCGCCCGGCGGGCCGTCACGATCGCCGACAGGTTGGCCATCGAGCCCCCGGACGTGAGAATGCCGCCGGATCCGGCCGGATACCCGAACAGCTCGTCCAACCAGCGGATCACGGTCCATTCGATCTGGGCGAACCCGGGAGCGGCGTTCCACACGTTGACGAACCGGTTGAGCCCGCAGGCCAGGAAGTCCGCCAGTGCCGCCGCGTACAACCCGCCCCCCGGGATGAAGGCCAGATAGCCGGGGCCGGTCGTGTTGAAGGCCTTGGCCGCGCCCCGCCGCACGGCGTCCAGGATCTCCGGGAGCGGCCTCCCCTCCTCCCGCGGGCCGGGGCGGAGCGCGGCGACCACCTCTTCCGCGCCGTCCAGGTCTACGGCTGGAGAAGCGGGGAGGTCCCCGATGAACCGGATCAGCAGTTCGAGGGCGGCCTCCCCCATGGACCGCATGTCCCCGGCAGAGGGCTCGAGCGGATAGAACGCGACGCCGTTGCTTTCGCGCATGGCTTCCCAAGGTACCTGAACGACGAGACCATGGCTCGGATGCGGGATTTGCGAAGGTCCGAGAGAATGCACGAGCCTCAATTGACTCCTACGGGCACAGGGGAAAGGACATGAAGAGCCGAATCGCACTCGCAGCAGGCATGACAGCACTGGTGATGACTGCCGTGGTCGCGCCGAGCGCGGCCGGCCGCACCGTCGCCGCGCCGGCAACCATCGGGGCGGTTCCCGTGGTCACCGGATTGAGCTTCCCGGCAGCCTTCACCTTCGCCCCCGACGGGCGGATCTTCTTCGGCGAGCGACTGACCGGAGAGATCCGGATCTACGACCCCTCGAACGGATCCAACACGCCGTTCGTGACCATCCCGAACATCTCAACGAACGGGGAACGGGGGCTGCTGGGCCTGGCGCTTCACCCGAGATATCCGAGCCGCCCCCTCGTGTACGCCTACGCCACGAGGAACGTTCGAGGGTTTCCCAAGAACCAGATCATCGCGATCCGCGACGCCGGTGGCATTGGCACGAGCCCCAAGATCCTCTGGTCCAGCGACACCGACTCCGGGAGCTATCACGACGGAGGACGGATCCTGTTCGGTCCAGACCGCCGACTCTACGCGGTCCAAGGAGAAGGCCACGACCAGAGCAACGCCCAGGACCTGACCAACGACGCGGGCAAGATCCTTCGGATGACGGCCTCCGGGGGCATCCCTCCGGACAACCCCATCCCGGGGAGCCGGATCTGGGTGTACGGGATCCGAAACTCCTACGGGTTCAACTTCGATCCACTCACCGGGAACCTGTGGGAGACGGAGAACGGGCCCGAGTGCAACGACGAACTCAACTCGATCGTCAGGGGCGCGAACTACGGATGGGGACCCAGCGAGACGTGCTCCACGCCCCCTCCGCCGCCACGCAACACGAACCAGGACGGCCCCGACCCCGTCCTGCCCCAGGTATGGTTCACGCCCACCATCGCCCCGGTCGGCATGGCCTTCTGCGTGGGGTGCGGGATCGGCGACAGCGATGGCGCCTTCTTCTTCGGGGCCTACAACACCTCCGACATCCGGCGGGCCAAACTCTCGGCCGATCGGCAGAGCATCACCGATACGGCCGTCGTCTACACGCATTCGAGCGGCCCGCTGTCGATGGAGCGGGGGCCCGACTCGGCCGTGTATTTCAGCGACATCGGCGGGATCTGGAAGCTCGTCCAGGCCTGATCAGGGCAGCGAAGCACGGCGAACGTCGGGAGCGAGGGCTAGCCCGAGCGGGCCAGGGGACGGTCCCGCCAATTCCCTATCGCTTGCTCCCCTAACCCTGCGCTACCGTTCGGCCCCCAATCACCACGAAAGAGAGCCGTGCTGGTGCAACGCCTGCAGCATCTCCCCACGGTCCCTCGCTTCTCGACCCTTCGGGCGCGCCTGATCGCCCTGGTCCTGCTCACCGTCCTCCCTGGATTCGGTCTGGTGCTGTTCGGAGGCGTTCGGCGCTCGCTCTCCCTGAACGTGTTCCAACTGGGCCTGGTCACCCTGCTGATCGCCGCGGCCGCCGCCTTGGGAGCCGAACTGTTCGTGTTCCGGCAGGTCAAGTCCCTCGTCCAGGCCACTCGCCGCCTGGCCGCCGGTGACCTCACGGCCCGCAGCGGCCTCCCCTACGGGCGGGACGAGCTCGGCGAGCTCGGCCGGTCCTTCGACGACATGGCCACCGCGCTCCAAGCACGGCAGGCCCAGGCCGAGCGGGCCGAAGAGGATCTGCATCGAAGCGTGGAAGAGCTCCAGCTGGCCCACGAGCAACGCCGCCGCCTCCTCGCCTATCTCACCCGGGCTCAGGAGCAGGAACGCAGCCGGATCGCCTCGGACATCCACGACGACTCCATCCAGGCCATCACGGCCCTCGGCATCCGACTGGAGATGATGAAGCGCGCGCTGTCGGATCCCGGCCAGCTCCGCGTCCTCGATGAGCTGGAGGGAAGCGTCGTCCTTTCGGTGGCCCGCCTCCGCCACCTGCTGTTCCATCTCCGTCCTCCGGTCCTGGACCGGGAGGGACTGGCCCCCGCCATCCGCATGTACCTGGACGAGGTCCTCCGCGATTCACCCATCGAGTACGGCGTAGAGAACCGGTTCGAGTCCGAGCCGGGGCCCGAGACACGCACGATCCTCTACCGCATCACCCAGGAGGCCCTGAACAACGTCCGGAAGCATGCCCGGGCCCACCGAGTTGACGTGCTGCTCGAAGAGAGCCACGGCGGCTTCCTCGTCCGCATCGAAGACGATGGCCAGGGGTTCCGGCTGGAGGGGGCCTCGGGCCCGGTGCCCGGACACCTCGGCCTGACGGCCATGCGGGAGCGAGCCGAGCTGGCCGGAGGATGGTGGCGAGGTTCCAGCGTTCCAGGAAAGGGAACCGCCATCGAATTCTGGCTGCCCCCCGAGGGCCCGGCCCTCGCACAGGGCGTCGCCGGGTGATCGGTTGAACGGCCGCATCCGAGTGCTCATCGCCGAGGACGAGCGGGCGGTTCGCGACGCCCTCTCCGCGCTCATCCGGGGCGAGGGGGATCTCGAGCTGGTCGGAGCGGCTGCGGACGCCTTCCAGGCCATCGAGCTGGCGCGGTTCCATCAGCCGGACGTGGCCCTGGTGGACGTGAGGATGCCCGGTGGCGGTGCCCAAGCAGCCCGGGGGATCCGCGTGCTGTGTCCCCAGACGCGGATCACGGCACTGTCTGCGTACGACGACCGCAGCAGCGTGTTGGAGATGCTGGGGGCTGGGGCAGGCGGCTATCTGGTGAAGGGCACGCCCGCGGGAGAGATCCTGCAGGCCATCCGCAGCGCGGCCCGAGGGCACGGTTCCCTCTCGGAAGCAGTCACCGCCGACGTCATCCGAACCCTGGCCGGACAGCTCAAGCGGCAGGAGTTCCAAGCGGATCGCCGGCGAAGCGAGACCGACCATGTCCGCCGCCTGCTCGAGGGCAAGGGGGTTTCGGTCGTCTTCCAACCCATGGTCGACCTGGCCACGGCAGCCGTGATCGGCCTGGAGGCGCTGGTGCGGTTCGACTCGAAGCGGGCCAGGCCTCCCACCGGATGGTTCGAACGGGCCGCCGCCCTCGGATTGTTGGAGGAGCTGGAGCTCGCGGCGGCCCGAGCAGCCCTGACCCATCTGAACGAGTTACCGGATGAGGCGTTCCTGTCCCTCAATCTCTCGCCGGCCACAGCGACGTCCGACACCTTCCTCGACGAGATCACCGGGCTGCCGGGGCATCGAGTGGTCATGGAGGTCACCGAGCACGCGCGGGTGGACGACTACGACGCCCTCAACCTTTCTCTCCGGCGGCTTCGGGACCAGGGAGTCCGTCTGGCCATCGACGACGCCGGCGCCGGCTTCGCCAGCCTCCAACACATCGTCCGGCTGTCGCCCGACTTCATCAAGCTGGACATGACGCTGACGAGGAACATCGATGCCGATCCCGTCCGGCGGGCGCTGGCGACTGCCCTGATCTCGTTCGCCTCGGAGATCGAGGCGGCCATCATCGCGGAGGGAATCGAGACCGAAGCCGAGTTCCAAACCCTCCTGGGGCTGAGCGTCCCCTTCGGTCAGGGGTTCTACTTTGGAGACCCCGCCCCGCTGCCGGTCCTGCTGTCTGCCTGCCCGCCCCCCGAATTCCCCTGATCCAGGTATTCCCACATGTCGCGTCCCGCGTATGGTCGTGAGATTCCCCCCGCAGAGTGGCCGGCGCCCGGTTCGGCCTGGTTCGACCCGGGCGTGTGGGCCGAGGGGGACACGGTGGCATCGATCAGGGTTCTGGTCGCCGAGGACGCGCCGGTCGTCCGCCAAGCCCTCGCCGCCCTGCTCTCCGCCGTGCCGGGCGTGGAGCTCGTGGGCGCCGCCGAGGACACAGTCGAGGCCATCGAGCTGGCCCGCCGGGAGCTCCCCGACGTCGCCATCGTGGATGCCAGGATGCCCGGAGGTGGCGGGGCCCGCGCCGTCCGCGAGATCCTCCTCTGCTCCCCCACAACGGTCGTGGTGGCCCTGTCGGCCCATACCGATCGGAACAGCGTTATCGAGATGCTGGACGCGGGAGCCGCCGACTACATCATCAAGGGGACGCCGGCCAAGGTGATCCTGTCTGCGATCGGCCGCTGCCGTCCCGCGGTCCGCATCTAGCGTTCGGGTCCAAGCGGGGGGGCCGCCTCTCCGGTGCGACAATAGGGGCTCGCATCCGGCGCGGGGGGCCTCGAGCGATGGAAGTCATGGATACGTTCCTCGACGCGGTCGGGCACACCCCGCTCGTTCGACTTGGGAAGGTGACCCGGGGCGTCCGGCCGACGATCCTCGCCAAGCTCGAGATGCTGAACCCCGGGGGAAGCGTCAAGGACCGCATCGGTCTGCGGATGATCGAGGTGGCCGAGCAAGCGGGGCGGCTCAAGCCGGGCGGGACCATCGTCGAGCCCACCTCCGGCAACACTGGGCACGGGCTGGCCATCGCCGCCGCCATCAAGGGCTACAAGTGCATCTTCGTGATGCCCGACAAGATGAGCCAGGAGAAGGTGGCGCTGCTTCGTGCCTACGGAGCCGAAGTGGTCATCACCCCGACCGCGGTGGCCCCCGAATCCCCCGAGTCCTACTACCGCGTGGCCGATCGGCTCACCGAGGAGATCCCCGGTGCCTTCCAGCCCAACCAGTACTTCAACCAGGAGAACCCAAAGGCTCACCTCGAGACCACCGGCCCCGAGATCTGGGAGCAGACCGAGGGCGCGATCGACGTCCTGGTGGCCGGCGTGGGGACGGGTGGGACGATCACCGGCGCGGCTCGATACCTCAAGGAGAAGAAGCCCGGCGTCATGGTGGTGGGGGCCGACCCCGAGGGTTCGCTGTTCTCGGCTTCCCCGGGCGAGGAAGCCCGCCCGTACCTCGTCGAAGGCATCGGTGAGGACTTCTGGCCGGAGACGTTCGACCCCGGGGTGGTGGACCGGTGGGTGCGTGTATCCGATCGCGACTCGCTCTTGACCGCCCGGGCCATCACCCGGGAGGAGGGCATCCTGGTTGGGGGGTCCTCGGGCACGGCGCTCTTCGCGGCGCTCAAGGTGGCCCGAGACCTGCCCCCGGAAGCGCTGGTCGTCGTGATCTTCCCCGACACCGGCCGCAACTACCTGTCGAAGCTGTACTCCGATTCCTGGCTGCTCCAGTACGGCTTCTTGGAGCGGCCCGAGGTGGTGCGGGTGGAGGAGGTCCTGGCATCCCGGCCCGGTTCGATCCCCTCCCTCATCACGGTCGGCGCCCACGAGAAGGCCCGGCAGGCCATCGACCGCCTCCAGGAGTACGGGATCTCCCAGGCCCCGGTGGTCCGGGAGGACTCGCACGAGGTGAGCGCGTTCGTGGGCTCCATCCGGGAGCGGACACTGCTGGACCGGATCTTCCGCGACCCCGACGCCCTCCAGGCCGATGTGGCCGAGGTCATGGCTCCACCCTTCCCCATGGTGGAGTTCGACGACCCGCTGGAGATGGCCTTCGCCGAGCTCCAACACGCACCCGCCGTCGTCGTGGCCAAGCAGGGCGAGGCGCTGGGCATCCTCACGCGCTCGGACCTGCTGGAGTTCCTGGCCCACCGCGAGCGCACCAAGTAGGAGACGGGATGGAGTTCGAGACCAGGGCGATCCACGCCGGACAGGACCCCGAACCGGCCTACGGGGCCGTCAGCGTCCCCATCTACCAGACCTCGACCTACGCCCAGGAGTCCGTCGGGAAGCACAAGGGATACGACTACGCTCGGACCGGGAACCCCACCCGGACCGCCCTGGAGACCGCCCTCGCCGCCTTGGAAGAGGGATTCGGCGGGCTGTGCTTCGCCTCCGGGATGGCGGCGGAGTCCACCTTCTTCTACCTGCTGCAGCCGGGCGACCACGTCATCGTGGCCGACGACGTGTACGGAGGGACGTACCGGCTGGTGAACCAGGTGCTCCGGTCCGCGATGGGGATCGAGTTCGACACGGTCGACCTCACCGACCTCGAGGCTTTGAAGAAGGCCATGCGCGAGGAGACTCGCTTGGTATGGGTGGAGACGCCCACCAACCCCCTCCTCAAGATCATCGACATCGCGGCAGTCGCCGACCTCGCCCACGAAGCAGGGGCGTGGTGCGCGGTCGACAACACGTTCGCCTCGCCGTACCTGCAGCAACCGCTCAAGCTGGGGGCCGACGCGGTGATCCACTCGGCCACGAAGTATCTCGGCGGGCACTCCGACGTGGTGGGCGGCGCCATCGTCACGACCCAGGCGGAGATGCACGAGCGGCTGGCGTTCCTCCAGAACGCCGCCGGGGGGGTCCCGGGGCCGCTGGACTGCTTCCTGGTCCTGCGCGGCCTCAAGACGCTGGCCCTCCGTATGGACGCGCACTGCCGGAACGCCGAACGGGTCGCCCAGTTCCTCCTCACACACCCTCGTGCGCGCAAGGTGTACTACCCGGGCCTGATCGATCACCCCGGCCACGACGTCGCCAAGCGGCAGATGCGCGGGTTCGGCGGGATGGTCTCCTTCGAGACGGAGACCGAGCAGGAAGCGCTCGACGTGTGCGGGAAGACGGAGCTCTTCTTCCTGGCCGAATCCCTGGGAGGCGTGGAGTCGCTGATCGAACATCCCGGGCGGATGACGCATGCCAGTGTGGCCGGCTCCCCGCTGGAAGTCCCAGCCACGTTGGTCCGGCTGTCGGTGGGGATCGAGCACCCCGACGACCTGCTGGAGGACCTCACTCAAGCCCTGGCCTGATCGGCGCGTTCGCGGAAACGAAAGAACGGGCGTAGGCTCGGACGAAGTCATCTCCGAGCGAAGGGAGACATCATGGGATCGCCGGTCGTGCACTTCGAGATCATCACCAAGAACTCCAAGGGGATCCAGAGCTTCTACAAGGATCTCTTCGACTGGAACATCGACGCGAACAACCCGATGGAATACGGCATGATCGACACGAAGGCAGGCAAGGGGATCAACGGCGGGATCGGCGGGCCGCCGGATGACACCTACCCCGGCCACTTCACCATCTACGTCGAGGTCGACGATCTCCAGAAGACCCTGGACAAGGTGGAGCAGCTCGGTGGGAAGACGGTCATGCCCCCGTCCGAGGTCCCGGGCGCGAAGCAACCGCTCTCCGTCGCGATGTTCACCGATCCCGACGGTCGCCTCATCGGGTTGAGCAAGGGAATGTGATCGGCGTCAGGACTTGGGCCGCTTGAGGTAGGCGACCAGGGAGGCGCCGCCGGCCGGCGTCTGCTGCTGGAGCACGTTCACCAGCTCCCAGCCGTCCTCGCCGAAGCTGTTCAGGATCTCGCCCGGGTTGTGGGGCAAGAGCGGCGCGACGAAATACTCCCATTTCTGCATGAGCGTCCCCCTTCAGGGTTGCAGCCGGTCGTGCTCGATCATCAAACAGGCGTCCATGATGACCGATAGCCCGGCCTCCTCGGCGATCCGGCGAGCCTCCTCGCTCACGATGCCGAGCTGGAGCCACAAGACCTTGGCCCCGACCTTCACCGACTCTCGGGCCACCTCTGGTGTGGTCTCCGCGCGCCGGAACACGTCGACCAGGTCGATCGGCTCGGGTACGTCTCGCAGGGAGGGATAGGCTCGCTCCCCCAGCACTTCGGTCTCGTTCGGGTTCACCGGGAAGATCCGGTAGCCCACCTCCTTCAGGTACTCCGCGACGTTGTACGAATGCCGTTCGGGCTTGGACGAGAGGCCGACCACCGCGATGTTCCGGACACCCCGAAGGATGGCCCGGAGCTCATCGTCCCCGGGCCCGGACCCCGTCACCTCGGCGGTCATTGCCGCTTCCCTTTGGGTGTTGCGTCGACCGCCTGGATGAAGGAGGCCAGGATCCGCCCGGTGGCACCCCAGATCACCCCGCCGTCCATCTCGTAGAGGTAGGTCTCGAACCTCCGGCCGTCGTACTGGAACTCCTGGAGCCTCCCCGCCTTGATCAAGGTGGCCAGGGGGAACTCCAGGACGCCGGCGATCTCGGCCGCGTTGGGAGTGAACCGGGGATCCTTCCACAGGAACCCCACGAAGGGAACGATCAGGATGCCGGTGACGTGCGTGTGGACGGGCGGGAGCGACCCCACGAGTTCCACGTCCGAGGGGGCCAGCCCGAGCTCTTCCTGCGCCTCACGCAGGGCGGTGGCGGCCAGCTCCTCGCCCGGGTCGGCCAGCCCGCCCGGAAAGGAGATCTCGCCGGCGTGGCGGGAGAGCGTCTCGGTCCGCTTGGTGAACACCACTCGCGGCTCTGGCGCAGCCCCCAGGACGGGGACCAGCACGGCGGCCGGCGAGGTGCTCGCGGGCAGGGTGACTGAGGGAGCCGGATCGAGGAGCGCCCTGAGCCGGTCGCGCAGCCGTTCGGAGTCCATCCCACCCATAGTAGTGAGGGCCGTATCATGGGTTGGATGAGCGACACCAAGACCGAGCCCATCGCGGTTACCCAGCGGGCCGCGGAGAAGGCCATCGCCCTGGCCCGGCGGGAAGGTCACCCCGACGCCTTCCTCCGCCTCCGCGTCACCGCCGGCGGCTGCTCGGGCTTCAGCTACAAGCTGTCGTTCGAGGAAGGCCCGCAGCCGGAGGACCACGTGGTGGCGGCGTTCGGTCTCCGCGTCCTGGTGGACCCGAAGAGCGCGCCGATCGTGGCGGGATCCACCCTCGAGTTCAAGGACGCCATGCTCGGCGGGGGCTTCAAGGTCGACAACCCGCAGGCCGTCCACGAGTGCGCCTGCGGAGAGTCGTTCTCGATCTAAGCCTAGCGAACGGCTCGAGCGTTCCCCAGACCCTTCACTTCGAGCAGCCGGAGCTCCATCTCGGCCCACGGCGAACGAAGATCGGCGCTGCCCAGGACCGAGCTCCACAACCGGTCTGGCACCTCGTGGTCCATCCCACTCTCGAACATGTAGTCCCATGTCGAATTGGCCAAGAAATCCGACTTGAGGGTCGCCGGCGTCCCCTGCTCGGCCCCCAGCAGCTCGTAGCCCACTCGGTCCTCGGAGTACCCCGGCAGCCACCGCCAGAAGCGGGCGGGGGCCGCCACCAGGACGCCGGCCTGCTCGACCACGCCCTTGGATCGGGCCACTGCCATCTTGACCACGTCAGCCATAGCAGCGTTGGCGAAGCTGCTGTGGTCCTCGCCGCGAGGGTGCCACTGCACCTCGATGGCGAGCTGGGGCACCTTGGACTTGGCCGCGACCACGACGTCCGTCGGCTCGGCCAGCGGTCCCGAGGCGGCCAGGCTGGACTCCACGGTGACCAGCTCCACCCGGCCGAACTGAAGGGCCTTGCGGAGGGAGGTCCGGACGTCGTCCTCGAAGGCGAGCTTGGTGGCAGGGGCGGACCGGGCGGCCAACCCCAGATGGTTCATGAGGGCTTGAACCTCTCCCGCCGCGGCCAGGAGCGCAGCCTGGACGGCGTCAGGTTCGAGCACTGGTCACTGCCGGAACGGGCACCGCGGGAGCGTAGCAAAGCCGCTGCCCGGAGTGAAGGCAAGCGCTTCGTGGCCGGCTGCCACCCCTATACTGGCTGGCGATGCCCACGTCCGCCGACAAGAGTCAATGGCGGGATCTCTACAACGAGGTCGTTGTCACCGGCTTGTGCACCGGCTGCTCGGCCTGCGTGGTGGTCTGCCCATTTCACGTCCTTGGCTACGAGGACGACAAGCCGGTCCAGATGCTCGGGCTGGGGCCTGAGGTCTGCACCCACGGCGACAAGGGTTGCGACATCTGCACCCGGGCCTGCCCCCGGTTTCGGGAGTGGGAGCCCGAGATCGACCAGATGCTGTTCGGCCGGACCCGGCTTCCCGAGGAAGTGATCGGAGTGCATCGAGACGTCGTCCTGGCCCGGGCCGCCGACCCCAGGGTCCTGGCCCAGGGGCAGGACGGCGGAGTGGTCTCGGCGCTGCTGATCTGGGGGCTGGAGACCGGGCAGATCGACGGGGCGCTCACCTCCAAGCTGTCCGAAGAGCGCCAGTGGGATGCCGAACCGACGGTCGTGACCGACCTCGAGGGCGTCCTGGCAACGGCCGGCTCCCGTTACACCTATTCGGCCAATCCGTTGGCGCTGGTCAAGGCCGCCGAGATGGGCCTGACGAAAGTCGCACTGGTCGGGATGTCCTGCCAGGCCAGCGTGACCGGCGCCCTGGAGTCCCGGCGCGTCAACAAGTGGCGAAGGCGCATCGCGTGGACGCTCGGCCTGCTGTGCTCCAAGACCTTCACCTACGATGGCCTCAATGTGGAGATCGCCCAGAACCAGATGGGGCTGGCCCTCGACGACATCGTGCGGGTGAACATCAAGG
>WNFU01003627.1_pt1 | contig 20257 bp, 22 predicted proteins | sample 5400121 | NCBI WGS metagenome assembly WNFU01 (sample SAMN13153360, study PRJNA577476) | soil metagenome | isolation source: 100 cm soil or saprolite under grassland replicate 1 | place: USA:California | collected 2016-06-15 | reverse complement strand
TCGCGTGGTGATGCGGTCGAGCTGGCCGCGCGGCCGGATACTGCCGTGCACTGCACCACACGCGCCGAGGACGAGTGCCCACAGCGCGGACTTGCCGACGAGCGCCCCGAGCACCACACCCGCGCTCGTGAACGCGACGGCTTGACCGAGCACACGCAGTCGATATGCGTCGGCCGACACTCGGTGCAGGCCGGCGCGGCGCAACCGCAGCTCGACGGTCGCATCGTCGGCGCCCGCGACGTTCCGGGTGACGCGCACCGCGAGTGCGACGAGCGGCGGACCGAACAACCGGGCCAGCGTGCCGCCGGAGACCAGTCCGCGCGGTTGAGAGGGCGCGGCGATGTCGGCGGCGTGACCGAGCTCGGCGCGGATCACCGCGGTGTACGGCCGGACCCTCGTGCCCAGCCGGCGGTGTGGACGCACGACCAGGCCGGCCACCCCGGCGCTCAGGAGCCCCAACCACGTCGCCGTCGCGAGCACCGGCATGCCGCTCACCGGGCTGCGTCCCGGATCGTGCCCGCACCGAGCACCCGCGGCTCCGCGTGGGTGCGGGTCAGCCGCCGGACCCACAACGCGCCGAGGCTGCTCAGGAGCGCTCCCGCACCGACCACGAGCGCGCCCGCGGTGGACTGGTAGAAGTCCCGAAAAGCGCCCGGACGGATCGTCAGAGCGACCAGCACGAGCCACGGGAGGATCAAGACGGCGCGCGTGTTGATCCGGGTCTCCAACGCGTCCGTCTCCAGCTCCTCGGCAAGCTTGAGATCGCGCGTCGTCGTCGCGACGAGATCCTCCAGGACTTCGCGCACGATCTGGCCGCCGCGCTCGTTCGCGAGCATCAAGACCTCCAGCACACGGTCACTCGTCGGGTCGGCGAGCTCTTCCCGCACAACATCGAGCGCGGCGGCGGTGCCGAGCGTGCGTGCGCTGATCGGGAACCGCGCGAAGGCTTCCTGGAGCGGGGCGGGCCCGGACACCGCGAGTGTGTTCAGGGCATGCGAGAGCGAGCTCCCGGCGGCGAGCGACGCGACCACGTCTCGGAGGCCGTCGGGCCAGGACGCTTGAACCGATCGAAGTCGCGCTGCTCGCCGCCGGCCGAAGTACCCCAGCGGCAGCAGCGCGATGCCGACTGCGGGCGCAAGCGCGACGAGTGGGGTGCCTGTGAGCATCGAGAGGACGACGAAGGTGCAGACGCCGGCGAACGACGAGCCGACGAAGAACTGCAGCGGGGTCAGTGAGAGGCCGGCCTGGCGCAACCAGAGCTGACCGCGATCGAGCATGACGGCGCGGCGGGTGCGCAACCGTCGTCGACCGGGAAGACGACCCGTGATCCACGCGATGCCGAGCGCGCACACCAGGCCCACGCAGAACGACGCCGCGAGCCTCACCGCTGGCTTCGTCCGTCGAGCACGGCGCGCGTCGAAACGCCCAGCGCCCGCTCCAGCCGGGCCGCGAGCGACTCAGGGATGATGCCCGACCATTCGAGTGCGGCCCCCCTTGAAGCCCGCCGGAACAACGGCTCGACAGTGAACTCGTCGGACGTCGACGGCAACACCGCCACGATTTCCTTGACCGACCGCGGCGCGACGCCGCCCGTCTTGTGGTCGGCCTCATCACGTTCCAGGTGGACGACGATGTCGAGGCCACCGGCAAAGACGCGACGAACGACGCGCTCGGTGATGTTCTCGCCTGCCATCAGCGCCGCGTTGACCAAGGCGTGCAGCGCGTCGGGTGCACCGTTTGCGTGCACGGTGCACAGGAAGCCACAGCCTGCGTTCACCGCGCGGGTGAGCTCGAACGCCTCGCCCCCTCGCACTTCGCCGACAACAATGCGGTCGGGTCGCATCGCGAGCACGAACTTGACGAGATCGCGAAGTGTGATCTCGCCGGTTCCGTCGACTCCCGGCGGACGAACCTCGTAATAGCCGCCGTGTGTGACGGGAACCGCGATCTCCCGGATCTCCTCGCAGCAGCGCACGCAGTGGTTCGGTGGTGCCGCGGCGAGCAGCGCCGCGGCAAGTGTCGTCTTCCCGGCACCGGGCTCACCCGAGATGATGATGCGACTGCGAAGCTGCATCAGCGACTCGAGAAAGCGCGCCGCGGCTGCCGACACGGTCCCCCGGCTGACGAGATCGTCCAGCGTCACCTCGCGCACCGTGTACCGGCGCACGGTGGCCGAGAGGCGATCGCCGACAGGTGGGATCGCGGCGGTCAACCGTGCCGTTCCGTCGAGCACACGGGCCTGCACGATCGGATGCTTCGCGTTCAGAGGACGATCGGTCGGCGCGAGCAGCCGGTCGACGATCTGGCGGTTCTCGTGCTCGCTGGTCGGTGCTTCGAGCCCCCGCAAGCGCCCTCCCGAGTCGAGAAAGGACACGCGTGGACCTTCCATGAAGATCTCTTCGACGTCGCGCCGTCCGAGGAGCTCGGTCAGCGGACCGAAGTCGGTGATCGATCGGAGCACGCGCTCCAACATCACGTCGGGCTGATGCAGCGGCACGACGCGACCGAGGTGTGCGTGCCGCTGGTACTCGTCGACGGCCGCCGCGACTTCCGTCCGGACCTGGTCGATGTCGGCATCAGGGCGGAGCCGACGCCGCTCGATGCGATCCAACGTGTCGCGTCGGATCGTGTCGTATGCGTCGACCCTCGCGCTCATGGTCGGCTCACCGCGCTGACCAGCTGCCTCAGGGCCTTTGTGAACGGGCCGCGCGGCACGGTGGCTCCGGCCCATCCGGCTATGTCGACCCGCCGATCGCGAGGCACGAACGTGAGCGATGCGGCGGTGACGGAACGCAGGATCTCGTCGGCGACTTCCTCGCGCCGGAACGGGTCTCGCGGGACACCGTTGACGACGATGTGCAGCGCGGCGTCCGTCGCGAGCGCACGCGCCGAGGCACACCACGAGAGAAGACGGACGACACCAACCGGCGTACCCGCTCCCACCGCGATCACGGCATCGCTGACGTTGACCAGCGCTCTCGAAATGGCATAGCGGCCGTGGCTGGGCGTCGGGACGTCCTCCAGATGACTTCCGACGTTCACGACCACGGTCGCTGCCTGCCGAGCCAGAGCACGGACGACGCGCACGACTTCGCCCGCGCGCACGTGGGACCATGCGGCGGGGTTGGGCAGGCCGGCAATCGCCTCCATGCCATCGACGCGGAGCGTCGCGTCTACCAGCTCGCCGAGCCCGTGCTCGACCGCATCGACCGCGGTGCGCAAGTTGGGATCGATCGGCAGCGCGAGCCGGACTGCCAAGCCCGGCGAGCACTCGTCACCATCGACGAGCACGACATGCGCGTGCCGGGAGACTCCCTGCGCGAACGCGATCGCGATCTCCGTGGCTCCGGCGCCGGCAGCGCCTCCTATCGCGATGATCCGAGCGGCCGGGGCTTCTGCGACACCGGGTACGAGGGGAACTCCACGAGGGGGCGAGACGGGGGCGATCTCGCGGAGTGCGCCGACGAAGTCGCTCATCGCCGCGTCAGACGCGATCGTGCGTTCGACGCCGAGCACAGCGAGATGGGCAGCTGCCGCCGGCTCCAGTGGATCGAACACGCCCAGGATCACGCGCCCGCCCGCATGCAGCGTCTCGACGAGACCGCGGGTCAACCCTGGCCAGCGGTGGCTGACCACCAGCACCCCGTAGTCCTCTTCGAGAGCGAGCGTCGGGTCGACGACGAGCTGGCGGACCCGGGCGCCGCCATGGTCGGCGCAGTGCCGGTGCAGATCCTCGACCCACTGCTCCGGTGAAAGGACGAGCGCGACCTCGGGCTCGTTCACGTGCCGTCCTCCGGCGCGAGCCCACCGCCCTCCAGCGCGAGCGGCGGGACGCCGACCGACGACGACGCGCCCGTCACTCTGGCGAGGAACACCTCGTCCGCAGCAATTGCCGCCGCGAGTAGCTGCGACTGCCGCGCGTCGACGGCCAGCGTCACACCGAGCGTGTCGTCGGTGCTCCCGAGCGCGCCCGACGCGGGATCGTCGATGTCGAGCACTTCGGCGTCGGCGACGATGATCGCGACTTCACGATCACCCGCGGCGACGACATCGACCCTGTCACCGACGTCGAGCCGTCCGTTCACCGCGTGTGTCGGCGCGATCGGGATGCTCATTGCCCGACGACCCTGGGGTGCTGCGCGCGTCCGCAGATCAGCGCGCAGGATCGGATCCCCGGCGCGGACCGGACCGTCGAGCACGGAACCCGAAACGGTTCCTCCCTTGTCGGGAACGAGCGCGTCCAGCAGCGCCCGCTCTGCGCGAACCGCCTCGAAACGTACGTCACCCGCGCCCAGCCGCGCGCCTGAAGCGAGATCGCGGGCCGCGACGGCGATCGTTGCGCGCTGGTCGTCCTCACGCAACGCGGCCAAGGTGAACAGTCCGCCGAGCAGACCCGCGACGAGCATCACCAGATGACCACCGGAGAGTCGCGTCCACGGGGCGCGTCGGTGGACGGGCCGCGCATACCCATCCGAGCCCTCGACCGCCATGACCACAGACGACGCCACCCCGCGATCGGCGTGCCGCGCTTTTCCTGCTCGATACGGGATCCCCGGCGTTGCCCCAACGTCGAGATGTGTCAACGCGCGTCAGGATGTGTCGTCCACGACCAGGGTCGCAGGTGTGACAGCACCGAACGCCGAGGGCTTTCCGCCGGTCCTGACCACCGCGATGGCCGCCGAGCTGCTGCAGGTACACATCGAGTACCTGCGGCGGATGGTCCGCGACGGGCGCATCCCGTGTCACCGGTTCCCGGGCGGTCGGGAGATGCGCTTCCTGCGCGACGAGCTGCTGGTGTGGTTGCAGTCCCAGCCCGGCCGCGATCGGTCGCCGTCGCTACGTCGAGACGGCTCGCACCCAGCCGAGGCGTGACAGCGGTACCACCGACCGGCGACTGTCGGCGTCCACCAGTACGTGGTCCCGCCCGACCGCGAGCCTCCCTCGAAGCGCTTCCGTGTTGTCGACCATGCCCACTTCGACGGCCCCCGCATCGGTCTCGCGTTCGAGCAACCGCGCACGCAGCGTCGACGGATCGCGGCACGGGCGCCGGCCACCACCGCGCGTCTGGTGGACGTGGACGAGCGCAGCCCCGAGGGAGATGTCGACCGCGGTTCCCGACACCGTGATCACGAGGTAGTCCGTGCCGACCACGATGATCTCCCCGGTGAAGGTGATGGCACCGAGGTCGGCGACGACCAGGTCACCGCGGTGCGCCAACTCGACGAACACCTCGGACAGCGATCGCTCGTGCACCCACCGCTCCGCCGTCGCGCGGGTCCACTCCTCCTGCTGCGTCCGCCACGCGCTGCGGGCGGCGGCCGCCGCCTCGGCGATCGGATCGTCATCACGCCACGGGAACAGATCGGACACGCACGCGCTCCCGACGCATGCAGTACCGGCGGCGTGACGGATCAGCGCGTCGGGTGCTCGCCTCTTCACGCGGTTGTGCCGGCGCACGCGTAGGGTGCGGACGTGCCGCTCGACCTCGCATCGCTGCTCGCCCCCACGCACACGGCCGTGCTCACCATGGAGCTCCAGCGTGGTGTAGTGGGTGACCATGCGGCGATTCCCGACCTGGCGAACGAGGCGGCGGCGCGTGGCGTCGTCGCCAACGCCGCGAAGGTCGTGCGAGCGGCGCGCGATGCGGGTGCGCGCGTCGTGCACTGCACCGCCGAGTTCCGGCCCGATCGCGCCGGGTCGAACGACAACGCACCGTTGCTCCGGGCGATCGCGAAGGCGCCGCCGAACCTCCTGACCGGCAGCGAGGAGGCCGGGCTCGTATCGGAGCTCGGGCCGGAGCCGTCGGACGTGATCTCGTCTCGCCGGCACGGCCTGACGCCCTTCCCCGGCACCGACCTCGACCAGACCCTTCGGAACCTCGGCGTCTCGACGATCGTGGCGACGGGCGTATCGGTGAACATCGGCATCACCGGCATGGTCATGGTCGCGGTCGACCTCGGATATCGAGTCGCCGTCGTCACCGACGCGGTCGCCGGCGTGCCGAGTGACTACAGCGACCTCGTGATCCGGCACACGCTGGCGCCGCTGGCCACGCTGGTGAAGGCCGACGACGTGCTCGCGGCCTGGGGCGGCCCGTGAGCGGCGCCGCGAGCCTCGACTTCGACGCGCTGCTGCGCGACAAGGTGGCGGTGATCACCGGCTCCGCGTCGGGCCAGGGCCGGGCCGCCGCCCTCCTCATGGGCCGCCACGGCGCGCGCGTCGTCGTTGCCGACCTGAACGACGAAGGCTCGGCGGAGACCGTCAAGATGCTCGAGGAGAACGACGCCGAAGGCGTGGCATTGCACGCCGACGTCTCCACCCGGGCTGACTGCGACGCGATGGTCGCGCTCGCGATGGAGCGCTACGGGCGCATCGACGTGCTCTACAACAACGCCGCGGTCCAGATGTCGGGGCGGCTCGTCGATTGCACCGACGACGAATGGAACCTCACGATCGAGACCAACCTGTCGGCGATCTTCTACGCGTGCAGGGCCGCGCTCCCGCACATGCTGGCGGGCGAGGGCGGCTCGATCATCAACACCGCGTCGACGCTCGGCCTGATCGGCTCCGAGGGCTACGCGGCGTACGGCGCGGCGAAGGCCGGCCTCGTGTTGCTCACGAAGCAGATCGCGGTCGAGTACGGCCCAACCGTGCGCGCCAACGTGATCGCCCCCGGCTCGATCGACACGCCGCGGTTCCGCAAGGTGCTCGACAAGACGCCCGGCGCCGAGCAGTTCGTCGAGGGCCTCAAGCGCACGATCCCGCTCCAGCGCCTCGGGCTCGCCGAGGACGTCGCCGCGATCGCGCTGTTCCTCGCCACCGACATGTCGGCCTACCTGTCGGGCGCGGTGCTCCCGGCCGACGGCGGCCTGGCGGCCCTGCGGTGACGGTGCGGAGCTGATGGCCGCGCCGCTCGCCGACCGGGTGGCGATCGTCGCCGGTGGCGCGTCGGGCCTGGGCGAGGTCATCTCGCACCGTCTCGCGCAGGAAGGCGCGACCGTGGTCGTCGCCGACATCGACGTGCCCGGCGCGCAGAGCGTCGCCGACGCGATCGTCGCCGCCGGTCAGAACGCCGTCGCGGTCGAGTGCGATGTGACCAAGCCCAACGAAGTCGACGCGATGGTCGCCGAGGCCCGCCGCCTCGGTCGCGTCGCCGTGCTCGTGTGCTCGGCGGCGATCGAGAGCCGCACGAGCGTCGTCGACTGCTCCGACGAGGAGTGGCGCGAGGTGCTCGACGTGAACCTCAAGGGGCCGTTCCTGTGCATGCGCGCCGCGATCCCGGCGATGGTCGAGGGTGGCGGCGGCTCGGTCATCGCGCTCGGCTCGACCCTCGGGCTCATCGTCGCACCGGGTCATCCTGCGTACTGCGCGAGCAAGGGCGCGCTCGTCAACCTGTGCAAGCAGGCCGCGATCGAGCACGCGCCCGACAACGTGCGGGTGAACGTGCTCGCCCCCTCGGCCACCGACACCGGGCTCTTCATGAAGCTGTCCGCGCTCGCTCCGGATCCCGAGGCCATCCGCGCCCGGGTCGCGGCGGGCGTGCCGATGGGGCGCATCGGTACGGCCGACGAGGTGTGCGACGCGGTCGTCTTCCTCGCGTCCGACCAGTCGAGCTACGTGAGCGGCGCCGTCGTGCCGCTCGACGGCGGGCTCGCGGCGCGCCGGATGTGACGATGCGCGACGGGATGCGGATCCTCGACGCGGACGCGCACGTGGTGGAGCCGGCCGGGCTGTTCGCGCCGTGGGCGCCCGCCGGCGTGGCTGTCATCGACCTGCCGCCCACCACGCCGTTCGAGCTGTGCGGCGACTCGTCGTTGCTCGCCGACCAGCTCGAGCACGGCTTCGACGCACCCTCGTACCTGCGCGCAATGGACGCCCAGGGGATCGACGCCGCGGTGCTGTTCCCGTCGATGGGGCTGTTCGTGCCGTTCCTTCCCGAGCTCGAGCCGCCGCGCGCCGCCGCCGCGTGCCGCGCCTACAACGAGTGGGTCGCCGACTACTGCGGCACCGACCCGCGCCGCCTCGCCGCGGTAGGGGTCGTCCCGCAGCGGTCACCCGAACTGACCGCCGCGGAGGCGGAACGCGCCGCAGACCTCGGGCTGGCCGGCGTGCTCGTGCGCCCCAACCACCTGAGCGACGTGTACCTCGACGACCCCGCGTTCGACCCGCTCTACGACGCGATCGAGACGACGGGCCTCGTGCTCGGGGTGCACGAGGCGCTCGGCGTGCGGGCGCCGACGATCGGCCGCGACCGCTTCGACGGCTTCGCGGCGCGCCACGCGTGCTCGCACCCGCTCGAGCAGATGACGGCGGCGGTTGCCATCTTCCTCGGCGGCGTGCTCGAGCGGCACCCGCACCTGCGGGTGGCGTTCCTGGAGTCGGGCACCGGATGGATGCCGTACTGGCTCGCGCGACTCGACGAGCACCGCGAGTGGATGGAGGACAGCGAGTGCGCAGGGCTGTCGTTGTCGCCGAGCGAGTACTTCGCGCGCCAGTGCGTGATCTCGGCCGATCCGGAGGACCATCTCGCCGCGTGGGTCGTCAGCCAGCTCGGTGCCGATCATGTGATCTGGGCGAGCGACTTCCCGCACCCCGACGCGCACTTTCCCGACGCCGTCGACGTGTTCGTGCGGGAGAATCCCGCGCTCGACGACGCGGGGCGGCGTGGCGTGTTGTGGGACACGCCGCTGCGTTTCTACCGGCTCGAAGCGCGCTTCGCCGACTAAGTCAGCCGCTGCGCGGCCTGCACCTGGGCCACGACGTGGCGGACGATGCGATGGTTCGACAGCTCGTTCGCGTGCGAGCAGTGCGACTCGTCGACGACGTCGACGAGGTCGGTGAGCTCGGCCCGGCAGCGCACGACGAAGCGCCGAGTTCGCGGGTTCGCACTGGCGGTCGCCGACTCGACGGTGACCACGATGTCACCGAGCGAAACCGTGGTTCCCAGACCGAAGGCGCTGAGCCGGAGCCGGAGATCAGCGGCCACGCCGTCGACCGCGAGGCGCGGGTTCCAGCGCGGCAGGGCGGCCAGCCGCAGCGAGCGCGGATCCATCGCCTGGACCGCGGGGATGCTCGCGGCGCGCAGCAGCTCGCAGAGATCACGTCGAGGCTTCGGTGGTGGCTCGTCGCATCCGGCGGCGGCGGCCTCCGTCGCGGCGCGCACGAGCAGGTTCGAGACCTCCCCGTTCGCGATCGACAGCAGGATCACGCCGCGGTTCGGCGTGCCGATCGTGACGATGCGCGAGATCGCGTCGGCGACGGCTCGACCGCGGATGATCTGACCCTGCGCGAAGCGCGTCGCGAGGCCGCCCATCGAGTGAGCGACGACGACGACACGCCTGCCGCTGCGGGCGTGCAGGCATGTGATCGCCTGCGCGAGCGCGGGCCCGATCGACGGGTTCGTGACCCAGTTCTTCGAGTAGGCGGCGTAGTCGAACGTGTAGAGCGCGACACCGGGCAGGCCGGGCAGCGTGCTGCGCAGCGTCGGGCCGCCGTCGACCGTCTTCGCGAAGTCTCGCGGCGAGCCCTGGAAGCCGTGCACGAGCAGCACCGGGATCGCACCCGCTCCACGCGTCGATCCGGACACGAGGTGCGTCTGAGGCCCGCAGCGGGTCGGCGGCCGATGCCGGGCCGCCTGCGCGTCGCCGCCGATAAGGAGGCTCGCCGCGAGCGCCGCAGCGGCGACCCCCGCGAGCGCGCGTCTCATCTCGACATCGCTACCACGACAGCGACGACGGGCGGTGACGGCGAAGGCTCGCCGCCGCGACTCGAGGCTTCACCAAGGCTCAACCCGACGGTCGCCGGCCCTCAACGGGCCGTTTTCGTGCCTTCCCTACCGTCCGCGACGTCCCCCCGACCGACGGATGGAGGAAGCGAGCGATGAGAACGAAGCGGCGAGTACTGGCGTTCGTCGTCGCGCTGGGTGCGCTGGCGTTGACGACGGCGATGTCGTCGGCAGCCGGAGCCGAGAGCGAGGACAGCCTGTCGAACCAGCTCGGGTTCATCCCACTGACGGATGGGCCCCAGACCTGCTCGCAAGCGGGAATCGAATGGTCCCCGAGCGCGGTCCCGACGACGGTCATGCAGCGAGGCGACGCGGCGACGCCGGGGCCGAACGCGTTCTCGACCCAGACGACAGTGCCGGGCGAGAACGACATGATCACCTTCGACCGGTCGGTTCCTGTTCACCGTCTCGGAGACGAGCTCGAACGGCGCGGTCACGAAGCTCGACCTCCAGACCGGTCAGAAGAAGATCTTGGCGCAGCGAGCCGACTGGAACCGTCTCGACCCGGTCAAGTGGTACGCCCCGTCCGGCGTCCTGCTCATCGGCGAGGAGGACGGCGTCAACGGCTCGATGTGGCAGGTCGACCCCGTGACCGGCGCGTCGACCGAGCTGGTGTGGTTCGGGAAGATGAGCCACGAGGGCGTCGCCTTCGGCGATGACGGGGCGATCTGGGAAGGCGACGAGAACCACGCGGGTGCCATCTACCGGGCGGTGCCGAGCGACATCTCCGACCTCCCGCAGGGCGGCGCGCTGTCGTTCCTGGTCGACGGCGTCGGCTTCACACCGATCAACAACCCGGTGAATGCCGTGTCGGAGGCCTTCAACGGCGGCGCGACCTTGTACGACCGTCCGGAAGATTTCGATCAGGCCGACGGCAACATCTACATGGCGGTCACCGAACCCGCCGACGACGCCGCCGCGTCCTCGACGCCGGGTCACCCGGTCCACGAGGGCGGTGTGTACTCGGTCAACGACACGGGCACTCCGCACGTGACGTCGTTCGCCGCGCTCAACGACCCGACAACCGGTGCAGCCGGTGAACAGGTCGAAGGCCTGCAGTTCCCCGACAACCTGGCGATCGACCGCAAGGGCAACGTGTGGATCCACGAGGACATCCCCGACGGCAGCACCGTGCACACCAAGCAGTTCCGCGACATGCAGGACGAGCTCTGGGTGGCGCTGCCCGACAAGGACGGTGACGGCCTCAGCGACGGGCTCCACAAGTTCGCCAACATGGGGAACTCGTCGACGGCCACGCCGTGTCAGAACGAATGGACCGGCGGCGCGTTCCAGGACGACCGCGCGTTCTTCGTCAACCAACAGCACGCTGACAACCCGACATGGCAGGTGGAGCTCGAGCACGGCGGTGACCGGCACAACCAAAAGAGCTGACGCCAATCGCGTACACGCGAGGCCCCCCGGCGCTTTGCGCTGGGGGGCCTCTTCGAGTCCGGGCTCGGATCGGACGCTCGTCCGAGCCGGTCCGGTCTGGACGGCCGAGTCGAATTGCGCTCCGATGGTTCGCTCAGGCCGTCGAGACGAACGAGAGAGGACCTCGATGTTCGACGTGGAGGCATTCATCGCGGAGTGCGAGGCTGCGCTGTCGGAGTCCCAGCCGGCGCTCGCGATCAAGGAGCTGGTCGAGCGAGCCGTGGCGCAGCCCGCCGGCATCGATGCGGCCCTGGGGACGGCCAACCAAGGCGGCTTCCATTGCCTGCACCGTTCGCCCGTGCTGACCGTCCTGCAGTTCGTCTGGCCTCCCGGTGTGAAGCTGTTCCCACACGACCACCGGATGTGGGCCGCGAACGGCATCTACGGCGGCAGCGAGGACAACACGTTCTTCCGCCAAACGCCCGGAGGGATTCAGACGTCGGGCGGGAAGCAGGTGAAGGCCGGCGAGGTCGCGCTCCTCGGCGACGACGTGATCCATTCCGTCGCCAATCCCGGTCGCTCCTACACCGCGGCCATCCACGTCTACGGAGGCGACTTCTTCGGCACGCCGCGAAGCCAGTGGGATCCCGACACGCTGCAGGAGCAGCCCTTCGATGTCGAGGCGGTGCGTCGCGTCCTGACCGAAGCGGACCGCCGCGCCCACCAACGGGATCAGGTGAATCCCGACGCAGGGTAGAGCGTGCTCGGAGACGCTATGCCGCGTGATTCACAAGTCGGAATGCCGAGAACTCCTGAACGACAGCCGTCAGAGGCTTCGGCCCGTCACGTCGTCTTGACGATGAGCACTGCGCATGGGGCGTGATGGCCAACCTCGCTCGGGACACTTCCCAGGAAGCGACCCGCGCCCTGCATCCGCTTGTTCCCGACGACAATGAGGTCGGCATCGACTTCCTCCGCGACCTGGAGAATGGCGCGGGCCGGATCACCGGGGAGCGCGTGGGTCGTGTAGTTCTGCCGTGCGACCTCGGGGACCATCGCGTCCAGTGATCGCTCCGCGTCGACGCGCCCCGGGGTGTCCTTGCCGTCGACAGGACCTTGGTCCTTGGGGTACGCGGAGACGAGATGGACATGAGCGTTGAGGGCACGCGCCAGCTGCACGGCATGGTCGACCGCCCGCCGCGCCGTCTGCGACTTGTGGGCTCCGACGACGATCGTCTTGTACATGTCGACCTCCGTGTCGCCTTGGTCGCCTTGCACTGCGAGAAAGCGTACGGCGCGGCACAATCGCCCGCACGCTGGTTCGACACCGCGATTTCCCTGGTGCGAGGCTTCGCAAGGTTCCCCGGAGTGACGAGTGTGTGGCAATGAGTCACGTCGAGCGGCGGTTGCTGACGGCCATCGAGGAGTTGCATCGCGCCCTTCTCGGGCTGCTCGGTGAGCTGCGGCCTGAGGACTGGATCCGCCCGACCCCCTGTGCGGACTGGGACGTACGCGATCTCGCGGCACATCTGTCCGGCGGACTGGCGCTGTTCACGGCCGCGTCGATGCCGGAGACACCGGAGGGATGGGCAACGGACAAGGTGGGTACTGCGGCGGCGACGGCGGCGATGGTCGCCGCCCGAACCACCTGGGCTCCCGAGCAGGTTGTTGACGAGTTTGCGCGCGCAAGCCGAGCGCTGCTCGACCAGTGGTCGGCTCTGGACGCCACCGGGTGGGAAATGCCGGCAATCGGGCCGCCCGGGATCCGCGACGTGCGAGGCCTTGCGCGCAACCGTTTGCTCGATCAGTACATCCACCTGCTCGACCTGCGCGTCGCGCTCGACCGATCGTTCGATCTGGAGGCGGAGCCAGTCGCGTTCGCTGAGTGCGTCGCTCAGGCACTCGAGTTCGCCGGATGGGGAGCAGTGAAGAAGGCAGGGCTGCGCGACGGCACGCGTATCCGTCTGGACCTCCGCGCGAGCGCCGCGGTCGACGCTGTCACGCGGGACCTAACGGCCGGGCAAGCATCGAGCAGCGCGTCGACGAGCCGCGCGGTCGCGTCGAGCAGGTGCTCGCAGTTGTCGAGGACCAGGAGCAGCTCCCGCGACCCGATCGCGTCGCACAAGGTCTCGTGCAAGGGTCGGCCAGGTCGCTCGGAGATCTCCAACGCCGCTGCGGCCGCGCTCGGGACCAGCGTCGGGTCTCGAATCGACGCCAGTCCGACCAACCACGCGCCGTCGGGGAACCGGTCGAGCACGTCGGCCGCCAGCTGCACGGCGAGGCGAGTCTTGCCCACGCCGCCGACCCCCGTCAGCGTCACCAGACGGTGCTGCTCGAGCACGCCGGCCAGCCGCACCAGCTCCCGCGATCGTCCGATCAGTGCGGTTCGTTGGGTCGGCAGGTTGCCCGGGAACGCGTCGAGCGAGCGAAGCGACGGGAACTCCCCCGGCAGATCAGGGTGCGTGACTTGGAACACCACCTCGGGACGAGCGAGGTCTCGCAGCCGGTGACGCCCGAGCTCGACGAGATCGACCGATGACGGCAACGCGTCGCGCACCAGATCCGCGGTCGCCTGCGAGCACAGCACCTGGCCGGGGTGCGCAACCGCCATCAGGCGCGCCGCCCGGTTCAGCACCGGGCCGAAGTAGTCACCCCCGCGCTGCTCGGCGACACCCGTGTGCAGGCCCATGCGCACCCGCAGCTCACCGGTCGGTCCCCAGGGCTCCGCGCCCAGCGCGCGCTGACCGGCCACCGCCGCCGCCATACCCGCGTCGGCAGTCGCGAACACCGCGTGCAGCCCGTCGCCGGTGCTCTTGACCACTTGGCCACCGTGCTTCGCGACGGCTTCGGTGAGGAGCGCGTCGTGGCGTGCCAACGCGGCCTGCATCGCTCCAGGGTGCTGCTCCCACAGCCGCGTCGAGGCCTCGAGATCGGTGAACAGGAACGTCACCGTCCCCGTTGGCAGCTTCACGACAACCTCCACTCGAAGTCCGAATCGCTGTCAGTACACCAGAACCATCCTGTCCCGTCCGCGACGTTTGAGCGCCGACCCCGGTCGCCGCTTCGGCTGGCCTCAGCCGCTCGCGGGCGGGTTCGGGACTCTCGGTATCGGAAATAGATGCATGAGCCACGTATTGGAGGCACCGATGACGAACCTGTCGGGCGAGTTCGAAGTCACCTCGTGGAACGAGGACACCTACGCAGAACCCGAAGGCAACCGGAAGCTCACCCATGCCGCCGTGGGCCAGAGCTTCACCGGCGACCTTGCCGGCACGGGAAGCGTCGACTGGCTGATGTGCTACCAGCCGGACGGCACCGCCCACTTCGTCGGCCTGCAGCGGATCGAAGGCACGATCGACGGCCGCGAGGGCAGCGTCGTGCTGGAGTCCATCGGAGACTTCGATGGCAAGGAGGCAACGGGAGCATGGGCGGTCGTCCCCGGATCCGGCACGGGGGATCTGGCCGGCATGAAGGGCGAAGGGCGCTTCCGGGCGCCGATGGGTCCGACGGCGTCGTTCACCCCCGACTGCAGCTTCGAGTGACGTCGCCGCCCGTCAACACGGTCGACGCGGGTGTTTGCTTGGCAACTGATCACGCCTCGCCTCCGCGCACACATCCGAAGCCCACTGCTTGCCGAAGTGATCCGGATGCCACGGCATTTTGCGATCGGGCTTCCGCCTAACCGGTCGAGATGGCTCGCGGCTTGGGGTGTTCATCAGACCGCGGGCGTCCAGCGGCGACGGCGCACGCTGCTCCATCCATCGATGCTCGCTATGAAGGAGTGAGGAGCAAGTTGGACGACAAGGTCAACCTCAACGACAAGATCGGCCTGCTGAACAGGCCATACGTCCCCGGCATCGTCGGATATCTGAACGACTACAAGCTCGTGCTCGTGCGAGTACTGGGCGAGTTCGTCTGGCACAAGCACGACGACACCGACGATTTCTTCCTGGTCCTTCGCGGGCGCCTCACGATTCAGCTCCGCGATCGCGATGTCGTGCTGAACGAGGGCGACCTGTTCGTCGTCTCCCGCGGGGTCGAGCATTGCCTGAAGGCGGACGAGGAGGCGCACGTCCTCCTGATCGAGCCCAGAGGGACGGTCAACACCGGCGACGCGGGTGGGGAACTGACCGCCGCAGAGATCGAGATATAGCCGGACGGCCTTGTGGGCGCGGGTCGCTGCTGCCTCGACCGCCGCGCGATCCCGAGACGTAGGGTCTGGTCATCCCAACGCGAACCGGACTCCTCGACGGAAGGTCGCCGGCGGCATCGGTGTCCACTTCGTTGGGCATCGCAGGCGGAACGCCCGTGTCCAGGGTGTGGCTCTGAGGAATGCAAATCAAGCTGCCGGGGCCGTGGTCATTCGTGTTGCGGCCAGCGAAGAACGATGAGGTGGTCGATAGCTGGAGCACGAGTGGCTGTTAGTGCTCGGTTGGAGTTATGCGGCGTGCGACTCCGACGCGTCGATCGGGTAGCCCTCGCGTCGCCAAGCCTCGAGGCCTCCGAGCATCTCCTTGACCTGGTAACCGAACGCCGCCAGCGCGGCTGCGCCCTTGGTGGCAGCGTTGCACGCCGCGCTCGAGCCGTAGGTCACCACGAGACGGTTCCGAGGCAGCGCGGTGGGTTCGGTCTGTTCGATCTCGGTGTACGGGAGGCTGACCGCCCCGGGGATGTGGCCAGCGGCGAACGCGTCGCGGCTACGCGTGTCGACCAGGGTGAACTCAGCGACGCCGGCGGCGAGGTCGGCGTGCACGTCGGCGGGGTCGGTCTCGAACGCGAGCCGCCAGTGGAAGTGCCGGGCAGCCATGACCGTGCTTGCGCGAAGGGTCGCCGTGACCCGCGGACGGACAGCGCGCTCGGCAATGCTCATGGCGACAAGATATGACGGCGAGATCCCGAATTGAAGGGCTGATCCAAGCTATTCACCCTTGATCAGCTTGGATTCGAGGGTATATTGCCCCAATGAACTTCGATCCTTCGAAGCCCCCCGACGACATCGACTGGCGGATCCTCGAGATCCTCCAGGAGGACGCGCGGAGCAGCTTCAGCGAGCTGGGACGGCGGGTCGCGATGAGCGCCCCGGCGGTAGCCGAGCGGGTCCGGCGCCTCGAAGACGCCGGGGTCATCACCGGCTACCGCGCCGAGGTCGACCTCGGGCGTCTGGGCCTGCCGATCGCGGCGGTAGTGCGCAGCCGTCCGGGGTTCGACAACAAGGACCGATTTGAGAAGGCGATGCGCGACGCACCGGGCGTGCTCGAGTGCGTCCGGGTCACCGGGGACGACTGTTACGTCACGAAGGTGGTCGCGCCGTCGATGCCCGAGCTGCAAGCGGTTATCGACGGGCTCGCCGGGTTTGGAGAGACGACCACGTCCGTCGTGCTCTCGGTCCCGGTGCGGCACCGGGTCGTCCGCAGGGCCACGCCCGGCGGGTAGGTGTATTGACCCCGACCGGCCCCGCGCAGCGCCGGCGGTGTACGGGGTCGGCCCTGTCGAAACGGCGGTGACCGCAGTCGGCGTGAACCGCACAGTTGCCTGGAGGCGGCGGCGGGAATCGAACCCGCGTCCAGGGTTTTGCAGCGGGCGTGAGTCTGTTCGTCGCGTCCGTCGAGTGACGTTAGGGCCGGTCAGATCGTGTGTCGGTCCGCCTGATGCTTTCACGTATCAGTACGCATCCCCACGTTTGATTGGCAGATGATTGGCAACCCTGTTTGGACCACTTGGCGACCGTGTTGGCCAGAGAACCGAGCGTGATTCGAGAGTAGAACGAGCAGAGTGCACTTCGAGGCGAGAGTTCTCGACGAGATCGAATACCGACCAGACGCATGGCACGGGCTTCGCGTCGGCGTCTTCGAGATCGACGCTTCTGGAACGGAGCGAATGATCGGCGAGTACGAGCGCGACTATCCGAACCTGTTTCATACGTTCTTTGGGTTCCGTGTCGGCGCAGCGTGGTTTGCTCTGTACTCACCTGATTACACGCGGAACATCAGTTGAGTTCTTCTTGGTCAGCCCGCTTTCTCGGAATCGAGAGCTGTACCGGGCGGCGTTACTGAAGCTCCTCGAGCACGCGCCGGAGAGTCTCATCGCCCTCATCGGCGCCGGACCGCTCGAGGACTTCATCAGTGACGACGAATCTGACCTTCAGTGGCTCGAGGCGAATGCGGCTACGAACGAGAGACTGCGCTCCGCGCTCAGCATGGTGTGGGTCTGGAGGCGCGTGACGCCGGCAACGCTCAGCAGGTTGGAGGCTGCTGCTCGCGTTCCACTGGATCGCCCCGACCGCTAGGGGCTGCGTCGAGTTCGGTGAGGGTGGCCCTTGGCGGTGCTGCGCCAGGTCGCGCGCCAGGGCAGCGGGTCAGCGACGCGAAACACCAGTCACGGCGAGCGGCTGAACCCTGCGCAACGCCTCGACGTCACCGTCGAACTCGAGACCTCGGGCGCGCGCGGCGGCGAGATCGAACGCACCCATGAGCAGACCGAGAATGAGCCGAGGCGATCCACGAAGTGTCGCGTCCACGTGCTCGGCGGTGCCTGTCCGCACCCGCACCTTGCCGTCCGCGGTTTCGAGCAGCATCGGCTGGTCCGCGGTCACGAGCGCGATCGTCACCGGCGGGTGGTCCGCTGCGTGATCACTGAGCTCACGCTCGAGCGGAAACCGCAACCAATGGCTGCGAAACTCGGCGTCCTCCGGTGTCTCGGCGAGGAGCGCGAGGCCCCAGCGACCGAGGGCCTGCAGCACGGAGTCGAGCGCCTCACCGCGCGGCGTGAGCCGGAAGAGCGAGGTCGCGACCGGTGGAGGCGCCGATTCCCTGACGACGATGCCGTTCGCCTCGAGCTCCCGGAGCCGATCCGCCAGCAAGTTCGTCGCGATGCCCGGAAGGCCGTATCGCAGATCGGTGTAACGGCAAGGCCCGCGGTTGAGCAGCTCGCGCACGATGAGCAGGGTCCACCGATCCCCGACCACGTCGAGCGCCCGTGCCGCCGGACAGAACTGGTCGTAGGTCCTCACCCGACCATCGTACCCCTCGGGTTGTGAATCTCAACGGTCTACTTGACTTTTTCTACTAATCACTTTAGTCTTCAGCTGCCCCGCCCGCCTTCGTCGGAGAGGAGCAGCCCATGGCCTCGACGGCTGAGACCGCGTCCCCCCATCTGGCTCCCGGGCCCGCCTGGCCCGACGACAAGCGGCGGCACAAGGGCTTGACCCTCCTGGCCCTCTGCCTGGCCGCGCTGATCATCAACATCGACGTGACGATCGTGAACGTCACGCTCCCGAGCCTCGTGCGCGAGCTGCACGCCACCACGACGAACCTCCAGTGGATCGTCGACGCCTACACACTCGTCTTCGCGGGGCTGATCCTCGCGGCCGGGAGCCTCAGTGACCGGGTCGGGCGCAAGGGTGTCCTCCTGCTCGGGTTGGGCGTGTTCGCTCTCGGCAGCCTCGCCGGTTCGCTCTGCTCGACACCGGGCCAGCTGATCGCAGCGCGCGCTGTCATGGGAATCGGAGCGGCCGGCATCTTCCCCGCGACGCTCTCGCTCATCGCCAACGTCTTCACCGAGCGCAAGGAGCGCGCACGCGCGATCGGGCTGTGGGGAGCCACGACTGGGGTCGGCGTCGCAACGGGACCGATCGTCGGCGGATGGCTGCTCGGCGAGTTCTGGTGGGGCAGCGTCTTCCTCTTCATGGTGCCCGTGGCCGTCGCGGTCGCCGCCCTGATCGCGTGGGCCGTGCCCACGTCGAGGGATCCGGCGGCTCCCCCGATCGATCGGCGCGGGCTGTTGCTGTCGAGCGCGGGCATGGGAATGCTCGTGTTCAGCATCATCCAAGCGCCACACTGGGGATGGGGATCCGCCGGCACGCTCGCCGCGATCGCCGCGAGCTTCGTCATCCTCGCGGTGTTCATCAGCGTCGAACGCGCGACGCCCCGTCCCATGCTCGACGTGAACCTGTTCCGGAATCTCCGCTTCACCGCGGCGAGCGGATCGATCACCATCGGCTTCTTCGCCCTCACCGGCTTCACGTTCCTGATGACGCAGTACTTCCAGTTCGTCAAGGACTACAGCGCGCTCAGGACCGGGGTGCGACTGCTGCCGGTGGCGATCTCGATCGCCGTCGCCGCGGTGGCGGGCACGAAGCTCGCGGTGCGCGTCGGTAACAAGGCCGTCGTCGCCAGCGGGCTCGCCCTCTTCGGCGGTGCGCTGTGGTGGATCGCCACGGTCAGCGCGACCACCTCGTACGTCACGATCGCGGGCCAGATGCTCGTGGCCGGCAGTGGGCTCGGGCTCATCACCGCCCCCGCGACCGAAGCCATCATGGGTGTCGTTCCCGCAGAGAAGGCAGGCGTCGGCTCCGCGGTCAACGACGCAACCAGGCTCTTCGGCGCTGCGCTCGGCGTCGCGGTCATTGGCAGCATTGCCGCATCGCTCTACGGGAGCCGACTCGGCACCACGCTCCCGCACGGCCTGCCGCACGGCGCGGTGGTCGCGGCGAAGGGCTCCCTCGGCGGCGCGCTCGGTGCCGCGCAGCACCTCGCGCGATCCGGGCTCACCGCGCCCGCGCACGCCCTGAACGCATCCGCGATCGGCGCCTTCCTCCACGCGCTGATGGGCAGCGTCCGGGTCGCGGGAAGCATCGCGCTGGGCGGGTCGATCATGGCGGCGGGCCTCCTCCCGTCGCGGCCGACCCGACCCGCGCCGACCGGGCAGCCGGCGCTGGTGACGGTCCGCGTGAAGCCCGCGGGCGCGAGGCCCACGGAGGACGCGGTCGTCCGCTGATCGCAGAGGTGCCCCGGCGTCGCTGAGCGTCGGAGCCGTGCGGCGCAGGCATCGCGGCTGCCACGCTCGAACGAGCCGGGGTCGCGCTCCACGACTGGCCAGCAGGCAGCTCAGCGCGTGTCAACTGCGCAACGCGTGGAGGCGGCGGCGGGAATCGAACCCGCGTCCAGGGTTTTGCAGGCGGAACGCCCGTGTCCAGGCTGTGCACCTGAGGAGCGTCCTGGCTGATCAGCTCACCAATCGCGTCCAGCCAGTATGCCTCAGCGCGCCGGCGGGTCGGCGTGTTCGTTGGCAAGCCGTTGGCAAGAGCGACCAGCAGGCGTCGCC